>NPIF01000432.1_pt1 | contig 37038 bp, 40 predicted proteins | sample 8637461 | NCBI WGS metagenome assembly NPIF01 (sample SAMN07420641, study PRJNA396082) | bioreactor metagenome | isolation source: sample BR12 brine-fed electro-methanogenic bioreactor BR | place: Japan: Kochi | collected 2016-12-09
ACGGATTTCACTCCTACACTCGGAATTCCACTTCCCTCTCCCGTACTCAAGCCTGCCAGTATCCAATGCACTTCCCGGGTTGAGCCCGGGGCTTTCACATCCGACTTACCAAACCACCTACGTGCGCTTTACGCCCAGTAATTCCGATTAACGCTTGCACCCTCTGTATTACCGCGGCTGCTGGCACAGAGTTAGCCGGTGCTTCTTCTTTGGGTAACGTCAACACTGAAAGGTATTAGCTCTCAGCTTTTCCTCCCCACCGAAAGTGCTTTACAACCCGCAGGCCTTCTTCACACACGCGGCATTGCTGGATCAGGGTTGCCCCCATTGTCCAATATTCCCCACTGCTGCCTCCCGTAGGAGTCTGGGCCGTNNNNTCTCAGTCCCAGTGTGGCTGGTCGTCCTCTCAGACCAGCTACCGATCGTCGCCTTGGTAGGCCTTTACCCTACCAACTAGCTAATCGGACGTAGGCTCATCTAACAACGCGAGGTCCGAAGATCCCCCGCTTTCCCCCGTAGGGCGTATGCGGTATTAGCTTGAGTTTCCCCAAGTTGTCCCCCATTGCCAGGCAGATTCCTACGTATTACTCACCCGTCCGCCACTCGTCAGCGCCCGAAGGCCTGTTACCGTTCGACTTGCATGTGTTAAGCATGCCGCCAGCGTTCAATCTGAGCCAGGATCAAACTCTTCAGTTTAAGATTTTTAGTCACTATTAGGGTGACAAATCCTTTACCGATTGAGTTCCTCCGCTCTATTGAGCTTTGGTCTCTCATCGATGATTGCTGGCGAACCAGCTCATCAACGGAGCACCCACACAAATTACCTGATCAACTTGTTAAAGAGCGCCGCTGAATCGATTTCGCTTCAGCAAAGAGGAGTGCATTATACAGACCTCTTGGTGTTCGTCAAGCCCGCGTTTCACTTTCGTTACAGCGCCGACCGGACCAAATTCTGTCCCGCTACTGCGAGAGGCGCGCATTATACAGCGCCTTTTTGCTTCGTCAACCCCGCATTTGAACATTACGTTTCGCTGCGGTTTTGACCGTCTCGCCCTGAAGCGAGAGGCGCGCATTATACGGAGCCTTTCGGCTTCGTCAACCCCGCATTTGAACATTACGTTTCGCTGCGGTTTTGACTGCCTCACCCTGAGGTGAGAGGCGCGCATTATACGTCGCATTTACCCTTCGTCAAGCCCGCGTTTTAACTATATTTCCTCGCGGTTTTGACTGCCCCATCATCCTGGTGGGAGGCGCGCATTCTACGCTGCCGCGCCGTTTCGTCAACTCCTTTTTTCACCTCGTTTCGTTGCGGCGTTGCCGTCGCGTCCGTCCGAGAGCCGCGCATTATACGCAGGGCTTTTCCAAGGTCAACAAAAAATCTTCGACTCAATAAAATTACTTTATTGAGAGCGCAGGAGCGGGCTTTACACCAGGCTCACCCGGGCGACGCGGCGTTTGCCGACCTGGAAGATATGGCTGGCCCCCGCGGTAAATACCGCGTTCTTGTCTTCGGCGCGCTCGCCATCAATACGTACGGCCCCCTGCTGAATCATGCGCAGGGCATCGGAGGTACTGGCCGTGAGGGCCGCCAGTTTCAGCAATTGGGGCAGGGTCAGCCCTTCCCCGGCCGACAACGACAGTTCATCCATCTGTTCCGGCAGCGCCCCTTTCTGGAACCGGGCGATGAAATTGTCCCGAGCCCTGGCACCGGCACCGGCGCCATGGAAGCGCTCGACCAGCTCCTCGCCGAGCAGGAACTTGATATCCCGCGGGTTGGCCCCCGCCTCAATCTGCCGCCGGAACTGACCGATCTCATCCATGGAGCGGAAGCTGAGCAACTCGAAATAACGCCACATCAAGTCATCGGAGATGGACATCAGCTTGCCGAACTGCTCATCGGGGGCTTCGTGTATGCCTATATAGTTCCCCAGCGACTTGGACATCTTCTGCACCCCGTCCAGCCCCTCCAGGATGGGCATCATCATCACCACCTGGGGTTTCTGACCATAGGAGTCCTGCAACTGGCGTCCGACCAGCAGGTTGAACTTCTGGTCGGTCCCGCCCAGTTCCACGTCCGCCTTCATGGCCACGGAGTCGTAACCCTGAATCAGGGGATAGAGGAACTCATGTACCGCGATGGGCTGGCCGCTGCCGTAGCGCTTGCTGAAATCGTCGCGCTCCAGCATGCGCGCCACCGTGTGGCGCCCCGCCAGCTGGATCATGTCCGCGGCGGACATGCCGCCGAGCCAGCTGGAATTGAACATGACCAAGGTCCGCTCGGGGTCGAGGATTTTGTAGATTTGCTGCTCGTAGGTCTGGGCGTTCTCGATTACCTGGTCGCGCGACAGCGGCGGGCGGGTGGCGCTCTTGCCGGTGGGGTCGCCGATCATGGCGGTGAAATCCCCTATAAGGAACATCACCTCGTGCCCCAGTTCCTGGAATTGGCGCAGCTTGTTGATGAGTACGGTGTGGCCGAGGTGCAGGTCCGGCGCGGTCGGATCGAAGCCGGCCTTGATGCGCAGCGGACGCCCTTCCTTCAGCTTGGCCTTGAGTTCGTCCTCCGGCAGGATTTCATGGACACCGCGTTTGAGCAGTTCAAACGCTTCCTCAACCTTGGTCATTCCCCTCTCCCGAACATAATTCAATGTGACTAGGTTACCATACGCCCCGTGCCGCCCCTTGTTACGCTGGCCATTCCAACGTTGACCCGGGCCCCGATGCGGGGTAAGTTAGCAAAAAGTTTTCTGAGATATTTCCGTGGATTACAACAACATCTTAAACCGGGACTGTAAATCGCTGGGACAACCGGCGCCGAAGGCGCCGCTGCGGCACCGGTATATCCACGCCCTGATACTCGGCGGCGCCTCGGTTTTCGGGCTGCTGGCCCTGCTGCAACCGGCCGATGAGGCAGGCGCCACCCGCCATTCCGACGAACAGGCCGAGGTCGCTCAGCTCACCCTGCCGCTGCCGACCGCGTCCGCCGTCTCCCTCCCGCAGGAAGAGGCGGCGCAGGTTCCGGAACCGTCCTGGCAGGAAGTCAGCGTTCAACCCGGCGACACTCTCTCGGCTATCTTCGACCGGCTCAAGCTCAGCCCGCGTGAACTGTATGCGCTGATGGAGTCCGATCGCAAGATGACCGCCACATTGCGCCAGATTCTGCCCGGCCAGACGCTGCGCTTCCAGATCGACACCGAACATCAGCTAAACGCCCTGCACTACCGCATCGACCCGCTCACCACACTGGCGGTCGAACGCACTAACGATGGTTTCAGCGCACGCCACATCACGCGGCAGGTGGAAAACCGCCTCGCCTACAGCAGCACCACCATCGAGACATCGCTGTTCGCCGCCGGCCAGCGCGCCGGGCTGTCCGACGGCCTGATCATGGAGCTGGCCACCATCTTCGGCTGGGATATCGACTTTGCGCTGGACATCCGCAGCGGCGACAGCTTTACGGTCCTCTATGAGCAGGACTATCTCGACGGCGAACACATGCGCGACGGCACCATCCTGGCGGCGGAGTTCATCAACCAGGGGCAGACCTACCGCGCGATTCGTTATACCGATCCGCAGGGCAACAGCAACTTCTACACCCCCGACGGCCTGTCCATGCGCAAGGCTTTCCTGCGTTCACCGGTGGATTTCAACCGCATCAGCTCCGGCTTCCAGCCGGAACGCTTCCATCCGGTACTAGGCGTAAAGCGGCCTCACCGCGGCGTGGATTACGCGGCGGCGGTAGGCACGCCCATCAAGGCCTCGGGCGACGGCAGAATCGAGTTCGTCGGCAGCAAGGGCGGTTACGGCAAGACCGTCATCCTGCAGCACGGCGGCGCGTACCGCACGCTTTATGCCCACATGTCCCGCTTCCGTCCAGGCATCGGCGCCGGCGCGCGGGTCAAGCAGGGGCAGATCATCGGCTATGTCGGACGGACCGGCGTGACCACCGGCCCGCACCTGCACTACGAATTCCTGGTCAACGGCGTGCACCGCAATCCCCTGACGGTAAAGCTGCCCACCGCCGCACCGATACCCGCGCAATTCCGCGAATCCTTCCAGCAGCAGGCCCAGATGCGCCTGGCCCAGCTGGAGGCCGTGAAGCAAACCATCCTGGCCATGAACACCCGCTAGCGGTACGCCAGCGCAACCAAGCCCTGCGGTGGCCGCCTCCCTCTACATCGGTTTGATGTCCGGCACCAGCCTCGATGGTGTCGACGCCCTGTTGGTCGACTTCGGCGCGGCGCAGCCGCAGGTCTGCGCCAGCGGCCACACGCCTTATCCACCGGAACTGCGGACTGAACTGCTGGAGCTGAGCCATGCCAGTCACCCCGAACTGCACCGGCTGGCGCAACTGGACGTGGCGCTGGGCGAGCTTTATGCCGCCAGCGTGCAGCGCCTGCTGGAGGAAGCGGGGACCGGCGCGGCTGAAATCGAGGCGGTAGGCAGCCATGGCCAGACCGTGCGCCATCATCCCCACGGCCCCCACCCCTATACCCTGCAGCTGGGCGATCCCAACCTCATCGCCGAACGCACCGGGATCACCACCGTGGCCGACTTCCGCCGCCGCGACATCGCCGCCGGTGGTCAGGGCGCGCCGCTGGTGCCGGCCTTTCACGCCGCCCTGTTCCGTCACCCCGACTACACTCGGGTCGTCCTCAATCTGGGGGGCATTGCCAACATCACCGTGCTGCCGCGGGAACACCAGCTTCCGGTCACCGGTTTCGACACAGGTCCGGGTAACGCCCTGCTCGACGGCTGGTCCGCCCGCCATCGCGGCACACCCTACGACGCCGGGGGCCACTGGGCCGGCGGCGGCACCGCTTTGGCGCCCCTGCTGGAACGCCTGCTCGACGAACCCTATTTCACGCTGCCTCCGCCGAAGAGTACCGGGCGAGAGCTGTTCAATCTGGCGTGGCTCAATGAGCGGCTCGACGGCACGGAAGTGCCGCAGGATGTGCAGGCCACCCTGCTGGAGCTGACGGCGGTGAGCGTGGCGCAGGCGATTGCCGGACATGCAGCGGAGACGAAGGAAGTGCTGGTATGCGGCGGCGGAGTGCGCAACAGCGCCCTCATGGAGCGTCTCGCCGCCCACCTCGCGCCGTGCACGGTACTCAGTACCGCAGAACTCGGCGTGGACCCGCAGGCGGTGGAGGCCATGGCCTTTGCCTGGCTGGCACGGGAGACTTTGGCCGGCAGGCCCGGCAACCTTCCCGCGGTCACCGGCGCCGCACACCCGGTGATACTGGGCGGCATATATCGCGGCCGCCTCTAGCAAAAAATTGTGCCGGAAAACAAAAGGGGCCGTACGGCCCCTTTTGTTCAGCGTCGGTCGATCAGGACATAGTCCCGCAGCGGCTCGCCGCTGTAGACCTGGGTGGGACGGAAGATGCGGTTATCCGCCAGTTGCTCGCGCCAATGGGCCAGCCAACCGGCGGAACGGGCGACGGCGAAGATCGAGGTGAACTGATCGGAAGGGATGCCCATCTCGGCATAGAGGATGCCGGAATAGAAATCCACGTTGGGGTACACACCCTTGGCCCCCAGCCGCTCGGAAGCGGCCTCCTCCAGCGCCAGGGCAGTCTCGAACTCGGCGCTCACGCCGCGCTCCCGCCCCAGCTTTTCCACCAGCTTCTGCAGGATATTGGCGCGCGGGTCCTTCACCTTGTACTCGCGGTGGCCGAAACCCCATACCTTTTCCTTCGCGGCCAGCTTCTGTTCCAGCCAGGGCTTCACCTTGTCCGGCGAGCCTATCTGCTTGAGCATGCTCACCACCTTCTGGTTGGCGCCGCCGTGCAGCGGACCAGACAGGGTGCCGATGGCGGAGGCAACCACGCCATAGGGACTGGCGAGGGTGGAGCCGGCCACCAGGGCGGCGAAGGTGGAGGCGTTGATAGTGTGTTCGGCGTGGAGCACCAGACAGGTGTCCATGATGTCCGCCAGCAGCGGATCCGGCTCCTCGCCGTTGAACATGTACAACAGGTTCTCGGCGAAATTGAGGTCGCAGCGCGGGGCGATGGGATCGTAGCCGTTGCGGATGTGCTCCCACATGGTGACCAGCACCGGCATGCGCGCGATGATCTTCACCGTCATGTTGTGGATGTAGTTGAGGTCATCGCACAGCTGGGCATCGGTGAGGCATTCGTTGCTGGGATAGAACATGCCCAGGCTGGCGACGGCGGTCTGCAGCAGCTCCATCGGGTGGCCGGTGGTAGGCAGGTGCTTCATCATTTCGCGGATGTTGTACTTCACCCGCCGGTTGCGCCGCAGATGGTCGTCGAACTCGCCCAGCTCGCCCGGCGTGGGCAGGCGCCCGTCCAGCAGCAGCAGGGTGGTTTCCTCGAAGGAGCTGTGCTCGGCCAGTTGCTCGATGGGATAGCCACGATAGGCCAGAACCCCCTTCTCACCGTCGATGAAGGAGATATTGGAACGGGTGGCAGGAACGCCCTCAAGTCCCGGCAGATATTCGCTCATCCTGTCCTCCGAGCACTGAAACAAAGGGGCATAAGGATACCAGATATGCCCCCGGCGCGAAGCCCCGCCGGCACCGGCGGATAAGCCGTTGAAAACAAAAAGCCCCGGCACCGCAGTGCGGTACCAGGGCTGATGTTTGGCCTTAGCGGTATCAGGTCGAGAACGAGGACCCGCAGCCGCAGGTGGTGGTCGCGTTGGGATTGCGAATCACGAACTGGGCGCCTTCCAGGCCTTCGGTGTAATCGATTTCGGCGCCTACCAGATACTGGTAGCTCATCGGGTCGATGAGCAGGGTCACGCCGTTCTTTTCCACCGTGGTGTCGCCGTCGTTGATGGCCTCGTCAAAGGTGAAGCCGTACTGGAAGCCGGAACAGCCGCCGCCGGTCACGAACACGCGCAGCTTCAGGTTGCTGTTGCCTTCCTCTTCGATCAGCGACTTCACCTTGCCGGCGGCGCTGTCGGTAAAAATCAGGGGGCTCTCAACATCGCTCATCGTCTATCTCCAAAGCAGTCGGATGGGTCCAAGTGCACCCATTATCGTTATCCCTAGTTATTTAGTCAAGAATCACCCAGGGCAGGTTCCCCGGCGGCCAGTGGCTTGGCCGGCGCCGGCGCCGGAGTGTCGACAGCTCCCTCGCCCCGGTGCACCAGGTTGCCGTTGACCTCGGCACCGCGTGCCATTTCGATGATCTTGTAATACACATTGCCCTTGACCCGGGCCTGCGGCGCCAGTTCGATGTGGTTGGCGGCATAGACATCACCCACCACACAGCCGTTCAGCACCACGTTGGGGACCCGCACGTCGCCTTCCACCAGCCCGCGCTCGGACACGCTCAGCACCGAGCCGCCGTCCTGGTCGGCGATGACATTGCCCTTGAGCGTGCCGTCCACGTGCAGGCCGCCACTGAACACCACATCGCCGCGAATTTCGGTGTTCTGCCCGATCAGCGTGTCAATCTTGGCGCTCTTGGTCGTCGATTTCGTTTTTCCAAACATATTCTGTCACGCCTCCTCTACCGGCCATTCGACGATCTTTTCGACCTTGTCGGCGTTGCCGCCGGCCGGGTCGACTTTCACCACCACCCGCAACGGTATGAAACCGGTCGGCAGGGTCAGATCCCCTTCGAAATTCTGAAAATACTTGAAATTGAAACTGAAGAACTTGATGGCCTCTGCATTGACCTCATGCATCAGCAGGGTCTTGTTCTGCCCGTCCTGCAAGCCTTCGACCTCGAAGGTGGCCCGGCCCCGAGCCAACCTATCACTTTTCAGCACCTGGGTTAACACCAGCTTGTAGCGAAACCCGTTTTCCACGCCGTTGGGGGCAATGTCAAATGCCTCCACCCGCAGCCCCTGCTGGGCATCCTTGGGCGAAACGATTCCGCGGTAAAAGGCCAACTCGCTCTTGTATTCCGAGATATCGGCCTGCAGCCCGCCTACCGTCGACTCCAGCGCCTTGTAGGCCTGGCGGTCGATCTGGATGCTGCGCTCCAGCACGGCCTTCTCCTCGCGCAGGGCGACGATCTCCTGCATCAGCTCGGCATTCTGCTGGCTCAGCTGCGCCTGCTGCTGCTGCGCGCTGATGGTGTCGAAACCGGCGCGGCTGCGGCCGTACTCGAACAGCCCCCAGCCGGACAGCACCGTGACCAGCACCAGGCCGGCGACCAGCCCCCGGTTGCGCCAGGGCCGGTGTGGCGTGACGACGAGGCGGCTCATGGCAGTACGGCGATCTGATCGATACCGGCAGACTCCGCACAGCCGAACATGATGTTCATGTTCTGCACCGCCTGGCCGGCGGCGCCCTTCACCAGATTGTCGATCACCGACAGCACCACCACCGTATCGCCGCCCTGCGGCCGGTGCACCGCCATGCGGCACATATTGCTGCCGCGCACGAAGCGCGTTTCCGGGAAGGAACCGGCCGGCATCACGTCGACGAAGGGCTCGCCGGCATAACGCCTTTCGAACAGGGCCTGCAAGTCGGTGTCCGGCTTTTCCAGCCTGGCGTAGAGCGTGGCATGTATGCCGCGCACCATGGGCAGCAGGTGCGGCACGAAGGTGAGTCCCACCGGCGCATGGGCCACATGATTGAGGTTCTGGCTGATTTCCGGCAGGTGGCGATGGCCCTTGACCGCGTAGGCCTTGAAGCTGCCTTCCACCTCGGAATAGAGAATCCCCACCTCCGCCTTGCGCCCGGCGCCGCTGACGCCGGACTTGGCGTCGGCCACCAGGCCGGCACTGGATACGATGCCCGCTTCCAGCAGGGGCAGGAAACCCAGGGTGACGGCGGTGACGTAGCAGCCCGGATTGGCCAGCAGGCGCGCCCCCTTGATGGCCTCGCGGTTCATTTCCGGCAGGCCGTACACGGCCTGGGCCACCAGGTCGGGGCAGGCATGGGTCATGCCGTACCACTTCTCCCACAGGGCGATGTCGGGAATGCGGAAGTCCGCCGCCAGGTCGATGACACGCACCCCGGCGTCGAGCAGTTCCCGCGCCATGTGCATGGCCGTGCCGTTGGGCGTGGCGAAGAACACCACGTCGCAGGACTTCAGGGCTGCCATATCCGGGGCGGAAAAACGCAGGTCCACGCGGCCGCGCAGGTTGGGGAACATGTCGGCCACCGGCATGCCGTCATCGGAGCGCGAGGTGATGACCTTCAGCTCCACCTCCGGGTGACTGGCCAGCAGCCGCAACAACTCGACGCCGGTATAGCCTGTGCCGCCAACGATGCCTGCCTTGATCATGACTGGTCCTGTCCGCATGGATGAAGGGGGGCATGATAAGACCAAGGCGCCGAAAGAAAAAGTGCCCAGGTCACCGAACCGATATCGGGCCACCGGCGTGCCAACCGCCCTGTGCTATAGTCGCGGCGCTGCCGGTGCGGGAACAGAGCGCGCCGGATGGAGTCGAACCGACCGAGCCCCCATTGAGAACAGCCGATCCGACATGAAGAGCAAAGACCTGATCATCGCCGCCTTCGCCGCGGTCCTGCTGGGCCTGCTGGGTTACCTCTGGTTCAGTCCCTCCGGCCTCAAACCGGCCCCCGCCATCGCCGTCGCCACCCTCGAAGGCGGCCAGGTGAATATAGACCAATACCGCGGCAAACCGCTGCTGGTCACCTTCTGGGCCACCACCTGCCCCGGCTGCGTCGCCGAGATCCCCCACTTCAGCGCGCTGTACCGCGAGCTCGGCCCGAAGGGATTCAACATCGTCGCCATCGCCATGGCCTACGACCCGCCGGAACAGGTGCGCTTCATGGCCAAGCAGCGCGCCATGCCCTATACCGTGGCCCTGGATAGCGACGGCGCCGCCGCCCGCGCCTTCGGCGACGTGAAACTCACCCCCACCACCTTCCTCATTGACCCGCAAGGCCGCATCGTGCAGCAGAAGCTGGGCGAGGTGGACACCGCGCAGCTGCGCCGCAAGATCGTGGAGATGCTCTGATGTTGTGGGTGAAGGCCTTTCACATCATCGCCGTGGTGACCTGGTTCGCCGCGCTGTTCTATCTGCCGCGGCTGTTCGTCTATCACGCCATGACCGACGATCAGGCCGGTATCGAGCGTTTCAAGATCATGGAGCGCAAGCTGTACCGCGGCATCATGACCCCCAGCGCCGTGGTGGTGCTGCTGCTCGGTTCCTGGATGCTGTGGGACTATGCCTGGCTGGCCTACAAGCACATGGGCTGGCTGCACGTGAAGCTCACCCTGGTGGCCATCATCTACGGCTACCACTGGTACTGCGGCCGCCTGGTCAGGGACTTCGCCGCCGACCGCAACACCCGCAGCCACGTGTTCTACCGCTGGTTCAACGAGTTTCCGGTGCTGATCCTCATCGCCGTGGTTCTCCTGGCGGTGGTCAAACCATTCTGACTCCCCAAAGAACCAGGCCCGGACGAGCCGGGCCTGGTGACTGTTTCCCTTTCCTGCGTACTCAATCGAACGGCTTCGGCGCCGGGGTCTTGTCGGTGGACGGCGGCAGGATCGGCATCATGAACGCCGGCTGATCGCCGGTCAGGGTCTTGAGGAAGGCGACGATCTGGGCGTTCTCCTCCTTGGTGAACTTCTTGCCCAACTGGATACGGCCCATGATCTCCACTGCCTCGGTCAGGGTCTCGGCTTCACCGTCGTGGAAGTACGGGTAGGTCATTTCCACGTTGCGCAGGGTCGGCACCTTGAACTTGAAGCGGTCCGCATCCTTGCCGGTCACGGCGCTCAGGCCCTCGGCCGGGCTCTTGGCCTTGTACGGCTCCACCACGCCCATCTTCTGGAAGGAGGAGCCTCCCACCGCCGGGCCGTTGTGGCAGGCCACGCAGCCGCTGCTCTTGAACAGGTTGTAACCGGCGACCTCCCTGGCGGTAAGGGCATCCTTGTTGCCCAGCAGCCACTGGTCGAAGCGGGAGTTGGGGGTTACCAGGGTCTTCTCGAACTCGGCAATGGCCTGGGTTACCTCGTCGATGGTGATCTTGTCGGTGCCGAACACCTGCTTGAACTCGACCACGTACTGCGGGATGGACTCCAGCACGTCGATGGCCAGGGTATGGGTGAAGGCCATCTCGCCGGGATTGGCGATGGGCCCGCCGGCCTGGGCCTTGAGGTCGGGCGCGCGGCCGTCCCAGAACTGCGCCACGTTCATGCTGGAATTGAGCACCGTCGGCGCATTGATGGGGCCGCGCTGCCAGTTGTGGCCGATGGAGGTCTTCAGATTGTCGGTGCCGCCCATGCTCAGGTTGTGGCAGGAATTGCAGGAGATGAAGCCCGACTTGGACAGGCGCGGGTCGAAATACAGCTTCTTGCCCAATTCCACCTGAGCCAGGTTGATGGCCTGCACCGGACGGATCGGGTCGATGGGTTCCTTGCCGGCGGCATATGCGCCCGCGGCTCCGCCCAGCAGGACGGCAGAAGAAACGGCAACGGCGATTAACTTCCTTTTCATGGCAATACCCCTTCTGTTTTTGGTGAAGACTTAAACTTGATCTAAATCGCTTAGACCAAGTCTATGTTGGGGTTTGCAGAGAGGGAAAGGCCTATACAGCCCAAGGTTTTGACATGGATCAAGAAGAGTTCAAATAAAGCGCCTGAACGGGGGCTGGCCCTCCCGCCCCCCTTACCAGAGCCAGAACTGGACTGCCCACAAGACCGGCACGGGTAGCATGGCCGTCAGCAGGAGCAGGGCAATCCCCGCCTGCCGCCCCTGCGCCATGCCCCACCCCAGCCACAGGCTCCAGCCCATGCCCGCGGCGAGCAGTCCCATACGCGCATGGGCCGCCCAGTCCAGCGCGATCCCCTCGCCCTGCAACTGCCCGCTGGTGAGCTGGGACAGGCCGACGAAAATGGACACGCCGGCCAGGGGGATCAGGGCGTGGCTCAGGCGCAGGGCGTTGTCCCGTGCCATTCCCGGCAGCAGGCGCCCGGCCAGGTGCAGCATCCCCCAGATCCAGCCGCCCACCAGCAGAGCCTGCCCGCCGATGTACGCCAGCAGCAGCAGGCCGTCGAGCCAGCTGAAGGTGTCGTTGGCCTGGGGATAATGCGTGAGCAGCCACCATGGCGCGTTGTCCTGCAACAGCACGAAGCTGTCCCGCTCCACCAGCCACTCGGCGGCGCGCTGCTTGAGGGCGACGAACCAGGGCGAGGCCGACCACTGGAAGGCGCCGAAGGCCACGCCCAGCATGCCGAACACCAGCAGGCGTGCCTCCCACGGCCGGGCGGCGGCTGTTGCCGTCACCTCGCGCCCGGGCATGCGGGCGGCCAGCGTCACTGCGCCGCGGTGGCCGGCGCAGCGACCGCACATGTGGCACTCGCTGGTGCCGGTCATGCGCCGGATGTCGATGAGGGGGGCACAGTCCACCGGGATATGCATGACTTGCGGCGCTGCGTCCCAGGCGGCGCGATCGACCTGGAAGTGGACCGGCGCCAGGCGCGCGAGCAGGCCGAACACACCGCTCACCGGGCACAGGTGGCGGCACCAGACCCGCTTGCCGCGGCCGTAGATCAGGCCGACGGCGACGGCGGCCACGGTGGAGCCGCCCAGCACCAGCAGCGCCGCCTTGGGATATTCGTACACGCTCACCAGCTGGCCGTAGACCGTGGTCAGCACGAAGGCGACGAAGGGCCAGCCGCCCCATTTCATCCAGCGCGGCACCGGGCGGCCCAGGCCGAAGCCGCTGGCCCATTCGCTCAGGGTGCCTTCCGGGCAGAACACGCCACACCACACCCGCCCCAGCACAAACATGGACAGAATCACGAAGGGCCACCAGATGCCCCAGAACAGGAACTGGGCAAACAGCACCATGTCGTCGAGCAGGCGCGCGTCGGGCGGCGGCAGGTCCACCAGCGCCGGCACCGTCACCAGTACCAGATAGAACACCACCACCGCCCACTGAATGCCCAGGATCCAGCGGCGCCGATGCGCCATCGCCTCCCCCAGGCGGGCCAGCCAGGGTGTGCGGGGCGCGGCAGTCAGCGGCAAGGCGCAGGTCTCATGGTTCATTGCATCAACCCCGGGGCGCAAAATAAAAGGAAGGCCGCCGCCCGCTGGCCCGGCTCGCATGCCGCCACGGGTCAGCCACGGGCCACCGCCGCCACGACGGGGCTGCGCCGCGGCCACAGCACGAAGAGCCAGTAGGCGACGACCACCAGCAGCAGCATCAGCGACGGCCGCGCCCGGTAACCGGCAAAGGTGGCGAGGACATTGCCCGGACCCGCGCCGTCGTCCAGCAGGAAGGCGCTGTCCCACAGCGGGTCGATCAGCACCGGCAAGGCCTCCAGGCCGATCAACTGCTCCACTCCCGCCACCAGCAGGCCGCAGGCGAGCACCAGCAGCAGGGCGCTGCTGGCACGGAAGAAGGTGGCATAACTGAAATACCTCAGGCCGCGGGACAGCAGTGCCGCGGTAGCCAGCGCCAGCGCCACGCCGAGCGCCGCCCCCAGCCACAGGCCGCTGCCGCCGTTGAAGCTGAGGCCATAAAGAAAGATGGCCGTTTCAGCGCCCTCGCGCGCCACGGCGATGGCCACCAGGACCGCAATCCCAAGGGCGCCGCCGCGGCTGAAGGCCGCCTCCGCCCCGGCGGTGAGCTGCTTTTTCATGCTGCGGCCGTGGCGCATCATCCACAGCACCATATGGGTGATAAGCGCGGCGGCGGCCAGCACCATGACCGCCTGGAAATACTCCAGCGCCGCGCCGGCCAGCTCGTCCTGCACCAGGGTCATGGCCACGGCGAGCAGACCGGCCAGCAGCAAGCCGGCGGCCACGCCGCCGGACAGGATCCAGCGGCCGCGGCGCTGCTCGCCCTGCACCTTGAGCCAGGCCCACAGAATGCCGATGACCAGCAGTGCCTCCACGCTCTCGCGCCAAACGATGAATAATGCGTTGCCCATGGCGATCACTCCACGATGATCCGGCCCTGGCCGGTGTCCGGATGAAACTCGTCGAAATAGCGGTAGCTGCCCGGCTTGAGCGGGGCGATCACCACAAAGGACTTGGCCCCCGGCGCCAGCACCTTCTCCTTGCGCAGCTCGATGCTCTCGAACTCGATGGCGTCCGTGCCCTCGTTCCTCACCACGATCTTGAAGCGCTGGCCGGCCGGCACCCGCAGGGTGTCGGGGATCAGCAGGCCGTCCTTCGCCACGATTTCATAGGTCAGCAGCTCGGCCGCTTGCACCGGTACTCCGCCCAATACCAGCCACAGCGCCAGTGCGCCGATCACCGTTGTCCGCAGCAAATCTTTCATCATCGACTCCTCAAGCAATGACTCTTGCCAAGACGCCAAGAAAACCGGAAGTGTTTTTCTTTTCTTGGCGTGCTCTGCGTCTTGGCGAGATCAATGATTTCCGCATCCATCACGTCGCACCGACCCACGGCGCCAGCGCCCCGCGCTCACCGGCCGGCATGTCGGCCAGGCTCTCCAGGGTCTCGCTCAGGCGGCGGCAGGCACCGCCCAGCGCGTCATCGTCGCCGCCGCGCTCGGCCAGCGCCGCCAGCAACACGCAGGCGATGGCGCCGGAACGGGAACAGCCTGCCAGCACGAACTTGTTCAGGTGATCCACCGCGCCGCTCAGCAGGCGCTGCGTGTGCATATCGTCGACAGCCATGGTCTTGCTCCTCACAAAGGCGCGGGGCGCGTACGCCCCGCCAACGTACCGTTCAGAAGTTCACCGCCGCACGCACACCGGCAAACCAGTGGTCCTTGGCGTCGCCGTCGCCGGCCGGGTTGCGCACCCATTGGATATCCGGCGTGATCGCCAACTGGGCGTTCAGGCGCCAACGGTAGAACAGCTCCACCAGTTCCTCGGCTTTGTCGCGCCCCGGATTGGCCGCTTTGTATTCGTCACTGGGACTGAGCCAGCCCGCGGCCACACCGACGGCATCACCGGCCCGATCCCAGTAGCTGCCGCCGAACTCGGCGCCCAGGGTGAGGGCCCGATCGAACTTCACCGTGCCGCCGGTCGAGGTACCGTAACGGCCAAACACGGTGACGGCGTCGCCGAAACGCTGATCCGCCGACACACCCCAGCCGCTGTGGTGTTCGCTTACCAGGCCGTCGTTGAACTCGCTGGCCTGGCCGTTGCTCCAGCCATAGAAACGGTAGTTGCCATCCAGGCCGCCGAGGAACTTGCGGCCGGTTTCCAGCTGGGCGATGACGAAGGGGGCTTTGAAGCTGTCGTTGAACGCGGCGCCCTCACCGGCGGCAAACACGCCCACCGACACCGCCCACCATTCCGGCGCACCGGTTTCGTTGTGGTAGGACAGGCGTACGCCGGGGGTGAAGCCGTAGTCGTCCACGCCCACATCCCCGCCGGCGTCGAGCAGCGGGTTGTGGACGAAGGCGCTGTTCATGAAGCGCATGGTTTCGTCGTCGGCGATGCTGTTCTGATCGAAGAACAGAAAGGGGTCCATCTTGCCGATGTTGAATTCCACATGTTCGCGCGGCTCGCCGGCACCGCCCTCGCCGCCGATGGGCACGTCGAGCTGGTACCAGGCCTGGGCCAGGACCGCCGTGCTGTCCGACGGCGGGCCGCTGATCTGGAAGGTGGTGGCATTGGAGGAGGTGAACCCATCCTGCAAATCCAGCATGCCGCCGCCCTGGCCCAGGCGGAACTGGCCGAACAGGCTGCCGCTGGCGCGTCCGATGTCGCCGCCGGGCAGGGTGACCACCACGTCGGCGCGGTAGTTGAGATGGCTTTCGCCTTCGCCGCTCACCGTGGTGTCCTTGCTGGCGTTCTGCCCCACCATCACCATGCCGAAGCTGGCGGTGACGCCCTCCAGGGCATCGATGGTACGGGCCTGCTTTTGCAGGTTCAGGGTGCGGAATTCCACGTCCTTCAGCCGCGTCACCAGCTCGGGCTCCTTCTCCGACAGACGCTCGCTCTCCAGCGCCTCGTCGACGCCTTGCTGGCGCCGCTCCAGTTCCTCGATGCGCTTTAACAGATCGTCGACGCTGGGGGCCGCCGCCGATGTGCCGCTGGCGGCGGCCAGGGCCAGCGCCAGTACCGTTCGCTTCAGGCGGGGATTCATCAGTAGCCCCCCTTCTTGCCGATGCCGGCGTAGGTGAACTCGTATTCCACGCTGAACGGTTTGAACCAGGGGCGCACGCCGGTGAGGCGGTCGGTGTGGCGGCCGAAGTGGGCCATGGGATTGGCGGTGGGCGGAGCGATGTCGTACCTGACGGTGTACTTGCCGGGACCGGACAGCTTGACGTTGTCGCCGTAGTGCGGCCCGTCGCTGGCCACCATGGGCATCATGTCGCCGCGGACGGTCTCGCCGCCCTTCTTGGTGACTTCGTACTTGATCACCAGGTAGGGCATCCAGTCGCCCTCGGCGAAACCGTTGGGATTGTCGGCCAGGGCATGGATGTCGGCCTCGATGTGGATATCCGACTCGGCGGGCGCGCGCATCATGCCGTCCGGCTCCATCACCACCGGTTGCAGGTAGACGGCGGCGATCTCCATGCCGTGGCGTTGCTGCGGGTGGCCTATGGGATACTCGGCGGACAGCGCCGGTGCCGCCAGGGCGGTGAGGACTACTACGGATGCGAGTTTCAGGTAATTCATCAAATCTATCCCCCTGCGTTGTATATGGGCATCACGCCCGGCCTTTCATTCGTTGTTACGAATGATAATGGTTCGCATTTAACGATCAGAAGACCGGCGTGTCAAGCCCTTGCCGGGCGAAACTGCATGGATGCGGGACGAACCCCGCGCAAGGGGCGCCTGCCCGCCCCGCCTTGGGATAGAATCGCCCTTCGATTGAAGCAACGGGATTGCCCATGGACCTGCGCGAAGACCTGGTGCGCCATTACCGCTGGCTGCGCCAATACGGCATCAACGATTCCCACAGCGGCAATGCCTCGGTGCGCGACGGCGACACGGTGTGGGTCACGCCCACCGGCTGCTGCGCCGACCTGCTGGAGCCGGAACACCTGGTGCGCTGTCACATCGACGGCAGCCGCGGCGAGGGCGCCTCGCTGGATGCCCCGCTGCACCTGGAGGTCTACCGCCGCAACCCCAAGGCACGCGCCGTGCTGCACAGCCACGGCGCCCATACCGTGGCGCTGACCATGAACGGCCAGGACTACCTGCCGCCCGATTTCGAGGGCCAGCTCTATTTCCCGCGCGTGCCGGTGATCACCATTCCCTACAGCAACTACGTCGCAGAGGCGCCGGCGAAAGTGGCGGAAATGCTGGCGGAATACCCTATAGCGGTGGTGCGCGGCCACGGCGTCTACGCCTGTGCCGAGACCCTCAACCTGGCCTACAAATGGACCTGCTCCCTAGAGCTCTCGGCCAAGACCGCCCACATCGCGCGGCTGGCGGGGACGATTTAGAAAAGAAAGCCCAACGCAAAGGCGCAAAGTACGCAAAGGACGCAAAGTTTTTGCTGCTTCTGTTACATGGCGGCGGCGCCTAGACGGGCGCTATCTCAACCGGCATGTTTTGGGGTCCTTAAATTGGCACTCTTTGCGTGCTTGGCGTCCTTTGCGTCTTTGCGTTTAACTCTTTGACTTTAGGGAATCGGGGACAGACATGACCCAATACGACATTCCGGTGGTGATGACCTTCGCCGGCAACGACCCCACCGGCGGCGCCGGCATCCAGGCCGATATCGAGGCCATTGCCTCCATGGGCGGCCAGGCGGCGCCGGTGATCACCGCGCTGACGGTGCAGGACACGCGCAACGTAATCCGCTTCGAGCCGGTGTCCGCCCTGCTGCTCATCGAGCAGGCCCGTGCGGTGCTGGAGGACATGCCCATCGCCTGCTTCAAGCTGGGCATGCTCGGCAGCGTGGAGAACGTCGAGGCGATCCACACCATCCTGAGCGACTACCCCGCCATCCCCGTGGTCACCGACCCGATCCTGCGCGCCGGCGGCGGCAGCGAGCTGGCCGACGAGGAACTCATCGACGCCATGACCGAGCTGCTGTTGCCGCTCACCACCGTGCTCACCCCCAACAGCCAGGAGGCGCGCCGCCTGGCGCCCGAGGCCGACACCCTGGACGCCTGTGGCCAGGAACTGCTCGCCGCCGGCAGCGAACTGGTACTGATCACCGGCACCCACGAAAACACCGCCACCGTGGACAACACGCTGTACGGCAATATGCGCAAGCTGGAAACCTTTTCCTGGGAGCGCCTGCCGCACAGCTACCACGGCTCCGGCTGCACCCTGGCCTCGGCCATCGCCGGCCTGCTCGGCCAGGGGCTGGAACCCTTCACCGCCATTCACGAGGCACAGGAATACACCTGGGAAGCCCTGAAGAACGGCTACCGCATCGGCATGGGCCAGCACCTGCCCAACCGGATGTTCTGGGCGCGCAACGAAGGGGACGAGTAATGGCCGCCATTCCGCCGCGCGGCCTCTATGCCCTCACCGACGCCGGCCTCATCGGCGAGGACAGGCTGATCCCGGCGGTGGCCGCCTCCATCGACGGCGGTGCGGTGATGGTGCAGTACCGCGACAAAAGCGGCGATGCCGGCAAGCGCCTGTGGGAAGCGCAGGATCTGGCGCACCTGTGCCGTGCCCTGCGCGTCCCGCTGATCATCAACGACGACGTGGAGCTGGCCCTCGCGGTCGACGCCGCCGGCGTGCATCTGGGCCGCGACGACGGCGACATTGCCCAGGCACGGGAGCGGCTGGGCGCGGACGCCATCATCGGCGTGTCCTGCTACAACCGGCTGGAACTGGCCCTTGCGGCGCAGCAAGCCGGTGCCGATTACGTGGCCTTCGGCGCCTTCTTCAGCTCCGCAGTCAAGCCGGACGCAGTGCGCGCCACACCCGCACTACTGAGAGAGGCCAAGGCCCGGCTGCACGTCCCCGTGGTTGCCATCGGCGGCATCACCGCGGACAATGGCGCGCTGCTGGTCGAGGCCGGTGCCGATCTGCTGGCCGTCATCAGCGACGTATTCGGCCACAGCGACATCCGCGCCGCCGCGGCGCGTATCGCTGGATTGTTTTCGTAACCCGCGGTTAGCCGGTTTTCATTTATTAAGGAACGTCCATGAGCCACTCGCATGAACTCTTTGCCGCCGCCCAGCAGCACATTCCGGGCGGTGTGAATTCGCCGGTACGCGCCTTCAAGGGCGTGGGCGGCGAACCCCTGTTCTTCAAGAAGGCGCAGGGCGCCTACCTGTGGTCCGAGAGTGACATGCAGTACATCGACTACGTCGCCTCCTGGGGCCCGGCCATCGCCGGCCACGCCCATCCGGCGGTGATCAAGGCGGTGCAGGACACCGCCGCCAACGGCCTGTCCTTCGGCGCGCCGACGGTGCTGGAAACGCAGATGGCCGATCGCCTGTGCCAGCTGGTGCCGTCGATGGAGATGGTGCGCATGGTGTCCAGCGGCACCGAGGCCACCATGTCCGCCATCCGCCTGGCGCGCGGCTACACCGGCCGCGACAAGATCGTGAAGTTCGAAGGCTGCTATCACGGCCACTCCGACTCGCTGCTGGTGAAGGCCGGCTCCGGCATGCTCACCCTGGGCGTGCCGAGCAGCCCCGGCGTGCCCGCCTCCCTGGCCGAGCACACCCTCACCCTGCCCTACAATGACGCCGCCGCGGTGCGCGAGGTCTTCAAGACCGACGGCTTCCACATCGCCTGCATCATCGTCGAGCCGGTGGCCGGCAACATGAATTGCATTCCGCCGCTGCCCGGTTTCCTGGAGACGCTGCGCGCCGTGTGCGACGAATACGGCGCCGTGCTGATCTTCGACGAGGTGATGACCGGTTTCCGCGTCGCACTCGGCGGCGCCCAGGCCCACTACCACATCAAGCCCGACCTCACCACCCTGGGCAAGGTGGTCGGCGGCGGCATGCCGGTGGGCGCCTTCGGCGGCAAGCGCGAGGTGATGGAAAAGATCGCCCCTCTCGGCCCGGTGTATCAGGCGGGCACCCTGTCGGGCAATCCGGTGGCCATGGCCGCAGGCCTCACCACCCTGGAGATCGTCAGCCAACCCGGCTTTTACGACGAGTTGGGCAAGAAGACCGAATACCTGGTCAAGGGCATCATGGTCGAGGCGAAGCGGGCCGGCATTCCCATGAGCGAGAACCACGTCGGCGGCATGTTCGGCCTGTTCTTCACCGAAGAGGAGAAGATCACCAGCTATGCCCAGGCCGTGGCCAAGTGCAACGCCGATCGCTTCAAGCTGTTCTTCCACGGCATGCTGAAGGAAGGCATCTACCTGGCACCGTCCGCCTTCGAGGCCGGCTTCGTGTCCGCCGCCCACACCACCGCCGACCTCGACGCCACCATCGCGGCGGCAGGCAGGGTATTGGGGACGCTGTAGCAGACAAATCAATCCGCAAATGGACGCGAATAAATGAGCAATATTTGCGTTTATTGGCGTGCATTCGCGGACTGACACTTTTGACTTCCATGCGTTATCAAATCATCCCCGTCACGCCGTTTCAGCAGAACTGTTCCCTGATCTGGGACCCGCGGACCTTGCGCGGCGCACTGGTCGACCCGGGCGGCGACGAGGAGCGGCTGCTTGCGGCGGTGCAGCAGGCGGGCGTGACGCTTGAAAAGATTCTGCTCACCCACGGCCACCTCGATCACGTCGGCGCAGCGCGCACCCTGGCCGATCGCCTCGGCATCCCGGTGGAGGGGCCGCAGGAGGAGGACGCCTTCTGGCTGCACAAGCTGCCCGACCAGGCGGAGATGTTCGGTTTTCCCCCGACCGCCGCCTTCCTGCCCGATCGCTGGTTGCACGACGGCGAGCATGTGACGGTGGGCACCCTGGCCCTGGAGGTGATCCACTGCCCCGGCCACACGCCCGGCCACGTGGTGTTCTACCAGCGTGACGCGCAGCTCGCCTTCGTCGGCGACGTGCTGTTCCGCGGCTCCATCGGCCGCAGCGATTTTCCGCGCGGCGATCACGATACCCTCATCGCCTCGATCCGCCGGCGCCTGTTTCCCCTCGGCGACGAGGTGACCTTCGTGCCGGGGCACGGCCCGACCTCCACCTTCGGCCGCGAACGCCTGAGCAATCCCTTCGTGGCGGACTGACACTACCGTAGTACCTGACTTAGAATAGGGCCTTTATGGACACAGCCCCGGCAGGCTCGATGACAACGGAATGAATACCCCGGCCAACACGCTACAACGCACACCTCCGCCGCACGGCGCCGCCGTAGACGCTGCGCTGGTGGACATGTTCCACCGCCGTGCCCCGGCGCCGATACTCACCCTCAACATCCTGTTCGGCGGTCTGCTGGTACTGCTGTGGTGGGAACGCATCGCGCCCCTGCCCATGCTGCTCTGGTTGGGCGCGATCTCCCTGGTCACCGTCACCAACATCCTGCGCCACCGCCGCTACGAGGCCAGCCCGGATCGCGACGGCATCGCCGCCCCGCGCTGGCGCCGCGCCTTCATCTTCGGCTCGACGGCGGCCGGCCTCATGTGGGGCATTGCGGGGATCCTGTTCTACAACGCGGCGCAACCGCTGCACAGCGCCGTGGTCCTCCTCCTTATCTGCGGCATCACCGCCGGCGTGGCGGCATCGCAGGCCTCGCTGTGGCCCAGCCTGGTGCTGTTCGCCCTCGCCGCCATCCTGCCGCCCGCGGTGGCCATCCTGTTCATCGGCGATCCCATCCACATGGTGGTCAGCGGGCTGCTGGCGTTCTACTTTGTGTTCATCCTCACCGTGGGCGAGCTCAACCACCGCACCATGCTCGACGCCATCCTGCTGCAATTCGAAAACAACCAGCTGTTGCAGGACGCCAAGGAACGTGAACAGTACTTCCGCTCCCTGGTGGAAAATGCGCCGGACATGCTGGTGGCGATGGCCGCGGACGGTCAGCTGCTGTTCCACAGCCCCTCCACTGAAGCCCTGCTCGGCTACCCGGGCGAACAGCTGGAGGGACGCTCGGTATTCGACCTGATCCATCCCGACGACCAGCCCGCGGTACGCGACAACGTGCGCCAGCTGTTGTCCATGCCCGGCGGCAGTGCCGGTGCCGAAAGCCGCTGGCGTCACAGCGACGGCCGCTGGCTGCTGCTGCAAAGCGTGGCCCGGCGCATCGGCGACAGCGAACCGGCTGCGCTGGTGGTCAACGCGCGCGACATCACCGAACGCAGCGCAATGGAGGACGAGTTGCGCCAGGCGCGCGACACCGCCGAACGGGCCAGCCGTATCAAGAGCCAGTTCCTCGCCACCATGAGCCACGAGATCCGCACCCCGATGCACGCCATCCTCGGCATGGCGGAACTGCTGCAACAAAGCCCGCTGAGCGGCGCGCAGCAGGGTTATGTGCGTACCTTCCAGACCGCCGGGCGCCACCTGCTCAACCTCATCGACGACATCCTGGACTTCTCGCGCATCGAGGCCGGCGGCCTGCAACTGGCGGACCGCGCCTTCCATCTGGGACATCTGCTGGACGAGGTGCTCGGGCTGCTCGGCGCCCAGGCCTCGGCCAAAGGACTGCTGCTGCGGGTCGAAGTGGCCCCCGGGCTGGCGCAGTGGCGCAGCGGCGATGCGCAGCGTCTGCGCCAGGTGCTGGTCAACCTGATCGGCAACGCCATCAAGTTCACCCAGCACGGCGACGTGCTGCTGACGGTGGCCGAAGGGGAGAGTGCCGACATGCTGCGCTTCACCGTCAGCGACACCGGCATCGGCATCGCCCAGGAGCAGCTCGCCAGCCTGTTCGCCCCGTTCAGCCAGCTCGACGCCGGGCAGACGCGGCAGCAGGGCGGCACCGGCCTCGGCCTGTCCATCTGCCGCCGCCTCATCGATGCCATGGGGGGAAGAATTGCGGTGGAAAGCGAACCAGGCCAGGGCAGCCGCTTCAGCTTCACCGTCCGCCTGCCGCACAGCGACGCCAGCGGTACCGCGAACGAATCCCTGCCGGTGGCCGGTGCCGAGCTGCCGCCGGCACACCTGCTGGTGGCCGACGACTCCGCCATGAACCGCCTGGTGATCAAGGAATTTCTGGGAGGTACACCCTGCCGCATCACCTACGCCGAGGACGGCGCGGAAGCGGTAGCCCTGTATATGAAGCACGACTTCGACGTCGTGCTGATGGATATCCAGATGCCGCAGCTGGATGGCTGGACCGCCACCCGGCGTATCCGCGCCTGGGAGGCGGAGCACGCCCTCCGGCCGGCGCCCATAGTGGCCCTCACCGCCAGCGCGCTGGAAGAGGACCGCCGCGCCTCCCTCGCCGCCGGCTGCACCACTTTCGTCGCCAAGCCGCTGGGCCGCGGCCAGCTGCTGAGCCTGCTGCAACAGCTGCTGGCCGCCGCCCCGAACTGAAAGGGGCGGCGGCCGCGGGCTACTTCGCCTTGGCGCTGCGGCTGACCATCTCGCTCATCAATTCGTCGTAATAGGCCTTGGCGCCGCCCTTGAGGAAGTAGTAGGACGCGACGTTTTCCGACTCCAGGTAGTACTGCAGCCAGCGCACCTGGCCGCCGGTGGCATCGTAAATCAGCAGGGTCTTGCCCTCGGCCCGGGCCTGCTCCACGTAACGCTTGAGGGCGGTATTGTCCAGCGGCACCGAGCGCTGGCGCATGGGAAACAGGGTGGTGCCTTCCTGCTGGTAGCGGTCGCGCACGTCAAGGATGATGGCGGAGTCGCCGATGCGCTTTTCGAAGTCTTCCACGCTGAGGGTATGCGCCTTCAGCTTGTCCTTGCCGATCAGCCTGGCGGGGTCGACCGGCGACTTGCCCAGCAGTTCGGCGTCGTCGGGATAGGCCTTGGCCCAGTCGAAGATGCCGACGTCGAAGGTGAATACATTGCTCACGCCGGCATTCTGCGCATCGAGGGTGGCCTCGTAGGACTTCATGCAGGTGCGGCCGTTGCAGTAGAACACGATGGGATGGTTGGAGCCGGCCCGCAGCGCCTTGATATCGTCGATAAAGCTGCTGTCCCCGTACACCACATTGATTGCGCCCTTGATATGCAGCGTGTCGTATTCATAGCGCGAGCGGGCATCGACGATGATCACATTGGGCTGCATGGCCTTCAGCTGTTCCAGTTCCACCCATTTCACGGTCGGGAAACGCGTCCGTCCCGGCATATCGTCCTCGGCCCACACGGGCCCCCCCGCAAGCACAGCCAGCGCCAGCCACAAGGCCGCCCAGGTGCGTCCGGTCAATCCATTCAGCATCGATTTCATACCATTCTCCTTGCTTTGCCGCATCCGGCTTGCGCCGCGCGGCCCCCTGCTGTTGGTTGTTGTTGTTTACACTGCAGCCCGGCGCATGATCCCACCTTTTCGAGGCGCCTGGTTGCCTGGGATACCGGGGCCACTCCATATATTACCGACCCGTCCCCACCGGACACTATGCACGCTGCGGGCCGTGAAAGGCGTGCATCGGTTCACACCCGGCGCCCGCCGCAGCGCCGGCGGGTAATGTTGTCATTGAAGTTTCACCGATTCGTAGCACAATAGGCGGGGTAGGCTATCCTAAGTGAAGATTCATTACACGCCAGTATCCGGTCAGGGAGCACATCATGGCAGAAAACAAAAAGTCGACCACCACCAGCAAGAAAACCACCGCCGGCAAGGAAGCAAAACCCAAGGCCGCCGCAAAAACCACCACCAAGCAGGCGGCACCCAAGGCCGCAGCAGCAAAGACCGCAGCTCCGAAAAACAGCACGCCGCGCGCCAAAAAGTCCGCCGCACCAGGCGTCAACATGGAGATGCGCCTGCACATGATCCGCGAGGCCGCCTATTACCGGGCCCTGCACCGCGGCTTCGGCGGCGGCGCCGAAACAGAGGACTGGTGTGCCGCCGAGCGTGAAATCGACGTGATGCTGGGAAAACTTACCGGGTAACAATTCAAAATTCCACATTCAAGATTCAAAATTCGCGCCGCAAAGGGCCGTGCCTGCAAATTTTGAATCTTGAATTTTGAATCCCGCAAGCAAAAACGCCGCTGTTGTCAGCGGCGTTTTTGCTTGCGGGAAGGCTTTATCGCGCTGCCGCCAGCGCCTGCTCGATGTCGGCGATGATGTCGTCGACGTGCTCGATGCCGATGGACAGGCGCACCATGTCCGCGGTCACGCCGGCCGACTTCAGTTCGGCATCGTTGAGCTGGCGGTGGGTGGTGGTGGCCGGGTGGCAGGCCAGGGACTTGGCGTCGCCGATGTTCACCAGGCGCACGATCAACTTCAGGGCGTCGATGAACTTCGCCCCCGCCTCGCGCCCGCCCTGGATGCCGAAGGACAGGATGCCGGAGGCGTTGCCGTCGCGCATGTACTTCTGCACCAGCGGGTAGTCGGGCGAGTCGGGCAGGCCGGGATAATTGACCCAGCTCACTTGCGGATGGCCCTTGAGGAACTGCGCCACCTTGAGGGCGTTGGCGCCGTGGCGCTCCATGCGCAGGGCCAGGGTCTCGATGCCCTGCAGGATCAGGAAGGCGTTGAACGGCGACAGCGCGGCGCCCATGTTGCGCAGCGGCACCACGCGGCAGCGGCCGATGAAGGCCGCCGGGCCGAAGGCCTCGGTGTAGACCACGCCGTGATAGGACGGGTCCGGGGTGTTGAGCATGGGGAAACGCTTGGCGTTGGCCTTCCAGTCGAACTTGCCGGAGTCGACGATGATGCCGGCGATGGAGTTGCCGTGACCGCCCATGTACTTGGTCAGGGCGTGCACCACGATGTCGGCGCCGTGCTCGATGGGGCGGCATAGATAGGGCGAGGGCACGGTGTTGTCCACCACCAGGGGCACGCCCCGGGCGTGCGCCGCCGCGGCGAAGCGGCCGAAATCGACCACGTTGGCAGACGGGTTGCCGATGGATTCGCAGAACACCAGCTTGGTCCTGTCGTCGATGAGGGCGGCCAGGGCGTCGATGTCGTCATAGGCGGCGAAGCGCACCTGGATGCCCATGCGCGGCAGGGTGTGGGCGAACAGGTTGTAGGTGCCGCCGTACAGGCGCGCGGTGGTGACGATGTTGTCGCCCACCTCGCACAAGGCCTGCACCGTATAGGTGATGGCCGCCATGCCCGAGGCCACCGCCAGTGCCGCCACACCGCCCTCCATCTCCGCCACGCGCTGCTCCAGCACGGCGTTGGTGGGATTCATGATGCGGGTGTAGATGTTGCCCGGCACCTTGAGGTCGAACAGATCGGCGCCGTGCTGGGTGTCGTCGAAGGCGTAGGAGGTGGTCTGGTAGATGGGCACCGCTACCGCCTTGGTGGTGGGCTCCGGGGAATAGCCGCCGTGGATGGCGATGGTTTCCAGTTTCACGCAGTGACTCCTCTGCTGTTTTTGTTTAAGGCGGCCAGTGTGCCCGGCGCCGGAATGCACCGCAACGTCTACGGCGGATTTCCCCCATTCAACCCAAACCCGTCCGCGCCCTTTAGAATCAACCCATGGACTTCGGCCTGCTGGACATACTGCTGCACTGGATCCGCGCCAACCCGGCCTGGGCCGGCGTGGCGATCATGTGCGTCGCCTTCGGCGAGTCGCTGGCGCTGGTGGGGCTGTTCCTGCCCGGCGCGGTGCTGATGTTCGGCGTCGGCGCCCTGGTGGGCGCGGACGTGCTGCCGCTGTGGCCGACCCTGGCCTGGGCGGCGGCAGGCGCCATCGCCGGTGACGGCGTCAGCTTCTGGCTGGGGCGTCATTTCCATCAGCGCATCCGCGTCATGTGGCCCCTGCGCCGTCATCCCGAACTGCTGGCGCGCTCGGTGGATTTCTTCCACCGCCACGGCGGCAAGAGCGTCCTGCTCGGCCGCTTCATCGGCCCGATCCGGCCGGTGATCCCGGTGGTGGCCGGTATGCTGGACATGCCGCCGCGACGCTTTGTCGCCGTCAACGTGGTTTCCGGCCTGCTGTGGGCACCGGTGTACGTGCTGCCCGGCATGGTCTTCGCCGCCTCCCTGGGCCTGGCCGCGGAAGTGGCGACACGACTGGCCCTGCTGCTCGGCACCCTGCTGCTGCTCCTGATCTTGGTGCTGTGGCTGACGCGCCGCCTGTTCAATCTGTATCACCGCCATGCCCACCGCCTGCTGCGCTACGGCCTGGACTGGGCGGGGCGTCACCCGCGCCTGGGTCATCTCCCCGCCGCCCTGCTCGACCCGGCCCACCCCGAAGCCCGCGGCCTGACCCTGCTCGGCCTGTTGCTGCTGCTTGCCGGCGCCACCCTGCTGTGGGCCTTGCAGGCGCTGGGCGGCGGCGCCCTGCCCGACCTGGACCAGGCGGTGCGGCAGCTGTTGCAGGCCTGGCACACCCCCTGGGCGGATCGGCTGCTGCTGTCCCTCGCCGTCTTCGGCGCCTCCACCACCCTGCTGCCGCTGTTCGCCACGGTGCTGCTGTGGCTGATCTGGCGCCGCCACTGGCAGGCGGCGGGCCACTGGCTGGCGGCCCTGCTCTTCGCCGCCCTGTTCAGCCTGCTGCGCCTGCTGCCGCCGGCCGCGACGGCGGCAGCCCAGCCCATGCTGTTCGCCGCGGTGCTGTACGGCTTTCTCGCCGTACTCCTGGGCCGTGAGGTGCGCGAGCGCTGGCGCTGGCTGGCCTATGGCAGCAGCGCCCTGCTGCTCAGCCTGCTCGGCTTCGCCCAGCTCTACCTGGATACCCAGCCGCTGTCGGAGGTGGTGATCGGACTGTCACTGGGCCTGTTGTGGGCCACCCTGCTCGGCATCGCCTGGCTGCGCCATCCCTCGGGCCGGCCGGCGGCGCGGCCGCTGCTGGGCGTGGCCCTGCTGAGCATCCTGGCGGCGGGCGTATGGCACTGGAGCTACAAGTACAACACCGAACTGGCCCACCGCACGGCGCTCCCCGTCGTCGCCGATCTCGATGCCGCAAAGTGGCGGCAGCAGGACTGGTCCACCCTGCCGGCGGAGCGCGGCGACGTGCGCCACCGCCGCAACCAGCCGCTCACGGTGCAGTACGCCGGCGAACTGTCGGCGCTGCAAAGGGCACTGGAGAGTCGGGGCTGGCGACAGCCGATCACCCTCGACGCGGTGAGCTGGCTGCAATGGCTCAACCTCGCCGCCGCCGCCGCGGAACTGCCGGTGTTGCCTCAGGTGCACGAAGGGCAGCACCAGCAACTCCTGCTGATCAAACCCGAAGCCGACGGCCGGCGTCTGCGCGTGCTGCGTTTCTGGTCCAGCGGCCGCCGTCTGCAACCGGGCGACACCCCGTTGTGGATCGGCAACGCCGCCTGGCTGGAGGCGCAGCGCGTGCTGGGCACCTTCACCGTGCCGCGCACGCTGGGAGATTTCGCGACGCCGCTGCAACTGTTGCGGGATGACCTGGAGGCCGCGGGTTGGATTATGGAACGGGTGCAGCGCGCCGACGGACGGGTAGTGATGCTGTTGCGGTAGCAATAGGCGCGGCCGCGAATGTCCTAGCTGGCGGTGTAGTCGCCGTTTTCGACGATCGCCCGCAGCCGCTCCAACCGTGCCAGCGGCTCGTCCATTTGCAGCAGGTATTGCTTCAGCTCCAGCTTGAGGGGCAGGAACTCGGTAAGGCGGGCGCCGAGCCAGCCGGCATCGTCATAGCGGGGTTGCAGTTTGGCGTAGGGGAAATCGAGCTGTTCCAGGATGCCTTGCAGCACGCGCACCAGGGGCAGGCAGTCTTCCGGCACGGCGCAAAGCGGTTCCGCCGGCAACAGTTCCACCTCGGCGCGGATCAGCTGATCCGGCTGCACCGTGCTGGAGACGATGCGGAAGCGTTGTTCGCCGTTGACGGTGATGCCGAGCAGGCCGTCGTCGCGGCGGTCGAACCAGCTGATGTGCACCAGGGTGCCAACGTCATAGGTGCTGGCCGCCTCCCCCACTTCCTTGCCCTCGCGGATGAGGCAGACGCCGAAACCGCTGCCCTGGCGCATGCAGTCGCTCACCATGTCGAGATAGCGCGCCTCGAAGATCCGCAGCGCCAGTACGCCGCCGGGAAACAGGACTGTGTGCAGGGGAAACAGAGGAAGGTTCAGCCTGCTCACGACGCCTCCTGTCATTCGCCCCAGCGCGGGGCCAGTTCCTGCGGCAGTTGCAGATGGTCGAGTATGCGCGCCACCACGAAGTCCACCAAGTCGGACAGCTGCTGCGGCCGATGGTAGAAGCCGGGGCTGGCCGGCATGACGGTGACGCCGAGGCGGGCCAGGGTGAGCATGTGTTCCAAGTGTATGGCCGACAACGGCATTTCGCGCGGCACCACGATCAGCTGGCGCCGTTCCTTGAGCATCACGTCGGCGGCGCGTTCGATGAGGTTGTTGCTGGCGCCGGTGGCGATGGCCGACAGGGTGCCGGTGGAGCAGGGACACACCACCATCGCCCGCGGCGCGCTGGAGCCGCTGGCCACCGGTGCCAGCCACTGGTCCTTGCCGAACACCTGCAGCTGCCCCGGCGCGGCCTTGAACATGCCGCTGAAAAAGGCCTGCATTTCCTCCGGCCGTCCCGGCACCTTCAAATCGGTTTCCGTCGCCAGCACCACCTGTGCCGGACTCGACACCATCAGATACACCTGCTGTCCCGCCTCGATGAGGCACTGCAACAGGCGCAGGCCGTAGGGCGCGCCAGAGGCGCCGGTCATGGCCAGACTGATGGCGTCGCGGCTCATCGGCCAAGAATCCGAAAATCCGACGCAGAGATACAAAGACGCAAAGGGATGTGAAGTTGAATTTGCATCGGGGTTCTTTGCGTCCTCTGCGTCTTTGCGTCTCTGCGTTGGATTGTGGTTTTCATTCTGCCAAGGCCGCCAGCAGCTTGGCATGGATGCCGCCGAAACCGCCGTTGCTCATCACCAATACGTGATCGCCGGGGCGGGCAGCGGCGCGCACGGCGGCGACGATGGCATCGATATCAGCGTAGACCACGCCCCGCTCTCCCAGAGATGCGGCTGCGGCCCCCAGATCCCAACCCAGGTCGGAAGGGTGGTAGAGAAATACCAGATCGGCGGCGGCCAGGGACGGCGCCAGTGTGTCGCGGTGCACGCCGAGGCGCATGGTATTGGAGCGCGGCTCCAGCACCGCCAGGATGCGGGCGCTGCCGACGCGACGACGCAGGCCGGCCAGGGTGGTGGCGATGGCGGTGGGATGATGGGCGAAATCGTCGTACACCGCCACTTCGCCGGCCACGCCGCGCAGCTCCAGCCGGCGCCGCACGCTGCGGAACTCGCCCAGGGCGGCGCATGCCTGGGCGGCGGGCACCCCGGCGTGGCGCGCCGCGCCGATGGCGGCGAGGGCATTGCTGACGTTGTGCTGTCCCAGCAGTTCCCAACGGACCTCGCCCTGCGCCTTACCGTTCCAGGACACCGCGAAGGCGCTGCCGTCCACTTCCAGCAGATGCGCGCTCCAGCCTGCCGCACCACCGAACTCCTCCACCGGCGTCCAGCAGCCCATCTTCAGCACCCGCGCCAGGGCGGCATCCTGACTCGGCGCCAGGATCAACCCCTCGCCCGGCACGGTGCGCACCAGGTGATGGAACTGGCGTTCGATGGCGGCGAGGTCGGGAAAGATGTCGGCGTGGTCGAACTCGAGGTTGTTGAGCACGGCCGTGCGCGGCCGGTAGTGGACGAACTTGGAGCGCTTGTCGAAAAAGGCGGTGTCGTACTCGTCCGCCTCCACCACGAAAAAGGGGGTGTCGCCGGCGCGGGCCGACAGGCCGAAATTGTGCGGCACGCCGCCGATGAGAAAACCCGGCGCCATACCGGCGTATTCCAGTATCCAGGCCAGCATGGAGGCGGTCGTGGTCTTGCCGTGGGTACCGGCGACGGCGAGCACCCACTTGTCGCGCAGCACGTGTTCCGCCAGCCACTGCGGTCCGGAGGTATAGGGGATGTTGCGGTTCAGCACGTGCTCCACCGCCGGATTGCCGCGCGACAGGGCATTGCCGATCACCACCATGTCGGTGTGCGCGGGGATGCCCTCCGGCGCGTAGCCCTCGGTGAGGGCGATGCCCGCTGCCGCGAGCTGTTCGCTCATGGGCGGATACACCCCGGTGTCCTGCCCCGACACCGTATGCCCGGCCGCCCGCGCCAGCAGCGCGATGCCGCCCATGAAGGTGCCGCAGATACCGAGAATGTGTACGTGCATGGAGAGCCTTTGAGTAAGTGTTCCGTGTCCTGCCTTCTGCCTTTAACTAAACCACCAGCCCCATCACGCTATAGGCCATGATGGTGTAACCGAGGGCGAACAGCAGGGCCATGCCCTGGCTGACCTGCAGGGCGGCGCGCAGGATGTGCACCGTCACCACCACGCTCCAGACGATGGCCAGCAGGGACAGCAGCGACGGCACCACGCGCGCATCGTTGCTCTCCACCGCATAGAACCAGGCCGTCGGCGGCAGCGCCAGCAGGCCGAGCAGAATCTCGCTGCCCGCCAGGGCCGTCGCCGTCTGTTGCAGCCGCTGCGGCTTGCCGTGCGCCAGCAGCAGCCCCTGCACCACGCCGAACAGCAGGGCCGTGCCGATCGTCGCGGCAAGAACGGCCTGCGGCAGCGGCAACGTGAACAGCGCGAACACCACGCCCAGCGCCGCATGCACCCCGAGGGTCAGCACAAGCAGAAAGCGCGACGCCGGCAGATGCTGGGGGCCGGCGCGCAGCAGGCAGATATCCAGAAAGACCTTGAACAGTTGATTCATTGCATCAGCGTCCGGTGCCGTAACGGCGTCGCCCATGATACCTTTCGCGCCGATACGGCAGCAATGCGGCCTTTTCACCGTATACTTGCCACTGTTCATTCAGGATCAGCCGCAGCCATGTCCGTACCCTATATCGATAACAACGCCGACCTCGCCGCCTACTGCGCCCGGCTGCGCCAGCACAGCTGGTTCGCCCTCGACACGGAGTTCATGCGGGAGAAGAGCTACTACCCGCAGCTGTGCCTGATCCAGATCGCCACAGAGGAAGAGGACAGCGCCGTCTGCATCGACCCCTTCGGCATCGACGACCTCGGCCCGCTGCTGGAACTGCTGTACGACCCGAACATACTCAAGGTGCTGCATGCGGCGCGGCAGGACCTGGAAATCTTTCACGTCATGCGCGGCACGCCGCCGACACCGGTATTCGACACCCAGCTCGCCGCCACCCTGCTCGGCCACGGCGATCAGATCGGCTACGGCGCCCTGGTGAAGGAAACCCTCGGCGTCGAACTGGAGAAGGCGCACAGCCGCGCCGACTGGAGCCTGCGCCCGCTGACGCCGGAGCAGCTGGATTACGCCGCCGACGACGTGCGCTATCTGGTCAAGGTCTACTTGAGCCAGCGCGCCGCGCTGGAACAGAACGGCCGCCTGCCCTGGCTGGCGGATGACTTCGCCGCCCTGTCCGATCTGCGCACCTACGACAGCCCGCCGCTGGATGCCTGGCGCCGAATCAAGGGTGTGAATTTCCTCAAGGGCGTGCAGCTGGCGGTGTTGCAGCAGATTGCCGCCTGGCGCGAGCAACAGGCCCAGGATAGCGATCGGCCGCGGCGCTGGGTGCTGAAGGATGAGGTGATGTTCGACATGGCCAAGCTGATGCCGGACAGCATCGACAAGCTGGCCCGCATCCGTGGCCTGGAAAAGGGCACCGTGGAACGTCACGGCCGGCTGCTGCTCGATCTGATCAAACAGGGCCGCCAGCAGCCGGCGCAGGCGTGGCCGCAATTGGAGCCGATACTGCGCCTGGCGCCGGAGCAGGAAGCGGTGGCGGACGCCATGATGGCCCTGGTGCGGCTGCGCGCCATGGAACATCAGGTAAGCGTGCCCACCCTGGCGCCGCGGCGCGAGGTGGAACGCCTGCTTACCGGCGACGACACGGCGGCGCTGCGCCACAGCTGGCGCGCCCAGCTCATCGGCCGCGATCTTGAGCGGCTGTTGCGCGGTGAATTGCAGCTGTGCGTGCGGCAGGGCCGCCTCGAAGCGGTGGAAAAAACGGGATCTGCCGCCTGTTGACGCCCTGCGGCGCTGCCGCCGGTCTTGCGAAACACGAGAATAGACACCCGAAACCATAGTCAGACGCCATGCAGGCTCCGCTTCCCCGCAACCGCAAACGCTTTCCCTGGCGCAGCGGCAACCGTTTTGAACTGCTGGTCGATGGCGGGCACTTCTTTCCCGCCATGCTGACCGCCATCAAGGCGGCGCGGCACTACGTGCTGCTGGAGATGTACCTGTTCAAATCCGGCGCCATCGCCGACGAGTTCATCGGCGCCCTCAGCGCCGCCACCGCGCGCGGCGTGCAGGTCTACCTGCTGCTGGACGATTTCGGCGCCCGCGAACTGCACAGCGGCGACCGCCGCCGACTGCTCGATGCCGGTATCCGGCTCACCTTCTACAACCCGCTGCACTACGGCAAGCTGCGCCGCAACCTGTGGCGCGACCACCGCAAGCTGCTGCTGGTGGACGGCGACATCGCCTATACCGGCGGCGCCGGCATTACCGACGATTTTTCCCCTGCCGTGCCGCTGCACTGGCACGACGTGATGCTCGCCGTGCGCGGCCCCTGTGTCGCCGACTGGCAACAAAGCTTTACCCAGGTATGGAACATCACCCAGGGCAGGGAGCGCGATACGCCCCTCATTTCCGAATCGGCGCCGGGCGAGAAAGGTTCCCCATCGCATCCCCTGCACTCATCCGGCCACAGCGCCGGACGCGTCACCCTCAACGAGCCGATCCGCATGGAGATCAAACGCTCGCTGCTCACACGCCTGCGCGGTGCCGAGCGGCGCATCTGGATCGCCAGTGCCTATTTCATTCCCTCGTGGAAGATCCGCCGAGCGCTGTACCAGGCGGCACGCCAGGGCTGCGACGTGCGCCTGCTGCTGCCGGGACCGCACACCGATCACCCCGGGGTGCGTCATGCCGGCAGGCGCTACTACGCAAGGCTATTGGCTGCCGGGGTGCGCATCTTCGAATACCAGCCGCGTTTTCTGCACGCCAAGATCCTGCTGTGCGACACATGGCTCTCCATCGGCTCCAGCAACATCGACCGCTGGAACTTCAGCTGGAACCTGGAGGCCAACCAGGAAGTGGAGGAACACGGCATGGCCGAACAGGTCGCAGCCCTGTTCGAGGCCGACTTCACCCAAAGCCGCGAAATCCTGGCCGGCGAATGGCGCCAGCGCCCCTGGTACCGGCGCTGGCTGGAGCGGTTCTGGGGCATCATCGAACTGTGGCTGGAACGGATGAGCCAACGACGTCCGTAGCTCGCGTCGGCTGTCGGAGGCAAAAAAAAAGCTGCTTGCCATCCGCTAGGGGTAACTTGTAAGTTGCCACCTGTAATTTGCCACCTGTAACCTGCCTTCATGAAAATCTGCCTTGTTTCCGACAGTCACGACAACCGTTCCCTGCTCACCGCCGCGGTGGGTGAGGCCAAGGAGCTGGGAGCCCAGGCGGTGTGGCACTGCGGTGACGTGGTGGCGCCCACGGCGCTACGGCCCTTGCAGCAGTTCGGCCTGCCGGTACACGTGATCCACGGCAACAACATGGGCGACACCTACGCCATGTTCATGCTGGCGCAGGAGCCCGACAGCGTGATCTTCTATCACGGCCAGGATGCGGGTCTGGAACAGGGCGGCAAGCGCATCTTCCTGGTGCATTATCCCCACTACGCCCATGCCCTCGCCGTCACCGGCGACTGGGACATCGTCTGCTGCGGCCATGATCACCGCCCGGCCATCAAGACCATCGACACCATCAAGGGCGGCAGCACCCTGCTGCTCAATCCGGGCACCGTGGCCGGCGTCGGGCCGCGCGCCAGCTACATCTTCGGCGATCTGGAAACGATGGAGTTTGAAATCCGCGACGTGCCGGGCGGGAAGAAGTAGTAGCGCATCCACCCTACTAACTGAATCCAAACAACCGTGCGCGCAGCGCACTCCTCCGCTTGTATCTTGTAACTTGCAACTTGTAACTGTTGTTTACAACGTCGGCTTGCCTTCTTCGGCATAGGTTTTTTCGTGCAGGGCCTGGTGCTCAACACAGCGCCGCGCCGCCGGGTAGGCCTGCAGGCGGGCGTAGGGAATGTCGATGCCGCAGTCCTCGCACAGGCCGTAGCCACCCGTAGCGATACGCTCCAGCGCCGCCTCCACCTCGCGCAGTTCGATGATCAGGCGTCCCATCACCGCCACGTTGACGTCGGTGAGCAGGTCGGCCACCGACTCTTCGCCGGCATCGTGCACCTGCCCGGCCAGCTCACCGTACTGTTCGCGATCGGTGGTCAGCAGGTGTTCACGAATCTCGCCGCGCAGGCGCGCACGCTCGGCGGTCAGCAGCTGCTGGAGGCTGTTCAATTGTGCATCGTCAAGAGGGGACATGATGTTCCTTTGTGGGCAGGTTTAAGACCAGGATGGTCTGTGGCGGGCGAGGTGCCCGAAGACTCAGTAGCCGGAGGTGTTCTTTTCCACCCAGCGGTGGCCGGACTGCAACTGTTCCTTCTTCCAGAACGGGGCGTTGGACTTGAGGTCTTCCATGATGTGGCGGCAGGCCTCGAAGGCATCCTTGCGGTGCGCCGACCATACCGCCACCAGCACGATGGGATCGGCCGGGTGGAGTTCGCCGACCCGGTGCACCACCAGGATGTCGAGCAGGTCCCAGCGCCCCTCGGCGGCAACACAAATCTTCTCCAGGTGTTTTTCGGTCATCCCCGGATAGTGCTCCAGGGTCATGGCGCTGACGGCATCGCCCTCGTTGAGATCGCGCATGCTGCCCACGAACACCGCGGCGGCACCGGCCGCGCCGTGCAGCGCGCTCTGAGCCTGTTCGTAGTCGGCCACCTCGCGCCAGGGTTCCAGCGCCGTGGCGCGCACCTCGATCTTCACGTCAGCCTCCGGTCACCGGCGGGAAAAAGGCCACTTCGTCGCCGTCGTGCACGGTGGCGTTCTGGCCGGAATATTCCATGTTGATCGCCACCAGCACATTGCCCGGCATGGCCTTGCCGCCCGAGGCCTGCAACCAGACATCGGCCGCCGTCGCCACCTCGCCGATTTCCACGGTGGCGCCGTCACACCCCAACTGTTCCTTCAGGCTGGCAAAGAATTTCACTGCGACCGTCATGGTTCTTAGTCCCCGTTCGTTTGCGCCCCTATCCGTCCAGAGCCTATCATGGTTGCCCTGACGAACCAATCGCCCCCAAATAGGCATGGCCTGATGAGCGAACTGACCCATTTCAACCCCGCCGGGGCGGCCCACATGGTCGACGTCGGCGCCAAGGCCGTCACCGCCCGCGTCGCCGTGGCCGAGGGACGCATCACCATGGAGCCGGCCACCCTGGCCCTGGTCCGGCAGGGCAGCGCCAAGAAGGGCGACGTGCTCGGCGTGGCCCGCATCGCCGGCATCATGGGCGCAAAGAAAACCGCCGAACTGATCCCGCTGTGCCATCCCATCGCCCTCACCCACGTCGACATCGAATTCGACCTGGACGAGACCCGCAATGCGGTGCATTGCCGCGCCACCTGCGAAACCGCCGGCCAGACCGGCGTCGAAATGGAGGCGCTGACCGCGGTGCAGGTGGCGCTGCTCACGGTCTACGACATGTGCAAGGCGGTGGACCGCGGCATGACCATCGAAGCGGTCCGCCTGCTGGAAAAAAAGGGCGGCAAGTCCGGCCACTGGCGCCGTGACGACAGTTCCACCTGATCCGACGGAGACACAATGAACGACAAAGAATTCGGCCCCAGCTTCTGGCTCGGCAACGGCATCCTTGCCCTGGCCATGATCATGCTGCTGTTCATGGGCTCCATGTGGGAAACCTTCGGCGTACTGGCCATGGTGCTGTGGGCCGCCGTGGTCGGTCTCGGCGTGTACCTGGTCCTGCAGGGACAGGGCTCGTCGTCGAAATAGTGTCCCGTCCCGCCCACCCCATGGCGACCAACTCGTTTCTGTACTAAACCCTTCCGGTATCCGGTCCATCCGGTTCCCCAGCATGGATCGCATTACCGGGAGGTGTGCCATGAAAGTCCTTATCGTCTACTACTCCATGTATGGCCATATCCAGCGCCTCGCCGAGGCGGTGGCCGAGGGCGTGCGCGAGGTGGCGGGCGCCGAGGCAGTGTTGCGCCGGGTGCCGGAAACGCTGCCGGGCGAGGTGCTGGAAAAGATGGGCGCCACCCTGGCGCAGGAGAAACAGTCCGCCGTGCCCATCTGCACAGTAGAGGAACTGGGCCAGGCGGATGCGGTGATCTTCGGCACGCCCACCCGCTTCGGCAATATGTGCGGCCAGATGCGGCA
>NPIF01004005.1_pt1 | contig 36994 bp, 36 predicted proteins | sample 8637461 | NCBI WGS metagenome assembly NPIF01 (sample SAMN07420641, study PRJNA396082) | bioreactor metagenome | isolation source: sample BR12 brine-fed electro-methanogenic bioreactor BR | place: Japan: Kochi | collected 2016-12-09
GCGTGAAATTGTTTGAGCCGCAAACGCGGCGAGTTTTTCACGCGCCGCTCAGGCCGATAAGCGCAGAGCATCCGAAGGGCAGGCTGACCGGGGAAAGACTTTTAGGTACTTTTGTCTCCAAAAGTACCTCGCCGAAGGCCGTCAGGCCGGGTGAAATCCATTTTCCCGCCAACCCGTGAAGAACCTTTGTCAGTAGTCTCGGAAGCAACTGTGGCTGCCCGGCCCCATCCCATGGGTGACCAGGCACGCGGTTACTGTTGGGTGATCTTCTGGAACAGGGCGCCGATGGCAGTGGAGAGCCGCTCTGAACGCTCCGGGTTGCGCACGGCGGTCAGGATCGGCTGGCGCATGCCCGGCAGATAGAGCAGGTCGGCGATGCAGAGATTGAACGCTTCCTGCCCGGCGCTGTTCTCGGCCAGTCGTTCCAGGAACAGGTGACGTATTTCGCTGTCCAGCAACTGTTCCCAGGCGCGACCGGAGATGGCGGTCAGGATCTCGATATGGTTGCCGTCCGGGGCATTGAGAATCTGCCTGATCAGCTGCCGTTGCAGCTCCGCTGAACGGGAGCAGGCACTACCGCGAATAGCGGCGGCCAGCAGGGATGGATCCCTGGTGTCCTGTTGTAACTCCCGGTCCACCCGCTCCAGCAGGGCCTGGCACAGGGGCTGGGGGATGGTTTCGTTCTCCAGGCAGTGGCACAGGGCGATAAGCGGCTGGCTGGGCATCTCGGCGATGGCGCGGGTGACCAGTGACTGGTTGTTCTCCTGGTCGAGGCGTGCGGCCAGGTCAGCGATGCCCTGGTAGCCGACAAAAGACCACTGCTCCCACCCTGGCTGGCCGGAGAAATAGTGCTGTGCATGCTCATAGAAACGGGATGGCGGGGCATTCAACAGCCGGGAGATGCGGGCATGGAATACGGCCATGCGCTCATCCTTGGGTTTGAAGCTGTAGGGGTTATCCTGTAGCGCCGCTTCCAGCTCCTGCCCCTCGCTGTCCGCCTGCATTTTTTCACCAATGCGCTCGATCAGGCGATGCATGAAGTCATCGCGTGCCGCCTGCAGCAGTTTTCCCTGTTCATCCAGGGGCATGCGCAGGAACCAGATCAGCGGCTCCTGCTGGTCACTCTTGTCCTGGAACAGCAGGGCAAACCAGGCCTGTTGCTGCAGCGGGAAGGGGTAGGGGATGTCGTTCTTTTCGAACTGCAGAAAGCGTTCGCGGGAGAGTTTCACCACCCGGCGTCCCATGTCGAAAAATCGCAGGCGGGCGCCACTGGTCTCCAGAAATTCGGTAATGGTACTGATCTGTTGCACGGCTTGTCTCGGTAAGTCGGTTAGCTGATCCAGTCTATGATGTGGTATTCCAGGTCGTCGGCCTCCAGTTCACTGATCACCCGTCCGCCGACCGAATTCCCGCTGTGGACAACGGAATCCGGGTCTCCGGAGACCAGCGGGTGCCAGTTTGGCAGCGGTTTGCCCTCCGCCAGCAGCCGGTAGGCGCAACTCTCGGGGAGCCAGTAGGGGTCCTCCAGCACCGCCAGGGTGATGGTGACGCATTCCGGCACATTCCGGGAGCGGTTGGGATAGTCGCTGCAACGGCAATCGGACTGATCCAGGTAGCGACAGCAGACGTTGGTGAACTGGATCTCCCGGGTCTCTTCGTCCTCGAAGCGGTGCAGGCAGCACTTGGCGCAGCCGTCACAGAGGGATTCCCATTCGGCCGGCGTCAGCTGGGCGAGGGGCTTGCGAACCCAGAATGGTGTTTCAGATGAATTCATCGCGCTATTCTAACAGCCATTGACCCGCTGTGGCTTGCCGATTAACCCTGCCAAAACCCTGCCCTGCCAGGTGCTGTTTTTTATCCGGATAGGTCTTGACAATCGGCTAAGTGATTGTCGCTCTGACGTTTTGTTAACATTAAACCAGGTGCGGGGATGGCTTTTGTGTTGTGGCAAAACTTTTTGTGATCTGTTTCCGGTGTGTTTATAACTTACTGAAAAATATAGTATTTTTATACTGTATAAAAATTAAACAAAACCGTAACAGTGTTGAATGTACGTGAGGTACGGGCAAGTTTCGGCAACTTTTCCACAATGTTATCCACAGGAATTGTGAATAATCAGTCGGCCGGTTGTTTTTCTGTCCGGGACGGGGTTGTGGGGTCGGTTTCCTGCGGGCCGGCTGCACTCTCCAGCGACTGGTTCAACTGTTGATCCAGCTGGCTGTTCTGGGCGCGGGCTGCCTCGATCATCCTGGCCAAAGCGTCCAGACGATCACGATTCTCCCGGGTGGACTGCTGTATCTGCTCCACCTCCTGGCGCAGCTGGTCACGCTGACTGGCCAGCGCGTCAATATCATCGGCACAGGCCTGGCTGAGGATGGGGAGTAGGCAGATAGGTAGCAGCGATCGTTTTTTCATGGTCTGCAAGCGGTCGTTATTGGCGTTGGTCAGGGGGCGCTATTGTGCCAGTTTCCGGACCCTGTTTCAGCAAACCGGGGAGAACGGCCCCGGGAATGGGAAACCGGCCACAATTCATGGGATAATGCGCCGCTTTTTATCCATCTGTCCGGCGCAAGGCGCCGACCCGAGACGACCGAAGCGGAGGGCAATGCCGGCCGGGGCGCCGGATGCCACGCGGGCCAGCTACTATTGAACGTCCGGGGAAGGAGGGGCTGCGTGCCGCTGCTATTTTGAATCTTTTTGCAGGAGTTGCGGGAATGCTCTCAGCACGGCGTTCCATCACGCAGGGGGCAGAACCCTGCACCACCGAAGCCGGCGACAGCGCCTATAACCAGGGCGTGGCGGCCTATGGGCGACGTGCCTATGACGAGGCCTATCGTTGCTGGTCAGAGCCCGCTGAACGCGGCCATGACCTGTCCCAGTACGGTATGGCGGTGTTGTATGACCGTGGTGAAGGTGTGACGAGAAATTTTGCCCTGGCTGCGGATTGGTACCGACGGGCCGCTGAACAGGGTGTTGTGGATGCACAGTACAATCTGGCCCTGCTGTATAACGATGGTATCGGTGTCCGGGCCAGCCGCAGCCAGGCGGTGCGCTGGTTGAGCGAGGCTGCCAATCAGGGCGATGCGGAGTCCCAGTATCGCCTGGCCCGTTGCCATGATCAGGGTCTGGGGCTAGAGCGGAACCGGGCCCTGGCGGTCGACTGGTATACCCGGGCGGCCGAGCAGGGGCATGCGGCGGCGCGCAACTGTCTGGGGGACATGTACCGCACCGGTGACGGGGTGACCCGGGATTATGCCCGGGCGCTGCACTGGTTCACCCTGGCGGCCCGGCAGGGCTATGGCTACGCCCAGGTTAACCTGGGCTATCTGTATGACCAGGGCCTGGGTGTGTCCCCCGATCCGCAGGAGGCGATCAACTGGTATCGGGAGGCGGCGCTGCACGGCGACCCGGTGGCCCAGTACAACCTGGCCGAGATGTTCCGTATCGGACGCGGCACGGAGCAGGATCAGCAACAGGCGACCCGCTGGTACCGGAAAGCGGCCGCGCAGGGCCACCCGGGAGCCGCCAGGCGGCTGCGCCGGATGGGATACTGACGATTCTAGTGGTTAAAAAATGCGGTTCAGGCCGTTCAAGGCCGCCACGCGATAGGCTTCCGCCATGGTCGGGTAGTTGAACGTGGTCTCGGTGAAGTAGTGCAGATTGTTGGCCGCGCCCTTCTGGGACATGATGGCCTGGCCGATGTGGATGATCTCCGCGGCCGTTTCACCAAAGCAGTGGATACCGAGAATCTCAAACGTCTCCCGGTGGAACAGGATTTTCAGCATGCCCACGGTATGCCCGGTAATCTGCGCCCGGGCGATGCTCTTGAACATGGCGTGTCCCACCTCGTAGGGCACCTGCTGCTCGGTGAGCTCGCGTTCCGTCTTGCCCAGGGAGCTGATCTCCGGATTGGTGTAGATGCCGGTGGGAAACTGTTCGATCAGGCTCCAGTCACACTCGCCGGCGCTGATCTGGGCACCGACAAAGCGCCCCTGGTCATAACTGGCGCTGGCCAGGCCGGGCGGTCCTGCCACGTCACCCGCGGCAAAGATATGCTCCAGGTCGGTCTGATAGCGTTCGTTCACCTCGATCTGGCCACGGTGGTTGATGCGTACGCCGATCTCCTCAAGGCCCATGTTTTGGGTGTTGCCGGAGCGGCCGTTGGCCCAGAGTAGGATGTCCGTCTTAAACTTTTTACCCGATTTGCAGTGCAGGATGACGCCGTCTGAGGTCGGCTCAACCCGCTCATACTCCTCGTTGTTGCGGATCACCACCCCCTGATTGCGCAGGTGGTAGCTGAGTGCATCAGTGATCTCGTCATCCAGGAAGGAGAGCAGCCGGTCGCGGGTGTCGACCAGATTCACCTTCACGTCCAGATTGCAGAAGATAGAGGCGTATTCGCAGCCGATCACCCCGGCACCATAGACGGTCAGGGATTTGGGGGTGTGCTTCAGTGACAGGATGCTGTCACTGTCATGTATGCGTGGGTGGTTGAAGTCGATGTCGTCGGGATGATACGGCGACGAGCCGGTGGCGATGACAAAATTGTCGGCGGTCACCTGCTCCGAAGAGCCGTCCACATGCAGAATCTTCAGGGTGTTTGCGTCCGCAAAGGTGGCACTGCCGTAGAGAATGTCCACGTTGTTGCGGGAGTAGTAGCGATAGCGAGTACTTACCTGCTCCTGGATCACCGAGTCGGCCGCGCGCAACATGCGGGGATAGTCCGCGTTGACCTGTTCGACGCTGTGCTGGAACAGCGGGTTGCGCTTGTAGTCCACCAGCATGGAGATATTGTGGCGCAGTGCCTTGCTGGGGATGGTCCCCCAGTGGGTGCAGCCGCCACCCACCTTGGCGTGTTTCTCAACTATGGCGATGTTCTGGCCCGATTTGGCCAGTTTCATGGCGGCGCCTTCGCCAGCGGGGCCGCTGCCGATTACTAGGGTGTCGTAGTGTTTTTGTGTCATGTTATCTGTTCTTCTGGAGGGGCATGAGGATTGATGTGCAGATCCGGCTAAGGATGGGCCACAGAATTTTTTAATAGAATCATTAGTATACTCTTTGCTGACGATTGGAGCCAGATGCGCAATCTAAAGTTTCCACATATTCGGATAGTCATACTATTATTTTTGTGTTTTTGGTGGCAGGGCTCAACGTTCCACCGCAAGCGTTGAATTATGTCGCCCAATACCGGTCAAAGCTGCAGGCTTGTATCAGCTATTCCTGATAAAATCGCCAACCGATAATCCCGGGCCTTCCAGCCCCATCTGGTCACGAAACAGTTATGCAACAACAGGCAACCCCCGAATCTCTCCGTATCAACCTGCCCGTGGAAGGCATGACCTGCGCCGCCTGTTCCACCCGGCTGGAGCGCGTGCTTGGTAAACAGAGCGGCGTCTCTGCCGCCCAGGTCAACCTGGCCTCCAACAGCGCCAGCGTGGAGTTTGACGGGGCACAGATCTCTCCCCTGGATATTACCGCCGCGATCAGTCGGGCCGGTTTCTCCGTGCCTTCGGAAACCCTGGAACTGCTGATCAGCGGCATGACCTGTGCCGCCTGTTCCACCCGTCTGGAGAAGGTGCTGTCCCGCCTGCCGGGAGTGGAGCGGGCGGTGGTTAACCTGGCAACGGAAAAAGCATCGGTCACCGCACCGGCCGGGGTGGTGGCCCAGGCTGATGTGATTGCGGCTGTTGAGCGGGCCGGTTTCAAGGCGACACCGGCCGCCACTGCCGCCGAACAGCAGGCCCGCCAGCAGGCACGGGCGGAACAGCTGCATCGCCGGGAACTGCTGCAACTGCTGCTGGCCCTGGCGCTGTCGCTGCCACTGGCGCTGCCGATGCTGTTGATGCCGTTCGGTATACAGGCAGAACTGCCGGCCTTCTGGCAACTGGCCCTGGCCACACCGGTGCAGTTCTGGCTGGGCTGGCGCTTTTATGAGGGCGCCTACAAATCCCTGCGGGGCGGCGCCGGCAACATGGACGTGCTGGTGGTGATGGGAACCAGTGCAGCCTGGGGCCTGAGTGCCTGGGTTACCCTGTTTGGCGGTGCCGGTGGCCATCTCTATTTTGAGGCGGGTGCCATGGTCATCAGCTTGGTGCTGCTGGGCAAATGGCTGGAGGGGCGGGCCAAGCGCAGTGCCGCATCGGCCATACGGGCCCTGATGGATCTGCAGCCGGAGCTGGCCCGGGTTGAGCGGCAGGGCGCCGTGGTCGAGGTGCCGGCGGAGAGCGTCACCCGTGGCGAGGTGGTGGTGATCCGGCCGGGCGAACGGGTGCCGGTGGATGGCTTGATTATCGAGGGGGCGAGCCAGCTGGATGAGTCCCTGATTACCGGTGAGTCTCTGCCGGTTGAGCGAACCGTGGGTGACCGGGTCACCGGGGCGTCGGTGAACGGTTCCGGTCTGCTCCGGGTGGAGGCCACCACGGTCGGCACCGAATCGACCCTGGCACGGATTATCCGCCTGGTGGAGAGTGCCCAGGCCAGCAAGGCGCCGGTGCAGAAACTGGTGGATCAGATCTCCGCCGTGTTCGTGCCGGTGGTTGCCGCCATTGCCCTGTTGACTTTCCTGGGCTGGTGGCTGATCGGCTCCAACCTGGAGGTGGCCTTCATCGCGGCGGTATCGGTGCTGGTGATCGCCTGTCCCTGCGCCCTGGGTCTGGCCACGCCGACCGCGCTGATGGTGGGTACCGGTGTGGCGGCCCGTAACGGTGTGCTGATCAAGGATGCCGAAGCGCTGGAGCGCGCCCACCACTGCAGTGCGGTGATCCTGGACAAGACCGGCACCCTGACGCTGGGCAAGCCGACGGTGGAGTCGGTGGTGGCGCTGGATGGGGATACGGCCGGGCTGTTGCAGCTGACCGCTTCCGCCCAGCAGGGCAGTGAGCATCCGCTGGCCCATGCCATATTGAACCGGGCGGAGGCGGAGCGCATCACCCTGCTGCCGGTGGCCGATTTCAACACCCTGCCGGGACGCGGGCTCTCGGCTCGCTTGGGCGACCGGAAACTGCTGATCGGCAATAGCCGACTGATGAGTGAGCAGGGCCTCCCGATGGATGGGCTGGCTGCCGAAGCGGAGCAACTGGAGAGCCAGGGGCGTACCCTGATGTGGGTGGCGGAGACCGGGCCGGCTGCCGGAGTGCTGGGTTATATCGCTGTCAGCGACCCGGTAAAACCGGAAGCGCCCGAAGCGGTGGCGGCCCTGAAACGGCAGGGCATCCTGACCGTGATGCTGACCGGAGACAATCGCCACGCGTCCCGGGCGGTAGCCGATGCGGTCGGCATAGAGCGGGTAGTGGCGGAAGTGCTGCCGGAGGAGAAGGCGGCCGAGGTGGTGCGTCTGCGCGAGCAGGGCCTGGTGGTTGCCATGGTGGGGGACGGCATCAATGATGCGCCGGCCCTGGCCGCTGCCGACGTGGGGATGGCGATGGGCACCGGTACCGATGTGGCCATGCATACCGCCGGTATCACCCTGATGCGGGGCGACCCCCAGTTGGTGGCGGATGCCATCTCCATATCCCGTGCCACCTATCAGAAGATCCGGCAGAATCTGTTCTGGGCGCTGATCTATAACCTGATCGCAATTCCCTTGGCGGCTTCGGGCATGCTCAGCCCCGTGGTGGCGGGTGCGGCCATGGCCATGTCATCGGTCAGCGTGGTGTCCAATTCCCTGTTACTGCGGCGCTGGCGCAGTACAACCCGATAATTTTTAACTGTGTTGTTGGAGTAGAAGATGGCAAAGACCTATAAAGTGGAAGGCATGACCTGTGGCGGTTGTGCCAGTTCAGTGGAGCAGGCAATCAAGACGGCCGCAGCCCAGGCCAGTGTGGAGGTGCAACTGGAGGGTGGATTGGTAACGGTTAGCGGGGTGGACGACGACGATCTGATCCGGCAGGCAGTCGAGGATGCCGGCTTTACCTATGCCGGCACTGCCTGACAATGGTTGATCACCCGGCCGACTGTCGCCGGCATGATTTGCATATAAACGGGATTGTCGCCAGGCCGTGGTGGCTCACAGCCGGTACACCACGGCCTGTGCGAATCCTGCTCAGAGTCGATGTGGCAGGTTTTTGCGGATGGTCTCAACGTCCTGGGTGGTGAGATTCTTGGATATTTCGGTGGCAACCATTTTCTGCAACGGTTGAGGTTGTTGTTTTCTCAGCAGTCCAAGGAAGCTGGGAGCGGCGATAACATGAAGTTTATTGAAATGGCCCTGGGCGCGGCCTGATTCCAGGGTGGCACATACCTGGTGTGCAAAGCGTACTGCCTCATCGTGCTTGGTTTCGTTGACATGCCCTACGTCATGGCTGCGTGGACCGGCGCTGCGGTCACGCCCCGGCCGGTCCGCTACCAGATCTCCGGTATGCAGTCGGGCCTCCGGATGATCCAGCGTCTGGATCTCTACCAGGGGGCTAAAGGCGTTCTCGGCGGAGAAGATTCTTGCACGGCTTGTGTCAGCAACAACTACCCAGGCTGCATTCATAATCATTCCTCGTCTCAAGTTGAAGATCGGGTCAACGACCCCGGAAACTAAAGTATAGAGGAATATCCCTGGCTGTTTTTGCGCTGGGTCAGTCTAAATCCTCTTCCTGCCACCGGCGGGATCAGGCTGTGGACTGCTTCCAGGATGATCAGGATTAATGTTCCTTGTCTCTTTAATTTCTGGTGGTGAGACTATGGCGCAACGTCGCTAGCCAGTCATCGATCGAGATGGGCAGATAGCCGGTCAGTTCCAGGTCCCGCTCCTCGAATAGATCACGCTCCGGGTAGGTCTGTTGCCAGGCCTGGATAACCTGATCCCGGTGCAGCAGCAGTGCCTCGACATGGGGCCGGAACAGTCGCAGCATGGCGCCAATCCAGCGGTTTACCGGCCAGGATGGCCAGGCATGTTCAATGGCGAAATGGGGCAGCATTTCGATCACATCCGGGGCGCTGTACCAGGTCTCGCCGGTGACCCAGCGATTGGCCGCAAACAGGCCAGTGGGGCGTCCCCAGGCATCCATGGAGATGCCGGCTAGGTGGGCGATCGCCTCCTTGCCCTGGGGCCAGGGTTCACTGGCCAGGGGGTAATCCAGCGGCTCAGCCGGCCAGGCGAGGCCACCGGTGCGGAGGAAGGTATGGAAGTGCCCGTGTTCGGCAACATCGCTGCGATGGGCATGGTAGTAGTACTGGCCAAAGGTCTCGTTATCAAACACGTCATCACGGGGATAGTGTTCCAGCTCGATAAAATCCCCCTGTCCTTTGAGCACCTCGCCCACCAGGTTGAGTCCGACCCGCTCCAGTGCGCGCATGCAGGAGCGAACCTCGTCACCGGCATCCAGCATCGTCTGGATCTCGTCCCGGGTCAGGCGGGCGGGGTCGGGTGGTATGAGCGGGGGTGGCTGTATGTGTGGTTCTCTGTTACTCATCTGTCACAGTTCCAAAGCAGGATCGCCTGAGCGCTGCCAATGCAGTGCGGCGGGGGCGGTTAATCCGGGCGCCTTCAGCTGGCTCCGGGAGAGGTACCGGCAGAAAAAGTGGCGATACCATAACCTTAGGCGATCAGGCGAAGCTGACCCATCCTGTCCCCCGGTGCGGGTGCCTGGGGCAGGTGACGGGCGCTGGCCCGCCACCCGCTCCTCAATTGGCCGCGCAGGGATTTCTGGCAGCGCAAGGGTTCCTGGCCGCGCAGGGATTTTTTGCCGCGCAGGGGTTCCTTGCGGCACAGGGGTTTTTCGCCGCACAGGGGTTCATGGTCCCGCTGTTGTGCGCTTTGGCAAAGCTTTTCTGCTGATGGGTTACATAAGTGGCCAGTGCGGCCAGTTCCATGGAGTCCCAGGCCAGTGGTTGGGCCGCCATGGGGGAGACCATGCAGAGCTGTACCATTTCGTCGGCATGGACGGTTTTCACCTGGAACTGATCATTGGCCATCTGTACATAGTGGGGGTAGGGCTGGGCGAATGTGGCCTGGAACATGCCATGGTTGTTGTGGCAGGTGTTACAGGACATACCGTTACTGCTCAGGCTGGTATCCTTGAACAGTCTTTCGCCCTCGGCCAGTAGTGTGGCCTGGTCAGCCTGGTAGGGTTGGTAGTTATCGGGACGTGTCACGGCGGCGGAGTTGACGCGGGCTGAGCAGGGGTTGGCCGATCTGGCCGCGCAGGGATTCATCGATTGGGCGGCGCAAGGGTTCCTGGCGGCACAGGGATTGACGCTTTTTGCTGCGCAGGGGTTCCTGGATCTGGCCGCGCAGGGATTGGCCGCATAGAGTGGGGCGCCGCCGAGTACGACGGTGGTTAGGCAGCCACTGATGATGGCTGTCAGGGTCTTTCTGGAGCAGGTCTGCTTCATGTTGAATCTCCTCTGGTTGAAATGCCTGTCTGTTTTTTGTTGTGGATCATTGGCCGTTTTGCCGTTAAAACTCCGTTTATGCTGTTGGTGTATCTGTTAATGTTCGGGAAACAGCGTTGTTGTGGCGCTTTGCAACGACAGGGCACGTACAATAAGACCGGCAGGTTGCTGTTTTCTTTTCAGGCGATCTCCTGGCCGGCTGATCCCGGTATCAACAGCACTTGCAGAAATAGAGCGTTGACCTTATTTATGCCGGGTGGGAATCCGCCTGGCACAACTGGCAGGGAAGTAATCTATGAAACCGACTGATGAACAACTGGAGAAGGCACTGCAACGTGCCGAGCAGATGCGTGAGCGGGATGATGATCCGGACTTTCTGGCCAAGTCGCTGCTCTATCTGCATCAGCGGGACCAGATGCTGGAGAAAGTGCTGGAGCACCTGGAGCTGTTTCTCCGCTTCGGGTTGCCGGTGGATGAGCATATGAAGCTGGTTCGCCTGGTGGAAGAGGCCAAGGCGCAGCAGCAGATGGATAAGGGGGAAGATGTGGCTGATCTGGGATTGTGATGCCTGTAGCCCCGCTGGTCTGACGGCCACCCCAGGGTGGCTGCAAGTTTTGTCAGGTATTCTCCGGTAGTCGCAGTGGGCCGGGAAAACCTTTGATCCACGGTTATTTGTGCTAACATCCACTGCCATTTTGCGTCCCGGGCCCCGTTCCGGGACTGTTGAACGATCAGGAGTAATCCATGCCGATTTATGAGTACCGTTGTGATGCCTGCGGCCATGAGCTGGAGGCGATACAAAGAATGAGCGACGAGGCGCTGACCGAGTGTCCGAATTGCGGTAAACCGGCGTTGAAAAAGCTGATATCGGCGGCCGGTTTCCGTCTCAAGGGGCAGGGCTGGTACGAGACCGATTTCAAGAGCGGTAAACAGAAAAACCTGCACAGCGGGGACAAACAGGATTCCACGCCGGCGCCGGCCTGTGGTGCCGGTGCCTGCAGCAGTTGTGAACCCTGATCCCACGATATGCGATTGATCCGCCGCTATCTGGTGGCCGGACTGCTGGTCTGGGTGCCGCTCGGTATCACCCTGCTGGTGGTGCGCCTGCTGGTGCGTTGGCTGGATGGATCCCTGCTGTTGCTGCCGGAGGCCTACCGGCCGGAACAGCTGCTGGGCTTCTCCATCCCCGGTCTCGGGGTGGTGGTCTCGGTGTTGATCGTGTTTGTCACCGGGGTGATGGTGGCCAACCTGTTCGGCCGCTCGCTGGTTTCGGTCTGGGAGCGGCTGATGGCGCGCATCCCCCTGGTGCGCTCCATCTACTCGGGCGCCAAGCAGCTGGCCGAGACCATGTTCAGCGAAGCGGGGCAGTCCTTCAGGAAGGTGCTGCTGATCGAGTTTCCCCGTAAGGGACTCTGGACGCTGGCCTTCCAAACTGGCACCGATGTGGGCGAAGCCCAGCTCAAGACCGGCCGGGATGTGGTCAATGTCTACGTGCCCACTACCCCCAACCCGACCGGTGGTTATTTCGTCATGGTGCCCCGGGAGGATGTGGTGGAGTTGGATATGAGCGTGGATGACGGATTGAAAATGCTCATGTCCATGGGGGCGGTGGTGCCCCACGGACAGCAGACCTCCCCGCAGCCTGAACCGGCCGATCCCGGTAGCTGAACCCAAGACATCCGGTTTCCAGCTGCGGCTCGGCCCTTTGCACCGGGTTGTTTTTAGGGCCAGAAGTATCAGGCCGGGCGCAATCCCTTTGGCAGGTCAATTCCGCCTTTCCCGTCAAGTACAGACCTTATTTATCCGGCAGCAGGCTGCGCGTGGCAGCGCCTTGGGGATCATCTGAATAGCCGGATGTGTGGCCAGCCCGGTGTTCCGCAGGGGCAGTCAGCGCAGGCAGTTTATTCTGCCGAGAAGAATTAAATCCACTCAGTGCTTGCGCCTGTCCGATCCAAACCTTAAAATTTCCGGTTTTCTCATCGGGCGAATTTCTCGCCCGAAATCAGTCTGTAACGGTAATATCGAGTATGCGCACCCACTATTGCGGTCATATAAACGCCTCACATATCGACCAGGAGGTCGAAATTTGCGGTTGGGTTCACCGGCGACGTGATCATGGCGGGGTGATTTTTATCGATCTGCGGGATCGCGAGGGACTCGTTCAGGTGGTGTACGACCCGGACCTTCCAGATATCTTCGCCATCGCTGAACAGGTTCGCAACGAGTTTGTACTGAAGGTGCGTGGCCGTGTGCGCGCCCGGCCTGAGGGCACCGTTAACCCGGATATGCCGACCGGCGAGATTGAAATCCTCGGCCTGGGTCTGGAGGTGCTGAACCGTGCCGACACCCCACCGTTCCAGCTGGACGAGCATGAGCGGGTCTCCGAAGAGGTGCGCCTGCGCTACCGTTATATCGATCTGCGTCGTCCCGAGATGCAGAAACGCATCATGCTGCGGGCAGCCGTCACACGGGCGCTGCGCAGCTATCTGGACGATAACGGCTTTCTTGATATCGAGACACCGATGCTGACCAAGGCGACCCCCGAAGGGGCGCGGGATTATCTGGTGCCGTCCCGTACCCATCCGGGCCACTTCTTTGCCCTGCCCCAGTCGCCCCAGCTGTTCAAGCAGTTACTCATGATGTCCGGTATGGACCGTTACTATCAGGTTGTGCGTTGTTTCCGTGACGAGGATCTGCGGGCCGATCGCCAGCCCGAGTTTACCCAGCTGGATATCGAGACCTCCTTCATGAGCGAGGCGGAGATCATGAACTCCATGGAGGAGATGATCCGTCGCGTGGTGAAGCAGGTGCTGAATGTGGACCTGCCCAACCCGTTCCCGCACATGACCTACCAGGAGGCGATGCGCCGTTTCGGCTCTGATCGGCCTGATCTGCGTTGCCCGCTGGAGCTGGTGGATGTGGCAGACCTGATGCACGGGGTCGATTTCAAGGTGTTTTCCGGTCCTGCCAAGGACCCCAAGGGCCGTGTGGCGGCGCTCTGCCTGCCCAAGGGCTGTGAGCTGACCCGCAAGGAGATCGACGAGTACACCAAGTACGTCGGCATCTACGGGGCGCGCGGCCTGGCCTATATCAAGGTTAACGACTGGAGTGGCCAGGGCCGTGACGGCCTGCAGTCACCGATTCTGAAATTCCTGCCGGATGAGGCGGTCAACGGCATCATGGAGCGTACCGGAGCCCAGGATGGTGACCTGATCTTCTTCGGCGCCGACAAGGCATCGGTGGTGAACGAGGCGCTGGGTGCCCTGCGGGTCAAGCTGGGTGAGGATCGCGGGCTGATGCAGCCCGGCTGGCACCCGGTCTGGGTGGTGGACTTCCCGATGTTCGAATGGGATGAGGGCGCCGATCGCTGGAATGCGCTGCACCATCCGTTTACCGCTCCGAAAGAGGATCAGCTGGACCTGCTGGAGAGCGATCCGGGCGCCTGTCTGTCCCGTGCCTATGACATGGTGCTGAATGGTACCGAGGTGGGTGGTGGCTCCATCCGTATTCACAACAGTGCGGTGCAGGAGCGGGTATTCCGTCTGTTGGGAATCGGTGAAGAGGAGGCGGAAGAGAAATTCGGCTTCCTGCTGAGCGCGCTCAAATACGGTTGCCCGCCCCATGGTGGCCTGGCGTTTGGTCTGGATCGTTTGGTGATGCTGCTGGCGGGTGCCAGCTCCATCCGTGATGTGATGGCCTTCCCCAAGACCCAGACGGCGGCCTGTATGCTGACCGCGGCGCCGTCCGAGGTGAGTCCCGCACAGCTGCGGGAGCTCTCTATCCGGGTGCGGACACCAAAGGCAGAAGAGCAGGGCTGAATCCGGTCCGCCGGACCGGCTGTGCCCGGTTCGGTGGCCAGGCCACCTGTCCTCCTCAACAGGTCGCCCGGTTTTCTGTTCATCCGCACGGCCGCTTGACGGAACGACAGGCCTTGTTGAAAGTCGCCGGTCGGGCAGTGGGCAAACAGGGATAGGGGCATGACGACCGGAGCAGGCTGGTGAAATCCATATTCAAACGTCCTGAATCGGTTCTGGTGGTGATCTACACCGACCGGGGCGAGGTGCTGATGCTCAATCGCACCCGGCCCCGGGGCTTCTGGCAATCCGTTACCGGCAGTCTGAAATGGGGGGAATCACCCCGCCAGGCAGCTGAACGGGAGCTGTTTGAAGAGACCGGCCTGTACCATCAGGGGCGTCTCCAGGATGCCCGCCACACGGAACGTTTCCCCATCCTGCCGGCCTGGCGAAGCCGTTTTGCCCCTTCTGCGCACTATAACCGGGAACACCTCTTTTACTTCCGTTTGCCGTCGCGCCGGCTGATCCGGCTCAATCCCCGCGAACATGTGGAGATGCGCTGGCTGCCGACCGGGCAGGCGGCCTGCAAGGCCACCTCCTGGACCAACCGGAACGGGATCCTGCGGCTGTTGTCCGGTTGAATCGGTCGATCCGGGATGATGAGTGCAGTCCCGTAGGGTGGCATCTGGTCTGTGCCGGTCTGTTGTTTCTTGGCGCATGACTACCGCTGTGGGCACATGAAACCGTGCCCCCCGGCAAGGTTACAACTCATCCGAAGCGTAGTCCGCCAGGCGGGATCGTTCGCCCCGCAGCAGGGTGATATGGCCGCTGTGATGCCAATCCTTGAACCGGTCCACCACGTAGGTGAGGCCGGAGGTGGTTTCGGTCAGGTAGGGCGTGTCGATCTGGGCCACATTACCCAGGCAGACAATCTTGGTACCCGGCCCGGCCCGGGTGATCAGGGTCTTCATCTGTTTTGAGGTGAGGTTCTGCGCCTCGTCCAGGATGATGTACTTTTTCAGGAAGGTGCGGCCCCGCATGAAGTTGAGTGAGTGGATGCGGATGCGTGAGCGGAGCAGCTCATCCGTCGCGGCCCGGCCCCATTCGCCGCCCTCGGTCTGGGTCAGCACCTCCAGGTTATCCATCAGGGCGCCCATCCAGGGGGTCATCTTCTCCTCCTCGGTGCCGGGCAGGAAGCCGATATCCTCGCCCACCGGCACCGTCACCCGGGTCATGATGATCTCCCGGTAGATGTTCAGGTCTAGGGTCTGGGTGAGTCCGGCGGCCAGGGCCAGCAGGGTCTTGCCGGTGCCAGCGCTGCCGAGCAGCGAGACAAAGTCCACCTCCGGGTCCATCAGCATGTTGATGGCGAAGTTCTGCTCCCGGTTGCGCGCCCGTATTCCCCAAACCGAATGGTTGGCGCTGCGGTAATCGGTGGCCATCTCGATAATGGCGTCATCGCCGTCACGCCGGCGCACAATGGCCTCAAAATTGGAATCGTCATCCAAAAACAGGCACTGGTTGGGATACCAGGCGTGGGTATCCTTGCCCTTGATGCGGTAGAAGGTGCGCCCCTGCTCCTGCCAGGAGTCCAGGTTCTTACTGTGTTCCTCCCAGAAATCGGCCTCCAGTTCGGCCTCGCCGCTGTAGAGCAGGTTGACGTCGTCCAGCACCTGATCGTTGTTATAGTCCTCCGCCGGCACACCCAGCACGGCGGCCTTGATGCGCAGGTTGATATCCTTGGAGATCAGGGTCACCTGCATGTCGGGATGCTCCTGCTGCAGGGTGAGCGCCGTGCTGAGAATGTTGTTGTCCGGGATGTTGCCCGGCAGGGTTTCAGGCAGATTGCTGGCCAGGGTGGTGGTCTGGAAAAACAGCCGGCCGGCTGGTGACGTGGCGATGCCCTTGCCATTGGTCGGCGCAGGCAGCAACAGGCCGGCGTCGATCTGCTGTTTGCTGGCGCCCGACATCAGTTCGTCCAGGAAACGGGACACCTGGCGCACATTGCGCGCCACCTCGGAGACCCCCTTCTTGCCCTTGTCCAGCTCCTCCAGTACCACCATGGGGAGGAATATGTCGTGCTCCTTGAAGCGAAAAATGGCGCTGGGGTCGTGCATCAGTACATTGGTGTCGAGCACAAACAGGCGGCGTTTCTCCTGGTCATTCATGGGTGGCTATCCTGCATCGGTTTGAGGGATTACTGACAGTGGTGCGGATCAGCGCTGGGCCGGTTCGATAATGGCGTCCAGGTTGATGGTGTCACAAAATTCCATGAAATCATCCCGCAGGGAGGCGATATGCAGGTCTGCCGGAATACCCACGGTCATGTGGACCGAGAACATCATCGTGCCGGTATGGGGCGCGGCGTAGCTGGTGGTGGCCATGTCCTCGATATTGATCTTGCGTTGCGAGAAGAATTTGGCCAGTTGATGCACGATGCCCGGGTGATCCAGGGCGACCACGTCCACCACGTAGGGCAGGGCGCGGCCTGTGTTGTCGCGGGCCTCGGTGCGTTTGACGATGACGGTCAGGTCGAGTTGCTGTTCCAGCGCGGGAATCGCCTCCTCCAGTTTGCCGAGGGTGTTCCAGTTGCCTTCCACCATCAGCAGGATGGCGAATTCGCCGCCGAGCACGGTCATGCGGCTGTCGGCGATATTGCAGCCGATATTCAGTATCGCCTTGGAGAGTTCATCGACTATGCCGGGGCGGTCCTTACCCAGCGCGGATATCACCAAGTAGTTCTGTGCAGACATAAAATATAGGTACTCCTGTTTCTTTTCTCCCGAGTGTAGCCCCGCAAGGGGCCGCTTGTCTCGCCCTCTATTGCGAAACAGGCCACAGGGTGAACGGCTCGCAGCCTGGCGTCGGAAGCCGCTGGGCCCGGTAATGACGCGTATCTTTCGGTTGGGAATGCGGGTGTCGGGCGAGTGGCGTTGCGAGAGCTGGCAAAGCGGCGGGAATTGCCAGATTATCGGCCATCCGCCTTGTCAGCGTCGGAGTCGGCGTTTTAGAATGACCGATTGAGCGGATTAACTTGGAGTTTTTTCACATGTTTCAAGGCAGTATGGTAGCGCTGGTCACCCCGATGCGGGGGGACGGCAGCGTCGATGAGAGCAGCCTGCGTGACCTGGTGGAATGGCACGTTGAACAGGGTACCGACGCCATTGTCGCAGTGGGCACCACCGGCGAATCTGCTACCTTGGATGAGCGGGAGCACTGCAAGGTTATTCGACAGGTTGTTGAATATACGGCCAAGCGCCTGCCTGTTATCGCCGGTACCGGCGCCAACTCCACTGCCGAGGCGATCCAGCTCACCCGTTGTGCCAAGGAGGCCGGCGCGGACGGATGCCTGCTGGTCACCCCCTACTACAACAAGCCGACCCAGGAGGGGCTGTACCAGCACTTCAAGGCGGTGGCAGAGGCGGTGGACATCCCGCAACTGCTCTACAATGTGCCGGGCCGGACGGCCTGCGACATGCTGCCGGAGACCGTCGGCAGGCTCTCCAGAATTGCCAATATTGTCGGGATCAAGGAGGCTACCGGCGACCTGGACCGGGTGCCCACCCTGCGCGAGCTTTGTGGTGATGAGTTCGCCCTGATTACCGGTGATGATGCGACTTCCCGTGAATTTATTCTGCTGGGTGGTGTCGGAACCATCTCTGTGACTGCGAATGTGGCACCGGCCGCGATGCACCAGATGATCGCGGCAGCCCGTCGCGGCGATGCGGAAGAGGCGGCCCGCCTGGATGCACCGCTGGCCGCCCTGCACCGGGATCTGTTCCTGGAGTCCAACCCGATCCCGGTAAAGTGGGCGTTGGCCGAGATGGGACGCATTCCCGTCGGCATCCGCCTGCCCCTGACCTGGTTTGCAGAGCGCTATCACGACCAATTACGCCAGTCGCTGGCGAATGCAGGTCTCCTCTGAAACGTCAGGTAACTGGCAACAAGGTTTTCTACAACATGGCTTTTATGACCCGAAATACGCTAGTCACACTCCTGGTTACTGTTATGTTGGCGGGCTGTGGTGCTTTACCGAGCATGGATGACGTGCTGCCCGACCGGAAGGTTGAATACAAGAAGGCCAAGGATGCCGGTAGCAACCTGGAGATTCCGCCCGACCTGACCAAGAGCACCATCAATGATCAGCTGGTCATTCCCGGCTCCTCCGCTGCCGAGGCAACCACCCTGTCGGGACAGCTGGAACGGGAGCGTATCCAGGGCCGTGTGGCAACCCGGACCAACGTGTTACCCAAGATCGAGAAGATCCAGGTGATGCGGGATGGCGACCAGCGCTGGCTGCGCATTCAGGGTGATCCGGAGGATGTCTGGTACAAGGCGGTCGCTTTCTGGCAGGAGAACGGCATCCTGCTGGCCCAGCAGGATCCCACCGTGGGCGTGATGGTGACCGACTGGCTGGAGAACCGGGCCGATATCAAGCGCGACTTTATTACGGACAAGATCCGTTCCGTATTTGATGGCGCCTATGCGGCGGCGACCCGCGACCAGTACCGGGTGCGTATTGAACAGGGGCTGACCGAAGGGACCACCGAGCTCTACCTGACCCATCGCGGCATGGAAGAGCAGTACATCGTCAACAGAGGGGGCGATGTGGAGCGTACGGTGTGGAACCCCCGGCCTACGGATCACGGCCTGGAGGCGGAGATGCTGCGCCGCTTGATGAATTACATGGGCGTCACTGATCAGCAGTCCCGCACGTCGCTGGCCCAGGCGGGTACGCCCCAGGCCCGTTCGCGGCTGGTACGCAATAGCAACGAGGTGATGTTGTTGATGAATGAAGAGGTCAGCCGCGCCTGGCGCCTGACCGGTGTGGCCCTGGACCGGGTTGGTTTTGCGGTGGAAGATCGGGATCGGGCCAAGATGATCTACTACGTGCGCTACAACGATCCGCTCAAGGAGACTGAAGAGCCGGGCCTGCTGAGTAAACTGGCGTTCTGGAGCGATAACGACAAGGATATCGACAAGGAGAGCCAGTACCAGGTGGGGCTGACCGCCGATGGAAACGGAGGCACCCGGGTGGTGGTCAGGAACAGGGAAGGTGTGCAGGAGAACTCCGATACCGCCCTGCGTATCCTGACCCTGCTGCATGAGCAGATCCAGTAAACATCCCCGCCACCAGGGTACGAGCGGTGCGATTTGCCTCTCTCGGCAGCGGCAGCCGGGGTAATGCCACACTGATCGAGTGTGGCACCACCCGGTTGCTGCTGGATTGCGGTTTCGCCGCCCGGGAGACGGAGCGGCGCCTGGGGCTGCTTGGGGTGGCTCCGGAGAGCCTCTCCGCCATCCTGGTGACCCACGAGCACCAGGACCACATCAAGGGTGTCGGGCCACTGGCCCGGCGCTATGGCTTGCCGGTCTGGATCACCCACGGCACCTACCGCCAGGGTCGCTGTGGTGAACTGCCCGACCCGCAACTGATCCACAGTCACCAGGCGCCATTCCGGATTGGCTCAATCAGCGTGCAACCCTATCCGGTACCCCACGATGCCCGGGAGCCGGTGCAGTATGTATTCAGTAATGATGCGGATACCAGCCTGGGCGTGCTGACCGACAGCGGCAGCATCACGCCCCATATTCAGCAGATGCTGGCCGGCTGCCACGCCCTGTTGCTGGAGTTCAATCACGATCTGGATATGCTCAACAGCGGCCCGTATCCGCCCGCCCTGCAGCGCCGGGTCGGTGGCCGGCTTGGCCATCTGAACAACGAGCAGGCGGTGGGGTTGCTGGCCGACCTGGATCATGGCCGGCTGCGCCATCTGGTGGTGGCGCATGTGAGCGAGCAGAATAATGATCCGAACAAGGTTCGGGAGCTCATCGAGTCCCGCTTGCCACAACTGGCGCCACGCCTTACCCTGACCAGCCAGACGGAGGTAAGTCCCTGGTTCGAGGTGTGATGCATGAGTCTGAAAGCATGGCTGTTCCCGCGGGAGTCCCGCTACCTGCCCGGCCAACGCTGGCTCAATGTGCTGTTCAGGACCCTGCACCTGGTGGGGCTGGGTGGCCTGGGCGCCGGGTTCCTCTATCCGGCGGTGGATGAGAGCTGGCACCTCTACTTGCAGATCACCCTGGTTTCCGGGACTGGCCTTGCTCTGATCTCGATCTACTCCAACGGCATCTGGTTGGTTCAGCTGCGCGGTCAGGTGGTGTTTCTGAAGTTGATTCTGCTGGCCCTGATGACCCCCTTTCCACAGCTGCGGGCGGAGCTGTTTATTCTGATCATTCTGCTCTCCGGCTGGATTGCCCACGCCACCGCCCAGGTTCGCTATTACTCGCTCTATCACCGGCGGCGCATCGGCTCGGGGGATCTCAGCTGAGCCGGCATTCGGGGTTGCTGACAGCGGACAGGAATATGCCCCGGCAATGCGGAAATTTACAGCGGCTTAGCGTATCATTGCCGATTTAGTTTTTTGCCCATCGAAAGGTACTCCATGCTCACTCTTCGCGGCGCTCCAGCCCTCTCCGATTTTCGCCAGAACAAACTCGAACGTCGTCTTGCCGAGGCGGTAGGGCGTCCACTGGAACTGTATGCCGAGTTTATCCATTTCGCCGAGCTGAACCAGACCCTGGATGATGCCGAACAGGCGGTGCTGGATCGGCTGTTGCGTTACGGGCCCCATCTGGCTGAACACGACCCGGCTGGCCAGTTGCTGCTGGTGGTGCCGCGGCCGGGCACCATCTCCCCCTGGTCCACCAAGGCGACCGATATCGCCCACAACTGCGGCCTGGAGAAAGTGGAGCGGCTGGAGCGGGGCACCGCCTACTACCTGACCACGGCTGATAACGCGCTCCTCACCGATCACCAGCTGCAGGCGGCCAGGTCGGTACTGCATGACCGTATGACGGAAGTGGTGTTCGACGAGCTGGACGAGGCGGTTTGTCTGTTTAACCGGGCCGACCCCCGACCCTTTACCACGGTGGACGTGGTGGGCGGTGGGCGCGCCGCACTGGAGGTGGCCAACGGCGAGTTGGGGCTGGCGCTGTCGCCGGATGAGATCGACTACCTGGTGGAGAGCTTCCAGTCGCTGGGACGCAATCCCACCGACGTGGAGCTGATGATGTTCGCCCAGGCCAACTCGGAACATTGCCGGCACAAAATCTTCAACGCGGACTGGATCATCGATGGAGAGCCCCAGAGCCACTCCCTGTTCAAGATGATTCGCAACACCACCGACCAGTCGCCAGAGCAGGTGCTGTCGGCCTACAAGGATAATGCGGCGGTGATGAGCGGCCATGCGGGGCAGCGCTTTCTGACCGAGCCCGGCAGCAACCGTTACAGCTACAGCGCCGAACCGATCCATATCCTGATGAAGGTGGAGACCCATAACCACCCGACCGCCATCTCTCCCGATCCCGGTGCCGCCACCGGCTCCGGTGGCGAAATCCGCGATGAGGGGGCAACCGGCAAGGGCTCCAAACCGAAGGCGGGCCTGACCGGTTTCTCGGTCTCCAACCTGCGCATCCCCGGCGCCGAACAGCCCTGGGAGCAGGACTTCGGCAAGCCGGAACGGATTGTCTCTGCCCTGGATATCATGCTGGAGGGGCCCATTGGCGGCGCCTCTTTCAACAATGAGTTTGGTCGCCCCAACCTGTGCGGTTATTTCCGTACCTTCGAGGAGCAGGTGGCGGGCCCGGAGGGACCGGAGCTGCGCGGCTATCACAAGCCGATCATGCTGGCCGGCGGCCTGGGCAATATCCGGGAAGAGCATATCGAGAAGCATGAATTCCCGGCCGGCTCACCACTGGTGGTGCTGGGCGGACCGGCCATGTTGATCGGGCTGGGTGGTGGTGCCGCCTCCTCCATGGCCAGCGGTACCTCGGCGGAGGATCTGGACTTTGCATCGGTACAGCGCTCCAACCCGGAGATGGAGCGGCGTTGCCAGGAGGTGATCGACCGCTGCTGGGGACGGGGCGCGGAGAACCCGATCCTGTTTATCCACGATGTGGGGGCCGGTGGCATCTCCAATGCCCTGCCGGAACTGGTGCATGACGCCGGTCGTGGCGGACGCTTTGAACTGCGTACCGTACCCAACGATGAACCGGGCATGTCACCGATGGAGATCTGGTGTAACGAGGCGCAGGAGCGTTACGTGATGGCGATCGACCGGGAGCGTCTCGACGAGTTCAAGGCGATCTGCGAACGGGAGCGCTGCCCCTACGCCGTGGTGGGTGAGGCGACCGACGAGGAGCACCTGTTGCTGGGTGACGCCTACTTCGACAACAACCCGATCGACATCTCCATGTCGCTGCTGTTCGGCAAGCCGCCGCGCATGTTGCGGGACGTGAAACGGCATCCGTTCCAGAAACCGGAACTGGACTTCAGTGGGGTGACACCGGAGCAGGCGGCCCTGCGGGTGCTGCGTCTGCCGGCGGTGGCGAACAAGACCTTCCTGATCAGTATCGGTGACCGCTCCATTACCGGCCAGGTGGCGCGGGATCAGATGGTGGGGCCCTGGCAGGTGCCGGTGGCCGACCTGGCCGTGACCCTGTCCGATTATGTCGGTTATACCGGCGAGGCGATGGCGATTGGTGAACGTACACCGCTGGCGCTGATCGATGCCCCGGCCTCGGGCCGCATGGCCATCGGCGAGGCGATCACCAACCTGGCGGCAACCGCCATTGACAAGATCAGCGATATCAAGCTCTCCGCCAACTGGATGGCGGCGGCGGGGCATGCGGGCGAGGATGCCAATCTGTATGCCACAGTCAAGGCGGTCGGCATAGAACTCTGCCCGGCCCTGGGTATTGCCATTCCGGTGGGCAAGGACTCCATGTCCATGAAAACCGTCTGGCAGGAGGCGGGCGAGGCGCGGGCGGTGACGGCGCCCCTGTCGCTGATCATCAGCGGTTTCGCGCCGGTCAGTGATGTTCGTCGTACCCTGACGCCACAACTGCGCACCGACCAGGGCGACAGCGACCTGATCCTGATCGATCTGGGTAAGGGCAGTAACCGGCTCGGTGCTTCGGCCCTGGCCCAGGTCTATCGCCAGGTCGGCCATCAGGGCCCGGATCTGAATGATCCCCACGCCCTGAAGCAGTTTTTTGCCACCATCCAGGATCTGAATCGGGACGGCCTGCTGCTGGCCTATCACGATCGCTCCGACGGCGGCCTGTTCACCACCCTCTGTGAGATGGCCTTTGCCGGTCACACCGGTGTGACCATCGACCTGGATGATCTGGCCGAAGATGATCTGGCGGTGCTGTTCAACGAGGAGCTGGGAGCGGTGATTCAGGTGCGCCACAGCGATACTGACGCGGTCCTGAAACAGCTGCACGACGCCGGTCTGGGTCACTACAGCCACCTGATCGGCAGCCTGAACGATAGCGACCGGATTGTGATCCGTCGGGATCGTCAGGCGGTGCTGGATATGACCCGGATCGAGTTGCAGCAGGCCTGGTCCGAGACCACCCTGGCGATGCAGCAGTTGCGGGATAATCCCGATTGCGCAAGAGAAGAGTTTGAACGGATTGCCGATGCGGGCGATCCCGGAATCCAGGTCAAGCTGACCTTTGATCCGGCCGAGGATGTGGCCGCACCGATGATCAACAGCGGCGCCCGTCCCGAGGTGGCGATCCTGCGCGAGCAGGGGGTCAACGGGCAGGTGGAGATGGCCAACGCCTTCCACAAGGCCGGCTTCGACAGTATCGACGTGCATATGTCCGATATCCTCTCCGGCCGGGTCTCCCTGGAGCGCTTCAAGGGGTTGGTGGCCTGCGGTGGTTTCTCCTACGGTGACGTGCTGGGGGCCGGCGAGGGCTGGGCCAAGTCGGTGCTGTTCAACCCCCGGGCCCGGGACCAGTTCCAGGCCTACTTCGAGCGGGATGACAGCTTCTCCCTGGGGGTCTGTAACGGCTGCCAGATGCTCTCCAACCTGCATGAACTGATCCCCGGTGCGGCACACTGGCCGCACTTTGTGCGGAATCGCTCGGAGCAGTTCGAGGCCCGCTTTGTCACTGTCGAGGTGAGGGAGTCCCCCTCCATCCTGCTGCAGGGGATGGCCGGTTCGGCGCTGCCGATCGCGGTGGCGCACGGTGAGGGCCGGGCGGAATTCCGCGACGCCGATCACCTGGCGGCGGCCCGCTCCCAGGTGGTGATGCAGTATGTGGAGAACAGCGGCGAGGTGGCCAGTCGCTACCCGGCCAACCCGAACGGTTCGCCCGAGGGTATTACCGGCCTGACCAGCGAAGATGGCCGGGTCACGATCATGATGCCCCACCCGGAGCGGGTGGTGCGCAGCGTGCAGAACTCCTGGCATCCCGACGAGTGGGGTGAGGCGGGCCCCTGGTTGCGACTGTTCCGTAATGCCCGTGTCTGGCTGGGTTAGGTTGTTCCGGACTGAACAGCGACGGGCGTTTGGGTTAGTCTGATGTCTACCGTAGGAGCGGCGTTTCGGGCCTCGGTGCCGGTGATGTTCGGCTATGTGCCGCTGGGCACGGCCTTCGGCATCCTGTTTCAGGATCTGGGTTACGCCTGGTATTACGCGCCCCTGATGGGGCTGACGGTCTATGCCGGCGCCGCCCAGTTCATGGCGGTGGGGTTGCTGGCTGCCCATGCCTCGCTGTTCGAGGTGGCGCTCTCCACCTTCATCCTCAACTCCCGGCACATGTTCTTCGGCGTGTCACTGCTGAGCCGGTATCGCGCCCGGGGTCTGAAGAAGCTCTACCTGATCTTCGGGCTGACCGATGAGACCTACTCCCTCATCACCAGCACCCACCCGCCTGACGGGCACGACGAGCAGAACTACTACTTGGCGCTGACGGCACTGAACCAGAGCTACTGGATTACCGGCTGCGCCATCGGCGCCCTGTTTGGGGCCAATGTGCAGTTTGATACCAGCGGGATGGAGTTTACCCTGACCGCCCTGTTCATGGTGCTGATGCTGGAGCAGTGGAAAAAGTTGCGTGAACCTTTCCCCTTCGTGGTGGCGGCGCTGTGTGGTCTGGCCGCGTTGTGGCTGTTCAGGGAGCAGATGCTGCTGGTGTCCATCACCCTCTCCATTGCGCTGCTGTTGCTGCGCCCCCGTATCAGCCAGGTGATCCCATGAGCGAGACCGGCTACCTGCTGCTGGTCTTCCTGGTGATGACCATTGCCACTTTTCTCACCCGCCTGATCCCGTTCGTCGCGCTGCGCAACCGGGGCGACCATCCCCTGCTGATGTACCTGGGTCGCTATATGCCGCCGGCCATCATGACCCTGCTGGTGCTGTACAGCCTGAAATCACTGGACCTGACCCAGGCCCCTTATGGCATGAACGAGCTGCTGGCCCTGCTGCTGACCACGCTGCTGCACCTGTGGCGCGGCAATGCGTTGCTGAGTATTTTTGCCGGGACGCTGTTTTACATGGCAGCGATTCAGTCGGGCTGGTTTGTTTAGGGGGATTGGCTGCCGGGCCGGGCAGAGGTGACTCCTGTTTCGCTTAAGTCCCGTCGGCACCGATACCCCTTGCCGCAGGTCAGGGTACTGTCCGGCACGGATGACCCGGCCCAATCCCCGGATTTTGTTCCGGCCCGGTCAGACGAGTCAGCTTTCTACACGCACGGCCAGCACATCGCAGCCGGCCAGATGCAGTACGCCATTGGCGGTTGAGCCCAGCAGCAGTTGCAGGCCGTGCCGGCCATGGCTGCCCAGCACGATCAGGTCGGCCTTCTGCTCCTCCGCCACCCGGACAATCTCCCGCTTCGGGGTGCCGATCTCCACCTGGTAGCCGGCGTTGCTCAGCTTCTGCTCGTCGATCATCTCCTGCAGCTTGGTCTCCGCCTGTTTGGCCAGACGCTGATCCAGGTCCAGATCCTCCGGCAGGGGGATTTCACCGGTGTACATGGCGCCGGTGTACTCCACCACGTGGATCAGGGTGAGACGGGCCGCGTACAGCTTTTGCAGCTCAAGGGCCTTGGCCAGAACCGAGTTGAACTCTTTGGAAAAATCTACCGCTACCAGGATATGTTGATAATTGGACATGGGTTTGCCTCCTACAGCCTTAACTGTCGGTCATTATGATCTTCAGCGGTTATTTTTGCTATATGCGCGGTTGACGCCCGGCAATCGGGGGCGCTGAACCATCCTGCTGTTGCAGCGCGGGGGCGGGCTTGCCTGAGCCGGTAATATTCCGTAGTCTCAGAGTAATACCCTTGAAGGATAGTTATATGTGGCATCGGGCGCTGCTGTTATTTCTGTTGCTGCCGCTGATTTACGGGCCGGTTCAGGCCGAGGATCGACTGATCCGTATCGGGGTGTTGAGTCATCGCGGCAGCCAGGCGACCTATGATACCTGGTCTCCCACCGCCACCTATCTCGGGCGGGTGATTCAGGGGCATAACTTTGAAGTGGTGCCGCTCGATTTTTCCGAAGTGGATCCGGCGGTCAAGTTCGGGCAGGTGGATTTTATCCTGGCCAACCCCGGTATCTATGTCAATCTGGAGGTGCGTTACCGTATCTCCCGCATCGCCACGCTCAATAACCTGGTCGGTCAGAACACCAATAACGTGTTTGGCGGGGTGATCTTTACCCGCCGGGATCGGCGTGACATCAATACGCTGGAAGACCTCAAGGGCAAGAGCCTGATGGCGGTGGCGGCCTCTTCGCTGGGCGGCTTTCAGATGTCCTGGCGGGAGATGCACGCCCAGGGCCTGAACCCCTACCGGGACAGTTCATCATTCTCGTTCGGTGGCATCCACGATGAGGTGGTGCGCGCCGTGCGGGATGGCCGGGTAGAGGTGGGGATGATTCGCACCGATATTCTGGAGCGCATGGCCGCCGCCAATCAGATCAAGCTGGAAGATTTCAAGATTATCAATCCAAGGGTCAATCCCGGATTTCTGCTCAGCCGCAGCACCCGGCTCTACCCGGAGTGGCCGTTCAGCAAGGTGCTGCATACCTCCAATGAACTGGCCCAGCAGGTCGCTATTGCCCTGCTCAACATGCCGAAAAACCACCCGGCGGCGCTGGCGGGTCACTACGCCGGCTGGACCATCCCGCTGGATTATCAGTCGGTGCACGATCTGTTCAAGGAGCTGCATCTGCCCCCTTACGAAAACGTCGGGCGGTTCACGCTGGCGGACGCCATGAAGAAGTACTGGTACTGGATTCTGCTGGCCCTGGTTTTCCTGCTGTTCATGCTGCTGATGACCACCTGGGTGGCGCGCCTCAACCGGGAGCTGAAAAAGGCCAAGCTGCATCTTGAGCGACGGTACGAGCTGATTCTCAACTCGGTGGCGGACGGTATTATCGGGGTCGATCTGAACGGCAACACCACCTTTGCCAACCGGGCCATGACCCAGATCACCGGCTGGTCGGTGGCGGATCTGATCGGCCGTAACCAGCATGAGATCCTGCACCATACCCGTGCCGATGGCACGGCCCATCCGGCCGAACAGTGTCCGGTCTACGCCACCTGCAATGACCAGATCCCCCGGTTTGTCGAAGAGGATGTGTTCTGGCGCAAGGATGGCAGCAGTTTCCCGGTGGAGTATTCCAGCACGCCGATTCGGGATGAGCAGTCGAAAACCGTCGGCAGCGTGGTGGTGTTCCGGGATATCAGCGACCGCAAGCGTATAAACGAGGAGCTGCGCCAGCACCAGGATGACCTGGCCCATGTGGCCCGTCTGAGCACCATGGGCGAGATGGCCTCCGGTATCGCCCACGAGATCAACCAGCCCCTGACGGCCATTACCGCCAATGCCCAGGCCTGTATCCGCATGCTGGAGAGTCAGAGTGGCGAGAAGGAGCGCATTATCGACGTGATGGAGCGTATCGGTTCCCAGGCCGCCCGGGCCGGCGAGATCATCCGCCACCTGCGTCAGTTTGTTAAAAAAGAGCAGCCCGAACTGAGCCGCATTGATATCAATGAGGTGATCCGGGAGGTGATAACCCTGCTGCGGACCGAGATCCGCAAGTATGAGGTTAACGTCAAGCTCGATCTGGATGAGCGTATCGGCGCCGTGATGGCGCTGCATGTACAGATTGATCAGGTGATCATGAACCTGGCCAGAAATGCCATCGAAGCCATGGCCGACAACCGGGAGACAGAGCGGTTGCTGCATATCGCCACCCGCAATGAAGCCGATCACTATGTCCGGGTCACGGTGACCGATACCGGGCCGGGGCTGGATCCGGCGGTGGCGGATCAGCTGTTCAACCCCTTCGTGACCACCAAGCGCAACGGCATGGGGCTTGGCCTCTCCATCAGTCAGGGTATTATTGAGGCCCACAAGGGAAAGATATTTGTCGAGCCGGCAGAAAGCGGTGGCGCGCGTTTCGTGTTCCTGCTGCCCACCTCCCGGGAACAGTGAGAGTCGAGTATGAGTGAGAGTACGGTTTTTATTATTGATGATGATCGGGAAGTGCGTGAGGCACTCCAGTTGTTAATGGAGTCCGTGGGGCTCCAGGTAGAGCTGTTTGACTCGGCCAACACCTTCATGGAGCAGTTCGACGCAAGCCGGCCCGGCTGCATTATCCTGGATGTCCGCATGCCGGGTATGAGTGGCCTGGAACTGCAGAGCCAGTTGCTGGAGCAGCCGCTCTGTCCCCCCATTATCATCTTTACCGGCCATGGCGACGTGCCCATGGCGGTCCGTGCGGTGCAGGCCGGGGCGGTGGATTTTATCGAGAAGCCCTTTAATGACCAGGCGCTGCTGGACAGCGTACACCGGGCGCTGGAGCAGGATGCCCGGCAACGCGGGCAGGCTTCCCATATTGCCGAAATCAAACAGCGAGTCGACCGCCTCACCCCCCGGGAGCGTGAGGTGCTTCACCTGGTGGTGCAGGGTCTGCGCAACAAGCTGATCGCCACCGAGTTGTCGGTCAGCCAGTCCACGGTTGAGGCCCATCGGGCCAAGGTGATGGAGAAGATGGAGGCGAAGAGTCTTTCCGATCTGATGCGCATGATGCTCACCCTGGAGTCCCAGTAGACAGCTTGTGCGGCGTTCGATCCGGGGTGATGGGGAGTGTCTGTGGGTGGCTCCCCTATACCGGGGTTAAGGAAAACCCCAATAAGTGCTGCTGTATGTTCCAATTTTTATCTTTCCCGCCCCTTTCCATAATCAGGTACGTCTGAGTATTCGCACTGATTCAGGGCAACGGTTGCTACCTTGCTCCAGTCTGAAGCAAAGCAAAAATAACGCGGATTGACGACAAAATTGACCCCTTGTCCAGTAACCGAGCGTGCAGGGAAGCACCACAGGCTTACGTTCGGCTATTGGACACAGGTGGTCACCCCTCAGCATTCCTTAGGAGGAGATGATGATAAAAAAGACCAGGCTGGTGTCCATGCTAGCCATCGCAACGACGGTGACCCTGGCGGGCTGCAACAGCCCCGCTGTAAAACAGTCACCCGAAACCAGTACCTATCAGGCTGATCCGGCAATCGTTGCCGAAGGCAAGGCAATCGCCATGAGCCGCACCAAGGGCAACTGTCTTGCCTGCCACCTGATTGAAGACGGGGAATCTCCGGGCAATATCGGACCGCCACTGCTGGCCATGAAGGCGCGTTATCCCGACAAGGCCAAGCTGCGTGCCCAGATCTGGGATCCGACTTCGGTGAATCCGGAGTCAGCGATGGTGCCCTTCGGTCGCATGCGTGTCCTGACAGAAGATGAGATCGACAAAGTTGTCGAGTATATCTGGACCCTGTAATCGACAGGCGAACGCAACTGCTCACAGTTACCGGAAGAGAGATTATGAAGAATATATTGATCAGTTTGGTCGTACTGTTATTGACCGCCACCGCGGTGCAGGCGGGCCCGGAAGAGGACCGCATGGCCTTTATCAAGTATTACAAGGCAAAATTCCCCTCGGTGCCCATGGAAGAGTATGTCAACGGCGCCTATGCCATTGATCCCATCGGGCGCGAAAACTGGGAAGCCATTGAAGAGTTCCCGCCCTACGAACCGTTTATCGACGCCGGACAGGCGATGTGGGAGAAGCCCTTTGCCAACGGCAAGACCTATAAGGACTGCTTCCCCGATGGACCGGCGATTGCCCACAAGTATCCCCACTGGGACCGGAAAAAGGGCATGGTGATGACCCTGCCGCTGGCCCTCAACGAGTGCCTCAAGGCGAATGGTGAAAAGCCGCTTAAATACAAGAAGGGGCCGATCAACAACATCCTCTCCTATATCGCCTACCAGTCCCGCGGCAAGGTGATCAATGTGGAAGTGCCGAAGGATGATCCCCGCGCCCTGGAGGCTTTTGAGAAGGGCAAGAAGTTCTACTTTACCCGTCGTGGACAGCTCAACTTCTCCTGCGCCACCTGCCATGTGCAGAACACCGGGCTGAAGGTGCGTACCGAGATTCTCAGCCCCTCCGTGGGTCACGTCACCCACTGGCCGGTATACCGTTCCAAGTGGGGAACCGTGGGTACCCTGCATCGTCGCTTCTCCGGTTGTAACAACAACATCCGAGCCAAGGCGCTGACCGCGCAGGGCGAAGAGTACCGGAACCTGGAGTATTTCCTCAGCTACCTGAGCAACGGCCTTGAGTTGAATGGACCGGGCGCACGCAAGTAAGCGTTGCCGGATATTCACCACCAGGTATCAAGAGAAACTGGAGAAGAACATGAAGAGCAAAAGTATAATCCTGATGTTGATGCTGGTATTCGGCCTGTTGGCCGGCAGTACCGCCGTATTGGCGGGCGACATGCAGGCCAACGCGGAAGCCGCTGCAGAGGCCATTGCCAAGGCGGAGGCGGCACGCAAGAAGGCCGCATCGGTTAATGGTGAGTGGCGGGATACCGGCAAGTTCATCAAGCAGGCCGAAGCTGCTGCCAAAGCCGGCGACTACAGCAAGGCGATCAAACTGGCCAACAAGGCTGAAGTAGAGGGCCAGCTCGGATACGAGCAGCAAGTCTCGCAAAGCGAACTCAAAATACCCTCCTATCTGAAGTACTGATTCGGATTAAACCGAAGGAGAGAAAGAATGAAATATGGCAAGGTACTGATTACCCTGGCCCTGGTAGGGAGTGTGGCCCTGTCCGGATTGGCATTGGCCGCTCCCAAGGCGAAGATAACGCCGGGCATGGAATCACTGGATGTTATGCATAATGGCAAGACAGTGACCATCCGCCGGGTCGACGACCGGGAGGCCCGCATCCCGGAGGCCTATAACCATCCCTCACGCCACTGTCCGCCGTTCTGTATCCAGCCGATGCAGATTATCCCCGGCGTGGATACGGTGGGTGAACTGGAAGTGCTGGGTTATCTGAAGCGTATCAGCAACGGCGACCGTTCCGTGATGCTGGTGGATTCCCGTACGCCCGACTGGACCAGCCGTGGCACCATCCCCGGATCGGTCAATATTCCCTGGGACAAGATCAACATCGATGTCGCGGGCAACTTCGAGATCGAAGCTGAAGCCGAGACCCTGCACGATATTCTGGTCAACAGCTTCGGTGTGCAACTGGTTGATGGCAAGTGGGATTTCCGCAAAGCCAAAACGCTGGTGCTGTTCTGTAACGGCATCTGGTGTCCCCAGTCATCAGTGAATATCAAAACCTTGATCAAGATGGGTTACCCCGCCTACAAACTGAAATGGTATCGCGGCGGCATGCAGGACTGGGTCAGCGTCGGCCTGACCACGGTCAAACCCTGAATAGAAGCAGAGAGTAAAGGAATATAGTTATGAATGAATTACGCAGGTTGATTATCAAGGGTTCAGTGGCCGCAGGCACACTGGGTGTAGCGATGGGCGCCGGACTGTTAATGCCTACCCAGGCGCTGGCCGCCTGGCCGAAAAAAGCGTTTGGCGAGAAAAAGATGGATGAGGCCCTGAACGCGTTGCTGGGCTCCAGTGATACGACGGATAGCGGCGATATCAAGATCAAGGCGCCGGAGATTGCCGAAAACGGCGCCGTGGTACCGGTCACCGTCACCGCTGACATAGCCGGTGTGGAGTCGATTACCATTGCCGCACCCAACAATCCATCTCCGTTGGTGGCCAGTTTTGACCTGGCCGATGGTGCCCACGGTTACGCTTCCACTCGTATCAAAATGGGCAAGAGCGGTGATGTGGTGGCCGTGGTCAAGGCCGGTGGCAAGCTCTATACCGCAAAAAGGAGTGTCAAGGTGACGATCGGCGGCTGTGGTGGTTAAACCCGGCAAGGCATGCATCGGAACAGAACAACAGACAACAAATTTTGAGGTATAGAACATGGCAACAATCAAGATTCGCGCAAAAGAGAAGGGCGGGGTAACCACCGTCAAGGCACTGATGACCCACGCCATGGAGTCGGGGCTGCGCAAGGACAAGAATGGTGAAATGATACCCGCACACTTCATTCAGGAGGTGGTGTGTGAGGTAAATGGTAAAATGGTGATGAATGCCCACTGGAGTGGCGGTGTCTCCAAGAACCCCTACATCTCGTTCAAGTTCGACGGCGGCAAGGGTGAAACCCTGAAACTCACCTGGACCGACAACCAGGGCAAGAGTGACAGCGCCGAAGCGGCGATCAGCTAGTCCTGACCCATGGACTGCTAAAGGACAGGGGCGAAGCCGGGAATGGCTTCGCCCTCTGTTTTCCATTCGCCATTGATGGCGACCAGTAACAGTAGACAGGTCAGGTTGCAGGGTCGACCGGAGCCTGACCGAAGGTTGATCTGATATGAGCTTATCAAGAAGAGAGTTCCTGCACCTGATGGGAATGGCGGGTGCAGCAGGTTTGTTGCCGGGTTCGCTTCGGGCGACCGGCCAGCGGCCGACGGATATTTATGAGATCCCCCGTTTTGGCAATGTCTGCCTGATGCACATGACCGATTGTCATGCCCAGTTGAATCCCATCTATTTCCGCGAGCCCAATGTCAATCTGGGCGTGGGTAGCGCGCTGGGAAGAGCGCCGCACCTGGTGGGGAGCGCCCTGCTGAAGCAGTTTGGCATCGAGCCGGGCAGCCGGGCCGCCCACGCCTTCAGCTATCTGGATTATGACAACGCAGCCCGTACCTACGGAAAAGTGGGTGGCTTCGCCCACCTGGCCACCCTGGTCAAACGCCTGCGTGCCGAACGCGGCCAGCGCAACACCCTGTTGCTGGACGGGGGTGATACCTGGCAGGGCTCGGGTACCGCTTACTGGACCCGGGGCAAGGATATGGTGGAGGCCTGCAACCTGCTCGGCGTGGATATCATGACCGGGCACTGGGAGTTCACCTATCAGGACAGCGAAGTTATTGACAATATCGCCGCCTTCAAGGGCGAATTCGTGGCACAGAATGTCAAGGTGACCGAAGAGGCGCTGTTTGATTACCGGTTCGCCGATTTCGAAGGTTTTGACGAAGATGCCGGGCTCGCCTTCAAGCCCTATGCCATGCGCACCCTGAACGGGGTACGGGTGGCCGTGATCGGCCAGGCGTTCCCCTATACCCCCATCGCCAACCCGAGTCGCTTTATCCCGGACTGGACCTTCGGTATCCAGGATGAGCGGATGCAGGTGCTGGTGGACCAGGTGCGGGCCAATGAGAAACCGGATCTGGTGGTGGTGCTGTCCCACAACGGCATGGACGTGGATCTGAAAATGGCTGCCCAGGTTACCGGCATCGATGTGATTTTCGGTGGTCACACCCACGACGGCATGCCGGCCCCCACCGTGGTGAAGAATGCTTCCGGTCAGACGCTGGTGACCAATGCCGGCTCCAACGGCAAGTTCCTCGGCGTTATGGACCTGGATGTGCGCAACGGCAAGTTGCAGGGTTACCAGTACCGGCTGGTGCCGATCTTCTCCAACCTGCTGGAAGCCGATGAGGAGATGCAGGATTACATTGACGAGGTACGGTCGCCCTATCTGGAGAAGTTGCAGGAGCCGCTGGCAGTGGCCGAAGAGACCCTGTATCGCCGGGGCAATTTCAACGGCACCTTCGACCAGGTGATCTGCGATGCGTTGCTGAAGGTGAATGATGCGCAGATCTCGCTCTCGCCCGGATTCCGCTGGGGCACCACGGTGATACCGGGACAGACCATCACCATGGAGCACGTGATGGACCAGACCTGTATCACCTACCCGGAGACCTACCGTCGGGAGATGAGGGGAGCCGATATCAAGGCGATCCTGGAGGATGTCTGCGACAACCTGTTCAATCCCGATCCCTATTTCCAGCAGGGCGGCGACATGGTGCGGCTGGGCGGCCTGGATTACGTGTGTGATCCCAACCAGACGTTCGGCAAGCGTATCAGTAACATGACCCTGGATGATGGCACGCCGGTGGAGGCGGGCAAGTCCTACATGGTGTCCGGTTGGGCCACCGTCGGCAGCCAGTCCCCCGGCCGGCCGATCTGGGATGTGGTGGCGGATTACCTGCGGGATCAGAAGCAGGTCAAGATTGACAAGCTCAACACGCCGAAGCTGGTGGGCATGTCGGGTAATCCCGGACTGGAGGATTATCCCTACTGAACCGCCCGGTAAGGACGTGGCTCCATTGGCGGTGTCGGTCTGGCCTGACCCAGGCCGACACCGGCTGCGTCCGCACCGCCCAATCTCCTCAGGCGCCAGCCGTCCCATCGGACATGGATCCGGCGGGTTTCCTTCAAGTAAGATGCTGTTCTGTTTAACGCAAACCCGGATTGACAGGGATGATCTCTAAAGCGTTGTTCAAACAACTGGCCATTACCCTGGTGCTGTTGCTGCTGATGGTTGTTGCCCAGGAGGGCAGCCTGGATCGCTTTGGTCATGAACAGACCGAGGCGGGCTTCAAGCGGGCACTGCTGGTATTTGCCGTCAGTCGCGGCCTGAACGGGGCGATCTCGGTGGCCCAGGGTACCGAGGTGGCGGTGGAACCGGCCGGTATCGGCCTGAACTTCAAACCGGGCGAGATCCTGGACCCGGTCAACGACCTGGTGGAGCGCTTCTCCTGGGTGATGCTGGCCAGCAGCGCCTCGTTTGGTATCCAGCGCATACTGCTGGATGTGATGGCCTCTCCCGGGCTCACGCTGGCCGCTACCCTGGCTGCGTTGGCACTCTTGCTGCTGACCTGGTGGCCCGGCCGATACTCTGTCGGTCGGCTGGGGCTTGTCATCTGCCGCCTGGCGCTGGCCCTGCTGATCCTGCGTTTCTCCATCATTCTGGTTGCCATCGGCGGGGAGCGTTTCTACCAGGCCTTTCTGGAACCCCAATACAGCGAATCCCGGCAAGAGCTGGAGCGGGCGGCGGGTAACATCGGTGAAGTGAACGGCCAGATGCAACCCGAAATGCCGCAGGCGGAGGGGGAATCCCTGCTGGATCGGGCCAAGCGGGTCTACCAGTCTGCCACCGAAGCGGTGGATATGGATGCACGTATGGCTGCGTTCAGCCGCGCAGCCGCTGATATCAGTGAGCACGCCATTAACATGATCGTGGTATTCCTGATGCAGACGGTGCTGTACCCGCTGTTTTCGCTCTGGTTGCTGTGGCAACTGCTGAAACGGGTGCTGCGTGCGCGCATGGGGTGGTTGAGGCGCGGCCCGCCGGACGGCGAAGCCGCGCCCAGGTAGGGGCTCAGCTGCCGTGCAGTTCCCGCGCCTGCAGGGTGTTCTCCAGCAGGGTTGCTACGGTCATCGGACCCACGCCGCCGGGTACGGGGGTGATCCAGGCCGCCCGCTCGCTGGCACCGGCGTAATCCACGTCACCGCATAGGGTGCCGTCGTCCAGGCGGTTGATACCCACATCGATCACCAGGGCGCCCGGCTTGATCCACTCACCCTTGACGAAATTGGGACGACCCACTGCCGCCACCACGATATCGGCGTTGGCGACCTTTTCCGGCAGGTCCTTGGTGCGGCTGTGGCAGACAGTGATGGTGCAGCGTGCCGCCAGCAGCTCCAGGGCCATGGGGCGTCCGACGATGTTGGACTGGCCAATAATCACCGCATCCAGCCCCTCCAGCTTCTGTCCGGTACGCTCCAGCATGGTCATCACCCCTTTCGGTGTGCAGGGGCGCAGGTTTGGCATACGTAACGCCAGGCGGCCCACGTTGTAGGGGTGGAAGCCATCCACATCCTTGGTCGGCAGGATGCGCTCGGTAACCTTATCCTCGTCGATCTGGGCCGGCAGGGGGAGCTGGACCAGAATCCCGTCCACGTCCTCGCGTTCGTTCAGCTCGTCAATCTGGGCAATCAGGTCGGCCTCGGAGGTGTCGGCGGGCAGGCGGCGCAGTTCGGACAGAAAGCCCACTTCCTCGCAGGAACGCTGCTTGTTTCTTACATAGACCTGGGAAGCGGGATCCTCGCCTACCAGGATCACCACCAACCCCGGTGGGCGCTGGCCAGCCTCGGTCATGCGGGAAACCTGGGCCTTGATGTCGCGACGCAGATCAGCGGCGATAGCCTTACCGTCAAGGATATTTGCACTCATGGGTGAGATTCCACTACAGTTTCGAAAGAAGGGGCGCATGATAGCGCGAATGCCCGGACATTTCATCGCACAGCAATCCACATCGGGCAAATTTTTCGTTGACTCAACCGGACAGGCTGCGTATCATTCCGGCCTCTTCGCAAAGAGGCGGGGGTCCGGTTTACGGGGTATAGCGCAGTCTGGTAGCGCGCCTGCTTTGGGAGCAGGATGTCGGGAGTTCGAATCTCTCTACCCCGACCAAATTTATCGATCATGCGCCCGTAGCTCACTCGGATAGAGCATCGGCCTTCTAAGCCGAGGGTAGCAGGTTCGAATCCTGCCGGGCGTGCCAGGTTCTTTACAGTTTATGGTGGGCGTAGCTCAGTTGGTAGAGTCCCGGATTGTGATTCCGGTTGTCGTGGGTTCGAGCCCCATCGCCCACCCCATAAATTGGGCCATTAGCTCAGCTGGTAGAGCAGTGGACTCTTAATCCATTGGTCGAAGGTTCGAATCCTTCATGGCCCACCAAAGTAGTAACGAAGCCCGGACCTAGCGTCCGGGTTTTTCGTTTTCAGGGAG
>NPIF01001043.1_pt1 | contig 36990 bp, 36 predicted proteins | sample 8637461 | NCBI WGS metagenome assembly NPIF01 (sample SAMN07420641, study PRJNA396082) | bioreactor metagenome | isolation source: sample BR12 brine-fed electro-methanogenic bioreactor BR | place: Japan: Kochi | collected 2016-12-09
AAAGACAGTTGCAGAAGAAAACAGATATTGGTTGGAAGACCGAGAAATCGATGCTAACCAAGGGGTAGATGTGGCATAATTTTAAAAAAATGCATGATTTTTTGAAAAAAATGGATATCAAGTCATATGAAAAATGCTATAGTTTGGTCAGCGTGTAATCAAATCCCATAACACCCCCACACTTCCCCAAAACCCCCACCAATAAACCCTATCACCCCCATCAACTACCCCATTTTTACACCCCTTTTCCCAATTTCCATAACACCGTAACACTGGGCGTAACACTGTAACACCCTCCCAGCCCAACTCCCTTTCAAATTTTCCTGATCCCATTTTTGCCGCTCGAAAATTATTTGGCGGGATTTTAATTGTGAATGAAAATCATGATCAAAATCGATGTGAATGAAACACAAAAAAAAGGGCCACCGGAGTGTTATTCCAATAGCCCTTTTGCTGTGCCTGGGTGTGCCTAAAATCTCCACTCCAGGGGTGATATTTTTATTGAAAATATACTCCCAGAGGACCAATAATCCTCCGGGGTTACTGTGCCCAAATTGTGCCCGTCAAGGTCAAAAATTAACATATAATTCCAAACGAAACCAAAAGTTGGCTCTCGAAAAGCTTGCCAGTCAAGGCTTTGAAAAAATTAAAAATCAGAATTTCAAAAATCGGGACTCAAAATCCTCCGGGCTTCATGCCCTTGCGAGTTCGAGTCTCGCCTCCGGCACCAGCAATATCAAGGCTTTCAGCGTTTCGGTTGAAAGTCTTTTTTTTGTCAATTTCAGTCACTGTGCCCGAAATTGTACCCATCTGATTTTTCAAATTTTTTTCATGCTTCCAGAAATCCCTCACTTTATCGTTGACTTTTATTTCAAATCCTGTATACTCCCTTTCATGTTTCTATCTTTCCGGCATTGATCAAGAGCCAATCTGTGATTTATTCCTTAAAGTTCGAAGCGATTTTTTTTATTTTATTTTTTTAGGAGAAAGCCAACATGGCCAACGGTACAGTAAAATGGTTTAACGACGCAAAAGGGTTTGGATTTATTGAACAGGAAAACGGTGGGAAAGATGTGTTTGTGCATCACTCAGGCATCAATGCCATGGGTTTCAAATCCCTCAACGAAGGGGACCGGGTTTCCTTTGACATCTCTGAAGGCCAGCGTGGACCCGCTGCGACGAATGTAACCGTGGTCTAATCCCCGCGTTTATATAGTCTAACCCAAAGCCCCTGGATGGTTCGCCGTCCAGGGGCTTTTTTTTGTTTACAAGGCGCCATTTTTAAATGCCGCATTCACTGCTGTTCCGCTTTTGACTTGAAAAATTTCCTTTTGCCGGAGATATGACTGATCTCCGGGGTCTGGGTTTTTCAATGAGTAGATGATCTCCTGTGAGCAGAACCGCTGCCGGCTCAGATGCCAGAAGCGCCCACAGGTGGGAATCCTGAGGGTCCGGCGAGATGTGTTCATTGTCGGCAGGAGGATCCCGCCAGATGGCATTGGCAGTGATTTCCGTCAGAATCTGCCCGATCTCCGGTTCTGTCAGACCATGAAGCCGGACCAGTCTGGGTCTCAGCAATATCTGCCGGTATTCATCGAGCAGTGCCGGCGACAAAAGAAAAACCAGGTCTCCATTGATCATGCCGTCGAGAATCTGTGCCGTGGGGCTGTCTTTCCTGGAAATGATCAGCCCTGCTGCCACCACATTGGTGTCGATGATAAAGACCGGGGGCTTCATCGGTTGCGGTGGGCCCGGGTTTCTTCAACCGCCAGGCGGATTGCATCCTCCTCACTGCAGCCGGCCCTGCCCCGGGCCTGTTCCACCAGTTGCCTTGCGTGAGTCATCGATTTAATGCCCCGGAGGACAAGGCTTTCCTCGATAATTTTCCCGATGCTTCGTCCCTGGCGGGCAGCCGTTTCTTTAAGTGCCTGGTGCAGATCGTCGTCAAGGGTGATGGTGAGCCGGCTCATGGATACCTCCAATCACAGAGATTGCTTCATAGTTTAATATGCACAATAACACCAACACACCAAACAGTCAATACCACCCAAAAGCGAAATCTTTCTTGACACTGACCTGAGTCCGGGTTCAAGATAAGAAATAATTACCTGTACCAGGAGCCGGCCCATGAAACGGGGGAAAAAAATCATTTTTGTGTCCCATTGCCTCTTGAATGTCAATGTCAAGGTGATGGGCCTGGCGGATCACCCGGCCGCAGTCAAAGAACTGGTCTGTTTTCTGATGGACCATGACACGGCCATGGTCCAGCTTCCCTGCCCGGAAACCGAGATCCTGGGGCTGTGCCGGTGGGGCCATGTGAAAGACCAGCTGGCATATCCGTTTTTTAAAGACCGCTGCCGGCACCTGCTGGCCCCGTTCATCCGCCAGATACAGATGTACCGGGAAAACGGGTATTATCTCAAGGGTGTCATCGGCGTAGACGGCAGTCCCAGCTGCGGGGTACATAAAACCTGCCGGTCCACCCGGTGGTCCGGTGATTTTCTGGAGAAAGAAGACACCTGGAAAAAAATTCAGAGCCTGGAATGGCGGGCGGAACCCGGCATCTTTATGGAAATTTTTCAGTCCCTGCTTGAGGAAAACGAATTGTCCCTAGATTTTTTCGCCGTGGATGAATCCGAAATCGACACTTCCCTGACCAGTCTGTGCCAGACGCTCTCTCCCCTCCTTCTGAAAGATTAGCCCGGATCCGTCCACACTGCCGGACGTTCCGGCCCCCATATCAATTTTTTCTATACATCCGTTCATTCCCATCCATATTAACAATTTGACTGTTTGGTTTTCGGCCCATAAAATTCCCATTTTCAAAGGGGATACCAAAGCAAATGCACTGCAGGGAAAAAATCTGTGACACGGAAAGCCGGCAACGGCACCGGGCGTTCTGGGAAAACCGCTCAACCGGCGTGCCGCTGGTGTACGCGGTTTCAGACAGCCCGGGATTCACCCCGGTACCATGGAAGACATCCCTGGCCAGGAAAGAGTGGGACCTGCTGCCGGACTGGCACCTGAACCGGATCGGCAATTTCCTGGAAGGCACCTGCTTTTTCGGGGATGCCCTGCCCATGGCAAGCCTCATGGTGGGCCTGGACATTACCCATACGGCGATTCTGGCCGGCGGGGACTATGACTACAGCAGCACCGGGGATTTCATTGATTTCAGATGCGGCAAGTTTAGCCTGGCACAGCCGGTCCCGGAGTTCACCCCGGAGCATCCTTTGGCGGTCGCCCTGAAGCAGTGTTACGACACCGTCATCCCCCATGTCAGGGGCCGGGCCTTTGTCAACACGCCCATGACCCTGGATGCACTGTCATCCCTTTACGGCCTTCTGGGAAGCCAGCCCTTTATGCTGGATCTGGTGCGGAACAAAGACCGGGTCAAACAGCGGGTCAGGGAGATGACCGATGTTTACCTCGCTTTTTATGATTACTTTTATGATTTTCTGGTTGAAAACAGATACGGCCAGTCCGGGTCCTGGTTCCAGGTCTTCTGTGAAGGAAAATTTGAAAGTGTCCGCTGTGATTTCAGCGTCATGCTGTCCCGGGAGATGTTCCGGGAATTTGTGGTGCCGGAACTGACCCGGGTGTGTGACCATATGGATCACAGCCTATTCAATATGTGTTCGGTGCGGCATGCCCGGTTCATTGACGAACTGGCGGCCATTGCTTCCCTGGACGGAATTTTCTGGAACCCTGAACCCTACCTGGAAGGTATCCGGGACTATCTGCCGGAACTTGAAACCATCAAAGACAACGGCATGCTGCTGGAGATTGTCTGCCACAAAGTTGACGATGCCGTACTGGCGGCCCGGACCCTGGGCCCGGACGGCCTTTACCTGATGTTTGAACCCCGGTTTTCATCCCCTGACCAGGCCCGTCATGCCGTTGACCGTGTTTACAACGCCTGCCGATGACCGGCGGCACCCAAAAAATAGTAACTCAACGATGAAAGGAACCCCATTATGAAGAAAAACCTGTTGGTCTCATTGATCCTGGCCCTGGCCGTCACTGCTGTCACCTGGAACTTTGCCGCCGCCGGGGACAGCCAGTGGTCGAAAATCGAACAAAGCGGCAAAATTACCGTGGGCAACTGCCCGGAATACCCGCCGTTTTCATTCAGGAACACCAGCGGACAGGTAGAAGGGTTTGACTCTGATTTCGCCCGGGCCCTGGGGCAAGCTCTGGGCGTTGACGTGGTCATGAAGGATACTGCCTGGGAAGGCCTGGTGGCCGGCATGAAAAAAGGGGATCACGACATCATCATCTCCTGCATGTCTCCGGAAGAAGCCACCCAGGCATCTGACAGCGTGAACATGAGCAACCCCTATTACCGGCTCAGTGAAATCATTGTCACCCGGTCCGATGTCACCGACATCACCGCCAAGGAAGACCTGGCCGGCAGAATCGTGGGTGTCCAGGCCAACAGCACCAGCGAAGTGGCCGGCGACAGCCTCGCGGACATGGGCATCAAGGTCAGGGAGATCCGGCGCTACAACCGCAACTCCGAAGCGCTCATCGACCTGAAGAACAAGCGGGTGGACGCCGTGGTCGTCGGGTTTGCCTATGCCGCCACCAAGGTCAAGGACAGCCCGGACCTGAAAATCATCAATGATCCGGTGCGCTCCGTGGACATTGTGGTGGTTCTGGACCACGGTGCGGATGAGCTGACCGAAAAGATCAACCAGGCCATTGACACGGTGAAGTCCAACGGAGAATTTGACCGGATCCATGACAAATGGCTGGCCCTGTAGCAGACCATGTCCCTTGATTTTTCGTTTCTGATTCCCTACATCCCCCAGCTGGCAGCGGCCGCCCGGGTAACGCTTTTCATCGGCGTATCCTCTTTTGTGCTGGCGCTGGCCCTATCCGTGCTGGTGGGGGTACTCCGGTCCGGCCGGCTGCCCTGGATCGCGGATTTCCTGCTGGGGGTGTACGTGGAGATCTTCAGGAACACCCCTTTGCTGATCCAGCTGTTTTTCATCTATTACGGTCTGCCCACCTTCGGCATTGTCCTGACCCCTGTCACGGCAGCCGTGATCGGCCTGTCCCTGAACTCCGGGGCTTATATGTCCGAAGTGGTGCGGGCCGCCATCAGCTCGGTGAACAAAGGGCAGTACGAGTCTGCCTTCTGCCTGGGGTACAGCCGGTATCAGGTGTTTCTGCATATCGTTCTGCCCCAGGCCTTTCGCATCGCTTTGCCCACGCTCATGAACTACTTCACCACCATGATCAAGGAAACCTCCCTGGTGTCGGTGCTGTCCATTGCAGAACTCACCCGGGTGGGCAGTCAGATCTATGCCCGGACCCTGAGTCCCTTTGAAATCTACATCACCATCGGGGCGGTCTATTTTGTCATGACCTACAGCGTGGCCCTGGTTTCCCGGTGGATTGAAAAAAAGGGGATCAAATGGACCCCCTGATCCGTGTGGACCGCATCCGCAAATCCTATGACAGCCATGTGGTTCTCAACGATATCAGCCTGGAGATCCGCCAGGGGGAAATCCTCGCGGTCATCGGCCCCTCCGGTGCCGGCAAAAGCACCTTTATCCGGTGCCTCAACGGCCTGGAGCAGGTGGACAGCGGATCTGTCTTCGTGCACGGCCGGCCCGTCACCTCTCCGGCCGACGTAGCCGGCCGTGTGGGCATGGTATTCCAGCAGTTCAACCTGTTTCCCCATTACACGGCCATTGACAATATCGCCGCCCCTTTGCGGACCATCAAGAAGATGTCCCGCACCCGGGCTTGGGAACGGGCCGCAGAACTGCTGGCGTCCGTCAAACTGTCAGACAAGGCAGACCAGTATCCCTCCACCCTGTCCGGGGGGCAGCAGCAGCGGCTGGCCATTGCCAGGGCCCTGTCCATGTCCCCGGACATCATGCTGTTTGACGAACCCACCTCCTCCCTGGACCCGGAACTGGCCCATGAGGTGTTTGACACCATTCAGACCCTGGCCGATCGCCACATGACCCTGGTGCTGGTCACCCACCAGATGAACATGGTGAAACATTTTGCGACCCGGGTCCTGTTTCTTGAAAACGGCGGTATTTTTTTTGACGGCACATTCGAGGACCTGACAGATGCCCACGACCCGCGCATCAGACAATTTCTAAAAAAAATTTACCCATAATCCCAAAGATGGTATAACCCCGTCAGTGATTTTGGAAAGAAAAAAGCCGATCAAATCCAGATGACAGCGCTGACCTGATGCAACGCTGTTTACCTTAAGATTCCCGGGGAGCAGAAGCGACACAACCATGCCGGATACCGACAGACTGGAACAGATACAGCAGTTTCTCACAGATACCGGGTGGGTCTCCCCTCCTTTTTCCGTGACATTTCTGGCGGCCGGGGAATACAATGCCAATTACCGGATCGATTGTGATGCCAGCCCGTGTGTGCTGCGCATCAACCACGGCAGCCAGCTGGGCCTGGGAGATGATCAGATCGCCTATGAATACCAGGTGCTGACAGCCCTGGCCGACTCCGGAGTCACTCCGAAACCCCTGGCCTGCCACCCCCGGCCCGATCCCCTGGGCGGCGGGGCCCTGCTCATGGAATTCATTCCGGGCAGGCCCCTGGATTACGACCGGGACCTGGAAACCGCGGCCCGCATCTTTGCCCGGGTCCATACCGTTCCGGTGCCGGAGGGCCTCATTGTCCAGGCCGATCCAGTCACCGCCATTGCCCGGGAAAGTTATGGCCTGATCCACCGGTTTGCCGGCCATCCCCTGAAAAAAGAACAGGCACAGATTCTGACCTATCACGACACCATCCAGGCCCTGGCCGTGGAGACCCGGCCCCTGTTTGAAGCAGAACCCCTGTGTCTGGTGAACACCGAAGTGAACTCCGGCAATTTTCTCATCCGCCCGGAACAAGGCTGCCTGGTGGACTGGGAAAAGGCCGTGGTCTCCTGCCGGTACCAGGATCTGGGCCACTTCATGGTTCCCACCACCACCCTGTGGAAGACCGATACCGTCCTGGGACGGGCAGACCGGCATTGCTTTCTGTCCGTGTATCACGACCTGGCCTGCCCGGACATCGGGTTTGAAGAACTGGCGGAAAAATCCCGGGTCATGGAACAGACCATCCTGCTGCGGGCCCTGTCCTGGTGCTTCATGGCCTGGTATGAGTACACCCAGACCGACCGGCCCATCCAGAACCGGGACACTTTTGCCAAAATCCAGCAGTATCTGTCGGATATCCCATGGATATTGAACTCCGTCACATAAGCAAGGGGTTCAAGACCCAGGCCGTTCTGGAAGACATCTCCTGTGACGTCCGGTCCAGCGAACTGGTATCCATTGTGGGACCCTCCGGGGCCGGCAAGACCACCCTGCTCAACATCATCGCCGGCCTGGAGATCCCGGATACCGGAGAGGTGGTCTTTTCCGAACCCGTGAACCGGCACCATCCGGTGATCCTCGTGTTCCAGGATTATGTGCTGTTTCCCGCCATGACCGTAAGGGACAACATCGGTTTCGGGCTAAAGGCCCGGCACGTGAAAAAACCGCAGATCACCGAACAGGTGGACCGGATGCTGGAGTACTTTCAGCTGGCCCCCCATGCGGATCAGTACCCGGCCCAGCTGTCCGCCGGACAGAAACAGCGGGCCGCCATTGCCAGGGCCATGATCGTGAACCCGGCCGTGCTGCTGCTGGATGAGCCTTTTGCCAACCTGGACCGGAACCTGAAAATGGAAACGGCCCGGTTCATCCGATCCACCCAGCAGGCCTTCGGCATTCCCACCATCAGCGTGACCCATGATCTGGAAGAGGCGTTTGCCATGTCCGACCGCATCGGGGTGCTCCTGGACGGTCGACTCCAGCAGTTTGACACCCCCCGGCAGGTGTATTTTCACTCGGCCACGCCGGCCGTGGCCCGGTTTCTGGGGCCGGTCAACGAAATTCCTTCCGCACTGTTTGAGCGGTTCCAGGTGGATGAGTCGATTGCCGGCCCGCTGAACGGCAGGCCGCTTGCGGCCCGGCCGGAAAACCTGGTGATCACGGCGGACCCGGACGGCGCCGGCCTCATCACGGAAAAAACCTTTGCCGGCCATTACACCGTGTATCAGGTGGCGGTGCCGCCGCATACCTGCACCATATACAGCCAGAACGACCGGTTTGACAAAGACCAGCAGGTGTCTCTGCGCTACCGGCCGTTTTAGATGTAAGGATTCACCGGACTGCCCGACAGAACGGTTGTGTCTGAAACCGCAGTTCATGTCAAAAAAAAGGAACCCGGTGAAAGGACCCGGGCTGCGGATTTCCCGCATTGGACACCAAACCTGAAAGGAGATTTTATGACCCTGCGATGGAACGTGACACTTTTTCTGTTGCTGCTGGCAATTCCGTTCTTTCATCCCTTTGCCCTGCCGGCCCGGGCATCCGGGAGCCCCCTGACCGAGATCCCGTTCGGACAGATCCGGGAACAGGCCCGGGGCACTGAGGTCCGCTGGTACATGTACGGCGGGTGGGCCCATGTCAATGCCTGGGTGGACACGTTTGTGGCCAAAGAGATGAAACAGCGGCATGATATTGCAGTAAAACGGGTCCCCATGGATGCCGGAGTGTTTGTCAACAAACTGCTCAACGAAAAAGCCGCAGGAAAGAAAACCGGCACCATCGACCTGTTGTGGATCAACGGGGAGAACTTCAAGAATGCGAAACAGGCCGGCCTGCTGTTCGGTCCGTTTGCCAGGCACCTGCCCAATGTACAGCAGCATGTGGACCCGGACAGCATCACCCATGATTTCGGGTTTCCCGTGGACGGATATGAAGCCCCTTTTGGCCGGGCTCAGTTCGTGTTCGAGTATGACAGCGCACGAATGGACACCCCGCCGGACACGGTGGCAGCCTTCAAGCGGTGGATCATGGACAATCCCGGACAGTTCACCTATCCCCAGCCCCCGGATTTCACCGGATCCGCCTTTGTCCGCCACATCTTCTATGCCGTGACCGGCGGACACGAACAATACATGACCGGATGGAACCCGGACCTGTATGAAAAAAAAACGCCCCTGCTGTGGGAGTGGCTCAACCAAGTCAAGCCGTTTTTATGGCAGAAGGGACAGACCTATCCCAGGGACAGCGCATTTCTGGACACCCTGTTTGCCAGGGGAGAAGTGGCTTTGGGGATGTCCTACCATCCTCCCCATGCCCAAAACATGATTCTCGAAGGCAGCTATCCGGACACGGTGAGGACCTTTGTTTTGCAGGACGGGTCCATTTTCAACACCCATTTCACGGCCATTCCCTTTAACGCCCCCAACAAGCCGGGCGCCATGGTGCTGGCCGATTTCCTGGTATCCGTGGATGCCCAGGTGTCCAAATTCATGCCGGAGAACTGGGGGGATTTTCCGGTCCTGGACATGAACCGGCTCAGTGCATCGGACCGGCAGCGGTTTGAGGCTGTGGATCTGGGACCAGCCACCCTGACACCGGAGACCCTTGCCGACACCGCTGTCCCGGAAATCCCGGCCCCTTACCTGGAAGCCCTGGAACGGGACTGGAAAACCAATGTCCTGGACAGGTAACCCAGATCGCAGCCGGGTTCCACCGGGGCTGATCCTTTCCATGGGAATCACAAACAACCGGTTTGAAAAAGGTCATTGACCTGATGGGCAGGCACAATAGTAACGTCGGTCCGGTGCTGTTTTTTATCTCCGGCATAAACCAGTCCGCTGCCATTGGGAAGGTTCTCTGGAAAAATCTTTGCAATGTGGTTAAGGCCCTTGAAATAATCCCTTGTAAGGGTCATCCCGGCTTTGATTTCTATGGGAAAAAGATCGTTGCCAGTGACGCAGACCAGATCCACCTCATTACCCCGGCTGTCCCTGTAAAAATGCAGGTTGCTCTTTTTCCCCTGGTTGAACCGGTATTTTATGGCTTCGGCCACGACCATGTTTTCAAACAGATTGCCCCTGAGTGGATCACGTGTTACCTGGCCGGGATTTTCTATGCCCAGCAGATAAGCGGCCAGGCCCACATCGTAAAAATAGAGCTTGGGGGATTTGATCAGGCGTTTGGAAAGGTTGCCATGATAGGGCTGCAGCAGAAAAATGATGTAACTGGCTTCGAGAATTGAAATCCAGTTACGGGCGGTGGTGTGGGATACGCCGGAGTCATTGGCAAGGCTGTTAAGATTGAGCAGCTGTCCGCACCGCCCGGCGCACAGCCGGACGAATCGCTGGAACAGGTGCAAGTCTTTTATGTTCGTGAGCTGTCTTAAATCCCGCTGGATGTAAGTTTCAAAATAATCCCCCAGGGCCTGGACCGGATCCAGCTGCTTATCCCATATGCGGGGATAGAATCCATGAAGAATCAGATGATCTATCGGGGGCAGGTGTTCTGCCGTTTGCAGCTCCGCCATGGTAAATGGCAGCAGTTTTAAAAGAGCGGTTCGGCCGGCCAGCGATTGATTGATGGCATGACTCACTTCAAACTGCTGGCTGCCGGTCAGGATGAAAAGGCCGTCTTGAAGGGTATCGTCAACCATGGGCTGGATATAGGAAACAAGATCAGGCGTCCGCTGAATTTCATCTAAAACCGCTCCATCTGGATACTGTGCAAGAAATGCCCGTGGATCATCTATTGCAAACTGCCGTATATCCGGAGATTCCAGATTGGCATAGGGTTTGTCTGGAAACACTTTCCGGCACAGGGTGGTTTTTCCGCTCTGTCTCGGGCCGGTGATGGTGACCACCGGGTATTTACCAGCCAGGGTCTGCAATACCGGTTCGATGATTCGATCTATCAGTGTCATATCTCAATCATTACGCCAAAAACGTGCAAATTGCAAATAGAACTTTCAAAATGCAACAATAATATGGGGGGCCGGTGGGCTCGCAGGGCGGCCCAGCAGTTTCTCCCATATCTGGGGGAGGGTATGGGAACTTGATTTTTGTAGAAGAAAGTATCGAAAAGGGATAGAGGGATAGGAAAAAAATTTACCCCTGATCCCAAAGATGGTATATTCCCGGCAGTTGTATCGGAAATAAAGAGGCATTCAAATCCAGATAAAAGCGCTGATCTGATGCACCGCAATTTACCGTTAGATTCCCGGGGAGCGTATGCGACATCACCATGCCGGATATTGAACAGACACAGCAGTTTCTCACAGATACAGGGTGGGCTTATCTGAAGGCCCTGGAGCAGGACTGGAAAACCCATGTCCTGGACAGGTAAGCCGGGGAACCGCAAAGTCACCCTGGGGCTGATACTTCGGCTCACTCCCCTGCTGCTGCCCTTTGGGGTGCTGTTCTGCGGCGGGGTGTTTCTGACCGTGTGCCAGTCCTTCGGCGTTTTAACTCCCCTTCCTTCCACCGGCGGGATCCTGGCAGCCTATGGCGTGATCCTTTCAGACCCCTCTTTTTTCGATTCCTTTGGCTTTTCCATGGGGGTGGCCCTGGCCTCTGCCGCCGGGTCCGTGGCTCTGGGCACCCTGCTGGCCTACCGGGTCTGGCAGCTGCCCAAGGCCCTGGCCGGAGCGGCCCTGGTATACAAAATCCCGCTGATCCTGCCCCACATTGCCGTGGCGTTTGTGGTGCTGGTGTTCTGGAGCCGCTCGGGCATCCTGGCCTCTGCGGCCTTCCACCTGGGCCTGATCCAGGCCATGCACGAGTTTCCCAACGTGCTGTATTCGGGCTGGGGAATGGGCATGGTCCTGGCCTATACCCTCAAGGGCACTCCTTTTGCCATGCTGCTGATCCTGGCGCTTCTGGTGCGGTTCGATGTCCGGCAGATTCAGACGGCGGCCATGCTCGGGGCATCCGGATGCCGGATCTTTCTTGCCGTTGTACTGCCCCGGCTGGCCCCGGCGATGCACACCAGTTTCATCATCCTGTTTCTCTACAGTTTCGGGGCTTTTGACATCCCCTACATCTTGAGTGAAAGCCGGCCCGGCATGCTCAGCCTGAATGTGTTTGACCTGTATTTCAGGCATGACCTGGCCAGACGTCCTGAAGCCATGGCCATTCTGACACTGATGTTCGGCTTTGCCGTGCTGTTCATTATCGCCTATTCCAGAGCCGTCACCCGCCTGGAGAACGGGGTGCGGAAACTGTGAAAAAAACCCGGCTTATGCCCCACGTGATGACCCTGCTGGTCCTGGTGATCCTGTTCGCCCTGCCTGCCGCCATTCTGGTACTGGTGGGCCTGGCCCCGGGGTGGCGGTTTCCGGACCTGTGGCCGGAACGGTTTTCCATTGCCGGCATCGAATTTCTGATCACCCACCGGGATCAGATTGTTTCCTCCCTGGTTTCGTCCTTTTTCTATTCTCTGGCCACGGTGTTCGTCACGCTGGGCATGTGCCTGACCCCGGCCGCCGTTTTTGCCAGGCAGCCGTTTCCCGGCAGACAGGTGCTGGAAGCGCTGCTGCTCACCCCGGCCCTGGTGCCGCCCATGACCTTTGCCATGGGCCTGCATGTGGTGTTCATCCGGCTGTCTTTAGCCGACACCGTGGCAGGCGTGGTCCTGATCCTGGCCCTGTTCAGCTACCCCTACATGTTCCGGGCCCTGGTGGCGGGATTCCAGACCATGGGAGAAGACTACCGCACCTGTGCAAGGAACCTGGGGGCTTCTCCGGCAAGGATTTTCTGGCAGGTGGAACTGCCGCTTCTGGTGCCGGCCGTGATCGCCGGCGGCAGCGTGGTGTTTCTGGTGGCATTTTCCGAATACTTTCTGGTCTTTCTCATGGGCGGGGGGACCGTGCCGTCGTTTACCGGGTTTCTGATGCCGCTGCTCTCCTCCTCCAACCGGTCCCTGGCGGCATGGCTGACCCTGATCTTCCTGGTGCTGCCCATCCTTTTGTTTTTCATCCTGGACTGGACCCTGATGCGGACCTATCGAAAAAAAGGCATGGCCTGATGCCGGGGGCATCTCCCTGGACAACCCTTGGACAACTCTGTTCATGGAATGGATGAATCCTGTTCATATCGGTCCATGAAAACAATGCGTTATACATCCCTGTCTAAAATGTGATAAGGTTTTGGACACGTACGAAAGGGTCAATAATCCAAAAAAACAGCCAAGGAGAATGAAAATGACGTTGTCATTCCATCATGAAACCTGTTCCGGGTGCCGGGCCTGTGAACTGGTGTGTTCACTGCAGAACTTCAAACTCATCAATCCGTCCAAAGCCATGCTGCGGGTGACGGCCCAGTTCCCCGAGCCGGGCCGCTATGACGTGAAAATCTGCAACCAGTGCGGAGAGTGTGCCGAGGCCTGTCCCACCGGGGCGATCCATCTGGTCAAAGGCACCTGGCGCATTGACATGAAAAAATGCGACGGCTGCCTTGCCTGCGTTTCCGCCTGTCCGGAAGACGTGATGATGGTCAATGATGACGGGATGCCCTACAAATGCATCAACTGCCGGCAGTGTGCGGACGTGTGTCCCAGAGATGCACTGAGTTTCAACTAGCGGAGAAGGAGAAGAATCATGTTATACGGATACGCAGGACACACGCTGAGGATCGATCTGAGTACCGGTGCCGTTGAAAAGGAACCCCTGAAACAGGAATGGGTGGACGAATTTATCGGCGGCCGGGGATTCACCGCCAAAATTCTGTACGATGAAACTCCGCCGGGCGTCGATCCCTTAGGCCCGGACAACCGGTTCGTCATCGCCATGGGGCCGTTGAGCGGCCTGTTTCTGCCGGCGGCCGGCAAGACCCATTTCGCGGCCAAATCCCCGGCCACAGGCGGATACGGGGACAGCAACATGGGGGGGCATTTCGGGGTCACCATGAAATACGCCGGCTATGATGTCACCATATTGACCGGGCAGGCCAAAGACCCCTCTTATATTTTTATTGACAATGACACTGTGGAGATCCGGCCGGCCTCCCATCTGTGGGGCAAAGGCTCCACCGAGGTGGAAGAGATCCTGAAAACAGACCTTGGCCAGGAATTCCAGATTCTGACCATCGGCGAGGCAGGTGAGCGCATGGTCAATTTTGCCTGCATCTCCCATGATTTCGGGCGCCAGGCCGGCCGCACCGGCATCGGTGCGGTCTTAGGATCCAAAAATATCAAAGCCATTGCCGTGCGCGGCACCCAAGACATCCCCGTGTTCGACCCCAAGGGCCTGCTCAAAAAAGGCAAAGCCACCTATGCCGCCTGCCGGGAAAAACCCGGGTTCACGGGCTGGACCCCGGAAGGCACGGCCGGCATCACCAACTGGTGCAATGATGTGGGGGCCCTGCCCACCCGCAACTTTGCCACCTCCCACTGCGATTATGCCGACAAGATCAACGGCAAAGCCATCCTGGACGAGCTGAAAATCACGGACAAGGGATGTTTTTCCTGCCCCATCCCCTGCGGCAAGTACGGGCTGGCAAAAACCGGAAAAGGCAATAAATATGTGGAAGGCCCGGAATATGAAACCCTGGCCCTGGTGGGCAGCAACTGTGAGCTGTCCGACATCCATGGCGTGGCCCATGTCAACTGGGTCTGCGATGAGCTGGGGCTGGACACCTGCTCGGCCGGGGCCGTGGTCGCGTTTGCCCTGGAATGTTACGAAAAAGGCCTGATCTCAAAACAAGACATGGGCATGGACGTGAAATGGGGAGACCTGGATTCCATTGTCTTTCTCCTGGAGAAAATCGCGAAAAGAGAGGGCATCGGCGATGTGCTGGCCGACGGGGTGCAGAAGGCCGCTGAAAAGATCGGCGGCGGCAGCTCCAAATTCGCCATCCATGTCAAGGGCCTGGAATGGACCGGGTATGAATCCAGAAATGCCCCCGGCATGATGCTGGGCTACATGACCGCGGATGTGGGGGCCCACCACAGCCGGTGCTGGGTGCTGGGATCGGATGTGGCCAATGCCGTGGGTGGCAGCCAGGACGCCAATGTCCATGATCTCATCTCCCAGGGTGCGGATTTCGAGACCATCCCCAAGGCAGACCACAAAAACGTGGTGCCCCTTGTGCTCAAGTCCCAGCACCTGCGGCCGGCATTCGACATCCTGGGCACCTGCCGGCTCCAGTACATGGAGATCGGCCTGGAAACCCATTACTATGAAGAACTTTACTATCACGCCACCGGGAAAAAACTGGATTTCAATAAGGACCTGCTGCACCTGTCCGAAAAAATCTGGCATCTGAACCGGATGTTCAACAGGCGGGAGATCCCGGATTTCGGCCGGAAATACGATTATCCGCCCCCGCGGTTTTACGAAGAGCCCATCCCGTCCGGCCCCAACAAGGGCCACAAGGTGGAATTCGCCGTGATCGAAGAGATGCTGGATGCTTATTACGCGGCCCGGGGCTGGGATGAAAACGGCATCCCCACCAAAGACACACTGGAAAAGTTCAATCTGGCGGTTGAATGATCTCCATCACTCTGAATATGTCTGAAAGCCTGCTGAGCATCCTCAGGGATGCCGGCAGGCCCGGACAGCCGACCCGCCGGATCCGGGTGCAAACAGGCACCCCGGTCCGGCAGGTTTTGATAGACCAGGGCATCAGCCCTTTGCTGGTGCCCCTGATTTTTCTGGACAGCCGGAAAATTTCCGTAGACACACCCCTGGAAGCCGACGGTGTCCTGACCCTGCACGGTCCTCTGGCCGGGGGGTGATACCTTTCGACGACGCCGGTCCTTATATCCCGGCCCGGCTGCTGCAGACCGAAGACGTCCCCCCCTGTTATCCTGAACGGCTTCCCACAGAATTCAGTAAATCTTGAAATATTTGGTGTTGGAGCTGAGCATGATATGGGTTTCGGTGAAAGAGACGTTTTTGATCCTGCCAAGCCCGCCGGCAAAAATAAAATCGTTCAATTCGCTGATGGAATCCACCAGCACCTCCACAAAGAGATCATACTTCCCGGTTGTCGCCCACACCGCCGTCACCTGGGGCAGGCGCTCAATTTCCTCCATGGTTTTGGAATGAGACCGGTCATACAGGTTGACCCCCAGCAAGGCACTGACCTTGTGAGAAAGGCCAAAAGGATTGATTCTGGCCTCCAGTTTTAAAATATTTTTCTGAATGAGGCGGTTCACGCGGTTGGCAATGGTGCTCTCAGACACATCCAGCTCTTTGGCGATACTTTTATAGGATTGTCTTGCATTTTTCTGAAGTGCCTTGATGATATAGATCTCCAGCTCATCAAGGTTGCCGTCCATCAATGTCATAAGCAAATCCCCCTTGTCAGAGCGGGCCCATTTAATCTTGAAACCCGGACAGTGTTTCCGTGTGACATCCTTATTCTATCTCCCCATATATCCTATTTCATTCATAAAAAATAGCTGTTTTCCTGTTCGGCCCGATGTTCGCACCATAGAGCAACGGCCTTTTTGAATACTCGATCCATAAAAAATATACATTTAAAATCTATTTACCATAAAAAAAAATAAAAAAAATGCTTGACACATAAAAAATGCCCGGTTATGTATAAAACACATACGATCCGAAAACCCGATTGAACGGCATCAACCATTGAACACACAAGGGGAACATCATGATCAATTCAGCATCCACCCAGGCCAAACAGCCCTTTTTGAGAATTTTGACCCAGGATCAGATTTATGAGATCCGGCGGGCCGCCTTTGACATCATGTACAGCGTCGGGTTCAAAGTGCTCCATGCCGGCGCCCGTGAGATGCTCAAAAAAGCCGGCGCCGTGGTGGAGGGCGAACGGGTCCGGGTGCCGGAATTCATTGTCAAGCAGTGCCTGGTGACCGCACCCAACGGCTTCACCCTGTATGACCGCCTGGGAAACCGCGCCTTGGAAGTGGAGGGCCGTAAAAGCTACTATGGCACGTCCACGGGCAGTCCCCGAACCAAGGATGCCCGGACCGGTGAAATCCATCCCACCACGGTGGCGGATATCGGCATCGGTGCCAGGGTGGCGGATGCATGTGAAAACATCGACTGGGTCATGCCCATGGGATCTTCCCAGGATGTACCGTCCATTGTTTCGGACCTGTATGATTTCGAGGCCGTGGTCACCAATACCACCAAACCCGTCGTGTTTCTGGGATATTCGGGCCGGGGCACCCAGCTGGTGTTTGACATGGCCGCCGAAATCGCCGGGGGCATGGACAAATTGAGGCAGAAACCCTTCCTGGCCGTCTATCCGGAACCCATCAGCCCCCTGGTACAACCGGAAGAAACCATTGACCGCATCTTTGCAGCCGCCGACCATTTCATCCCCCAGGTTCCGGGACCGGCGGTTCAGATGGGAGCGACCGGTCCCATGACCATGGCCGGTGTGATCACCATGATTACGGCCGAATCCCTGATGTGTCTGGTTCTGGCCCAGCTCAGACAGCCCGGCTGCCCGGTATGTCTGAGCGGCAATGTCCAGATCCTGAACATGTCCACCGGCGTGTTCGGGGTGGGGTATCCGGAAATGAGTTTAGGCATCTCGGCCCAGGCCGAGGTGGCCCAGTCCTTTGACCTGCCCACCTGGGGATATGCCGGATGCACGGATGCCAAAACAGTGGATGCCCAGGCCGGCCTGGAGAGCGGGTTCTCCATCATCACCCAGGCCCTGGCCGGACTCAACCTGATCCATGATGTGGGGTACCTGGACCAGGCCATGGTCTGTTCCGCGGCCCAGCTGGTCCTTGGCAACGAGGCCATCGGCATGACCCGGAAATTCATGGAAGGCATCCGGGTGGATGCCGGCACCATCGCCCGCCAGGTGATCGAAGACATCGGCCCGGGCGGGCATTATCTGGCCCACAAACATACCCTGTCCCACTGCCGGAATGCCATCTGGGGGTCCAGGCTGCTGGCCAGAGAACCGTATGAACGCTGGCAGGAAAAAGGGGAAAAAGACATGGCTCAAAGGATCCAGGAGCGCCTGGCAGACATTCTGGACAACCACAAGGTCCCGGCCATCGATGACAAAGTGATGGCACGGGTCAGAGACATCCGGGATGCAGGGGTCAAGGAACTGACACAGGCCTAGCTGTGTCACCGTTCCTTTGTTCTTAATCTGTCCCAAAAAAATCGCCGGAAACAGGACACGGGCGAAACACCAGAATTTTGCCCGGACAAAAATGGCAATAACTGATTGAAATATAAACACATTTTAAATGTAAACAAATAATACAGATAATAATGAGGACACCTGAGATGAACCAGAAAACAGATGCCATCATCATCGGATGCGGCATCATTGGCAACTGTATCGCGTTTGAACTGGCCAAAAAAGGCTATCGCACTTTGAGCATCGACAAAATGGGAGACTCCGGCGCCGGATCCACGTCAGGTTCCTGTGCCATTGTCCGGGCCCATTACTCCACCCTGGAAGGCGTGGCGTTTGCCTGGGAAGGCTTCAAGATCTGGCAGAACTGGGAGGACTACTGTGAAGTGAAAGATCCCTGGGGCATGGCCCGGTACAACCAGTGCGGCTCCATCATGATCAAATCCCGGGACCGGAACTGGAAAAAAATTGCCGCCCACTGGGATACGGTGGGGGTTCCTTATGAAAACTGGGATGCACAGACATTGTCTGACCGCATGCCCATCCTGAGCAACCGGGAATTCTGGCCCCCGACCCGGCCGGAAGACGATGCGGATTTTTTCAGTGAAAGAACCACCCGGCTGGAAGGCGCGCTGTTCTGCCCGGAGGCCGGTTACATGTCCGACCCGAAACTGTCCGCCCATAACGTCCAGGTGGCGGCGGAGTCCAAAGGGGCCCGGTTCCTGTTCAATGCTCAAATTGTAAAAATTCTGACAGACAACCACCGGGTGACCGGTGTGGAGCTCAAAGACGGCCGGCGGTTTGAGGCCGGTATCGTGATCAACGTGGCCGGCCCCCATTCCAGCCGCATCAACCAGATGGCCGGTGTGGCGGAAAAAAACAACATCAAGACCCGGCCGGAACGGCATGAAGTGTCTTTTGTCCCCGCCCCGGCAGGATTTGATTTTGAATCCAGAGGCGCCCAGATTTCCGACGGCGACAACGGCATCTACCTGCGCCCGGAAGTAGGCAATTCCATTCTGGTGGGCAGTGAAGATCCCCGGTGCGATATCCACCAGTGGGTCGAGGACCCGGACGACTTCAACCGGAACACCACCGACGACCAGTGGCGGGCACAGGTATACCGGGCGGCACGGCGGATGCCCCAGCTGGGGATTCCCAACACCCGGAAAGGCTTTGCCGAACTCTACGATGTATCCAGCGACTGGCTCCCCATTTACGACAAGAGCGATCTCAAGGGTTTTTACATGGCCATCGGGTCTTCGGGCAACCAGTACAAGAATGCCCCGGTGGCCGGGATGATGATGGCGGAACTGATTGAATACACCGAAAAAAAAGGGCAGGACCACGACCTGCACCCGTTGCAGTTCCTGCTGCCCCGAACCGGCGTCACCCTGGACATGCGTGCCTTTTCCAGGAACCGGGAGCTCAACCCGGACAGCACCTATTCGGTGATCGGGTAATACACCCATGCATCCGCCGTCACAGGCGAAGGGAGGATTCATGACGATGGACACGATTCCGGAAAGACATCCGGACAGCAAACCGGATCAGCTGGATCAGAATGTAGAAAAGATCCGTGACCTGGCATTCCGCATCCTGGAAGAGATCGGAATCAGAATCCTGTCTGAAAAATATCTGGACATCCTTTCAGACAAGGGGGCGGATATCCGGGACCGCCGGATCTATTTTTCACGGGCCCGGATCAGGGAACTCCTGTCTTCAGCTCCCCGGTCATTCACCCTTCATGCCCCCAATCCCGAACACACCGTTTCCATCGGCACCGGAGAATCCAAACTGGCGGCCGGGTACGGCTGCTCTTCCATCATCCATGCCAGGGGGCACAAGCGCAATGCGGTCCTGGCCGATCACGTGGAGCTGGTCAAGCTGATCCACCAGTCCGGTTTTTTCAGCATCAACGGCGGGATCCTGGCCCAGCCCTCAGACGTGCCCGCAGACAAAAGCCACCTGGCCATGCACTATACCACGCTGGTCCATTCGGACAAATGCATCATGGGCATGCCGGGCACCGCACAGGCCATGGAAGAGATCATGCACCTGTCCGCCCTCCGGCTGGGGGGAGAGGCAAAATTCAAACAGGCCCCGGCCGTTGTCACCATGGTCAGTCCGGTCAGCCCGTTGCAGGTGGATGAGATGCTGCTCAACTCCATTGAAACCGCGGCCCGGTACCGCCAGCCCGTGATGGCATCCCCGGGGATTGCCGCCGGTACCACCGGCCCGATTGACCTGGCCTCCAATGTGGCTATGGCAACGGCCGAATCCCTGGCCACCATCCTGATGACCCAGATGTTTCATCCGGGAACCCCCGTGATCTTCGGCATTCAATGCTATGGCGCGGACATGACCACCGGAAATATCTCCATCGGATCTCCGGCCTATGCACTTCAGGCCAGGTACTGCGCGGCTTTGGGAAAACATCTCGCCCTGCCCACCCGGGCCGGGGGCGCCACCACGGATGCCAGGTCCCTGTCCGCCCAGGCCGGTTATGAAAGCATGCTGTCCATGTTCACGGCCATGCAGAACCAGGTCAGCCTGATTGTTCACAGTGCAGGCATCCTGGACAGCTTTGCCGGCATCAGTTTCGAGAAACTGATCATGGACCTTGAAATCATCCGCATGGCCCGGTTCTACCTGGATGACATGGAAGTTTCAAATGACACGCTGAATTTCAACCTGATCCGGGAAATCGGCCCCGGCGGCCTGTTCCTGACCGCCATGGACACCCTGAAAAAATGCCGGACCCATGCCTGGACCCCGGCCGTGTCATCCAGGGGGCCCCTGAACGGCCTGTCCTTTGATGACAAACTGCTGCAGAACATCGAAGACGCCCGGCAAAAAATGCTCGCTGCCTATGTGCAACCGGAAATCGATCCGGCTGTTCTGGAACCGATGAACCGGTACATGGTGGAAAAGGGACTGGCCCCGGACACCCTGCCCCGGTTTGCACCTGAAACCCCTGTTTCAACCCCAACCACTAATGAATGGAGGAACTCATGAAAAAATCGTTACTGTCCCTGCTCACCCTTGTACTGGTCATCATGGTCACATCCGGCAATCTCCTGGCGGCCCAGCGATGGCGGATCGCCGGAATAGCACCGGTGGACCATGCCAGCACCAGAATTCTCAAGGCCGCGGCCGATGAGATCAATGAAAAAACCGACAACAGGTTCAAACTCAAGGTCTACCCGGCCAGCCAGCTCGGAGATTACACCCTGGTGCTCAACGAAGTGGCCCAGGGGGCCATTGAACTGGCGGACATTTCGATCACCCCCCAGCTGGACAAACGCCTGGGGATCGTCTACATGCCCGGCCTGGCACCCACATATGACGATATCGACCGGGTCTATGCCAAAGGGTCTCATTTTTACGACCTCTATGAAACCATTCTGGCGGAACACAATGTCAAGCTCCTGGGACTGGATGTCCAGGGATTTGCCGGCGTGGGCATGGTCAAAGAGCCCAAAAACCCCAAAGATATCGATGTGTCCAAGGACGCCATGATCCGGGTGCCCCCCATCGAAACCTGGAAAATCGTAGCCGAAGCCCTGAACTACAAAACCGTCACCATCCAGTGGGGAGATCTGTATCCGGCCATGCAGACCGGTGTCTGCGACGGCTGGATAGCCGGCACCCCGTCCTGGAACTACATTGCGTTCAAAGACCTGCTCAAGTATTACATCCCTTACAACACCACCGTGGATTCCACGGCCTACATCATGAGCATGGACAAATGGAACGAACTGACCCCTGAAGAAAAAGAGATCTTCCAGGCCGCGTTCACCCATGCTGCCGCAGCCAGCCGCGAAAATGCCAGAAATGAAGATGCCGGGTATATCGAAAAAATGGAAGAGAGCGGCATCGAGATCATCCGGCTGACAGACGAGGACACCCGGCTGATCGCCCGGAAAGTCAAGGAAAAAGTATGGCCCGACCTGACCCGGATGCTGGGACAGGAGGTCATGGACAAACTGGATAAAGATCTCCAGTAACCGGATGTTTCAACCTTGAATGGACAATGGCACGGGAATGAGGGTGTGTGAACACTTGCGCATGGCTTCTGAACCGTGCCTGCCCGAGGAGGACCGATGACCCCTGTGGAGGACCATACCCAATCCATTATCCGCGGCTATCACACCTTTCTGGACACCCATGTTTTCTGGCAGAAATTCAGAAAATTCCATGTGGTTTTCCTGGTGCTCTCTTCGGTGTTGATTGCCGCGGCCATCTGCATAGCAGCGGCAATGCGCTATTTTTTCAAGCTGGATTTTTTCGGGATGGAAGAATACGTTCTGCTGGCAGCCAGTGTGCTGTACTTTATCGGCGCGGCCCAGGGCAGTTTTGAACGGTCCCACATCTCCGCCGATTTCATGGAAAACCTGGCCGCCAGAAAAGGCGGGCTCGGCAAACTGCTGGCGGTCCAGAAGACGATCGAACTCATCATGAGCTATGTGTTTGTCTACTGGGGGTTCCTGATGATTCGGTGGAGCATCGATGCCTGGCCGGTCACCCCGGTATGGCGGATTCCGTTTGTGGTCCCACAGGCCATTGTATGCCTGTCATTCATCCTGATGGCGGTGTATACCACGGCCCATTTCGTTCTTCTGATGAAAATCCTGTTCCGGAACCCGGCGAACTGAGGAGGTATCATGATTGTTTTAGGAACCATCTGTGTGCTGGTCGTACTGCTGATGATCGGTGTTCCCATTGTGTTCACCTTCGGGGCCGCCACTTTGTTCATCGCACTGGCCGGTGATTACAACATGGCCACCCTGCTGCCGGCCGGATACAACCGGATGAACAACATGGTACTGGTGGCCGTGCCCCTGTTCATCTATTCGGGTGCCCTGATCCAGAAAGGCAACATTGCCGAACCGCTCATCGGCATCGCGGAACTGGCCTTCAAGCGCGTGAAAGGGGCGCTGGCCATTGTGGCGGTCGTGGCATCGGCGGCGTTCGGTTCCATCTCCGGCAGCGCGGCCGCGACCCTGTCCTGCATGGGAACCATCCTGCTCCCCCGGATGTACCAGCAGAATTACCCCCGGGCCATTGCCAACGCCCTGGTGATCAATGCCTCTCCCTTAGGACTCCTGATCCCGCCGTCGGCGGACCTGATCCTCTATGCCTGGATCGCCCAGCAATCGGTGCTGGCCTGTTTTCTGGCCACGGTGTTTCCCGGCTTTATCCTGATGGCCCTGTTGATCGCCGTCAGCATGGTGCTGCTGAAAAACAACGACATGGAACAGGATCCGGAACTGGATAAGCCGTTGACCGCAGAGCTGGTCGCCCATCGGGTCAAGTTTGCCAGCCCGGCCCTGACCATGCCGGTCATTGTGCTCGGAGGAATTTACGGCGGGTTTGTCACGCCGACGGAAGCGGCGGCCGTGTCGATTCTGGCCGCGATCGTCCTGGGCCGGTGGGTGTACAAAGGCATTGACGGCAGAAGCTTTGTGGATGCCACGGTTGAAAGTGCGGTCACCTCGGGCGTGTTCATGGTCATGCTGTTTGTGGTGATGATCATGAGCCGGCTGTTCGTGTTCGAAGATTTTTCCCAGGTGATCCTGGATTTTCTGTACACGATTTCGGAAAACAAATGGGTGGTCCTGTTTCTGATCAACCTGCTCATGGTCATCATCGGCATGCTCATGGACGATGCCAGCGGCGTTTTGATCTCCACTCCCATCCTGCTGCCCATTGTCCAGGACTTAGGCATCTCCCCCATCCATTTTGCCGCCATCCAGGGGGTGAACCTGGGGATGGGCACCATCACCCCGCCCACGGCGCCTTTGCTCTATCTGGGGGCCCGGGTGGGCCGGACACCGGTGCCGCCCATGCTCAAACCCACCCTGTATTACATTATATTCGCCTGGATCCCGACCCTGGTCCTGACCACGGTTTTTCCGCAGATTTCTTTGTTTCTGCCGGAATTTTTCCTTGGATAAAATTTGGATAAACGCTCATAACAAACGAAAGGCAACCCATGAACACCATGAAAGCGCTGGTCAAGGCTGAACCGGCCCCCGGATTGTGGCTCCGGGATGTACCGGTGCCAGAGATTCAGCACAACGAAGTGCTCATCAAAATCGTCAAAACCGCCATCTGCGGCACCGATGTCCATATCTACAACTGGGATGCATGGTCTCAAAAGACCATTCCCGTGCCCATGACCATCGGGCATGAATTTGTGGGGACCATTGAAGCGGTGGGTTCCCATGTCACGGATTTCAAGAAAGGGGACCTGGTTTCCGGTGAAGGGCATCTCGTGTGCGGTCTTTGCAGAAACTGCCTGGCCGGCCGCCGGCACCTGTGCAAAAATACCCGGGGCGTGGGCGTCAACCGGGACGGAGCCTTTGCCCAGTACCTGGCCATCCCGGTGACCAATGTCTGGTATTGCGACAAAACGATTTCCACGGAGGTACTGGCCTGTTTCGACCCCCTGGGCAACGCCACCCACACGGCCCTGTCCTTTGACGTCCTGGGAGAGGATGTGCTCATCACCGGGGCCGGCCCCATCGGATGCATGGCCGCAGCCATTGCCCGGCATGCCGGGGCCCGGCATGTCGTGGTCACGGACGTGAACCCCTTCCGCCTTTCCCTGGCTGAAAAAGCCGGGGCCACTTTGACCGTTGACGTCAGCCGGGACACCGTGGCCAACGCCCAGAAAACCCTGGGGATGAAGGAGGGGTTTGATGTGGGCCTGGAGATGTCCGGCAATCCGGCAGCCCTGAACACGATGCTGGACAACATGTGCCACGGCGGCAAGATCGCCCTGCTGGGCATCATGCCGGACAACACCGCCATTGACTGGAACCAGGTGGTCTTCAACATGCTGACCATCAAGGGAATCTACGGCCGGGAAATGTATGAGACCTGGTACAAGATGACCTCCATGATCCAGACCGGGCTGGATATCTCTTCTCTGATCACCCACCGGTTTCACTATACCGAGTTTGAAAAAGGATTTGAGGTGATGCGGTCCGGACAATCAGGCAAGGTCATCCTGGAGTGGGAATAACACAATCTATCAATTCTGACGGGAGCAGAAGATCATGAGCACAGACTCACTGGACATCTCATTGACACAGGAAATCAACCAGCTGAAGGAGGAGGGCCGGGCCAAGCCGCCCGAGCGTATCATCACCGGGTATGTCCCGCCCAAAGGAGACCGGGGACCCCGGTACCGCCTGGCCGGCAATGACAAGGAGTTCATTCGGATGAATTCCAATTCTTACCTGTCGCTGTCCAACCATCCGGACCTGATTACGGCGGCGGACGAGGCCACCCGTGAATTCGGGGTCGGGCCGGGGGCGGTGCGGTTCATCGACGGTACGTTTGTCCACCACATCCGGCTGGAAAAAAGAATTGCCGAATTCGTGAAAAAACCGGCAGCCAAAATATTCAACTCCGCTTACACCGCCAACTGCGGCCTGGCCCTGGCCATCTCCAATAAAAACACCCACTGGATCGGGGACCAGCTCAACCACAACTCCATTATCCGGGCCATGCGGATCACCAACATCCCCAGTGCCCATAAAGGCATCTTCAAGCATAACGACATGACGGATCTCAGGCGGTGCCTGGATGCGGTCAGCCCGGACATGGAACGGGTGGTGGTGGTGTTTGACGGCATTTTCAGCATGCGGGGAGATTACGCACCCATCGATGAGATCGTCACCATCTGCAGAGAATACGAAAACCGGTTCAAGGACGGGGTGATCACGGTGGTGGATGACTCCCACGGCATCGGGGCCTATGGGGATACCGGCCGTGGCACCCCGGAACACGCCGGTGCCTGGCCCGACGTGGTGGTGGGTACCTTTGGCAAGGCGTTCGGGGTCAATGGCGGATTTATCGCAGCCAGCCCCGCTGTCATCGAAGCGGTGCGGCAGAAGGCGGACACCTATATTTACACCAACCCCCTGAGCGTGGCCGACTGCGCGGCCGCTGTCAAAGCCATCGATATCTGCGACAGTGAAGAGGGGCTTGCCTTGCTGCATCACCTGAGAGAACGGACCGCCCAGTTCCGGCAGGGCCTTGACGCGCTGGGACTGGAATCGATCCCGGGACCGCATCCGGTGGTTCCCCTGATGGTGCGGGATACCCAAAAAACCCATCTTCTGGTTCATTCCCTGTTCGAGCACGGGGTGCTGGTGGTGGGGCTCACATTTCCGGTGGTTCCCAAAGGCGACGAGACCATCCGGTTCCAGGTGAATGCCTGCCACACCGGGGCAGACATCGATCAGGTCCTGGGCCTGATAAAACGGCTTGCCGCATAAGACACACAACCGCCCTGCCTCCCATCTGTCCGAAAGCCTGCCGCCATCCTCAGGGATGCCGGCAGGCCCGGGCCCGGGTCATTTCCCTGGTGTCACCCGGCCGGACTCGTTGAATCCGAAAATGGTCAAAAAGGAAATCCTTTGCCGGTGCCGGTCTACGGTGCCGCGGCCTTGGTGGGACAGTGCAATGAATCAAGTGTCCCCCATTGGATGACACCTTGAATTGACACCTGTCTCTTCCCAGGTTCCTGGGGCCGGCTTTTCCATGGGGAGGTTCCATTTCTGTCAGGCGTACCGATTGAAAGACCCGGCACTCCCTTTGTTCTGGCACATTTTTTGTATTCCTTATTCATAATTTCCTATCTCATTTTGGTGTTGGGGTTGACCAGTAGAGAAAAGAAACCTGAGCAAAAAAACAGACAAAACCAATCAATTCAGAAGGAACAATGAAAATGGAAACACCCAAGATGATCGTGTTGGTGCTTTTTGTTGCCTGCTATGGACTCGCCCTGAGCCGCAAGGTCAAAATCGCCTATGCCTCACTGGGGGCTGCGGCCCTGCTGCTGGCGTTTGGCATTCTGACCCCTGCCGATGCCCTGTTCAAGGCCATCAAGTGGGATGTTTTGGGAATTTACTGGGGATTTATGATGGTTTCGTTTGTATTCATGAAAAGCCGCATGCCTGAACTCATCGCCAACCGCATGCTGGCCCGGGTGAGTTCGGAAAAGTATGTCATTTTCGCTCTGTCCGCCTTTACCGCCGTTTTATCGGCCTTTATGGAAAATGTGGGGGTGGTCCTGATGATGGCACCCGTGGCCATCACCGTCAGCCGGATGATGAAATCCGACCTGTTTCCCTACATGATCGCCATTGCCATCAGTTCCAATGTGGTGACCACGCTGACCATGGTAGCGGATCCCCCGTCCATCATCCTGGCCATGGAAACCGGCATGAAGCCCCTGGATTTTTACTATTTCCTGGGCCGGACCGGCCTGGGAACCATCACTCTGTTCGCCGTCATCGCTGCCCTGCTGGTCCTGCTGTTCCAGTTCCGGAACATGCGCCAGAGGGTGGATGTCACACCAGAGGCCATTGACACCACCAAGGGAGCCGCGATCCTTTTTGTCCTGGGCGTGGCTGCACTGGCCGTTGGCCCTGAGTTCGGGATCAGGCCGGGACTGGTCGGCCTGGCCGCCGGCATCATTGCCCTGTATATGGGTCGGGCGGATTTAAAAGAGATGCTGGTGGATTTTGACTGGAATTCCCTGTTTTTCATCCTGGGGGTATTTATTGTCATCTATGCCCTCAATGCCTCAGGCCTGCTCAAGGATTTTGCCGACCTGGTGATCGCCTCGGGCATCCACAGCCCCGCTGCCATGCTGGCTTTCTTGATCTGGATCTCTGTTGCTCTCTCCTCTTTTATGGACAATGTGCCCTATACCATCCTGATGATACCGGTGTGCCAGAACCTGGCGGCCGCCCTGGGCATTGATGCCTGGCCCCTGCTGTTTGGCATGATCATCGGTACCGGGGTCGGTGGCAACATCACACCGGTGGGGGCAACCGCCAATGTTTTTGCCTGCGGCATCCTGGAAAAACACGGTGTTAAAGTTTCCCTGGGCCGTTATATGAAGATCAGCATCCCCTTTACTTTGGCGGCCGTGGGGACTGCCCATTTGCTGCTTGCCCTCATATGGCTGTAACCACACCCTCTGTCCACCTGCAGAAGACACCTGCCGGACAAAAGAATCAGAAAGGAAACGCTTTGCCGGTGTCGGTCGGCGGCGCCACGGCCTTTTCTAAGGGTTTTTCAGCGGTTTTATGCACGGGGTTCCCGTCCACGTAGATGGCTTTGTAGGGTTTGGTGGGGCAGGCGTATTCACATCCCCCGCACCCGACGCAGATGTCCGGCGTCACTTTCGGGATCAACAGGTCCCGGTCCGGCAGCGTCAGGTAATGGACCATGTCCACGGCCTTGGTGGGACAATGCTCGGAACACGCCCCGCAATTGGTATTGTCCGTGTAGACTACACAGTTTTCCTTAATAAACTGTGCTACGCCGACCTGGGTCTGCTGTTTCTCTTCCCGGGAAAGCGGCAGGATAGCGCCCGTGGGGCAGACCTCCAGACAATCTCTGCAATCATAGTTGCAGTGCCCGGATTGAAAGTCCATTTTCGGCTGCAGCATGCCCGAAAGGCCGTAATCGAGAAACACCGGGACCAGTATCCGGGAGGGGCATACGGAAACGCAGAGGTGACAGGCCGTGCACAAGGATGAAAACCGGGCCACACTGACTGATCCCGGAGGCGAAATCGGACCGGTTCGTGTTTCCGGAATGGTGGTGGGCCGGGGCTGGATCACTGGACCGGACGGACCGGCTGAATCGGCTGAATCGGCTGAATCGGCTGAATCGGCTGAATCGGCTGAATCGGCTGAATCGGCTGAATCGGCCGGATTGGCCGGATTGGCCGGATTGGCCGGGCCGGCATCCACCCGGCCGGACCCCAGCCCCATGCCGGCTGCGGCCAGACCCAGCAGGAATCCCCTGCGCCCGGGTGCCGACAGTTTGGTGTCACCCAGTTCCGGCAGTTTGGTGCCACCCTGCCGCCGCCAGTGATTCCAGAGGGTAATGCCCTGCCCCGGACACGCGGCCAGACAGTTGAAGCAGCACACGCAGCGGCTCACATCCACGGTCTTTTCCTCAAGGTCGATACATCCGGCCTTGCAGGCCCCCAGGCACCGCCGACAGCTGCCGCAGGCATCCGGCGCCATACGGATCCGGAACATCGAGGCTCTTGAAAAAATCCCCAGCAGCGCCCCCACCGGACACAGCGTGTTGCAGTAAAGCCGGCCGTGCCGGGCACTCATCCATCCCACCGCCACCAGCGTAACCAAAGCGATCCCTGCGGAAACCGGGACGAATACCGGCAACCGCACCCGGTAAAGAAAATGGTTGCCCCACTGCTCCAGTACCACGGCCCCCAGGTTGTTTGCCCCCAGCACCAGGGGACGGAAAAGCGATGACACCATCCGGCCGAAACTGCTGAAGGGATCCAGCAGGTTGAGCACAAGGCCGCTTTCCGCCAGAAAAAGCAGCACCGTCAGGATAAGGATGGCATACCAGAGAAAATAATGGGGCCGGGAATAGGAAAACCGGTACCGGTTCTGTTTTTTTCCCGACCAGGCCGGCCATGACATCCTTTTCCGGGCCAGGCGGCTGACCATATCCTGGAAAATTCCCAGAGGACACACAAACGAGCAGTAGACCCGGCCGAACATCAGGGTGAGGAACAATACCAGGATGAACCCTGCCGCTCCGATGGCGGCAGTCTCCAGAAACTGAAGCAGGGACGGGACAAACTGCAGATACAGCACCTCGCCGGCCATGGCCCGAAACCCCGAATCCCTGAAATCCAGGAACAGAAAAAGGGTCATCACAAAAAACACCAGGGCAAAAACTATCCGCAGGGGTCTGAGATGACGAGGCTTCATCTGGTCAGGGCCTGTCCTGTAACACTCTGATTCTGTGGCAGTCTCATTCTGTGGCAGTCTGCTCCGGTGATGATCTTGTCATGGAGAATCCAGGCCAATCAAAGCCGGATCCGGTTGATGGACAGGTCCGCCAGGTTCATCCGCCCCAGGTTCATGTCCGAAGCGATCTGAATATGCCGGATGTCGGCCGGTTCGGTGCCGAACAGTTTGGCGGCGGCTGCGTCCGCCGCCACAAAATCAGTGGAGATCACCTGGGCTTTCATGGATACCACATCATTGACCGACACCCCCCGGGGGCCGTTGCGCATCATGACATTGTAAGCGTCCACCACGGTGAGATCCGGGGGCCGGAAAGAGGCAAAATCCGCGATGCACTGGTGAAGGTCGTTCCGGTGCCAGTACCACCGGTCCCAGACCACCCCCATCAGATTTTTCATGCCGATGGTGACCATGGAGGAGCTGTGGTGCTTCAACACCGGCACATTGATGAACACATCCGCTTCCAGAAGGGCCTCGTGCACCCTGGCTTCGTTGAGCCGTTTTCCCATGGGCACGTCCACCTGCTGGTAATACCCTTTGCTGTCGCCGGAAATGATTCTGCCGCCGGCATCTTTCACCGCTTTTTCAATGCCGCTGTTCCGGTAGGTCCGGGTCCAGTTGTCACAGGTATGGTCGAATACGGTGACGTTTTTAGCCCCGGCGGACAGGCAGTGTTCTACAATCCGCTTCACCAGCGCCGGATGGGTGTTGCCGGCCCGTTCCGGGGGCACATCCCAGCCGATGTTCGGTTTGACAAGCACCCTGCTGCCTTTGGGAACAAACGTCTGGATTCCGCCCATGGCCGCAATGCCGCTGTCAAACATCTGGTCCGGTTCCCCGCCCCGGACCGCCACAAGATCCCAGGCAGGGGCACCCTCTGACTGGGAGGCGGCCCAGAGCCGGCCCATTTCCGGGAACAACAGCGTAGACCCGGCCGCGATCCCGCCGGTAATGGTTTTTTTCAGAAAATCCCGTCGATCCATGACATCGTCTCCTTCCGGTTCTGTTACGATTCCACCCTTCCAATTAGTGAAGCTGCAGCGACTGGATGTGCCGGATCAGCTCCGGGAAAGGCGGTTTTTCAAAATTTCGCTTTTTCAAGTAGATGTTGATCTGGTCGTTGAGCACCTCAGTGTCCGGAAACAGTTCCATGAGCTGACCGCTCTCCAGTTCCTTCAACACGGTGTACCTGGGAACGAACCCCACCCCCATGGATGCCAGGCCCGCATTGATGATCCCCCGGACACTGGAAATCCGGATCACGGCGTCACACCCGAAATCCGCCTGGCCGGCCAGGGCGTTGATGAAATTCTTCCACCAGAGCAGGTCCCTGTCAAAAGACAGCAGGCGGCACCGGGACAGATCGGCAATGGTCTGAATCCTATGATCCGCCACATACGCCCGGGAAGCGATCACCACATACTCTTCTCTCATCAACGGCACGCACACCAGGGTTTCATGCACATGGGGAACGCAGTCCACAATGATGTCCAGATCATCCGACAGCAGCGGTGCCAGCAGATAGGGGTCCAGAAAAAAATCCACATGGATGTGGGGACGCTGTCTCAAAAAAGGCGCCATGCCCTTGATGAGGACGGAAGACCCGAATTCCGCCGGTGCCCCCAGGGTGAGGGAAATCCGGTGCCCTCTGCCGGCGGCCAGGCGGTCCAGGGTGTCATCGATCCGGTCGAAAATCCCGGTGCACTGCTGGAACAGGAATTCTCCTTCCCGGGTGAGGCGGAATCTTCTGGCGGCCCGGTCCACCAGATCGAACCCCAGATCCGTTTCCAGTTTTTTAATGGCATGGCTCACTGCGGACTGGGTCAGGCACAGGCGCTGGGCACACCCGGTGTAGCTTTCGGCCTGAGCCAGGGTGTAAAAGGTTTTCAGCTTGTTCAGGTCCACCTGCATGCACGGTTCCCTATTTTGTTTGTTCCCGCTGTTCGGTCACACAATAGATGCCCTCCCCCTTGAAGGCCGGGCGGAAGCACAGGTTGTCCGAATTGCACAGGGCCGGGCGCGTATCCCCGCTGCGCCACCGGTTGATCAGACCGGGTTCCCGGATCAGGGGCCGGCACATGGAAACATAATCGGCAATCCCTTGGGCCACCAGTTCCCGGGCCTTGTCCAGGGATCGGATTCCGCCCACCAGGATCACGGGAATGTCCAGGGCCTTTTTGAATGCCTCAGCCCCTGCCTGAAAACAGGCTTCCTTTTCCGGGCTGTTGATGCCCAGCCGGCTGGGGGAAAGGGTTTTGCTGGTCAGAAACCCGCCGGAAACCTCAATGGCATCGACGCCGGCCTTCACAAGAAGTCTGGCGGTCTCAACGGAATCATCCAGGATCAGGCCGCCCTCCACATCATCCCAGGCATTGATTTTCACCAGCACGGGAAAATCCGGCCCCAGGGCTTCGCGGATGGCTGACACGGTGTCACACAGGGCCCGGCTGCGGTTTTCAACCGGACCGCCGTATGCATCCTGCCGCCGGTTGCAGGCCGGAGACAGAAACTGGCTGAACAGGTACCCATGGGCCGCATGGACCTGAACTCCGTCAAATCCGGCCGCCTTTGCCCGCTTTGCAGCCATAACATAAGCTTTGACCAGATTCTGAATATCGTCAATGGTCAGTTCATGCCGGGACGTCTTTGCCAGCCCGTCAAACACGGACACGGCCCGGGGCGGGACCCGGGTCAGGGTTTCGGCGGCAAACGTGCCGGCATGGGCCAGCTGGGCTATCATTTTTCCGCCGGCATGATGCACCTCATCGGTCATGGTTGCCAGGCCCGGAATCAGGTCGTCTTTGTAAATCCCCATCTGCTTTGGACCTGCCTGGCCTTCGGGCGCCACATAGGCATGGCCGGAAATGATCAGGCCCACCCCGCCTTCTGCCAGCTTGGTAACCGTTTCTTTCAGCCGGGGGGTCACGGCCCCGTCATCGGCAGCCATTCCTTCCCAGGTGGCGGACCGGACAAACCGGTTGGCCAGTGTCATGCCGTTGATCTGTGTGGTGTCGAATAAATCGGTCATATGCGTTCCTTTTTATCGGATTGGTTTTCGAGTTCACCTCATTTAATAAAACACATACCGCATCAGATCAAGGGGTCATTTTTTCGGCGGCACACAATTGGGGTTTCCCATCCTGTGACGGCTGTGCTATGGTTTCTTACATTATCGCTGCCGGCCACCCCCGGGGGATCGGGGCAAAAAACCCTGTCCGGCCCATGACCATTACTGGAGAGATATGAACCCCTTGTTTGAAGAACTGGATTGCCGGCAGACGCGGCTGGGGGAATTGAGCCTGAGACGACGGCACCTGCTGCAGCTGGACGGAAAAGAGATTTATGAAGTCAAGCTGGGGGATGATTTTTTGATGTCCAGCCTGTTCCATGAAGCGGAAACCAAAATGGCGGAGATCAGCCTGGCCATGATGACAAAATCCGACCTGACTGTGGTGGTGGGTGGACTGGGGCTGGGTTATACGGCGGCTGCCGCACTGGCAGACCAGCGGGTAAACTCCCTGGTGGTGGTGGAGTATCTGGAACCCGTGATCCGATGGCATAAAAACAATCTGGTACCTCTGGGCAATCAGCTGTGCTCAGATCCCCGGTGCAAAATGATTCATGCCGATTTTTTCACCCGGAGTCGGGACAAGGATCAGGGATTCGACCCGGATTTTCCCGGAAAAAAACAGGATCTCATTCTTCTGGACATCGACCACACCCCCAACCGGGTCCTGCACCGAACCAACACCCGGTTTTATACCCCCGGCGGCTTGGCCGAGCTGGCCGGGCACCTGAATCCCGGCGGGGTGTTCGCCCTGTGGTCTGACGATCCCCCGGAGAAAGCGTTCACCACCCTGCTGGAAAGCGTGTTTCCGGAAGTCTTCACTCACACCATCCGCTTCAAAAACCCTTTCACCGGCGGAACGGCTGAGAACGCAGTGTATATGGCCAGAAAAGTTATGGTTGAGTTCTGAAAGGATCAATGATATCGAAACCATGGTTGGGTTTTCATGAAATTAAGTGTTGTTGCAAGATTGTGTTGCATATAATAAAAATCCACACATACTGTATGCAGATTTTTATACCCCGATTTTTTACAGAAACATCAAGGCTGGCAAGACTAAAGAGAACCAATAGGGGTTCAATTTATGTCATGCGATAAAGGATAAGATACGCAAACCGCAAATCATGGCATAATCGAAGGGAAAGCCGGTCAACTCATCAATGAAATGAGAGCGAAAGGCAGTCTGCCGGCGCTGAATGAGAATGTCCAGGACATCTCACGACTGACCAAACTGTCCAAAACTTCTTCAGCGGACTTGGCTTCGGTAATCATGCGGGACTGCGGACTGACATCCAATATTCTGGTTACGGCCAACTCCACCTATTATTCGCCCAAATATCCCATCAAAACCGTATCTTCCGCCGTCACTTTCCTCGGCTTTGAAAAAGTCTATTCCATGGCTTTCGGCCTTTCGATATTCAAACAAAATGTCAAGGATAACTATTCCAAAGACCTGATGATGCTTTATGCCAGCTCCTATTTCACCGCGACACTAAGCAAATCACTGGCTCAGGAATACAACTACAAGAACCCCGAGGAGCTTTTTGTCGCCGGGCTTCTCTACCAACTGCCACGCTTAGCATTGACACATGCGTTTCCCGAAAAGTACAGGCAGATTGAAGCGCTGATTAAACACAAGAATAAATCAATGAACCAGGCCTGCCTGTTGGTGTTTGATGTTAGTTACGACAAAATCTGCTTGGCCGTGGCTGACATCTACCGCATTCCCGGCGAGGTGGGAAATGTGTTGAGGCAGAGAGGCCACGGCAGCGGCAACTTGCACAAACTTGTGCGCGAGTCCAGTAACATTGCCAACATGCTCTTCGGCGGAAAACCCGGCGGCAGGTCTGAAATAACCAAAACGGGAAAAAATATCAAGGCGATACTCAATTGTCCAAAATTTTCAGTGTCGAATTTTATCAAGGAGACATGCGAAAACGATGCCAATGTGGAACGCTTCTTCAAACTGGACAAGAACGACGTTGAAATGATGGTCAATATTCTCGAATGGGGCAAAGCGAATCCCGCCCAGGTGATCGCCAAGCTCAGCATCGACGATTCACTGATCCGTGAAGAGGAGAATCGTGAAGATGCAGAACTGCTTTTCGGTCGATACATGACTGAGTTCTCCATGGCCAGGCGCCGGAACGAAGATATCAACAAGGCGCTGATGCTGGCCCAGGAGACCCTTTATAACTGTCTTCTCGATGTCGACGTTTTCACGACGTTCCTCGATCCTAAAGGCGAAACGTTAAAAGGACGTTTATATGCCGGCAAAAAGACGATGATCAGTGCTGCCGAATTCTTAGTCGACACCTCCAGCTCCAACTCACCAATTCTCAATAGCTTCCTTAAAAAACAATCCATCCGCTGGCAGAAAAGCGACGGGGATCTCAAACTCCCCCAAACGCTGCTTACCAAACTGCTCCCGAAATTCGCGATTTTTGCACCTTTAATCGTGTCAAAACGTCCCATCGGCCTCTATTTCGTCTCCAGGAGCACCGATACTCCATTCTCGGAAAGAGAGGAAATATGGCTCCACCAAGTCGTTGAAAACGTCGAACTCTCCTTCCAAAAAATGCGCCATTGATGAAGCCTTCCCGTTTGGGCAATATCTCCATCGAACGTCTATGGTGCCGCGTAAAGCGGCTGCAACCGGTTACTTGTACAATGCCGCCAGCCGGTCCGCCGGCACTCCGAGATGATACAAAATCCGGATCAGCCAGTTGCGTAAAGTACAGGCCGCGATCCCTTCTTTTTCCCATCGCCGGGAGGATGTCACGGATTTCTGATTCAGGATATGGATGCGGCCGCCCTGCTTTCTGACCCGGGTCATCAGCTCCAGATCCTCCATGATCAGGATCTCCCTGAATCCACCTATCCGGCTGAAATACACTTTTCTGAAAAACAGGCTCTGATCCCCGTATGGGGCGCGGGTCAGACGGGACCTGAGGTTTGCTGAAAATTCGATGGCTTTCAAAGGAATCCGCTCATCATCGATCCCCAAAGAAAATGCGCCCCCTACCAGGTCCGGGATTCTGGACAGCAGGTCCGTGATCAATTCCTGCGCATTTTCGGGCAGCCGGGTATCGGCATGTAGAAACAGAAGGATCTTTCCTTTAGCCATGGCAGCACCCCGGTTCATCTGCCTGGCACGGCCCTTGCCGGACCCGGCTTTTCTGACCAGCGGCAGCTGGATCGCCGAAAGGGTCTCTCTTTCCGGGCTGCCGTCCACCACGATAATTTCATTGGCCGGGGCGGGGAAAACCCTCTGAACCGTCTCAAGAAAACCGTTAATGGTCTTTGCTTCCCGGAACACCGGCACAACGACAGAGATGCTCACCCCATCGGCGGCCCTGTTTGCTTTCATTGGTTCGACACCTCGAAAACAAGTCCGGTTTCCGCTGACACGGCAGTCAGGTCCGCCAGGGTATCGATGTCTCTGAGGGGTTTCAACAAAGCGGATATTCGATTTCCAGCCGCCAGTTTCTCCATAGTGATATCCAGGACATCTGCCGTGCTCCAGGGGATATCATCAAACATGTCCGGATAAAACCGTCCCTTTGTCATGGCCGTCAGGTAATATCCCCCGTCCAGGGCCGGCCCGATCACCACATCACAGGTCCCGGTCTTTTGTGCCGCCGCTTCAATCGCGGCACCCGGCAGATGGGGCAGGTCGCTGCCGGTCAGAATCACCCGGTCATATCCAAGACTAAACGCCTGTTCAAAGGCATCCCGCATTTTATGTCCCAGATCCGGTCCATGCTGCATCAGGTACCGAAACCCCGGGCCCAGCCATTCCCGAAAATCGGAAACCGGATGATCCGGATGACAGCTGATCACCGTGTCAAACCTGGTGGTCCGGCAGGTTTTCAGCAGGACCCGGACAAATTCCCGGTACAGATCACAGGCTTTTTTCATGCCGATTTCGCGGCCGAGCCGGGTTTTGACAGACCCTGGCTGTGGATATTTGACCATGACTATGACGGCGGTCCGCTCAGGCATGGGTACTTCTCATGCGATTCCGTGTTTTTTCAACCACATACCCATTCCTGTTCAACTCATTCATATTCCCTATGATTCTCGATCAGCAAACACATAATGATGGATTATATGAATCCGAATCAGTTCCTGTCAACTTGAATGTAAATCAG
>NPIF01000551.1_pt1 | contig 36805 bp, 41 predicted proteins | sample 8637461 | NCBI WGS metagenome assembly NPIF01 (sample SAMN07420641, study PRJNA396082) | bioreactor metagenome | isolation source: sample BR12 brine-fed electro-methanogenic bioreactor BR | place: Japan: Kochi | collected 2016-12-09
TTTGGACCGATCCCCGAAGAATTGGGATGGCGTGGGTTCGCGCTTGACAAGCTGCTGAAAAAACAAAGCCCGCTGAAAGCGAGCTTAATCCTGGGTTTCCTGTGGACCCTGTGGCATTTGCCATTGTTCTTCATCAAAGGCAGCTACCAGAATATGCTCGTTCCCGGCAGCTTATCCTTTTTGTGGTACTTTGTCGACAAGATACTGGAAACCATTTTGATGACCTGGATCTACATCAAAAGCGACCGCAGCACTCTGACAGCCATTTTGTTCCATTTTGCAGTGAATTTTGTTGGGGAAGTGTTCTTCATGGATGAGCGCGTACTGATCGTTGAGTTCCTGCTATCAACCATTGCCGCAGGGCTGATCGCACTGCGCTGGCAAAAAGAATCCCCTATGCAAGAAAATGGAGCGAACGAAAAGGGAAAATAGAACTATTTTCCCTTTTTGCGGATCTCTTTGATCCACTTCTCCAATTCGGTCATGTTCTTGGCTTTGTAGCGCCAGGGCTTATCCGCCATGACCTCTTTGACCATCTTCTCATACACCCAGTGTGGTTCTTTTTCAATTCTCTTGATCCATCTGGGTTTGAGGAACTTCGGAGGACTATACGAGATCAATACAGTTCCGCCCAGCAGGATGACGTAGAAGACGATCACCAGCCATTCTCTTCCACCCACCATTTGCTGGATCGCATCTTCGAACGATCCCAACATACATGCCAATCCCAATAGAGGATATCCATATACCGTATTGCGCTGTGAACGCCAATACCAGCGCTTCCAAACCCCAGTCAAACCCAGCAGCCCCACCACGATCGAGAACAGACCAACCACACGCAGGACAACCTCGGAATCGAGTTGTAGATCTAGACCATTCATCATTACTCCTAATTTGCCATCAGTTCGGAAAGAGATTTGATCTGATTCTTTCCTGCTTCCAGCACATTTTTACTCAAAGTGGGAAGATCGCAGCCACCTTCACGCTGCATGAGCGCTTCCAGCAGCATGGGCAGGTTCGCACCTGTGATCATATCAACCCCTTCGCCTTCCCTGGCAGCCACAGCTTTCACTGTCGCATTGAAAGGGCTGGCGCCAAACAGGTCGACAAAGATCAAAACCCCTTCGCCAGTGTCAAGCGCATGTATTTCTTTTTCGATTTTCTTGGGCAATTCGTCGATCGGGTCTCCCTCAAATAGTGCCAGCGTTGAGAATTGCTCGCGTTCGCCAACGATCAGGCTTGCCGCGCTCTGAAAACCCTCTGCTAATTTTCCATGACATACAACCAAAATACCTACCATCTATTTACCTTTACTTTCTTCATCATAGATCTTCTTACCATCAACAAACGCCATCTGTACATTGTACTGTGAGTCCAGAATCACAAAATCCGCCATCTTGTCCGGAGCTATCTCGCCCCAATCATCGAAACCTAAATTGCGTGCGGGATTACCGGCAGCCATCTGTACCGCTTCTTCAATTGGAACATGAAGAAAGTTAACACAGTTCCTTACCGCCTGTTCCATGGTCAACACGCTTCCAGCTAATAAGCCCGATTCAAAACGCACACTGCCCTCGCGAACATAAACCACCCGATCTCCCGGGCGCACATATTGTCCGTCCGGCAGCCCGGTCGCCTGGGTGGAATCCGTTACCAGAATTATGCGGTTTGTCCCCTTCGCTTGATGAGCTATCCGCAGCGCTTCAGGGGATACATGCTGCCCATCCATGATCAATTCTACATAAACCTGCGGGGCAAGAAGACCCGCTCCCTGCAACCCGGGCCGGCGATGGTGCAGCGGCGGCATGGCATTGTAAAAATGCGTGATGCGTGTTGCGCCAATTTCGATCGCCTGTGCAGCGACCGCATACGATGCTGCGCTGTGCCCCAGGCTGACTGCTACGCCTTCTCCACGCAAGTAATGGATCATCTCCATACTTCCTGGCAGCTCTGGGGCCAGGGTGACCATCTTGATCAGATCACCAAAAGTGGACAGCAAATCCTTAATCTCATTCAGATCCGGCAGTCGAAGAACGCTCTCCAGTTGTGCTCCGCGTTTTTCTGCATTGAGATAGGGACCTTCCAGATGGACACCCAGCAATCTCGCTCCATCTGCTGGCGAATTACGCAAATCGGATAATATTTCCAATTGCTGCTGGGTCGTCGCGAGATCACTGGAACCGAGGGTTGCAAGTACAGCTGTCACACCAACGGTTGGCAGCATACGCAGGATATGTCGGCACTGGGCTCGGTTCGCTTCGCTGAAATCATATCCAAACGCGCCGTGGGTGTGTGAGTCGATATAACCTGAGCAAACCAACAAACCTTTGGCATCGATCACAACCTGCCCAGTTTTTTGAACAAAATCCTTTTTCTTCTGGATTTGGGTGATCTTGCCATTATAGAAAGACAGGATGCTGTCCAACAGTATCCCCGAGGGGGTAAGGATGCGTCCATTTACGATGCTCGTTTCTATCATGGTCAGTACTCAATAAAAAGGGTATCTGCAAAATAACCTCTACAGATACCCTCAATTCGGAAATATCTTATTTATAACTTTCAGATTCACGGAAGACCAAACGTGCATCCATGAACTCTTGTGTATCGTACGGTCCATGGTCTGGATGGCTCTTCCCGATCGCCAATGCCAGGAAGTATGTGAAGCTGTACAATGGCAAGATTGTCAGTAATGCGTATGCATACTCAGGCAGACCAGAGGGCAAGCGCGTTACAAATTCAGCCTCGGGGAATTCATCATCGCTGTTGGTGATGACCCAAAAATCAACGTTGATCGTTTTCAGACCCTTGAGCAAATCCTTGCTCTTGACCAGAGTCTCCCCTTCTATTGCCGTCACGATCACCAATTCATGCGGGATCATGCTGTACCAATGTCCATGGATCATCTCTTCGGTTTCCCAGGGCATTGCATGCACAAGCGCCGCTTCTGTCATCTTTAGCGCACCTTCGCAGGCAGGGGCGAATTGGAAACCTGTCCCAACCACACCAAAACGGGTCAAGTTGATCTCTTTGCGCTTCTTTGCATACTCACGTATGGCAGATTCGTTCTTTTCCAAGACCTCTTTCGCAACTTGCGGCAAGTGCGTGTAAACATCCAATTCCTTTTGTACATCTTCGCCCTTTGCCTGGGCAATGTACAAAGCCAGGAGATGGGTGCGCAATATAGAAGCCACAAAACTCTTTGTCTTGGGTCCCTGATTCTCAACGATCGGGTTGCACAGTACGATATCAGCTGCATTCCAGATATCACTCTTCTCACCATCCGTGATCGCGATGGTTGCTGCCCCTTGTGATCGAGCAAATTCCAACGCTTTTACGGTCTCGAAGGTATTCCCGGAGTGCGAAACGCCAATTACTGCGCAAGATGCGTCCAGTTTGGCCGGGGGATTGTGTTGGAAATCATAGGAAGGTTGATAACTGGCATTGATCCCCGAGAAAGCGTTGGCAGCGTATGCTCCCGCTACTGCATCATAGAATGAAGTTCCATTCCCGGTAAAGAATAAAAGATCCTTATCAGCGATCATTTTTGCTGCTTTTTTAATCACCGCAACTGAATCATCCGCCAGTACCATCTCAAGTGCCTGGGGGGTTGAAAACAATGATTCATACAAATAATAAGGATGAGAAGTCCTCTCAAATGCTTTGCTCATGTATGCTGGTACGTTCTTTGTCATTTTCTCTCCTTGAGTGTAGATATGCTTCAGTGTTTTTTACTGAGCTTTTTTATAACTTCATTAAAATTAGTGGGAGTTTTACTGATATCCCACTGCATTTCCATAGCTATGCCCATAGAATCTAGCTTCTGCCAGGCTTTGAATTCATCTTCGGTCGCGATCACTTCTTTGGTCATCTTGATCGAAGCGCCCTCATTGATGACCCCACCCACATTGACTTTCTGGAATTCACACCCCTTTTCGATTAATGAAACCATATCAATAGGGCTTTTCACCAAAAGGAGGATCTTCTTATCTGCGAATGAATTCTCCAAAATGATCTTTACTGTTTCATCAATGGAAAAGATGTCGATCTCGGTTCCTGCTGGAGCGGCCATTTTTAGAATATTCTTTTGAAATGAGCTGGCTGCCAGTTCATCATTAGCAACAATAATGTAATTTGCCTCATAACGGCGTGTGTAGCCAACCGTTACCTGTCCGTGGATCAGGCGTCCATCAATTCGTGTAAGTGTAATCATCGCTTTTTCCCTTTATTCGATCATGAGGACCGGAAGAGCATGGCTTCCGGTCCTCGATAGAAAATTGTTACTTCAAAATACCCAAACCGCCCAAAACTAAAGCACCAACCAGAACAATCACCATCATAACGTTGTTCTTGATGCCTTTGCGGGTTCCCACAAAGATCGCGTAGGTGATGCCAAGTGAGAGCAAACCGGGCATGATGTTATCGAGCAGAGGCTGCAGTGCCACGGTGACACCTTCTGCAGATGTGTATGTCAGCGGGGTGGTAATGTTCACCCAGGTTCCGATCAAACCGCCGATCGCCATCAAACCCATGATGTTCGCACCTTCGATGATGCGATTCAGGCTGGCCTGATCAAGTCGCTCGAAGAGCGTGTCACCAAGCTGGAAGCCGGCATCGGTGGTGACTTTGCGGACCCACAGGTGCAGTGCGAGCATGACCACGAAGAACAGGATGGGGCCAAACACGTTGCCGCTGAGCGCCAGTGAGGCAGCCACACCAGCCAAAATGGGGCGTGCGGTTCCATGGAAGAGAGGATCTGCGATCCCAGCCAGAGGACCCATCAAACTTGCTTTCACACTTTGGATGGTCTTGTCATCAACAGACTCTGGATTTTCTGCTTTGCGAGCTTCCATCTCTGCAACCAGTGCGTAGACAGGACCAGCAACCCAGGGGTGAGTGTTGAAGAAAGCCAGATGGCGCTTGAGCGCTTTACCGAATTCATCGGTCTTTCCGTACAGGCTCTTCAAGAAGGGCATCAAACCCCAGCAGAAGCCCAAGCCCTGCATGCGGTCGAAGCTGAACGCTGATTGAAGTGCGAATGAGCGCCAGTAGATCTGTTTCTGGAATTTCTTTGGAACACGTGATTCTGTTTTCTTATCCGTCTTTTTAATGAGTTGCACACCACCCTGGCGATAGATGATCACCGCGGCGATCAGGAGACCTGCCAATGCGACACCCAGCACACCCATCTTGAGGTAAGCTGCCAGTAAGAAACCGATAAAGAAGAAAGGCATTAATGGGGTAGTTGCAACGGTATCGAGCAAGAGAGCAAAACCGAAAGCTGGCAAGACTGTTCCTGCGGCACCGATCCCTTTTTCAACGAATGGTGGGATGGAAGCCATAAGATTTTCAACAGCGTTCGCACCGAGAGCCAGAACCAGGAAGGTGGGGATGAAGTTGGCCAGGAAATGAGCCAGGTTCCCAAGGTGAACCATCAAGGCGACACCTTTATCATTGTTCTTGGCTGCAAATCGTTCTGCGCCGGTGACGAAGATGGTGCTGAAAGCCTTAGCGATGAGCTGGAAGAAGGAGCCGAGGATCGCAGCCGTAAGAGCGATCAAGAGCGCTTCTTCTGTGCTGAGCCCGGCTGAGATGGCGAAGGCGGTTCCCAGGATCGCGCCAACAGCACGGTTGGGGCCAACACCGCCACCGATCTCGAGTACACCCATCATGGCGAGTTCTGTGGTGGCACCCACCAACAGACCCGTCTGCAGGTCACCCATGATCAAACCGGCAATTGGACCGGCGATGATCGGGCGTTCAAGATAGAGCTCGCCCATAAAACGGCGAGAGAAATATGTAAAGCCTGCCCAAAACGCAAGCAATAAAGCTGTTCCTGTTGATATTTCCATTATTTATTCCTCCAAGATTTTTATAATAATCATGATCCTACTTACTATGATATTTCGATATACACCTCCTGTACATGATCCATTCTTAGATATTGATCCGTTCAACCTTTATTCCACATTCCTGTATGGCAGATACGATGTAATCTGAAGCCAACGAGGTCGTGATCAATGTATCCACATGTTCAATTGGGGCAACAATACGATTGCCGCTAAAGCCGATCTTGGTATGATCCGCCACTACTATGCCTTGGTGATAAACATCCAAGATGCCGCCATCACTTCCCACAATGGTTGGGTCATTATCATTGGTGACACCATAACGAGGATGAATTCCGCGACAGCCAATAAATACTCGATCGAAATGGATGCTCTTGATGGTATTTTCAGTAAACACATACGATAGAGCCATCTCGTCTTTGCGCAGGATACCCCCCAGCATGATCACACGTATGCCGGGTGCTTTTGCTAATGTTGTCGCAATAATGAGAGAGTTGGTGACTACGGTCAGTTCAATATGGTGGATAAGCTCCTGGGCGATGTAATGCATGGTCGATCCGGCAGATAGATAGATGGTCTCACCGGATTTGACGATACTGGCCACATATTTCGCCAGGGCTTTCTTTTCCTCACTGCAAACATTGACCCGATCCAGTAACTCCGGTTCAATATGCTTTCGAGGAATAGCATGTGAAATAGCCCCCCCATGCGTCCTCTCCACAAACCCTTTCTTCTCCAATTCATTCAGATCACGCCGAATGGTCACATTGGAAACGTTAAAACGATCCGCCAGGTCATCCACATTCACCTTCAACTCGTCTTCGATCAACCGCTGGATGACTTGCTGCCGTTCTTCTTTGAAATACGCAGTTACCTGTTTATCTACTGTTGTCATCATAATCGTTTTCCACGCGATACGAAACAATCACATATAATCGCATTAGCGCATTTTTCAATCACATTATTGTATTTTTACCACAATATTTCAACCAATCGTTCATATTCGGTCATATATTCCCCGTGTAAACCCTCTTTTAATGATTTATTATGATTTTTTTGCATCATCGTGCTATAATTTTCCTATTCAGAATAGGCAGGGTATGCATATGACAAGAACAAGCCAATCACTACCCAGAGTCGAGCGGTTGAACCGCATTGAAGATTTCATCAATAAAAAGGGACGCGCCTCGGTTGAAGATATCTGTGAGAATTTTCAGATCAGCAAGGCAACAGCCAGGAGAGACCTGGATGCCTTAAGCGAAGCCGGGAAGATAACCCGCTACCACGGCGGGGCGGTACGCAACAAAACCCTCACACCTGCCGGATCTGACATTCCCGTTCATGAACGGAATCAGGAACATTACCAGGAAAAACGCGCCATCGGTGAGAGTGCTGCGGAACTGGTGAATGATGGGGATACGATCTTTCTCGCCAGTGGGTCTACCGTTCTGGAGATCGCCAAAGCCCTGCACGGCAAGAAGATCACTGTTCTGACCAACTCACTGCCTGTCCTGAACGAACTCTACTTTGATGAAGCTATTGAGGTCATCTCCACCGGGGGGATACTGCGCAGAAGCGAGCTATCCTTCATCGGGCACATCTCCGAGAAATCCATTGAAGAGATCCGGGCAGACAAGGTCTTTCTGGGCATCTATGCCATCCACCCATCCACCGGGCTCACCCATAACTACCTCCCGGAGATCATGACCGATCGCGCCATCATCGATATCGGCAATCAAGTGATCATAGTTACCGATCACTCCAAATTCAACCGGTCCGCCTCCGCTTTTCTAGCCCCCCTGTCAAAAGTACATATCCTGGTGACCGACACGCACACCCCCGCTGAGATCGTGGATCAGATCAAAGAAAGCGGCGTGCGGGTCATCCTCGCCAAGTAGGCAGCATGGACTACCTCATCAAGAATGCCAGCATCATCACCCCAGCGGGCGTGATCATACACAAGTGCATCGGCATTGAGGGGAAAAACATCAAGGGCGTCTACGACGACAGTGTCGATTACCAGGCAGACCATACCATTGATGCAGGCGGGTATCTCATCTCGCCCGGATTTATCGACATTCATACGCACGGTGCTGGTGGAAAAGATGTCAGCACACATGGCGTAGAAGCATTGGTCGCAATGAGCCAGATGCTAGTGACGCATGGCATCACCGCTTTCTGCCCGACCACAATGGCAATGAGCCAAACCCGGATAAATCAACTCATCCGCGAACTCTCCCGGAACAAACAAACCCTTCCGGGTGCGCAGTCGCTGGGATTGCACCTGGAAGGTCCCTACCTTAATAAGGAATACCCGGGCGGAAACGACCCCAACGAGCTGCGCCTTCCAAACCCGGATGAATATGAAACATGGAGTGCCCAAGATGTACGCTTGGTCACTGTTGCCCCGGAATTACCAGGAGCGATGGCCTGCATTGAGCATCTCACACAAAAAGGGATCACCTGTGCGATGGGACACTCCAATGCAGCCTATGCAGCTGCGCAGCAGGCATTTACAGCGGGCGCCAACCAGACCACGCACCTGTTCAACTGTATGGCTGGGCTGCATCACCGCCGGGCTGGATTAGCCAGCTTCACACTGTTGGAAAAAGGCTGTTACGCGCAGGTCATCTGCGAAGCACACCTGCTGAACCCCGCGACTGTTGGGCTGATCGCTGCCTGCAAAAGCTGGCAGGGCATCATCCTGGTCAGCGACGCCACGGCTGAAACGGGGTTGGCTGACGGGGAGCACACCATCAATGGGGCTACCGTGCACATTAAAAACGGCATCTCCTTCTTCCCTGATGGGAGCTTCGCCAACAGCACGCTCACCCTCGATCAAGCTGTACGCAATCTGAGCGCATATGCGCATATCCCCATCTGGCAGGCAGCCCTATGCGCTTCGTACAATCCTGCCCGTGCGCTGGGACTCTATCCACAAAAAGGCAGCCTGCAAGCAGGCGCGCATGCCGACCTGGTCTTTCTGGACAGCGCTGGCTATGTACAGCGGGTCATGGCAGCAGGCGTGCTTCAAGATATCCTGTAAAAAACAAGTCAAAAATTCCTAATCACCACAAATGGATAGATAGCTAATCGATATCGACCCACTTGCCTTTCTTACACACCTGTGGTTTGGCTGTCTTGGGATCCAAACGCTGCTTTCCCTCGGGACATTCCGGTTTGGGTTTCGGCTCAGGTTTCTTGCCGCAGCCAGGGGCGGTCTCGACCTTATCATTACTTTGATCGCTCATTACTACATCCCTTCTCGTCCAACTTAGAACGAAATGTTCCACCAATATGGTTTTCTCACATTGTGGAAGATCGTTGAATAACCAAATGTTGTGCTTGGATGTGGTTTATTCTGGGATGGGAGTTCCCTGCAATCCGAGTATACAAAATCAAATTTAATTGGGCAAGCATACGATCCACAGCCCATGCAGGGCGTATAATCAGAACAAACAACAAAGAACAACCATCGCACAAGCAGTTTGGTAGAAAGAAGTGAATCATGAAGATTTTGATCATCGGCGCAGGTGTGCTGGGCAGCCGTTATGCAGTTGCCTTACAGAACGTGGGGCATGATGTGACCATCATGGCGCGCGGAAAACGCCTGCAAGATATCCAGGAACACGGCATCATCCTGCAAAGCCTGAACACAGAGAAACATGAACAAGCGAACTTCCAGACCATCGAAAAACTGCAGCCCGATGATGCATACGACCTGGCGCTGGTCGTTATCCGCGGCAACCAGGTCGCGGCGCTTCTGCCCACCCTGCAAGCCAACCAGCGCATCCCCCACATCGCCTTCCTGGGCAACCGCATTGATGGCGCAGATGATCTACTGGATGCGTTGGGAGAAGAACGTGTGCTGACCGGGTTCGCGGGCGCAGCCGGCATCCGCGAAGAGCATATCGTCAAATACCTGGACACGGAAAAACCCACCCAGGGAGTCACCTACCTGGGCGCACCCGGTGCGGGGCAGCAGGAAACATTGCAAAAGATCAAAACAGCCTTTCAGGAGAGCGTCTTCCCGGTGCAGATCATCCAACGCATGGACGCCTGGCACAAGCATCACCTGGCGCTGGTCATCCCCCTGGCATTGGGCATCTATGCCGCTGGCGGCAGTAATTATGACCTGGCTGAGAACGAAGAAGTATTGCGCCATATGGTGCGCGCCATCCGTGAGGGTTTCCGTGCGTTCCAAAAGCTGGGCTACCCGCTCACCCCCTCAAAATTTCATCTCTATACACTCATGCCGGAAAAATTGCTGGTGAAGCTGGTGCGCAAGCTGATGGGGACCCGGGGCGCCGAGATGGGGGTTGCCGGGCACGCTAACGCTGCTAAAGATGAGATGGGACATTTTGCGGACAGGCTTGGCGACTACTACCAAAGCTCCAACACCCCCACGCCCGCCTTTGATCAGTTGTATACCTACAGACCGTGATTAGTTCATTTTTGTGTGTCTTGATTATCTTTATAATTGTATTTCCTCAAGTAAATATGCTAATATAAATTGCGAATCATAAGAATTGAAGGGGATAATGTTTGCACCGATAATTACAACAGGTTTACCTTGGAGCAATCAATACTTTAAGTTATTTATAAGTCACACATCACAGAATAAATCTTTAGCAACAAATTTAGGGGATATTTTATCTAAATTCAATATTTCCTCTTTTATAGCGCATAATGATGTTGCCCCAGGTGAAGAATGGGAATTAGCAATAAAAGAAAGGTTAAGAAGTTGCGATGCATTACTAGCAATTCTGTCCTCAGATTTCCATCAAAGTAATTGGACTGACCATGAAATTGGTTTTGTCCTAGGACAAGACAAATTAGTTCTATCAATAGATAATGGCACAAAACCATATGGTTTTCTTTCGAGATACCAAGCAATCTCGTTAGCAGACAAAAGTTTTCCAGAATTATGTAATGATATTTACTACACACTAAATCGTAATAAATTAACAAGAAGACGAGTTGCAGAAGTTACTGTTAGAAAATTTACTGAGTCTTCTAGCTTCGAAGAAGCAAGAAGGAACATGATTTTAGTTGAGAAATTAGATTATTGGGATGATGAACTATCGAAAATCGCACTCAAAGGATTTGATGAAAATGATCAACTAAATAAAGAATACACAGTACCAGATAGACTAAGAAGTTTTATCGACAAATGGGAAAATGCAATACCTTTTTGATAACAATTAAAGGGGATATGTAAATATGAACGAATACTATGCAATTGCAGTTGTCCAAGAAAAACAAAAAGCCGAGCTACAATTTATACAAAAAAAAGCTGTCATTCATGATGATTTTTTTTCAGCATTTACGAATAATACACCAACAGAATATTGGCAATCTTTCCCTTTTCCATTATTTATTAATTTAGGTTACCCTCAAATTGCAATCAGAGATATTACTAGAGTACTTTCAGAAGTAAAAGCACTAGATCCACAAAAATATATTAATTTTCATAAAGGGAATCCATATTATTGGCTTGGTTTCTCATATTTTTTGGTAAAAGATTATGAATCTGCCGCATATTATATGAATGCAGCAGTGCGTGAAGACATTAATCGAAAACCTCAAAAAAAATATCCATCTCCAGCAACTGATTTTATTGAGCTTAAATCTGAATCAAACAAGCAAGCAGCTAAGGAATTAGTAACCTTTACTGCTGATAAATTATCAGAATTAATTGATCTCTATAACTCACATTTTCAACGAAGTAAAAATGATACTCAGTACACCATAGAGAATGTTCGAGAATGGTTTCTCGAAAGAGCGACTAAACATGAGGAATTGAATTATTCACCTCTGGCTACCACGTTTATTTCTTTTATTCTTGAGGTAGATACTCGAATTGAACAAATAAAATTAGTAGAGAATTCACCGTCAAAAGATGCTTTGTACTTGCACCTATTTAAAGGATGTCTTTTATTTGAATCCTTACTCAAGGAAAACCCCCTCCATAAACCGAAAAATTCACGTTCAACCCTAAACAGTATTATTACTAATTTATCTAATGATTTGGGGCTAAATAGAAAAATCCCAACAAGTGCAAATAGTATGAAAGAAATAATCACTTTAGTTAATAACTATGATCATACAGTAGATACCGCTTTTGAAATTACCGCAAAAATTAGAAATACAACTGGGCACTCTCTAAGTTGGAATGTTTTTCTTGACCCAATAATTTATACAAAAATAATTCAAGTCATCAGTCATTGTTGTTTACACACAATATTCAAGCTTTATTATTTATAAACAGGATTTAAACACAAAATGAGCGCGGAGAGGATCGAACTCTCAACCAATGGCTTAAAAGGCCACTGCTCTACCATTGAGCTACGCGCCCGAGACACCCATTTTAACACGCACTCGGAGATGCGTCAACGATTTACTATTTCTTGTTCTTTATCAACTTTGGGAGATATGCGGCTTGCTTTGTGGCTGTTCCTGGGCTTGTTCCACCCTGTGCGAGCGCTGTTTTCGCACCGCGTTCACCGGGCTGAGCAGCAGCGCCAGCTGGTTGACGGCTTCCAGGTCATATTCGCGCTTGCCGCAAATGTCGCAGACCCAGGCAGGGAAATCGGGAACGGTGATCAACTGTTCTTTCATCCAGGTGAAATACGTAACATGCGTCTTGTGCATCTGCCCGATATTGCATTCACTGCAAGGGATCATACTGTGCGGTTCGCTGTACGTTCTCAAATCAATGCCCTCTCTTAAAATTCCCTACCGATCTTGTCGACATTATACCATCACAAAACGCCAATAAAAAAGGGCTGCAGTAGGGCAGCCCGTACAGCGCTTGTATATTAAATAATTCCTTATTGCACCGAAACAGAATCCACGATGCCTACGATGACCGAGATGACACAGGCATCCGGGTTGTTCATCACCTGGCGCGCTCCGCTGCCCTCGCGCAGCACCAGCACAGTGTCGCCGATGCCAGCGTGGCTGTTATCGAGCGCCAGGAAATCGCCGCCTGTTTCCTCATCTTCCATGTGCAGGGGCTCCACCACCAGCATCTTGCGGTTCTTGTAATGCGGATGGCTGATGGTCGTGACGACCGTTCCGACGACTTTTCCAACGATCATGCTTATCCTTCTCTAGGTGAATGTATTCCAGCCGCGTTTGAGCGTGAAATCAAATTCGCCATCCGGTCTTACTTCCAGCTCCTCCACGATACCCACCAAAGCCAGGTCGACCGGTACGAACTTGATATCGGGCATGGCTAAAGCCGCCTCGCGAGAGCGCACCATCACGCACAGGTCATCCATCCCCGCGCGCACCACATCCACGGCAACTTTTAGCTGCCCGACGGGTTTGAGGTGCTTATCAAGGGGCTGGACGATCAACAGCTTGAGACCATCCAGGTCTTGATATTTGGAAGTGCACACTGCGGTGCCTTTCACTCTGCCAAAAAGCATCTTTAGCCAAGCCCCACGTCTTTTGCGACACGGTCAATGACCGCATCCAGCATTCCCATGTCCACGTTGCCGCCCAGGCGTTCTTTGACCGTCTCACGCACACGCGCTTTGATGGTCTCCACACGTGAAGCGTTGCTCGAACTGGGTGTGGCTGTACTTGCCGCGGATACCTTGGGTTTTTCGGGTTGATTGAGATAGGGGCGAATGGGAGCAGCGGGCGGGCTATCTTCTGCCTGCACCATCTTCATTTCCAACCTATTCGCCTTCTCATACGCCAGATCGGTCATGACGATATCATCCGTCAGGGTGATGGTCATGATCCCCTGGCGGTAGAGGTCCTCAACGTCCCGTTCTGTATAAAAAGTCTTTGCCATATACAACCTCCAGGCTGGTCTTATTCCTTGCCTTCCAGGGATTCAAGCGCTTGAATGGCGGCATTCTTGGCGGTGACGATCTCGGATTCCGTCCCAGACAGCCACATGCGCCCGAAGCGACCAACGCTTGAAACATGGATGATCTTGATATTGGCGCGTTTTTCAGCCTCGTTGCAGGCGTAATTGATGTAGGCCGCGGGTGCACATTCGAGCACCAGCATGGTCTCACCAGGGACGAGCATGCTTCCACGGCGGAAGCGGTTCAACAGCTGCGCCTGGTAGGAATCGACACGCGTGATGACCTGCACTGAAGCGATCTTGGGTTTCACACGGTCTTCCATCTGCAAACCAAGCCGATCCAGAACAACACGTCCGGCTTCGATGACAGCCGCCTGGTTCATGGAATGGACTTCGAACATCCCAAATTCGCGTTCAACGATCTGCGCACCTGGTTTGGCTTCGGTGGCCTTTACCGCGATATCCACCATGCGGAAAGCTTCATTCCCGGGTGCCATCTCGATATACAGGGATGCCATTCCTTCTGTTGGCAGGTCGCCCTGGGTCACAGTGCCGACGAAAGCAGCATACTGTGCCTGCATGCGATCCAGCAAACAGTAGCATCTCAATTGAAAATTATCTGCCATAATCATTCTCCTTATCAGCAGCCACTCGAGCGTGGTGCATCGCAATTCCAATAGGTGTTACGAACAGCGGCTTTTCCGGTCTTTTGGTCTGGATGCCGGTGTAATTCTGCACCACCTCAGCCATGCCCGGGAAACAGGCCGCGCCGCCCACCAAAGTGATGCCGCCGATCGGTTTTCCGTTCACATGATTCGAGACGATGCTGCCGACCTTCTCCATGACGGGGCGCACCACCGGGAAAAGCGTTTTCTGCATGTCATCTGTTTTCTTCAGCTCTTCGGCTTCTTCAAAACTGATATCACGCGCGCCAGCGATGACGAGCGAGAAGTGCGTTCCTCCGGTTGCTTCATCGGCGGAATAGACCACTTCTCCATCCTCGATGAGTGCAATGCCGGTCGTACCGCCACCCACATCCACGATGGCGCCATCCCGCACCCCCAGCAGGTTATTGGCGGCGGTTGGTTCGTCGACCAACCCCACACAATCCAATCCCGCGGCTTCGACAACGTGTGCAGTCGCGCGCACCTCTGCCTGGGGAACACCAGGCGGGTAAGAACTGGCTGCTTCTGTTAACGTTCTACCTATGCGCTTTTCTACACGCTCTTTCATCTCTCGCATGCGGTCGACCGCGCCGATATAGTCAACCACAAGTCCATCTTTTACCACCTGGGCAAATTGGTACTCGCCAGCCACCGGCTGCAGATCCTTATCGAGCACAACCAACACAAGGTAAGCCGTGCCCAGGTCAGCGCCCACATAAAGCGGTCCCTCAGGGACGGGCGCTGGCGAGGTATTTTGCATCCGACTCGGCAGAATGACTTCTTCTGCGCGCGTCAGGTATTGTGTGAGTTCAAACTCACCTACTTTGCCCAGCACAGTAATCTACTCTGATCCGTGCTTATTTTGCAGAAGTGGTGCGGCCGCTAATGCTGCCTTTTTCCTTTTGCGGCAGGATCATTTCGACATCCACATGAGGTCGAGGAATGACGTGTACAGAGACCAATTCGCCAACACGCTTTGCAGCGGCTGCGCCGGCATCTGTGGCGGCTTTCACCGCGCCCACATCTCCACGCACCATCACTGTCACGAAGCCACCACCGACATATTCAGAACCGATGAGGACTACGTTTGCGGCTTTGACCATTGCATCTGCGGCTTCGATCGAGCCGACCAGTCCTTTGGTCTCCACCATTCCCAACGCGATTAGTTCAGGATTTACTGCCATGATTCTTTCCTTTCTCTATTTTAAATTTTTACAAGAACTTCCAACATCACCTGTCGTACAATGTTCTCCAGTTCCTGTTGGGTGGGTCCAGTCGTCTTATTTCTACTTGACCCAACCAGAGCTGCATCAGGCGGCGGGGTGATCTCATACGCCAACCGCTTGACATTGAACAGGTGATGGACGGTTATATTGTCACCAGTGACAGAACCGCCCTCCCCGCCTGCTCCTAAAGTTAATGAGGGCATAACGCCCGTGGTCAACCCAACAGCACCCAGTGTGCTCATGGTATTGACCAGAATACGGAATACGGGTTTCTCTAATCCGAATGCCATGATCACGTTCTGATCTTGTGCATGCAGAACAAGAGAATGCCCTCTTCCGCCGAATTGGATCAATTCAATACAGCGCTCACAGCCTTTTTCCCAGCCCTCTTCTTCATACCATCCCAGCACGGTGGTCAATTTCTCACGTGAGAGTGGTTCTTCAGGTCCTACGCGGTTCAGGCGTACGACAATGACGCGTGCATCTGCCGGAACCGTAAATCCACCCAACTGTGCCAGGTATTGCGGGGATTTCCCAACCGTGGCGACGTTCATAGTCCCGTTAGGATGGAAAAGTAAATTTCGTAAAATATTGGCTGTCTTTTCATCCGCGAAGTAAGCGCCATTGGCTTGCATGAGCTGCGCCAGGCGATTTGCGATGGGTTTGTCAGCCACCACAGACTGCTCCGAAGCACAGATCAAGGAGTAATCGAAAGATTTGCTCGATGTGATATAGCGTGCAGCCTTTTCAAGATCAGCACTGCGATCCACATATGCCGGTACATTGCCAGGGCCTACGCCATAAGCTGGTTTTCCCACCGAATGGGCTGCTTTGACCATACCGCCGCCGCCAGTCGCCAGGATGACACGCACACGCTTGTGCTTCATCAATTCCTGCGTCCCAGCCAGGGAGATCTTGGTCATGCAGTTGATCAAACCAGCAGGTGCACCCGCGTTCTCGGCTGCCTGCTGCATGGTGCGTGCTGTTTCGTTACTGCAATTGACCGCAGATGGGTGCGGAGCGATAACGATCGCATCGCGTGCTTTTACAGCAGAGATAGCCTTCGCCATTACCGTTGAAGTTGGATTGGTACTGGGGGTCAGGGCAGCCACAACGCCCATCGGCCATGCGATCTTATACAGCCGTTTCTGAGGGTCATGGTCAACGACACCCACCGTCTTGACATCTTTGATGCTCTCCCAGAGCACACGCGATGCAAGTTCATTCTTCAATTTCTTGTGCGCTGCAATGCCGTATCCGGTCTCTTCACTCGCCATACGTCCCAGCCTGTCCGCAGCCTGGGCACCCGCCTCAGCCATGGCAGCACAAACACGGTCCACCTGCTCCTGGCTGGCTTTACCCCAGATCAACTGCGCTTCGTAGGCTTGGGCAGCCAGATCGCGCGCTTCTTGTATGGAAAGTAAATCCTTGTCAATTGGCATAATTCAATCCTTTGCCTTACTTGCGATAAACCACTTTACCTTCAACTTGCAACGAGTCGATGATCGCCATGATGACTGCATCCACCGGGCGATTCTTGGTGATCTCAGTCTGGCGCGCGCTGGAGCCGTGAGCGGTCAGGACCAGGTCCCCCACACCCGCATCCAACGTATCGATCGCCACATAGGGTTTCCCGATCTCTTTGCCGGTCTCGTCGGTTGGGCGGCAAAGCAGCAGCTTGCGCCCGACCAATTTTTCATCTTTTATGGTTGAAACTGTCGTGCCAATTACTTTAGCGATCAGCATAGTATTCCGTCCTCTAGTATCCCTTTGCACCAGCGGCAGCAGATGGCTGCGCGCCAACATCACCTTTGACGATCTTCACCCCTGCACTGGCGCCAATGCGGGTCGCCCCGGCACTGACCATCTTGTCATAATCCTCGCGCGAGCGCACACCGCCGGCGGCTTTCACACCCAAGAGCGGGCCAACTACGCGCCGCATCAGGGCTACATCTTCAACTGTCGCTCCACCTTTGGAGAAGCCGGTGGAGGTCTTCACATAATCCGCTCCAGCTTCCTTAACCAGGAGGCTGACGATCTTTTTCTCCTCATCGGTCAACAAAGCTGTCTCGATGATCACCTTCACCAGCACATCCCGTGCGTGGGCTTCTTTGACCACGCCGCGGATGTCGCGGGCGACCAGCTCGTAATTCTTATCCTTCAAACCACCGATGTTGATGACCATATCCACTTCCGTGGCGCCATCATCGATCGCCTGGCGTGTTTCAAATACTTTCACTTCGGGTGTGGTTGCCCCCAAGGGGAAGCCGATGACCGTGCAAACTTTTACAGAGCTTCCACGCAGCAGACCTTTGCACAATTTGACATGGGTCGGATTGACGCACACCGATGCAAAGCTATATTTGCGCGCTTCAAAACAAAGTTGAGACACCTGCTCTCGTGTGGCTTCCGGCTTCAGTAACGTATGATCGATGCGGCTTGCCAGCTCCAGGTTGTTCGGGATATTGCCAAGCGTGGTCGTCAGGCGTTCTGCGCCGGCACTGATGATCTCGCCATACTCGTCAAAGCAGGTGGTCACCTGCAGCCCGTCCACGATCTCGGTCTTGCAGAACTGCCCCTGGGCAGTTTCACTCCCTTCCTCACGCATCACGGTGAGGATCTCCTTGGTTATGATCTCAGCTAATGCCTGTACTTGTTCTTTTTTTGCTTCCATAAGTCATCCTCTTTTTAAATAACGACTTTCAACTTGCATGATCTTGTCCACCCGGCGCTGGTGTCTGCCCCCCGCAAACTCTGTCGTCAGAAAGGTCTTCACAACGAGCTTTGCCTGGTTGAGCCCGATCAGTCCCGCACCCAGGGTTAGATAATTGGCATTATTATGTTCGCGGCTGTTGTTGGCGGTGGCGTAATCGTAGCAAAGCGCAGCTCGCACACCGGGAACTTTATTGGCAACCATGCAGCTCCCAATACCCGCCCCATCGATCATGATCCCGCGGCATGCTTTGCCGGTGCTGACCAGCTCGGCGACCTTTGCGGCATAATCCGGATAATCCACCGAATCCGCGTTGGAAGGACCGCAATCGATCACTTTACATTTCAATTCTTCAAGAAAAGGGATGAGCGCTTGTTTCATGGAGTAACCCCCATGATCAGCCCCGATTGCCACGACCCAACAATGACCCCCGTCCTGTACTGAAGCGTCCTGATCCTCGAATTTCTCAAGGACGTTCTTCACGATATTTTGGATCTCTGAATCTGATATATAATCCATCTTACATCCTGTCATTGACAAATAGGATTTAATCCTATAGGATTAAGTAACTGGTAAAGACCACATAACGTCTTTATGTCTTAAGTATAGCAAGAATGGGAAAAATGTCAAGAGCCATCGATCCATCCAATATCATTCCAAAATATTACCAACTCGCCAATATTTTGCGCGAAGAGATCAAATCGGGTACCTGGAAAGCGAATGAGACCATCCCTTCCGAACGCCAGCTCGAGCAGCAATATAATCTGAGCCGCCCAACCATCCGGCAGGCGATCGAGCTGTTGATCTCGCAGGGATACCTGTACCGCATGCACGGGCGCGGCACCTTCGTCTCACCCGCCAAGCTGCAAAAAGGCATCCTGGAACTGACCAGCTTCAGCGAGGACATGCGCAAGCGCGGTTTGGAGCCCGGGCAGATCATGCTGGACTTCGGGTTCGTTGATCCGCCCAAGGATGTAAGAGAGCATCTGAACATCAACAGCCCCACCAAGCAAGTGCTGCGTATCAAGCGCATTCGCACCGGTGATGGCGAACCCATCGGGATTCAGGATTCGTACCTAAACCTGGTTGAGGGGCAGGAGATCACCCAAGAAGAACTGGATGAACGCGGCTCGATCTATGCCATCCTGGGGGAAAAATTCGGCATCTTCCCGGCAGAAGCGGATGAAACACTGGAAGTTACACTCGCCTCAGAAGAAGAAGCCGAGCAGCTCAATATTCCCGCTGGCAGTCCCCTGCTGCTCAACGAGCGCATCCTGTATTCGCAGGATAGGAAAAAGATCGAGTTCGTGAGCATCCTCTACCGCGGTGACCGCTATAAATACTACATGCGATTGACCAGAAAAATATAACCCCCGCTGCATCGTCTCGATTACGGATAGATATCGTAATGCGTCAGGATGCGAATGTTCGTGATCGGCCAATACACCGCCAGCGCTTTTCCGATCAGGTTCTCCTGCGGAACGAATCCCCAACTGCGCGAGTCAGCTGACTCGAGACGGTTATCACCCATCACAAAATAACTCCCCGCTGGTACTTCCCAGGTATCGTTGCCATTGGTCGCTTCATACACATATGGTTCATCCAGCAGGACATCATTGATATAGACCTCTCCATCGGCTATACGCACTTCGTCCCCCGGCAAACCAATGGCACGTTTGATGTAATCCAGTTTGGGATTACCGGGATAATGGAAAGTGACCACGTCCCCGCGCTCCACTTCCCCAAAACGATACGCCAGTTTGTTCACAAAAATGATCTCGCCCTGTACGATATTAGGATCCATACTGACGTTGAACACCTCCACCCGGTCAATGACAGCATCCACCGCAAAATAGAATGCGACCGCAATCAGGATGGTCTGCAGGATCTCGATGAACACATAGGATATCTTGTTCCTGCGAAATTTTCGGTTCGGGTTCTCATTGAGAGGGTATTCTTGCATGTGGATCGCTCCAATTATTAATTTTAAGACCGTTTCTTCAGTACAAAGCGGATTGGTGTGCCATGGAATGGAAATACCATCCGGATCTGGTTCTCAATATAACGCTGGTAGGTAAAGTGCATCAAGCTGGGGTCGTTGACGTACAACATGAATGTTGGCGGGTCCGAACGTACCTGGGTGCCATAATAGATACGCAAGATCCTGCCCGTCTTCGAGGAAGGAGAATGGTGATCCTGTGCTTTCATCAAGATGCGGTTCAGGGCGCCCGTCCCAATATGCGCCATGCGCTCTTCCTGCACCTGTAGTGCCAGCGGCAGCACCTTGTTGACCCGTTGTCCGGTGAGAGCAGAGATGAAAACAACCGGAACATAGTCCATGAAATTCAAGGCATAGCGGATCTGCTGTGTATATTCATCCATGGTAAAGGAATCTTTATCCACCAGATCCCACTTATTGACCACCACCACGGTACTCTTCCATTTGTCCAGGATATACCCGGCAATGTGCATATCCTGTGCGGAGATATCTTCGTTGGCATCCACCAGCAGCATTGCCACGTCACAACGTTCGATGGCGCGCATGGAGCGGATCACGGAATACTTTTCCACCCCGCGGTCGATCTTGCCCTTTCGTCGAATTCCAGCAGTGTCGATAAGCGTGATCTCCTGACCTTCGAAAGTCAGTGGAGTGTCCACCGCATCGCGGGTGGTCCCGGCGATAGGGCTCACAATGGAACGTTCCTTCCCGACTAGTTTGTTCAACAGGCTCGACTTCCCCACATTGGGTTTGCCGACGATGGCGATCTTTACCGAACCATCCTCTTCTTCCTGTAATCCTTCCGGAAAAGAAGCTACCAGTTCATCCAACAGATCTCCCGTACCGGTGCCGTGCAGCGCGGATATGGGGTAGGGTGTACCCAATCCCAATCCATAGAATTCCATGGCATTTGCCCGCAGCATCGCATTTTCTGCTTTATTGACCGCCAGGTGGATCGGAGGAAATGGTTTCCCCTCCACTCTTTTCTGCGAGCGGCGCAGTAATTCCGCCACCTCTTGATCGGGGGCAGTGATGCCTGCGGTCGCATCCACCACAAAGATAACGGCATCCGCTTCCTCTACCGCCAGCAAAGCCTGGTCACGGATCTGCTGGATATACTCGGCTGAAGCGATACTGAGGGGATCTTTGCCGCCCTCGCTGGGGTCAATACCGCCTGTGTCGATGATCTGAAAACGCACACCGTTCCAGATCGACTCTGAGAACAAACGATCACGGGTGGTGCCGGGGGTGTCATCAACGATCGCCAGCGGTTCTCCCACCAGGCGATTGAACAGCGTGCTTTTACCCACATTGGGTCTTCCAACGATAGCTACAATAGGAGTTGTCATATTTATGAACCTGGAGTCACGGTCGGGGGAATGCTGATGATCACCTCAACAGTTTCCGGGAGGATGGATTCAACCAGGATCTGTGGGACATCTACTTCCACCCGCGGATTGATCTGATATGTCCCGGGGAGGAAATCGGTTATATCCAGGATGACGCGTACATCACTTGCATTAAGGTCATCTAATAATGGTAATGGACCGGATAAGATCACATCAACCTCTTCGGGTGATATGGTAACGACATATTCAGGATTGAGCCCGACCAATTCGATGGTCGAGTTATTGATGGTAATACTACCCTGGATGGGCGAGACGGTAACAGAGATATTGATGGTCGATTCGCCAACCACGCTCACGCCAGCCGGAAGGTTCAAGGGCAGGGATTCGGCTATATCTTCATCCGCACCATTGATGTTCAAAGGCTGTGTCTCCACCACACCCGGCAGCTCGTTTACGACCTCTGGGTTGGATGAATAGACCGTGACCGTAAGCGGCGACACGGAGATATTCGTCAGACGATAACCGCTGGCAACCTGCCCGGTCACGATGGCTTTCACCGTCACATTACGGTAACCACCACGCTGGGTTATCGGCATGGTCACATTCACATCCTCAGGGTCTATCGAGACACCTTCCACAATGACACCGTTGGAATCATATGCAGCCAGGGTGATATCACGATCAATGTCCTGATTCGCCTGGCTCACATCCAGAATCGCGCGTACATCGGTCACTTCTGCCATCCGGGACGCCGGGCCACTTACCGTGGCAAAAGCATCGCTCATGACGGGCTCACCCGCTTCGTATCCCACCGCTGGTTGTGATGGCTGGACCAACTGGATCTCAAAGGATTCAGCATAGAGCGGTTCCATAGCCACATCCATAGCAGCAGGAGCGACCGTCTCTACCTTAACGGGTTTTGCATTGACCTCCACCTGCACCTCCAGTTGGTGAGCACCCTCCTGGTAACCTTCCAGATCAATGTAAGCACTGATCAATTCAGGGCTATCCAGGAGCGTCTCCCACAGAGAGGTGGGGGCACTCAAACTTATGGTGACTTGAGAAGGGATATCATTTGTGATGACCAGTTCAGGGTCCTGCCCCACCACCTCGACAGGGATCGCCTGCGGAAAGGTGCGTTTATCAACAGGGTCAGATGAATTGACTGCCAGGATCCAGATTGTGATCGCCAAAGCCAAAGCGGTCAGGAAAGTTGGCAGATTATCTGCGAATTTTTTCAGCAGTCGCTTCATTTCTCTTTCCCTTCCTGATCCTCAATGCCCAACCAGGCACGGACCAACGCGATGAAATCAGCAGGTTGTTTCAAGCTATCATCCTCCAGGAAAAATGGTCGTAATGCACTATCCAGATTCTCCGGTTTGATATTACTGATGATGCGACCTAAATGTGCAATGGAGATATCCCCGGTCTCTTCGGAGACGACCACCGAGACCGCGTCCGTGTTCTCCGCGATCCCCAGCGCTGCCCGGTGCCGCAAACCCATCTGATGGTCTGGTGATTCATTAAGAACACCAACGGATGATAATGGGAGAACGCAGGAAGCCGCGCGGATCTCATTGTTTACGACCACGATCGCGCCATCATGCAAAGGCGTGTTGGGATAGAAGATCTGCAAGATCAGTTCAGCCGAGATGCGCGAGTTCATGGCGATGCCGGTCTCGATGTATTCCTGCAAGTTATCTGTGAGTTGGAACACGATCAACGCCCCGTGTTTGAGGGACGACAAACGGCGGGCTGCGGTTGCTACCGCCTGAATACCTTCCTGGATCAGATCCTGCGGCAAGTAAACCTTGTGAAATAACAGGCGTCGGGGGCCTACACGACCCACCTTTTCCAGCGCGCGGCGGATCTCAGGCGAGAAGATGACCGGGATGGCAAAAAGCATAGCTGGCAGTGTGGTCTGGATCAGGAATGAAAATGCGGGCAGATCCACCAGGGTGGTTAGCAGCATGACAATGATGATCACAAAGATGACGCCCCTGAAGAGGGTGCGCGCCTGGGTGTTGCGCAGCAAGCGCAGGATGATATAGAAGATCAAGCTCACGATCAGTAGGTCTACGATCGTCAGCCAGTTGAAACGCTGAAAAAGAAAGATGATCTCAGAAAATATATCTTGCATCATTTTAAGTGTACTTCAATCCCATCCTTTATGGGATGAATCTCCATATGCCTTTTGGCAGTATCTTGACCAATTGAGTCCCTATTGTACCGTCATTTCTCTGTCCAGCCTGCAAGAAGGGGACTTCCGCTTTGTCGATGGCAGGGAGCGGTGCATACCCTTTTTCGTGGAGTGCGTCCGCCACCGCGCTCGTAGACGGGAAATGGACAATGACACTGTTCCCGCACCAGAAGCGAGCCATTTCTTCTATATTAGCAATTCCATCAACAAACGCGTTCACTTCTTTGAGCAGGGGAGATACATAAACATGCAAATTGAAATGATCGTAACGCCATAGGATGCGGCTTGTTACTTCTGGCAACTTCGTGGAGAACAACCTGCTGCGCATGATCCTTTCGGCAATGGGGAGTTCATCTCTCTGGAAGAACTGTAGATCGGGCAATTCTATTGCTTCCTCATCCCTGTGCAATGCATCAAATGTATCAATATGTAATGGGCATTGCTTATGCAGAACATCGAGCGCGTCTACAAAGCGCGTATTTTCGCGCCGCATTTCATCCCGGATCATGTCAACCTGTTCGCAGGTATCCGACAATGAACCGCTGTTCTCGACGTAGTAATCCACCGGCATATCCTTGGGGAAGGCTTGCTGCCGCAGGCGCAGCAGTACGGTTTCCTGACTCATGCCGCGCGTTTCCTTGAGACGCTGCAGCTGTGTCTCCTTGGTGGCGGTGACGAACCAGCATGAATCACAGATCGGCAGCAAGTCAGAGGAATACAGTTTGATTGCCTCCAGGGAAACGAGTGGGCAGACCGTACTGGTCAACAAGCTGCGCACGATATCGGTGACCAGCGGATGTAGGATGGCTTCCAGTGCATGCAGCTGGCGCGGTTCAGCAAAGACCAGCTTTCCCAGCCTGGCACGATCCAGATCCCCGTTCGAAGCGAGGAACTGCTCTCCGAAGTGATCCAGGATAGCTTGATGGCCCGCCCTACCCTTGAACAATAAAAAGTGGGTGAGTTCATCCGCGTCAATGGGCAGCACGCCCTTCATCGCCAGAAAGTGGCGGATTATACTTTTGCCGCTGCCGATGCTGCCGGAAATACCGATAACGAATGGTCTTTGCAATGTTCTTTCCTTCCTATTTCCTACCTTCATTTTAATAGCAGCCGGATTTCTGTCAAACTTCCTACGATTTGCTTGACAACACCCTCACAAGCATGTAGAATTTCTTCACGTTCGCGCCGAGATAGCTCAGTTGGTAGAGCACACGGCTGAAAACCGTGGTGTCGCCAGTTCGATTCTGGCTCTCGGCATAAAACCCCGTTCTACGGGGTTTTTATTTTAAGTTACAATGTCTGCAATGTTGTACCAAAAAGAAACTAAAAAAATACGCTATAGAACAGCGTTCCTGCTCCTGATCCCCCTCCTGCTCAGCCTGATACTCACCAGCTGCAGCAGCCCGATGGTATGGGTGGCGTTCAACGATGATCCCCAAGCCCGTCAGGTTGCCTTGCAGGGCGAGACCTTACAGGAAGTGCTGCAGAACGCAGCCATCACCGTTGGCACGGATGACCGCATCCTGTTGAACGGATTGCCAGTGGAGATGAACAGCGATCGCAGCGTGGTGAGCGGTGATACACTGCAGATCAACCGTGCCTATCCCCTCACCATCATCGACGAAGGGCAGCGGCACACCATCCTGAGCAGCGCTGAAACCGTCGCACAAGCCCTATGGGAGAATCAGATCACACTCAGCGCAAGCGATGTGATCTCCATTCCATTGAACACCCCCATCCAGCAAGCCATCGAGATCGAGATAGAACGCAGCAACCTGGTCACCATCCAGGTGGATGGCAAGCAGATCAACGCGAGCGCTTCGGCGGAGAACGTTGGAGATGCACTGGCGCAGGCTGGGGTCGCACTGCAGAATATGGATTACAGCATCCCGGCTGAGAACGCCGCACTTCCCGAGGATGGCATCATCCAGGTCGTGCGCGTGGCTGAAGAGACGCTCCTGCTCGAAGAAGTCCTCCCCTACACGATCGACTATGTAGGCGATCCCGAGATGGACCTGGACACGCAAAAGGTCGTGCAAGCTGGGCAGGTTGGCTTGAGCATCTCCCGTGTGCGCACTCGCACCGAGAACGGAGTAGAAGTATCACGCACCACGGAAGAATCGTGGATAGCGCGCGAACCCGTGCCGCAGCAGAACGCCTATGGCACCAAGATCACCATCCAGACCACCAGCACAGCGGATGGCACCATCGAATATTGGCGCGCGGTCACGGTAACCGCCCACACCTACCACGACACTGGCTATAAGACCGCCAGCGGGAAGTGGCCCACCTATGGCATGATGGCTGTGGGTAGTTCGTGGTGGCCGACCATGAAGGGTACCTCTTTCTACATCCCCGGTTATGGGCGCGCCGTGGTGGAAGACAAATGCGGAGCATGCGAAGGCAATATGCTCATCGACCTGTTCATCCCGCTGGATGAATACGTACCCTGGCACAAGACCGTCACACTCTACTTCCTAACCCCGGTGCCAGCCAACATCAAATACATCCTGCCCTAAGAAAGAGCCTATGCCCTATCGCAATCCCATTCACCTTCTGAAAGACATGAGCCTGACCCCGCACAAGAGGCTGGGTCAGAACTTCCTGGTAGACGAGAGCATCCTGCAGCGCATCGTGGACTGTGCCGAGATCACCCCGCAAACGCACGTGCTGGAGATCGGGGCTGGTTTGGGCAGCCTGACCTATTTCCTGGCACAAGCAGCGCAGAAAGTAAGCGCCGTGGAGATCGACCGGCACCTGCTGCCCGTCGCGCGCAAGACGCTCAAGGGCTGCGAGAACGTAGAACTGATCAACGCAGACATCCTGGAAATGGATCTGCGCGAGCTCGCCCTGCCGGACGGTTACATGGTGGTGGCGAACATCCCCTACTACATTACCTCCGCCATCATCCGCAAGCTGCTGACCGCCCCCGCCAAACCTGCGCGTTTGGTGCTCACCATTCAGGAAGAAGTCGCCAAGCGCATCTGCGCCCCGGCGGGCAAACTGAGCCTGCTGGCGCTGAGCGTGCAAGTGTTCGGGGAACCAAAAGTTGTGTTGAAGATCCCGGCTGGCGCTTTCCACCCCACCCCCAACGTGGATTCGGTCACCCTACGGGTGGACCTTTACCCCCAACCGCGCATACCTGAAGAGAAATTGGATCTCTTCTTCCGCATCAGCAAAGCTGGCTTCAGCCAGAAGCGCAAGATGCTGCGCAACACCCTCTCCGCTGGATTGCATATCCCGCGCGAAGAAGTGAACGCACTTCTGGAAAGCGTCAATATCGACCCACAGCGCCGCGCGCAGACCCTGTCGCTTGACGAATGGGCGAAAGTCGTGGATATATTTCTCCCCCGGCTCAAAAAACAATAAAGGAATAGGATTAGCGCATATCGCGGTAGAGACCGCGCAGCAGCCACACCCGATAGGCGGCTTCGATCTGGATGCGCAGTGACATCTTGGAGGTTCCCCAGCGCCGGTCGGCGAAATAGATGGGCACCTCGCGAAACTGTAATCCCAGGCGATGGGCGATGAACGCCATCTCCACCTGGAAGACATACCCGTTGGAACGCACACGCTCAAGCGGCAGGCTTTGCAGCGCCGCTCGCTTCCAGAAGCGGAAACCACCCGTCACATCGCGGATGGGTAAATTCAAGATAGTGCGCGCGTAGAAATTGCCGAACTTCGAGAGCCCCTTGCGCCAGAATGGCCAATCCTCATCCAGGCTGCCGCCGGGGATGTAGCGCGAACCAATGGCAATATCCACCTCCTGCAAGGCAGCCAGCATCTCGGGGATCTTCTGGATGGGGTGCGAAAAATCAGCATCCATCTGCCCGATCACCTGCGCTCCATCAGCGATGGCTTTCTGGAAGCCCTGGATGTAGGCAGTGCCCAACCCCAATTTCCCCTGGCGGTGCAAGATATCCAACCGCCCGGGATAGGTCGCTTTCAGATCCTCCACCAACTGTCCGGTGCCATCCGGGCTGCCGTCATCCACAAAGAGCACATGCAGCTCCGACACATCCAGCGCAAAGACCTGCTCGAGCAGTGGGGGAACATTTTCGCGTTCGTTATAGGTTGGGATCACAATAGTAGTTTTATTCAATGCTGAACCTCAAATATTGATGGATGACATAATCTTACCTTAATATATAATCAAAAAAAGGATCTATATAAGTAGGAGAGAGAGATGAAACACACCAAAGCAAAAGTAATAGCATTAACCCTTATCATTGGCTCCATCTTGTTTACCGCATGCAATATCCGCATCGTATCCACGGATGATGGCGCGGTCGAGACAGCGGTCGCACAGACCCTGGTGGCAAAGCAGCAGGAAGAAGAGGAAGATCAACCCGTCGTCCTGCCGACCATCACCAGCCTGCCCACCATCACGCCCAAACCCGATCAACCCACCAACACCCCGCAGCCCTGCAACAAGGCTTATGCGGTGAGCGAGACCTATCCGGATAACACCGAGGTCGAGAAAGGCACCGACTTCGACAAATCATGGCGCCTGCAGAACATCGGCACCTGCACCTGGAACGCCAATTACCGCATCGCATTCTTTGACGGCGACCAGATGAATGGTCCCGCCTCCAAGAAACTGGGCGTCAGCGTGGCTCCCGGCGAGGTGGTGGATATCATCCTCGACCTGGACGCCCCCAATTCTGTCGGTACCTACAAAGGCATCTGGAAACTGCAGGATGACAGCGGCGACAGTTTTGCCACCGTGTGGGTGCAGATCAAAGCCGTTGCCGGTGCAGCCCCAGCTCCCCTGCCGCCCGCAGTGGCATCCATCACGCTCAGCCATGTGGACGCAGAAGGCGGCTCGGTCCGCTCCAGCGGTACTGTGAAACCCGGGCTGGACAACGTGGGCGACACATCTGCCAACGAGGGTTCGCAAGGTTTCGTCAGCTTTGACATCAGCAGCATCCCGGCGGGCGCTACCATCACCCAGGTGACGGTCAATTTCAGCGATTTCGATGAACTGGGAGACGCCTTCGCCAACCTGGGCTGCCTGCGTGCTTATATCCAAAACTACAACAACCTGGATGCCAGCGATTATTATGGTGGATCGCCGACCGGCGCCATCTCACGCTGGTGCAGCGCTGCCGATCTGCAAACCGCAGCAACGGACTCGGATTACGTAACTGCCATACAAAACAAACTTGGCGACACGCGCTTCCAGATCCGCCTGCAGTTCAACGACACCGAGACCAACAACGACGCCAACGCAGATATGGTACGCTTCGGCTCCTTGAAACTGATCGTGACCTACGAACTGCCCTAGGTATTTCCTTTGACCGCAATCGGCTATAATAGCGTTTGAAACCTCTTATGGAAACATGAGAGAAAAGGAGGATCGGATGAAAAAAAGCATAAAAGTTCTGGCGATGTTCGTCATCCTGGCGGGCATACTTGCCGCTTGTAACTTCCCATTATTCGGCGGCTCTGATGAGGACGCGGTAGCCACATCCGTGGCGCAAACCATGGAGGCGATCGACAAGGCGGTGGAACCGACCGTGGTCGTGGTGCAGCCCACCAACACACTACCTGCCCTGCCGACCATCACACCGCAGGCGACCAATACCGTTGGGGTCACCATTCCCACCAACACACCCCTGCCCTGCAACAAGGCGCAGCTGGTATCAGAGAACCCGGTGGATGATGCTGTTTATGAACCCGGTGATACCTTCACCAAGACCTGGCGCTTCAAGAACATCGGCACCTGCACCTGGAACACCAACTATAAGCTGGTGTTCGTGAGCGGCAACGCCATGGGCGGAACCGCCAGCAAGAACCTGACCAGCAGCGTGGCACCTGGCGAGACGGTGGACATCTCGGTCAACCTGACCGCTCCATCTTCCTCTGGAACGCACAAAGGTGTCTGGAACCTGCAAGGCGATGATGGAGAGAATTACGCCAACTTCTGGGTACAGATCAAAGTTGACGAACCCTTCTTCGCGGTCACTGGCGTGAACCTGAGTGCAGAGCACACCAACATCGAGGGCAGCTGCCCGCAGACCTTCAACTACCAGGCCGCCATTACCACCAGCGGCGCCGGCACGGTGACCTACTACTTCAGCTACAGCGACGGCAGCACCGGACCGACCAAATCGATGACCTACAGCGCGGCGGGCACCAAGACCCTGGCGGGCTCGTGGGAACTGAACGCGACCGGCAGCTACTGGATCAAGATCTACATCGACCAACCCAACCACCAGTGGTTCGGTCCATTGAATTTGACCCTGACCTGTACGCCATAAGAAAAACTATAGGTAAATACGAGCGGTGCTGAACAGCACCGCTCTTTTCTTATTTGGGGAACCAAATCCATCTCTCCAGCGTTAAACGTAAGGTGATGTTGATCACCGGGATTCATTTTAAGGAGAGACACCATGAAGAATAACCAACGAACATTAATCATCTTAGCTTTGATCAGCTTACTGGTGAGCGCCTGTGGGGCGCCGCGCCAGAGCCATGAGAACGAACTGGCGACCGCCATCGCGCAGACGGTGGCAGCCGTGGAAGCGCAGCAGCCCACCCAGGCGCCCCCGCAGCCGACCAACACCGCTGCGCCCCTGCCCACCCTGCCCCCGCAGCCAACCAAAACACCCTACATCCCAACCGCCACGCCGCGCCCGTGCAACTTCGCGGTCTTCGTGAGCGAGAATCCAGAGGATGGGGTCACCTTCAAACCGGGTGAGTCCTTCACCAAGACCTGGCGCCTGAAGAACAGCGGCACCTGCACCTGGAACACCGACTACCGCGTAGTCTACTACAGCGGGGACGACTTCGACGGTGTGCACAACAGCCACCTCGCCAACCACGTCAAGCCGGGAGAGGTAATGGACATCACCTACACATTCACCGCGCCGGACGAGTCGGGCACCTATGAGACCGTGTTCAAGATCCAGGATGATGACGGGCATAATTTCGGCCAGTTCTGGGTGAACTTCAAGGTGAAGTCACCCGATTTCGCGGTGACGGGTGTGAACCTGCAAGCCGAACACTCGGTCATCAGCGGCGCCTGCCCGCAGACCTTCGATTACAAAGCCACCATCAAGACCAGCGGCGCCGGAACGGTGACCTATTACCTGAAATTCAGCGATGGCAGCCAGAGCAGCACCAAGTCGCTGTCCTTCAGTTCGGCGGGCAGCAAGACCATCAGCGGCAGCTGGGAGCTGGACAGCACCGGTGACTACTGGATCAAGCTGTATGTGGACGAGCCCAATCACCAGTGGTTCGGTCCGCTCGAACTGAGCCTGACCTGCACGCCATAAAGGAGAGAAACCGTTAGTTGATCCCAAAGAAGGGTAGAAAGCGTGCACAGCCTGTGTGGAGGATGTAATGAGAACAAGAAAAGCCACACTTCTGCCAGTGGCAAGCCACCGGCTGCTGGCGTCCTTCTTTGGGGAAGTACTTTCGGGCTCCTCGCCCCCTGCTGCATTCTTCCAACCGCTGACCTTCCTGCTGCTGGTGGGATGAACCAGCGCAGAGAAGAGGCTTCCATTTGACAGGTCGAGCAAATACGTTATAATTTTCCCCACACGGCGCACTAGCTCAATTAGGCAGAGCAACTGACTCTTAATCAGTAGGTTCAGGGTTCGATTCCCTGGTGCGTCATGTTTTTATTTAAGCTCAACAAAAATCTCGTTTCAATGCTCCGTGTTGAAACAATTCTCTTTATACTCCCTCGCAAGGCGTGGGAGCGAGATACTTTACACTCTACAACAGCACATAGGATTAAGAAAAGAATTCGACAGAACAACTAATCTAAATTTAGTGTTTCTATAATATTTATTTTTTTGATTGTGTGTCAGTTTTTCTGTAAAATGGATCACAGTTCCCTTCAGGATTTCATAATACCCTAACTGCTTTCCATGTTCAAATAGATCCTCCCATATTCCCATTCCTCTCCGATCTCCATCAAGATAGCAGAGATAAGCCGTAAGCACGACTGTTCATTGGGGAATACCCGAACAATTCGAGTTCTGCGTTTCACCTCCTGGCTCAACCGCTCAAGATAATTCGATGTTCTCAAACGCCGTTGGTGCGCTTTCGGAAAAGAGAATACCGTGACCCCCTCTGGCAGATTGATCTCCATCCAATCTGTTAATCTCGGAGCTATATCTGCATATTTGTCAATCGCTTTATCCAAATAGATGTTCGCCATCTCTCTATCAGGTGCATTGAAGATTGTACGGATGTCTTCGGCTACTTCCCTGCGCAACTTTACCTTCGGGATATAGGATTGGGCATTCTGCTGCAGATGGAATTGACATCTTTGCCAAGGTATCCCTGTGAAGACCGCTTTGCGTGCTGCTTTCATGCCAACATGGTCATCACTGATGATCAACTGTATTCCATGCAAACCACGATTGATCAGTCCTTCCAAAAATGCTCGCCAATGCGCTTCTGCTTCGCTGAGAGATACTGAGACACCCAAAATGGACCTTTTCCCGTCACTTTTGACCCCGCTAGCCATCAAAATGGCCGCATCACGCACACTGCCACCCTGTCTGACCTTCTCATAGCGCGCATCCAGGTATAGATACACAATTTCTCCCAAGGGCCTGTTGCGCCAGATCTCCAATTCCTCATCCAGCGTTTGTGCTGCCCTACTGACCTGACTGGCACTGATCTGGGTTCCACACAATTGCTCGGTGATAGCGGCTACCTTGCGAGTGGATACACCCTGCACATACATCTCTGCCAGGGTCAGTAGCAACGCTCGTTCACTGCGGATGCCTTTCTCCAGAGAAGAAGGATAGAAACCGCCTTCCCGTACCTGCGGGATAGAAAAGGTCACTTCTCCGACTCTCGTTCTAACCGTCTTGGGTTTGTAGCCATTGGCATGCCCTTTTCGTTCATGGGTGCGTTCATATGGTTTCGCCCGTAAATAGTTCTCCCGCTCAATTTGCATGGCTTGGTTGACGAGCGTTTGTACCAAGGCAGGTAATCCTTCCAACCCTTGCTCGGGTAGTTGTTTCAGATATTCCTTTGGTAAAGTACAATCATTGTTGTAGATCATGGTTCTTGTTCCTTTCTCGGTTATAGGACTAACTTCTGAAAGGATACCGTGATCTACACTTTTTTGAAATTACAGAAAATTCGTTACACTAGCATTTTTTTTCTGCCTTGCACAAATAATATCAATATATAATCACATTATGGGAAAATATGTTTAATAAAAATACACTCATTAAACGCAACAATCATTAATAATATTCAACATTTCAATATCTACAATAAAAGAAGGAAGGAATTCTTTTGAATAAACAATTTCCAATAGTGGGAAAATGGTGGTTACCAGACAATCATCGAAAAAGAATTACCGGGAGGATCTATATAGACACTAATCATGGATTGTGCTTAGAATTGAATGGGCTTCTTTTTGATTATGAAACTCTTGAAGAGACATTTGGTATTCCGATTAATCTTATTTTTGGTAAATCTGCTACAAGAGAAATTATTACTTTGAAAGATTCGGTTCTCATATCTCATTCAGGAAGCACCTCCACTTATAAAATTTATTCTTGTTTTTGTGGAATTAAATTCGAAACATTAAATGATGTTAGATTCCATGTAATTAACGTTTGTTTTAGGAACCTAAACAAATGGGTAATGGAATACTTTTTTAGAGATGACTTTGGCAATTTGATTAGAAGTAAGCAAGCTTCAATAAATGTTCATTCTAATCCTATTTAATTGACGGATTTCATCTTAGGATAAAAATTAGACGAATTGAACAATTAAAAGATGAAGATGCTGCTGGATTTAGATTCCAATCATCACTTGAAATTTCTTCGGAAGAACCAAGGCTATTTAGCGAATTTTTAGAAATATCAACCAAGTTTTCAGGTTTCTTAAGTTTTGCTACCCTGAAACCTGTATTTATTTCCGATATGGACGGAGTTATCAAACATAAAAGAAAAAAGCCTAATTATATAAATATTCTGCTCAGATATAAAGAAGATCTTGGTGTAGATTACTCTTCAAGAGATTCTATTGGATTATTTCCATTTAGGTTTGTCGAAAAGAACATTACAGAAGTACTTAGAAATTATTTTAATTTACTTGATTTGTATTACCCAGTTTATGACTTATATTTATATTCAATTCGAAATCCAAGTGCAATCCTGGAAAATGAATTTCGAAATTTAGTTGAAGGATTAGAAGCATATCATAGAAGGCGATTCCCCGGAAGATATATCTCAAATGAGGAATATAAGAGAGATATTTATCCGTTGTTTATCGAAGCTATCCCAAATAATTTAAATAAGCATTTTAAAGAAAAGTTGAAAAACTCATTAAAGTTTATGAATGAGTTTTCATTAAGAAAAAGAATTTTAGAACTAATTCGGAATTTACCCAAAGAATTGGATTTTAAGATCCAAAAGGAAAAAGGATATCAAAACGATATCGTGAGAAATATTGTACTAATACGAAATCACTTTGCTCATTTCGACCCAAATGAAAAGAGGTTTATTCCAAAAGATACAGTTTCCTTACAGTTATTGAATGAGGAAATGCGAATAATTCTTGAAGCAAATATATTAATTGATTTAGGATTTGATATTGAACATATCTGGAAGTTTGCTCGTATCACTAAGAGGTTTCATCATTAGCTACAAATATAAAATTAATTAAGGTATTTGAAAATTTAAAAACGAAATATCTATTTTCAACAAAGGGAGAAAGAAATGGACATATCAAAACTTCTTGAAAAATTAGCCTTAGATGCTTGGTATAAAGTCTTGATTCTTATCGGATTTACTTTGTTTGTTATTTCTTTATTATTTGAAATAAATGGAATTACAAACAAACAACTAATGTTATTATCGGGAGGATTATTCTTTATTGGATTAGGTGAGTGGAAAAACCATAAAATTATTTCAGGTATAAAACCACCAAATGCTTACACTGGTCCAGCTGCAATAATATCTCAAACAAAATGGCTCCCTGATGTAATTGGGGTAATAATGGATTTAATTGGTTTTTCAATGGTGGTATTATTTATTATTTCTATCCTTAAAATTCCTTGTTTTCTATTGATATGAATCGCCTTGCCTTGTCTTGGGTGCAATTGGGATGAAACAGAGTGGACACAATGGACGCGGTACTATTGAGTGGCCATGCTGATTGGGGTAATTAATTAATCATGTAGATCTAGATACCCAAAGCCACAAATATACGTCATGCAGAGCGCAGCGAAGCATCTCACCTTAGGTTGAAGTTGCCAGCCAGCAATAGGGCATCCACTAATTCGGATTCAAGCACACTTCCAGCACTACGACCAGTTGGTTTTCTATACTTTCATTTGGTGAGATCCTTCGGGCGCTGCGCCCCCTCCGGATGACGTTGGGATGAAGACGCGTTGTTTTGCAAAGCACTCCTGGGAAATTTAACAAACCGTTAGGTCTAGATACCCAAAGCCACAAATATACGTCATGCAGAGCACAGCGAAGCATCTCACCTTAGATTGAAGTTGCCAGTCAGCAATAGAGCATCCACTTGCGAACGTTCAAGCATACGATCGGTGCTACGACTTGCTGGTTTTTATTACCCACACATGGTGAGATCCTTCGAGAGCTTTGCTCCCCTTCGATAACGTTGGGATGAGGCAGGGTGGACACAATGGACGCTGTACTACTGTGTGAGCATGCTGACGACCCTGGACTGCATGGGCAGGCTGACTCATATCAATGTTCTGATTGTACGAGTCTCTCCAGCAGCGGTGCTTGCATCAAAAAATATCCTCGTATCTACATTGTGATTGAACAAGGTTTTTCTTTTTTGTATACTTAACATACCGCGCAATCATTGATGACCTACCTTTCTTTACTTCTTTATAACAGTGGGAGTTGCTTACAGGTAAGATAAGGAGGAAGGCATCATGTCTAGACAATCTAGAAGTAAATTGTTGTCTCGCAGGTTGATTATCTTCTTAATAGTTGTGATCCTGTTTACTTTGTTGATGCAAGTGTACAGCGTTGAAAGGGGGAAAACGCAAGGGCCTCTTGATAAATTTGAGATTACCCGGATGAATTTTGTAGTTTTAATTAGCTCGATTTTGATTATAGGTGGGATCTCAATATGCTTTGAGTTTAGAAGACCTTGGGAGGCAAATGGATTAATACCTCGTACGGGAGAAGGACCTGAAGGTGAGGAAGATGAAGAGGGGGTGGACCCAGTTGATGAAGAAGGGGCGGAACCAGTTGATGAAGAGCTCGAAAAATTTCAAAAAGAATTTGATTTGCACACATTGTATGATGAAGACCCATTATTGTTTGAACTGATTCTTTTTTTATACACATTAAAACTTCATGAACTAAAGGCCTTCGGTAAGGCCATATTGGAAAAGTGGAATGCGCTGAAAGGCGGTAGCGCTCTTGCTGAAGTAAGTCGAAAAATAACACTACAACCTTTAGAGCTATTACCGCTTGCGAAGACCTACGTCCAAGCATATAGGTACATTATTAAAGCAATTTGTGACTTCAGAGACGCAATGAAGATGCTGGTCTTCCTTGATTTCTTTTTCAATATCGCTGTTGACTTGCTGGGAGGCAGTGGGCCGAACTTTCTTGATTTCCTAAAAATATTTGCGAAATTAAGGAATTTGACCAACTTGGTTGAACGGATCGAACAAATTCAATCTATCAAAAGCAAAACAGACAAAGTTCAAAAGATTCGCAAGCTGCATAAGGATCTTCAAGATAAAGACAGCAAGCTTCTTAAAGTCAGCAGTGCTGGTGCGATAAAACCTGAAAGTAGTTCAGGCAAACCATCATTTGCTGGTGTCATAAGAGGTTTTTTGGCCTCACCTGTTGCTGTGCTGCGGGGATGTTCACCCATCGCGATTATCATCACCTCCATAGCGTTCCTGGGTTGCCTTTCTATCGTTTTATATGCGATATTCGGCGGCGGTTTCAGACGCAATGGCGTTGCGATCGAACCAACACAGGTCATCGAGGAATCT
>NPIF01000776.1_pt1 | contig 36777 bp, 33 predicted proteins | sample 8637461 | NCBI WGS metagenome assembly NPIF01 (sample SAMN07420641, study PRJNA396082) | bioreactor metagenome | isolation source: sample BR12 brine-fed electro-methanogenic bioreactor BR | place: Japan: Kochi | collected 2016-12-09
ATCGCCGCGGTCGAGTTCTTCCTCGACCAGGGCGTGTGGCTGACCATGCCGACTTATTCGATGCGCTGGTCGCCGGCGGGCGTGGGCGGGCTCGATTGCGGACGGGAGCTTGCCGAGATCATCGGCGGCAGCCCGCTCTTCGGCTGCTACGAGCGCGACCGGATCAACGCGTCCTGGCTCTGCTGTTCGGAAGACAATCCCTGCCCCGGCGGTTCCTGGGACGACTGCCAGGGCCGGCACGAGCGGTGCATCCTCGCCCAAGGCCAGAGCGAGTGGGCGGCGTACCTTGACCATTATATATATGGCGTGAACTACGAGCATTGCCGTTTCAAGTCGCTCAACTGCAATGCGACCGGCGCGAGCCCCGTCGGCGGCGGCAGTCACGCCTTCGAGACCGAGATCAACTCCGGCCCGGACCACGACCCCACGATCCCGCAGCAGGATCTGGCGGTCTACAACTCCCGCAGCGCATCAGCGATCGGCTGGTCCGCCTACCTCTGCGGCCCGAGGCCGTACCTGGGCGCGCCCGGCGAAGGGGAATACGCCAGCGGCAACCCGATGTGGTCGGCCATCGACACCGCCCACGGCAACGGGTTTTCCAAGGCGCGGCGGCAGTGGATCGGCGGCCAGTTTACGCTGGTGGACTGGACGCTGTCGTTCGGCAACTCGTTCGAAGGCACCACACCCCTCATGTGCGGGTCGCATCCCGAAGACCCCGAGCCGCACCCGAGCTTGGATTTCTATGAGGTCAAGACCGTCTACTGGCGCGGGCTGGCCACCGGCTGGCTGGGCGAGACGAGCGTCACGCCCTCTGCGGTCCAGGCGTGCATGGATTCGTTCTGCGCCGACAGCTTCAGCGCGTGGGTGGCGGGCGGCACGTCCGGTTACCCGCTCTCGATTCCCGGCATGGGCATTTACCAGTTACCCGGCTGGCACGACGGCGATTGGCCGGGCAGCGACTGGCCGGCGGACGAAGATCTGCTGTGCCACTGGGATTGGAACGACTGCATCTCGCACGGCAACCTCGGCTGCTGGACCTGGGGCGATTGCGACGTGTTCGACCCGTACCCGTACTGCCTCGGCGACACCGCGTACGTCGAGATCAACCTGAACATCGATGGCGCGGGTCGGCCGACCCTTCGCCCGTTCAACATGAGCATTCACGGGCTCAACGACAACGGCACGCCGAACGGCGAGTATCCCCGGGACCACTGCCTGTCGGTCAGTTAGGAGGAAACGCTCATGGCCATTCGCAGCATCAACGTCGGAGACAAGCGCGTCCATCTCTGCGCGTACAACCCCACCGATCGGCTCGCCAGGCTCTACTGCGAGTTCATCGTAGCGCGGGCGATCGAGGTCCTCGGCGCTACCGTCAGCCAGGCGGACGCCCACGCTTGGCTGCGCCAGCACCGGCCGGCGAGTGCGGCAATGCTCGACGCCGTGGAAGCCGGGATGTCCCCGCCGCGTGATGTGCCGATCGGGCAGTTCCCCATTGACCCGACCGAAGCCGGGCCCCAGTCCGAAATTGCCACGCACCGGATGGCGCGACGGCAATTGAGAAACTCTCAAGGAGGAGACCGATGATCAGCTTGTATGACCTGAACAGCTTGGCCGCCGTCGTGCAATTCGTCGGATGGACGCTTGTGGTGATCGCCGCGACCGCCGCCATCTTCCGATCCTTCCCGGCCCAGGAACTGAAAGCCCGGCGGCTGCGTGCAGCCAACGAAACCGCGACGGAGGTGAACAAGGCGCTCTTCGAGATCCGAACGGGTCTCAAGTGGAACGCCGCCCTGGCCCGCGGCGACGAGATGGCCGCCAAGGTACCGCTGTCGGACGCGGAACTGGCCGACCGCAAGAAGCGCGTCAACGTGGAGTTCGACCGCACGGTCTGGCGGCGGGCGCTGTCCTATTTCCTGGAGTGCCCCATGTGCCAGTCGTTCTGGACAGCGCTCGCGCTGTGCATGCTGACCACCCCGGCCACCAGCTGGTGGCCCGACCTAATCCCCACGGCGTTGGCCTACACCACCGCGAGCGCAGTCTTGCTGGCCCTGCCGGGCACGACGGCCGATGCGCGTCAGCGGCCGGTCGCGCGCGATGCGCGCCGTGGTGGCGGGTGTGGAGGTTAACGTCGAAATCTCGATGTGACCCTGCTCATCTCGGTGCCGAGAATTGGAGGTACCCACCAATTGCTATTCTACATTCAAGCGAAGTTGCTGGAGGGACCACCATAACTTCGCGTGATTGGCCGTGGAGTCCGCGCGGGGCCCACACGGCCGCTTGACACTCTACGGCGTAACACCCCACGTCGGCAGATCAGATTCCAACTCGACGCCGAGCGCGTCGGCGATGCGGTTGATGTAGTTGAAGTACGCGATGATCTGCACCGTATCGTGGATGGTGGCGTCAGACCAACCGGCCGCACGCAGCGCATTGACATCGTCGCTGCTGCATTTGGCGGGCGTGCGCGTCACCTTCTCGGCGTACTTCAGTATCGCAACGACATCCGGACGCAGTGTAGCATCGCCCCAATCACGTGCGAGCTGATGCACGAGCGCGTCCAACTCGCCTGACGATGGCGCCGGGCCGCTATCTGATCGGAGAATGCTGCGCCAGTCCTGCTCGATCTCCGACCGGAGATCAGTCGCGTGGGCCTGCACTCAGTAATGGCAGCCGTTGGATCTGCTGACTACGACTCCCAGCAGTTCGCGAAGCGACCGGGACAACTCGGACCGGCCGAACATGGCGGCCTGGTACAAGCCCATTCCAGCCCTTAGCACGGGCGGGTTCAGGCTCTGCGCCCGCACAATGTTGAATACGCGGCCCGCCCGCTGACGCGCCCCCTCATACAGCGCGGCCAGCGAACCTTGTGCTTCGCTGTCCGAGACCGTCTTGATCCAAGCCATACTCAACTCCTCGTCTTTCCCGAGGCGCGAACAACCTCGTCAGTTCTCTCATGATGCTGATGTACGCATTCCCCGATCTGTTCCTTGCTGACGGTGGGATCACTCAGTGCGAGTCGCTTCCCGCAACTGCACGGAACCGGTCCGCGGGCATGCCCGCCGCATGTAACCGGCCTGATCTTCGCTGCAGCCGCAGTTCCGTCGCGCCAGCGAGCCAGTCGCTCCGGCGATACGCCGCAGAAGTACCCCAGGATGCACACCTGGTGCACCATGGTCGTGCGAACGACGCCGCATGACAACCAGCGCCGCCCGGACGTGCGTACCGCCTCGTCAAGAACGTGGACGCGACCGTATCGACGCGCGCGCCGCACAAACTCGAAGTCCTCCATCAACGGCCAATCCTGAAAACCCTTCATCCGCCGGAAGAGAGGCGCGCGTATGGCCAACGCCTGGTCTCCGTAGGGCATGCCCAACACGCGCGACCGGAGATTCGCCAGCCACGCGACGCGGCGAAGCGGAGGAGTATCAGGATCGATCGCCAGCCGAAAGGCTGTCAGTGCGACCTCGGGTTGATCCAGTGCACGTTGCAGCGCGGTACGGTAGCCTAGCGGCAGCACGCTGTCAGCATGGAGGAAGAGTAGGACGCGACCCCGGGCCGCCGCCGCGCCGGCGTTCATCTGTCGTCCGCGACCGGGCGGGCTGGGTACGACCATCGCGCCGTGCGTGATCGCGATGCGCGTCGTCTCGTCGCTACTGCCGCCATCCACAACGATGACTTCCACGTCGTCCGCCTGTTGAGCACTCTGAATGGCCCGTGCCAGGTACGCGGTCTCGTTCAGCGTGGGGATGACGACGGTGATGCCGGGGACCTGTTCACGACGCAGATAGCGCTCGCGGTGCGCGTGCCACGCCGGCAGGTCCGCCGGTTCGTCGACATCGTCGAGAACGGGGAGGGTAGCAACCGTGAGCCCCAGCTCGGACGCGCGGGCGAGTGTCTGCTCAAGCACATTCCCCGTGCCCCAGGCGATCTCGCTGAACAACGCCGACCTCGGCTGGCGCAGTCCGATCAGGTAGTAACCTCCGTCGCGCGCCGGGCCAACCACGCTGTCGCAGCGTTGTAGTTCGTCGAAGGCTGCTTCCAGCGCTTCCGGATCGAGTGGTGGGCAGTCGCAACCGATGGCCACGACGGCCTTTGCACCGAGGGTGAATGCTTCTGCCAAAGCGCCATCGAGCCGCTCGCCCAACTCGCCAGTATGCTGGCGTCGGTACACGCGATCGGTGCCGAAGGCGCGAGAAAGGTCCGCATGCGAACCGCCGGTGTAGCGCACATCGTGAGAGATGTTTCGGGCATAATCGAGGCGGTCGATAATCGCCAGCGTGTGCAGCGTCATCTGCCGCTGGAGATCAGCGGCACCTTCCGGACCGAGGGCGGGGATCATCCGTGTTTTCGTCTGGCCGGGCCGCGGATAACGCGTGAACACGATGACGTGATCGCTGCTGGGCGACCAGGGCGGAACCGTACAGGGTCGCCAGCGCTCCTCCAGGATCGTGCCGATGATCTTCGCGCCAGCGCGCAGGATGCCCGACAGCGTGCCGCTGATCTTTGACCGGCCGATGCGTCGCCGGTAGTTCACGGGGACTTCCGTTGCGCGCAGGCCGGCCCGCAGCGCGCGTACCTGCATCTGCACGGTCCAGCCGAAGGTGAGATCGTCCATCCGCAGAACGGCGAGCGCGTCCGTGCGAATGGCGCGGAACGGTCCGAGGTCCGTGTAACGGTAGTTCCAGAACCAGCGGATCAGCGTGCAGGCCAGGGCGTTGCCGAAGCGCTGCGGCAGGTTCAGGGCGCCGCGCTCGCGATGGCCCAGCGTGCGCGAGCCGATCACCAGATCAGCGCGCCCTGCGGCAATCGGCTCGACAATCGTCGTGAGCTGTTCGGGATGGTCACTGAGGTCCGCGTCGAGAAAGACCAGGATATCGACATGGTCAGCGATCGTCACAATTCCGGCAAGGCATGCGGCGCCGTAGCCGCGCCGTGGCTCGTGAACGACCCGGGCGCCGTTCCGGGCGGCGACGGCGGCCGTCTGGTCAGTCGAGCCGTTGTCAACGACAACCACCTTGTCGACGAATTCGGGAAGCGCGCTGAGCACTTGGCCGATTGAGTGCTCTTCGTTGAGCGCGGGGATGACAACGCCGATTGTCTGATCACGCAGCATGCAGCATCACCTCCCCCTCCGAACCAGCGCGTGCGCAGCGGCGCCGCGAGACCGCTTCCGCGATCAACAAGACGCATACCGGCAGATGTTGGACCCATACGAGCCACGGGTACTGGTAGTGCAGGTAGTAAAGCGGCAGCAACGCTGCGTAGAGCAGCAGTGAGAGTCGTGGGGTAACAGCCAGCAGCGGCAGCATCCACAGGAAGTACCAGGGGAACTGCGCGGGACTCAGGAGAAAGATCCCCGCCACGATCGCCAGCGCTCCCCGCAGCAATGCAGCAATCGACGCCGGAGGCCGCCAGGCAACCCGCAGCACCCAAAGAAGCGTGACTCCGGCCAAAATGAGCCGCGCCGTAGATTGTGCATGCCAGGGATGTTGACCGACCCAGAGGAGTACTTGTTCGGCAGTCCACACGATGAAGCTGAAGATGGCATCGTTATTCTGCCAACTGCGGGCATAAGCGAAGAACCCGCTCTGCTCGTTCCAGGGCGCGAGTACCACCGGCCACCAGAGTCCGGCCGAGATGAGCGCGAAGGCGAGCAGTCCGGCAGCGAGCGCACGTCCCCGTGTCAGTAACGGGCGTAACACGAGCGGCAGCAGAACCACGGGCCAGACCTTCGCTGCTGCGGCAAGTGCCAGCAAGCTTGCGCTAAGCACGTAACGCCGGCGGGCCGCCAGCAAGAGCGCCGCGAGCACGCAGGGAAATAGCAACGCATCCATATGGCCGCTGCTGGTGATTTCGCGCAAGAGGATCGGGTTCCACCAGTACCAGGCGGCCCACCAGGCCGGCGCGTGCACCACGCGCAGAGCGTGGACGATCAAGGCCAGTGTCGCAATGTCAAAGACCAGCAGCAGTCCCCGCCAGGCCAGGTGACTCCAGGGACCGACCCAGTGGGCCAACGCGAATGCCGCCTGGGCGGTCGGGCCGTATATCGTTCGCAGGTCGGGGTGGTTGATGGCCTGGAGCGTGCCGCGGCCCTCGTCCGCCAACTTGCGGAGACGCGATCCGAGCTCGCCGTCAGGTAGGCGGCCGGCATCAATCGCGGCTGGTGCGAGGGCGTAGGGGTTGATGCCGCGGGACGCAACTGCTCCGTCCCACAGATAGCGGAAGTAATCGTCCTCCAGAAACGGCGGCGCGGCGAGTACGACGAACCGCATCAGGAGGCCGGCGCCGACGATCCAGATCCAGGCAGATCTTCCCGCCAGAGCTCTGCGGTACCACAGGAACCCAAGCCCGCCGATGTATAGTCCGCCAGCCGCCATCGAAGCAATAACCAGCCAGAGTCGCACGCGCTCCGGGGCCATTCCTGCCGCGAATGCGTGTCCAAACGCTGCCAGCGCCGCGGCGTAAGCGAGCAAGCCACTGCCGACGAGCAGAAGGACCGGCGACAGGCTCGCCGGCGCCTCCGTGCGTGCACTCGCACTCTCAGCCGCACGCGGCTGCAGGAGGTCTGCCGACGCAGTATCCCCGGTTGCGGTCGTCATTGATAGATTCAACGCATCCATGGGGACCTATCGCCGCCAGGCCAGAATCGTGCTCAGGATCTTCTTCACCGTCGGCGTAAGGCCCGTGCGCGCGTGAGCGTCGCCGGCCTTCTTGAACACCTCCGCCTGCGTCGGGTACGGATGAATGGTCCGCGACAGGTCCTTGAGCCGCCCGCCTCGGGCCATCAAGGCCGTGATTTCCGAGATCATCTCGCCGGCGTGTCGCGCGACCAGCGTCGCGCCGAGGATCTTTCCCGAGCGCTTCCCGGCGAGGATCTTCACGAAGCCGTCCTCCTCACCGTCAAGGATGGCGCGGTCGACCGAGTTCATCTCGATGCGCACTATCGTCGTAGCGATGCCCTTCTCGCGGGTTTCGTGCTCGTACGCGCCGACGTGGGCGACTTCCGGGTCCGTGTACGTGCACCAGGGCACGGTCAGTGTGCTGGCGCGGGCCCGGCCGAAGAAAAGCGCGTTCTGAATGACGATGCGGGCGAGCGCGTCCGCCGTGTGCGTGAACTTGTACGCCGAGCAGACGTCGCCGGCGGCGAAGATGCGCGCGTTGCTCGTGCGCAGCCGGTCATCGACGGTGACGCCGACGCGCTTGTCGAACTGGACGCCGGCCGCTTCGAGACCGATGCCGTCGACGTTGGGCGCGCGGCCAACACCGACGAGGAGTTCATCCACGTCCAGCGACGTCGTGGCATCCTCGTCGCGGAAGTGCAGGCGCTTGCCATCGGCGGTTCGCTCGACGCGTGCCACGCCATGCCCCAACAGCAGGCTTACGCCGTCCTGACGTAGTGCCGCATGCACGATTTCGGCCGCGTCGCGGTCTTCGCGTCCCAACACCTGGTCGGCGATGTCGATGAGGTGCACCTCGGCGCCGAAGCGCACAAACGTCTGCGCGAGTTCGCAGCCGATCGGGCCGGCCCCCAGAATCGCCAAGCGCTGCGGTAATTCCGTCAGGGAGAACACGGTCTCGTTGGTCAGGAATCCGGTGTCTGCCAAGCCGGGAATCGGCGGCGTCACCGGCCGCGCACCGGTCGCAATGCACGCGCGGGCGAATCGCAGCGTCTGTCCTTCCACCGTCAGCGTGTCTGGACCGGCAAACCGACCGTCGCCGAGGAACACATCGATCCCCAGTTCGGCGAAGCGCTGCACCGAGTCATGCGGAGCAATCCGCGCCCGCAGGGCCCGCATCCGCGCCATCACCGCGGGAAAATCCACGTCCGGATCACCATCCAATCGCACGCCCAACTCGCGTGCCCTGCGGATGTCGGCCACGGCGCGGGCGACACGAATCAGCGCCTTGGAGGGCACGCAACCGTAATTCAGGCAGTCGCCGCCCATCAGCCGCCGTTCGACCAGCGCTACCTTGGCGCCCAACCCAGCGGCGCCGGCCGCGGCGACAAGGCCGGCTGTGCCGGCGCCGAGGACGACCAGGTTGTAGCGGCCCTGCGGCGTCGGGTTGGTCCAATCGTCCGGATGCGCGCTGCGGAGCAGCGCCTGATTGTGTTCGTCGAGCGGCCAGACGCCATACTGCGCCTGCTGCTCCGGCGACGTTTCCACCGTGGTCGTCATTGCGCGTTCTCCTTGCGATTCAGGCGCCAGTCGTAGTCGAGCCAGGTGATCTCAGGACGCTTGTTCGCGTCCAGCGTATCCTTCAACGGCTCGGAATACCGGGCGGCGTAATTCAAAACGCTGCCGGCGACCTGTTTGAAGTCATCGCCGTACCAGTCGTAGAGCCTGGTCAGGCCGACCTTCCTGGCGCCCGGCTCATATCGGAACCAGCGGTCGTGCGTGTGGACGTATTTCGTCTGGTCGGTCAGTTGTTCTTCCAATCGCGCAGCCGTGTACGCCTCGGAACGCAGCGGCGGACAACCGACCGCGGCGCAGACCAGGGCGAAGTGAATGCGCGGCTCACGAAACTTCGGCCGAATCTGCTCGTGCTCGATCTGATTGAGGCTCCACGTGTTTCCGTCGACGTTCCACCGCACGGCATCCCAGCGCTGGTCGGCGGGGATGTCCCTGATCGACACCAGCCGTCCGCCGTCCCAGTGCTCCATGATCAGTTTCAGCGTGAAGGCGTTGTACGCATTGATGAGTAGCGCCAGACGCTCGTCACGGCCGAGCTTGTCCAGCGGCGCAGCCTTGACCGTCGCCAAGTACGCGTCGAGCTGCGCCACATCCGCAGCCAGGCCGGCGTAGTCGACCCAGCCCCCGATCGCCACGTACTTGCGTAACAGCGCGTCGAATTCGTTGTGATCAATCGTCGGGCCGTCAGGCTTCGGCTGGTGAGCCTCCGACAGGGTGACCTGCGGCGGGCCAAACAAGCCGCGCAGGTTACCCTCGTGCGTGCAGGCGACGATCGCCGCAACGGCCAGGACGCTGGCGACCAGCGGCAGAAGCCGGGGCAGGCGGGCCGGCCTGCGCGTGGTTTTTGCGGAATCCGCCCCGGAAGCGTCGTTATCCTTCTGAAGCACCGCGGTGCGTTCCGCCAGCGCTCGCCGAGCGAGACGCGTCACGTACGCCGTGACGACCACCGTCGCCGCCAGCCCGACGACAAGCAGGGCGATGCGCCCCACGCTGACCGCCGACGACTGGTCCGCGGCCGCGGCAACGCCGGTCGCGCCGAGGTGCCCGATGTACACGTACAGGAATGTTCCGGGGAGCATGAATGCCCAACTCGTCAGCACATACGGCCAGAAGCGAACCGGCGTGAGACCGTAGAGGTAGTTACCGAGACTGAACGGGACCGCCGGCGACAGGCGCAGCAGCGCCACGATGCGCCATCCGCCGGTCCCAATGGCCTGGTCGATGGCCGCGAAGCGCGGGCTGCGGCCCGCCAGGTCGGCGACCTTGCGCCGAGCGCCGTACCGAGCAATCAGGAATGCGCAGGCGGCCGTAACCGTCGAGGCGACGGAAACCGTCAGTGTCCCCGCCACCAGCCCAAACAGCGCCCCGGCTGCGAGCGTGAGCGCCGATCCCGGGACAAACAACAGTCCGGCCGCGATGTAAGCCGCTCCGAAGACCAGCGGCCCCCACGGTCCCAGTTCAGCGACCATGGCCTGAACGAGTTTCAGGGCTTCCTGCGTGGGCAACGCGCGCGCGATCACGATAAGGCTTACAACAATCACGACGATCGAGCCCCACGTCACTGCCGCGGCGATTCGCCGTGAATGCCGCGCCGGGCCGGTCTCGGCGTGCTCGTTCTTTCGGCCATCAACTGTCAGGCTCCTGGCATCCATCGCGATAGACTCCGTACTCATGTCAGTGCTCCTCCACACGAAGAGCCGCTGCCGGCCGTGCAGCCCAGGCAGTGGCGGGCCGTGCGGATCTGCCGTCGACGAAGTTGCTCCACGTCGAAATCCCGAATATGCCGCGGCGCCGAGTGGTCCGTCGGCATGCCCAACGCGTAGTTGAAATCGCAATCGTGCAGCGTGCCGTCCCAGCTCACGTGGATCTGCGCGCGGCACATGAGGCGCTCCAGGGTGGCCGGGTTATACGCTTCCGCGAGCCGCCGCCAGTACGCCTCTTCGCGACCGTCGCGCCGCAGGTCGTGCAGGAACCGGCCGATGGGCATGTTGGTGATCGTCAGCAGCCGCGTGAATTCGATTCCGAAGCGCTCGCGGAGTTCTCGCCGGTAGTCGGCTTCCAGCCGCGGCTGCTCAGGCGGCAGCGCCGGCCCGAGCGGGTTGTACACCAGGTCGAGTGGCAGCTTGGGATCACGTCCGTACCCGACTGCGTTCAGTTCCCGAAGCATAGCGATGCTGTCCGCATAGGCGTGCTTGCCTCGCTGGCGATCCACATTGTCCTCGAGATAGCAGGGCAACGATGCGATCAGGTGGACCTGTTGGTCGCGGTAGAAGGTGGGCAGATCGCGATAGCCGTGACGGAGCATGATGGTCAGGTTGGTCCGCACGCTGACATGCAGACCGGCCTTTCGCGCCGCCTGCACAAAACGCCGGAAGTGCGGGTTCATCTCGGGGGCGCCGCCGGTGATGTCCAGCGTCGCAGCGCCGGCCCGCGCGGCCGCGGCAAGCACCAGTTCCATCGTCTCCCAGGTCATCTGCTCGGTCCGCTGCGGAGTGGACTCGACGTGGCAGTGATGGCAGGCGCGGTCACAGGTCAAGCCGATGTTGACCTGGATCGTCTCCAACGTTCGGGCGAACAGCGGCCCGCCCGGCCAGTCGCCCGGCGTCGCGGTTGGCTCAGACTGGTCGACCACGGGCAGCGATACGACTCTGGGTTGAGCTTCACACATTTGTTCGCGTTGCATGTGCATTCCTCTAGGCCACCTCGACCACCAGGAACGTGACGTCATCGTGGTCCAGCCGACCCCCCGTCCAGTTCCGCAGGCTCTTCAGAAGCTCTGACTTCAATTCGAAGGGCGATGCGGATGCATTCTCACTCAGCAGCATCTGCAGACGATTCACCCCGAACAGCACGCCGTCCGGCGATGGCGCCTCGAGAACGCCATCGGTGTACAGCAGCAGCACATCGCCGGAAGCAGCCGACACGCCGGTTGTGCGGTACGGGCAGTCTCGATCGATACCAAGCGGCAAATTTTGGAGTTCGTCGCCGTGCGCCGGGGGCAGGTCGGCCCACGACCCGCCGCGCCGCACTAGGATCGGTGGGTGTCCAGCATACCCATACTCGAGCCGCTTCTCGACCACGTCATACGACAGGGCGACCGCCGTTGTCATGGCCTTGAGCCCGCGGCCTGCGACCCGGCCGTTCAGGTCGGCCAGCAGGTTCGCCAGGACTGGGTCGTCCATGCCTTCCACCAGTTCGTCGTGCACCCAGCGACCGACCTCGCTGACGATCTCCCCGTGACCGACGACATCGGCGACGACCACACGGGTTACGCGGTCGCCACGACAGACCGAGCAGAAGTACACGTCACCGCCCTTGCCGCCTTCGCAGGCCGACGAAAAGAGGCCCACGGTCAGCCCCCGCGAGCACGCGTCGAGCTCCTCGTCCTTGATGCCGCCCCAGACTTCGGCGCATTTCAGTCGATACATTGTCACACCTCATCGGTTTGGCGTCAGTGCCTGGCAAAACAGGTTCCCGGCCAACATCACGGCCGCAATGGGATGGTCGCGACAACGTACGGTGACCTTACATTCAGCCTTCCAGATTCCGGTCCAGACCGGTATCGGCTTCCTGTCCGACCGACCTCGGCGTCTTCGTCAATGACGCCGTTGGTGACGGATGGTCTCCTGGTTCGCGCTGCTGCCGAAACGGACGTACGAGCATGCCCTGCAGTGTTCGCCACTCGCGTTCAGATTGATCGTCGTCCAGACCCAACTCGATCTCCCATGGCTGGTCGCGCAGGCGGAACGTGCGGAACACACGATCCCAGACGGAGAGAACGCTGGCGAAGTTGGAGTCGGTCTCCGGACGCCAACGCGAGTGATGAACCCAGTGCATCCAGGGCGTGACGATCACCCAGCGCAACGCCCCATCCAGCCGCGGCGGCACACGCACGTTGCTGTGGTGAAAGAGGATGATTGGCAATAGAAACGCCTCATAGAGTAGAAGCTGAGGCAGGGACAGGCCGATCACCGGCAGTATGACCAACCGAGCAATGCTGGATAGTACGATCTCACCGGTGTGAAATCGCAGAGCGGACGAGGCGTCCATCTCGCGATCGGCATGATGCACCGCGTGAAAACGCCACAAGAACGGCAGCTTGTGATTGAGCACATGCCAGCCGTACATCCAGGCGTCGAAAAGAACCAGCCCCAGCACCCAGCCAAACCAAACAGGCAACAGCTCATCGACCTGGTGCAGCAGGCCGAACTGATGCTGCCGTGACCATTCGGTTACGACCAGCGCGGCTGCGCCAAACAGCGCCGCCGCGACGATCGCATTAATCGCCCCGAGCGCCAGATTCGCGGTGTCATGGCTGATGCGTCGACGGCGTTCCAGGAACATCGGAACGACCGACTCCAGGCACCACAACACGATCAGTGCCGCGGTCGCCGCGATCGGCTTCAAAAGAGCAAACTCCGCCCATGGTTCCGCATCAGCAATCATTCTGCGCCCTGCTTTGTTCCTTCGACGGCACTATCCCGCGGATGGTAGCGCTTCAAGGACGCGAATCACTTCGTCCGGGTCGGCCCGCTTCGTATAGTCCCAGTCGGCGAAGGCGTAGCGAATCACGCCTTCGCGGTCGATCACAAAGGTCGCCGGGGCCGGCAACTCCCAGGTGCCGGAAACGTTGGCCTTGCCCACGTCCATGCCGTATCCGAGGTACTTTTCGCGCGTCGCATCATCCACGGCGAAGTGCACTTTGAACGCCTTGGCCGCCTCGTGCCGCGGATCGGACAGAACCGTGTACGCCAAGTGGCCCTTCTCGATCGTGCGCGCGGCTTCGTCCGGCTTCTCCGGCGTGAGGGCGATGAATGTTCCCCCGGCGCTGCGCACATCTTCCAGCCGGTTCTGCCAGCCCGCGAGGGCCCGGTTACAGATCGGACACCAGCCGCCGCGATAGAACGTCAGCACGATCGGCCCGTTCTTGTAGAGATCCGCCAGTTGCACCGACTTGCCGTGCACATCGAGCAGCGCGGCGCCGGGGGCCTTCGTGCCTACGGGCAGTCCCGGCGCCGGCGCCGCCGTCTCGGCATCCGCGCTGCTGCGCACGACCTGGGTTTGCGGGAAGAACGCCGACCAAGAGTAATAGAAAGTCTGCGCCGTCCGCGCGGCGGCCGGCGCCTCCGCGACCGCGACCCCGGCTTCGGTGCGCTTCACGCGCACCACGCCGGCCGGCGTCGGGAGCGCGAACTCCTGGCCGATTGCGTCAGCCGGCACGAACCACGCCTGCTCCCCGACGGCCACCCCCAGGCCCAGCGTCTTGCGCGGAAGCGCATCGCCCACCTTCGCCACCGGGACCATCAGCCCTTCCCCCGCAAAGTAACTCTCATAGGGAGACTGGCCATAGTCACGCTGGTGACCGGTCTCGCGACTGACGATGGACGCCTTCGCGTGGGCCTTGCGGAACGCGCCAGCGGAGACGAGTCGTACGGGCAGCATATCGAGCGACGTACCCGCCAGCGGGCCGGACACGGCCTGCATGCCCAGCTGACTCCAGAGCCCCTTGTCGCGGCGGTCGTACATGAGCACGTTCGAGTTGAACAGGGCGCCCGACACGCCGAACTCCAGCACGGCCGGGTCGCCGTTGGCCTGCTTGACCCGCCGCGAGAAAACCGTCGCCGAGTCGCAGAGCGGGCAATACGTCACCGCGACCGGTTCACCGCCGATCGTGAGGTTCACGATCTCGTGCCAGTCCAGGACGCGCAGGGGCACACCGATCGTCTCGTCGCCGACAGTGACGGCGATGATCCGCGCATCGTCCGGCAGCCACTTTGCTTCGGCGACCGGTTCGAGCTTCGGGTCGGTCAAGGCTGGGATGGCGTCGCGCGGCAGAAGCGTGTGAATCTGGTCCTTGGGAATGCTCAGATTCGACAGGTCATACTCCTTTTCGATGTTCACCGAGCCGGGCCGCTGCACCTGGCGGAACTGATCCGCGTCGGCCGAGCGCGGAGCAGGCGCGCTTTCCTGCGCTTCCGCGGGTATCTGCACGAGTAGCGTCACGGCACCAAGACCCGCGAGCACGATCATCAACAGCACAAGTCGCATTGATTCTCTCCTTCAAATTTCAGCGATGATCATTGTTCGACACTGTATTCAGGGGCGAAGCATGAGCCTCGTTCGGGATGCGTGGCGTCACTCCGTCGGTGGGAGTGAGCCGAATATTGCCAGTCGTGCCGTTATGGCGAGTCACGGTTGGGGCATCATATACGCAGGCGTCACCCGCAACCGCCGCAAGTGAGCCGCGACCAGTCATGAGCGGCGCCAGGCCATAACGAAAGCAGGCGGCTGAGATCGCTCCGCCCACGAGTGGGGCCGCGATATAGACCAGCAGGAAGCCGCCGCGCGGACCGGGGATTGCAGTGCTGCCCCATCCCGCAAGATACGCCACCAGCCGCGGACCGAAATCCCGCGCCGGGTTGAGGCCGGCCTGAGTGAGCGGCGCGATGATCGCGATGATCGCCGCGACGGTCGCGCCGATGAACACCGGCGCCAACCCATCGCCCGGCCGTCCCACGTTGCAGCCCTCCGTCAATGCAAAGATCATGATGACCAGCAGGAAGGTCCCCAGTGCTTCAGCCAGCATGGCCGTGCCAAACGTCACTCCCAATCCAGACGCGGCGAAACCGGGATTCGGGAAGTACTCGCCGAACATCATCGCCGTCTGCACCGACGCCGGCGCGCCGCGCACGATCCCGTGGATGTGCTCGAACTCGGCGATCGCGCCGCCGAAAAGGAGCAGCACGGTCGCCCCGGCCGCAATGCCGCCCGCGAGTTGTGCAACCCAGTACCAGGGCAGCAGCCGCGGGTTCATCCGGCCAGCGAGCACCATACCGAGCGATACAGCGGGGTTCAGGTGCGCGCACGACAGGTGCCGCGTGGCGTAGATCGCCAACGTCACGCCGATGCCCCACACGGCTGCGACCTGCAAGAGCCCGACATGGGCGTTATAGAGCACAGCCACGGCGACCGTGGCCGTGCCGAACAAGACCAGCAGGAATGTGCCGACGAACTCACCGAGGCACATCGCCTTCAGCTCCGTCGTTGTGGTACAGTTCATGGTCGGCCTCCCGCAATCGCGAATGTTGCTTCGCTTCTCGCCATCAGCAGCAACCCCCGCTCGTCAGGCCATCCGACGCACCCGCCACCGAAGCCGGACCGCACGGAAACAGCCCGAAGTGGCGTGAGCGGTCGCCGTCCACGCGGAAGTGCGGCGCCAGGCGCGTCTCCGCCAGCATCGCCGCCGTGTTGCCGCAGACCAGCATTGGCTTGTGCCGGAAGAACGCGTGGTGATCATCGAGCACGAACACGTGGGGAGCGTGGCGCAGGGTTCCCAGGTAGGTTGCGACCTGCCCATAGTCCTCGCAGCGGTCCTCCAGGCTGTCGAGCTTGAAGGCCCGCACGGTGACGGACTCGAAACGCGTCGTGCCGACGCGCTCCTCGATCTCGGGATTGGCGATCTGCACGGGGCGCCGCGTCATGACACGGACGTCCGGCACGCCCAGGTCGAGCAGCATGCGGCGGAAGTCCTCCCAGTACAGTGCGCCGGCCAGGCATTCGCCGAGCAGCACCTGGTCCTCCAGCCACTCGGCCGGCCCACGCCGATCGGCGAAGGTGTCGGCGAAGTACAACTCGCCGCCGGGCTTGAGGACACGGAAGACCTCCTCGAAAACGCGGCGCTTGTTCGGCGCGAGATTGATGACGCAGTTCGAGATCACCACGTCAACCGAGCCATCTTCGACGCCCGCGGCCGCCAGGTTTTCCAGGTATCCGTGCACGAAACGCGTGTTGGGTGCTTCAAAGCCGAACGTCTGCGCCTGCTTGCGTTCGTGCGCTCGAGCCACGCGCAATTGCTCGTCGGTCATATCGAGCCCGATGACCCGCCCGCGCGGGCCGACGAGCTTCGCGCAGATGAATGCGTCGCGCCCGGTACCACAGCCCAGGTCGAGCACCGTACAACCGTCGAGCGCCGCAGAGATCGGTGAACCACAGCCGTAGAAGCGTTCGGTGATCTCCGGCGCCAGCTGGGCGACGATGCTCTTCAGGTGATGAGGAAGGCTGTCTGTCGAGCAGCACGCATCGGTCTTCAGATGCGACGAATGCTGAAGAACGCGCCCGTAGTATTCCTGGACGGATTCATGGGTTGCCGTTGCGGAACTCACGTGTTCTATCTCCTGTCATGGCAGTGCGATTGGCGCCTAAAGCCCCACGACGCGACCGGGCTGAAGTCGGCGCACCGGCCGCGCCGTGGGGAGGGGGACGTCCGCTCGTACTACTCGATGGCGTACTTGCCCGGGTTGGCCTGGAACTTCGCCTTCAGCTCGGCGTTCGGGAACAGAAAACGTCGGCCCTGGTAGTCGACCGCAAACTCGGCCTCACCCGGCACATCCTTGCCCATGTCCACCTTGCACACTGGGCAGTGGCCGTCAAGCGCCATGTCCGCGTTGTCATACTTATCCGGGTTCTTCTTGAACATGTCCAGCTGCTTCTGTCCGGGGAACAGATACAGTCGCCCGCCCCGAGTCAGATGGAACTCGGGCTTGCCGGCCACCAGCTTGCCCATTTCGACCTTGCAGACGGTGCAGTCCCCGCCAAGTGCCGGCGTGAACGCCTCCGGGTCCTTTTCGAACATCGCCTTCTGCTCGGGACCGGGGAACAGGTAACGCAGCCCGTCGTGGACGACCGCGATCTTCGGGTCGCCTTTCACAACTTGGTCCATCTTCACCAGGCACACCGGACACGCCCCGTCCAGCGCCAGATCTGCGTTCTCGTACTTGGCCGGGTTGTTCTTGAACGTGTTGAGTTGCTCCTGCCCCGGAAACAGGTACAGACGCTCCTTGTGCACGAGCGCGAACTCGGCCTTGCCCGGCACACGCTGGCCCATGTCGACAAGGCACACCACGCAGTCGCCGCCGAGCGCCGGGACGAACTTGGCCGGATCAGCGTCGAACATCTTCTTCTGCTCGGCGGACGGGAAACGATACGTCTTCCCGTCATAGTCCGATGTGAACTCAGCCTTGCCCTCGACAAGCTGATTCATTTTCCCGAGGCACACGCTGCACTTGCCGTCGAGGGCCAGCGGCAGGTCTGCCGCATGCACCGCGGGTATTGCGATTATGGCGAACACTCCGCACAGCGTAGCGATTTTCGTATTGCTCATTCCTGATTCTCCTTTGAGCACGCTGGCCCGCGTCGCGTGCTTCGGGACAACGGGCTATCTCGTGCTCGCATGTTGTTCCGTACAGGTCGGTCTTCCCGATTAACTTCAGGCTCACGCGAGCCAGAACACCAGCCCGCCGATCGCGACGAGCAGCAGCACTCCGATCATCATCTTCTCGTGCCCACAAGTACCTTTGTGACTGTGGCAGCCGCTTCCGAGTTTGCACATCATCGACATGATTGTCTCCTTGCGTATCAATCAGAATTACAGGGTTTCTTCGTTGCGTTCATCGCGCCGCGCACCGCGCGGGCGACGCCATTCACTCTCACGCCTCCGCAGGACGCGCTTTGCGAGGTCCGACGTCTGCACGCGGATCGGCCTTCGCCGTTACAACGTGCTCACGTTCTAGCCATTCCACGGCCGATTGCGGCCGATTTGCCAGGAGCCAGCCCGGCTCGCGCACCCATTGGCGACTCAGCAGGCCAAGGACGAGGCCGTACGCCAAGTGGGCTAGCAGAACCGTGACGGGCATGCTGGGCATTTCTGCTCCCATGAAACCGATTCCGAGTGCCTTCACCGCCGGGCTCAGCAGGAAGCCCACGCCGATCAATCCCGCATATCCGAGCGCCCACCGCAGTGACCGCCGGCCCAGGAGAACCGTGAACAGAATCCCGAAGGCCGCGCCGTTCCAGAAGTGGTACGCCCAGCCGATGACATCCGACGCCAGCGAGGGCCCCAACATGAAGCGATCCAGGAGCAGCACGCCCATCAAGCGTGGCAGGTCGCCGGGCATGCCCTCGAACGCGTGAAAGCTCGTGATCCGCACCGCCTCCAGGCCGATAGTCGCGATGAACCCCGCGGCAGCGCCGGCCAGCAGCCGATTCGTCAGGCGTTTGTGCCCGCGTCTCCAGGCCATGAGCGTCACCACGGCCAACAATGCTACTGCTGGAATCAGCAGCCACTCTCCAAGCACCGACATCTTGGCCAGGCCTGCCTGGGCGGCTGGAAAGATGTTCGGCGCGGTGCCGGCCAGCAGGAGGACCAGCGCGGACAAAATCACTTCTTCGTTGAGGATGCGTCGCATGGCGTTCACCTCCGGTGCGGCGGCCCCGAGGGGCCGCCGCTCACCTGGGCAGTGGGACTACTTGGGCAGCATCGAGACCATGTTCAGGAGTTTCCCATCCAGCATCTTGGCGACCTGATCCACCTTGGGATTGCCGAAAGAACCAAGCTCGTTGGAGGGCGGTATGTAGCGGACCACCGTCTTGCCGCTCGCGTTCTTGTAGACGTTGATGCGGACCGGCACGGCGACGCCGGCGCCGGGCTCCTCCGAGAAGAGCTGCTTGCCGACATTCGGGTTGCCGACGAAGATCGTCTCGGACTCCACCTTCAGTCCCGTCATCTCCAGCACCTTGCCCTGATGGAGCTCACCCATCACCATCATGCCGTTGTCAGCCACCATCTTCTTCAACCGATCGAGCGTCTCGCCAACCGAACCACGGACGACGACGGCCACGCTGGTCCCGTCAGTAGGTGGTGAGTTCTGCCCCCGGGCATCCTTCCCCACGGTCGCCAATGCCACAATGCCGACCAACACGCTGGCCACGATCGATCGATTCACAGTCTTTCTCAGTTCAGCAGTCATCGAATTGTCTCCTGTGTCTGCGTTTCCAACGGGCTCCTCCGTCACCACGTGAGTTTGAGAGCACCGGTTACGTCCATTCCGCCCGATGGCTGCCAGGCCCACGAAGGCCTGCATCGAGCGTCCTCTGTCAGGAAGGTCGGTGTGCCCGCGTGCGCCTTACGTGGTCAAAGAAAAATCTCCGAAAGTGTCGCGATGGGCGCTATTCGGGAGCTGCTCAGCCGTGTTTCTCCTCCGCAAGGCCCCCAACTGGGCCGGACAGTTCTCAGGGAGCGAGTCAGCGCAGGAAGGCAATCTGCCTCTCTGGTATTCGCAAAGTCGTCCGAGGGACGCCATGTTAAGTCGATCATCAAGACGGGAGGGCGAATGCTGTTGGCCGAACGTGGGCACAGGAGGAGTGTCGAGTTGCCGTTCCGCGACGATCACATTGTGCAGCGCTCACACGATGCACGCTGATCACTGGCCCCCATGTGGTTCGAGGAACGCGTAGACGTCGTCGGGCGCATGGAGTCGTTTGGCCTTGGCAACGTCGTACAGATCGGCGAACGGCGCCCCGCAGCGGTGGCGGCCGGACGGCGCCGGATGATCGCAGTCGGTCGCGCGATCGATCGCCTGAAAGTCCGCCAGGCTCCACTGCACCGTGTGCGGCGAGATACGGCCATCTTCTGAGACGATGACGACCTGCGGAGTGCGCAGCCGCGTAGACCAGTGCTCCCGCGGTGTCCGAATCTCGATCGTCGTGGAGGTTCCGGTTGCGACACTATTTGCCTGATCCGCGGAGACGCTTACCCGCTCTCGATCCATCGCCGATAGGACGATGAATCCGGGCTCGGCGTCTGATATGCCGATCGCCAGGAATCCACCAGCGAGGTTGGCGATAGAACTGATCCGGTCCGCATTCGCGTGTGTCGAAAATCGCTGCACCGCACTGTAGGCGACAAGGACGGCGCCCCCGGTAAGCAGGATTGGCAGCCACCGTCGCCGGACACCCGTTCGCCGAACCTCGGGGATCACCGGGCAACATGGAGAATCGACCGCCGACAATGATTGCGCCGCCGCCGACAGGGTTGAATCACCAACTGGGGAGCGGTTTGACTCGATAGAATCTGCAGGGAGCATTGCAACCTCCTGATGAGCAATCGGCCGCTATTTGGCCGGCTTCCACCGGGACGGTCGTCGATTCCTGGGAGGCCTTACATGGCGTCCTGGAAAAATCGCGGGATTACCGGTCGGCGTCGCGTGTGGCCGCCTTGATCTGTTCGCGTGCTTCCGGGGAGAGGGTGGCTGCTTGCTCGATGGCGTCGGATACGCTGGACCGCCCCCGCACGAGCCTGTCGAGTCCCTCGATCTGACGTCGAAAACGCGAGCAGCCGCGGCACATCATCAGGTGCAAATGGATCGATAATCGCCGTCGCCACGGGAGGTTATGCTCGAGTCCTTCGGAAACGAGGCGGCTGACTTCACGGCAACTCAGCATCACGATGCCTCCGGCGCGTCGGCGCCGAACCAGCTTACCTCCAGACAGCCCCGCAAGCGTGTGCGGGCGCGGTGGAGGGACACCCATAGGTTGGTCGCGGAAATGCGCAGCGCCTTACAAACCTCGTCGCTTTCTACATCGTCGACCACCCGGAGCGTGAAGATGTCCCGCAGCCTTGCCGGCAGCCCGTCCAGGCAGCCGCGAAACGCCCGCCAGAACTCCTCGCGACTGACCAGGTCGTCGTCCACCGTCCACGGCCCGGGCTGCTGCCGCCAACGCCCGCGCTCGTCGAACAGCGCCCCCAATTCATCGTCGTCGGGCAGCTCCTCCGCCGGATCAGTCCGGTACGCAGCCCGAAAGTGGTCGAGGATCTTGTGGCGGAGAATTCCGAGGAGCCAGTTTACCGGTGAAACCTCGCCGCGGAACTGATCCGCCGACCGCATAGCCGCGATGAAGGTCTCCTGGACGAGATCCTCGGCGACCTCCGGCCGTTTCACGCGCGAAAGCGCATGCCGGTACAGCCGGTCGCCATGCTCGTCGACCCACGCCTCGATTAGGTTGGAGACCTTCTCATCCACCATATCTCCCCCTAATGTACGCCCCCCACACTACTGACACAATGGACACCATGACGAGCGATCATGTCTTGCCTCGCAATTCAACTGGAATCTCCGGACGGTGTTCTGTGAGAGACTCCCTGACCCGCTACGCCGCGGATCGCTCGCGTAATTCGTCCAGTTTCGCCTTGGCTTGCCGTGCCCAGGCCTGCCAACGTGGCAGTTTCGTCCGAACTTCACCCGCATAGACGTCCTGCGGCGTCACCGGGTCGCCGCCCGCTTCCGGAAGCAGTGCCCAGTGGGGCCGGTCGGTGTTGTACCGCTGGCGGAACTCGGCCAGGCACGCGCGGGCGTCCGCCGTCTGAACAATTAGTCTCGAAAAAAGTGTGCATGTGTCGAGTTTTTGGGTTTGCGGTGCTCGAACACCGTTACGCCCACACTAGTTCACGTCCAGTGGCGAAACTGGCCGACCGAGAGGTTAACGTACCCCGCCCGGGCCGAGACGCCTGGGCGTTCGCGTTTCTAGGCCCAGAAACCGCAAGGGTTTAGCAGCACGGAGCGGCCGGCGAGGATCTCTCGCGGAGCGCCTCCGTTTCGCCGTCCCCGTACCATTGGCCCCGTCGGCCCCCGTCCGAGCCCCAAAGTCTCTGAGTCTCAAACCTGCACCGACCCGGTGGTTATGACGGCCATAACCGGCGGGTCAGGGGTGTCGCGCGGGGTCATAACTGACCTGCGTTGATCGGTACTTTGCCCGGAGGGTCGTTTCGTCGCACAGCTTGGCGCGTGGCCAGTGGAAAGCACCACCTTGAAGTGCGCGTCGCTCTAGCGAAAATGCTAGACATGTCCACGCTACCGTCCGAAGGCTATCGTACCATTGCGGTCGAGACTGAGATTCCTTGGCCCAACGTGCCAACCACCGTCAGCTTCTGCGAACAGGAGCTTCAACTGCTCCCAGACTCTGATGACACCGCCCGCATGATTCGCGTCAAAACGACAGCCGAGCTAACATCAATTGACGCGGACAAGCTGATTCTGGAGTTCCTTAGCGCAATTGCGTGGTCTGATCAGCGCGGCGCGGCCACAACGCTCGGCAACTGGTGCACAGTGCCTCTCGATATCGGCAAGGGTCCGAGAGGAATGACTGGCGACGGAAGATTCCCCTATCTCGCCAACCCGTCCAGTGCTAAGGCCAAGCTTGCGTTGGCACTGTACAGAGAAGGCCTTTCGGCAAATCTCATACCCTATAAGTTCCTCGGATTCTTCAAAGTCATCAACATCATTCGAGGCACTGGTAAGGAGCAGAGGGAGTGGATTAGGAATAACACTAAACATGTGAGCGATAAGGAGGCGCTTTCTCGAATCGGCGAGATCCAAAACGCCGGTCGGGACGTAGCGGATTACCTCTATTCCTCTGGACGGTGCGCGGTCGCCCACGCCTTTGATCAGAACAACGTAGTCAACCCTGACGAACCTAAACATCTGATCCGGCTATCACAAGACCTCCCCGTTGTCCGCGAGCTGGCGCGCATCGCGATCGAGCGTGAACTTGGTGTGGTTTCCAGGAAGCAATGGGATCTTCAACGCTGATGCTACCGACGTACAACTTTGCAGACTGAGCCCTGCACGCTCTCGTCGTCCGTAGCCTCGAGTTCAAACCCATATCGTTGGTACCATGTCAGCAGGAAAGGGGACCGTTCTAGGTCTGCCTGTGTGACATTGCCCCATACCTCCGAAACGCCTGCGGAATCGGCCGCCTGCAAAACGCGTTTAAGGAGTTCACGACCGATTCCGCGACCACGAAGTTGCATTGGTGTGCAACCTGTCAACCGCCGAGTGAGGCGACTTGCGAGCGATCTATGTGATCGCGGCATCTCCAACTCAACCTCAATATCTCCGAGTTGGAGTCGGCCGCCGTCTCTGCTACATACGGCGCGCCCGACGCGGATTCCGTCGATTCGCGCCTCAAGGATAATGAAAGCGTCGTCGTTCGCTACAAGCACATATTCAACCGGCTGCGAATTCAAGTGCAATCCCCATTGAGCAATCCACTGGCCCGCGGCCATTTCGCTCCTTCAATCCATAGTGCAGAATCATCCGACCGTGTCGTTCGTGTGGCAAGCAGTCTCAAACCGTCCTCGGCTTGTGCCTCCATGCACAAGGAACCTCTAGGTTGTGCGGACATTTTCGCTTCATTTGGCATAGGTAACCAGTGGGCGCCATAACCGACCGGTCACCGGGACTGGTGATGTCGGCGCCAGAACAAGCTGGTGACCACGGCATGCACGACAGGTACCCCCCGGCCGCGCGACGGAAGGACATCGGCTCGATCCTCGCCAGGGCGGTCCTGCGACTCCACCACAGAGGCCAAGTTACGAGCCGACAAAATCCCCCGCCAAGCATCGAAAACGGCCTTGAGTTCCTCGCCGAAACGAGGCTGAGTGGTCCTCGTACCCGCGGGTTATGGCCGCGGGAGGACGGAGACAACACATGAGCACCACCATCGCGAAGGAACTGGCGGCCCTGGACCGCATGACCGTCGGCGAGCTGCACAACCGCTACGCCGAGGTCTTCGGCGAGCGGGCCCGCAGCCGGCACAAGCAGTACCTGGTCCGGCGGATCGCCTGGCGGATCCAGGCCAATTCCGAGGGCGGGCTGAGCGAAAGGGCCTTGCGCCGGGCGGCGGAGCTGGCCGACATCGCCGACGTTCGCGTCACGCCGCCACGGGTAGCGCCCACGCCGCGACAGGGGCGAGCGACGGCCACGGGGCGTGCCCCGCTCGATCGCCGGCTTCCGGCGGTTGGGGCCGCGATCACGCGCAAGTACCGGGGCCAGACCATTAGCGTCACCGTCCTGGCCGACGGCTTCGAGTACGTCGGCGAGCGGTACAGGTCGCTGACGGCGGTCGCGAAGGCCATCACCGGCTCTCACGTGAACGGGTTCCGGTTCTTCGGGCTGGAGGCCAGGCCGTGAGCCGTCGAAAGTCACAGGCGACCGGTTCGTCCACGGCACCGACCATCCGCTGTGCCATCTACACCCGCAAGAGCAGCGACGAGGGGCTCCAACAAGAGTTCAACTCGCTCGACGCCCAGCGGGAGGCGGCGGAGGCGTACATCGCCAGCCAGAAGGCCGAGGGCTGGGTGTGTCTGCCCGAGCGGTACGACGACGGCGGCTTCACCGGCGGGAACATGGAGCGCCCGGCGCTGCGGCGGTTGCTGGCCGACATCGAGGCTGGCGGCATCGACTGCGTGGTGGTCTACAAGGTTGACCGCCTGAGCCGGTCGCTGCTGGATTTTGCCCGCATCATGGAGGCCTTCGAGCGGCGGAACGTCTCGTTCGTATCCGTGACCCAGCATTTCAACACCACCAACTCCATGGGGCGGCTGACGCTGAACGTGCTGCTCTCCTTCGCCCAGTTCGAGCGCGAGATCATCGGGGAGCGCATCCGCGACAAGATTGCCGCGTCGCGGGCCCGGGGGAAGTGGACCGGCGGGACGCCCGTGCTGGGGTACGACGTGGACCGGTTGGCCGGTGGGCCGCGGCTGGTCGTCAACGCGGTCGAGGCCGCGCGGGTGCGCGAGATCTTCGGGCTGTACCTCGAGCTGGGGTCTCTGCTGCCGGTGGTGGCCGAGCTCGAGCGGCGAGGCTGGGTCAACAAGGTGTGGACGACGCGGGCCGGCCGGCCGCGCGGCGGCCTGGCGTTCGACAAGACCCGGCTGCACAGCATGCTGACCAACGTGATCTACATCGGGAAGGTGCGGCACAAGGAGGTCGTCTACGACGGCGAACACGAGGGGATCGTGCCCGCCGACCTGTTCGATCGGGTGCAGCGCCAGTTGCGCCAGAACGGAGGCCCGCACACCGGCCGGTTCCGCAACCGGCACGGGGCGCTGCTGCGCGGACTGCTGTTCTGCAAGGCGTGTGGGCGGGCCATGTCGCACACCTTCTCGACCAAGGGCAACAAGCGGTACCGCTACTACCGGTGCACGAACGCCCAGAAGCGCGGCCGCGGCAAATGCCCGAGCGGGTCGCTGCCGGCGGCGGAGATCGAGGCGGCCGTCGTCGATCAGATCCGATGCATCGGGCGGGACCCCGGCCTGCTGGCGGACACGCTTGCCGAGGTGCGCGCCCAGGCGGAGGCCGCGATCGACCGCCTGGAGGGCGAGCGGCGGGCGCTGGAACGCGGGCTGGCCCGGTGCCGTGCCGAGTTAGCGCGCCTAGCGGCCGGTGACACCACCGGCGCGACGGCCGCCCGTGTCGCGGACCTCGAGAGCCAGATTGGCCAGACCGAACAGCGGCTGACCGAGTGCGCGCTGGAGTTGGCGGACCGCCGGCGGGACCGGCTGGATGAGGCGGACGTGACCGCCGCGCTCGCCGACTTCGACGGCGTCTGGACGGCGCTGAGCCCGCGTGAGCAGGTCCGGCTGATCAACCTGCTGGTCCACCGAGTCGAGTACGACGCGGCCGACAGTGCCATCGAGATCGCGTTCCACGCCACGGGCATCAAAGCACTCGGGCAGGAGCCGGACGCGCCCAACGTTGAGGAGGCCGCATGATCACGGTCAAGCGAAGACTGCACGTTACGAGGCAGGCCCACGGCCGCGTGTCCTTCGTCGAAACGCCGCCGGCCCACGAGACCGCCGAGCCCGGCCGCGTGCCCCGCGTCTCGCGGCTCATGGCTCTGGCGATCACGTTCGATAAGATGCTCCGGGAGGGCAAGGTCAAGGACCTGTCCGAACTGGCGAGGCTGGCCCACGTCACCCAGCCTCGGATGACGCAGATCATGAACCTCAACCACTTGGCGCCGGACATTCAGGAAGCAATCCTGTACCTCCCGCCCCTGGTCGATGGGCGCGACCCGATCACGGAGCGTGATCTTCGGCCGATTATTCAGCTGCGGGATTGGCGAGAACAGAGGCCAATCTGGCGGAAATCCAGATCCGCGTCAGTAAATTATCCGGACTGAAGGCCAGCATCTTCATTTCATAATCCGTTTTCTATCAACGAGTTACGATTGAAGCAGTCCGCAGGTCGCGGAGAACATAAGCAGTAGCGCGAATACTGATCTCTTGACAGGCCTGTCAGGCGAGCATAAACTAGCAGTATGCTCGCTACTGACGGACAAAATCAGCAGACGAAACTTCCGACCGTGGCCCGGGTTCAGCCCGGCTATCTCAGCCGCCAAGGCCTTCGTTCGGCTCCCAACGGAACTCATTACCTTCTCCAGGCGAGAGATGTCTCGCCCAGAGCCGGCATTCGATCTGCCGGCCTGCTGCGATTTCGCCCCCAGCGTCAACCCGAACTGTATCAGATCGGCCGCGGCGACATCCTCATCGCGTCGCGCGGTCGGGAGCATCAGGCTCATCTCGTCCAGCAGGATCTGGTCGACACGCTTGCATCGAGCGTGTTCTACATCGTGCGACCGCGTGCCAAGCGTATCGTTCCGGCATACTTGGCGTGGTGGCTGAATCAACCGCAGGTGCAGGCGCAGATTGCCTCGGGCGCCCGTGGCACGAACATCGGCTACATCGCCCGCCAGGTCTTGGAACACCTACCGATCGTTGTCCCGCCACTTAAGGTGCAGAACAAGATCGCCGAAGTCCTTGAGCTTACCCAACGACAGCAGGCACTCCAGGCCCAACTTGACCAGAAGCGCGAACAGCTGATTCATGCCGTCTGCCGACAGGCTATCCGGACGGAAAAGGAATGACCCATGACCCAGAACGTGTCCCAAAAGGAAATCAACGACATCTTGTGGCAGGCCTGCGACACTTTTCGCGGCACGCTCGATCCGACGCAATACAAAGACTACATCCTCGTGATGTTGTTCATCAAGTACATGTCCGACCTTTGGGGCGACAAGCGGGACCAGTACCTCAAGCAGTACAAGGGTGACGAGCGGCGGGTCAAGCGCGCCCTCGATCGCGAGCGCTTTGTCATGCCCGCCGTTGAACTCCGCGATAAGAAGGGCAACGTGGAAGAAACCTTCCCCGCCAGCTTCGACAGCCTGTATGAGCGCCGCACCCGCGCCAATATCGGGGAACTGATCAACATTGCCCTCGATGCAATCGAGGACGCGAACAAGGCCAAACTAGAGAACGTCTTCCGCAACATCGACTTCAACTCGGAGCCAAACCTCGGCCAGGCCAAGGACCGCAACCGCCGCCTGAACCACCTTCTGGAGGACTTTGCCCGGCCGCAGCTCAACCTGCGCCCAAGCCGCATCGGCAACGAAGACATCATTGGCAACGCCTACGAATACCTGATCAGTCGCTTTGCTGCCGACGCGGGAAAAAAAGGCGGCGAATTCTACACCCCCGGCGAGGTCGCCACGCTTCTGGCCAAGCTGCTCAAGGCCAAGCCCGGCGACACCATCTGCGACCCCACCTGCGGCTCTGGTTCGCTGCTCATCCGCGTCGCCAAGGAGATCGGCTCGCGCAACTTCGCTCTCTTCGGCCAGGAGTCCAATGGCTCCACCTGGGCGCTGTGTCGCATGAACATGTTCCTTCACGAAATGGATAACGCCCGCGTCGAGTGGTGCAATACCATTACCAGCCCGCACCTGGTCGAGGGCGACCGCCTGCTCCGGTTCAACATCGTCGTCGCAAATCCCCCGTTTAGCCTCGACAAGTGGGGCCACGATTTCGCCGAGAATGACCCGTACAACCGCTTCTGGCGCGGCATTCCACCCAAGAGCAAAGGCGACTACGCCTTCATCAGCCACATGATCGAAACCGCCTTGGAGGATGAGGGCCGCGTCGGCGTGATCGTGCCGCACGGGGTGCTGTTTCGGGGCGGAGCCGAGGGCAAGATTCGCCAGAAGCTCATTGAGGACAACCTCCTCGACGCCGTGATCGGCCTGCCCGCCAACCTCTTCTTCGGCACGGGCATCCCCGCCGCCATCGTCGTGTTCAATAAGGCCCGCAAACCGTGGGGCCAGGCTCGCTCGCACCGGGATAAGCACATTCTGTTCATCGATGCCAGCAGAGAATTTGAGGATGGGAAAAACCAGAACCGTCTCCGCCCGCAGGACGTCACCAAAATCGTAGCCGCCTTCGATACCTTCAAGCATGTGGACAGGTACGCCCACCCGGCCTCGCTGGATGAAATCAAGGAGAACGATTTCAACCTGAACATCCCGCGTTACGTAGATACTTTCGAGCCGGAACCGGAGGTCGATATCCCCGCCATGCAAAAGGAAATCGCCACACTGGAAGGCGAACTCGCCGCCGTGGAAAAGGAACTGAAAGGACACCTCAAGGAACTGGGGCTTTGACGGGAACTGCTGATGGCGAAGACGCGACACATCAAGGAATCGGTTCGGTGCATGCTGTGGGGACGCGCCGCCGGTCGGTGCGAGAAATGCAACCTCCAATTGTCATGGGACCCGCAGACCAAGGCCGACGCCAACTTGGCTGAAGCTGCCCATATCATCGGCTTCAGCGAAGACGGGCCCCGACCAGAGCGCGACATTCCCGAATCTGCGATTAACGATATTGACAACTTGATGCTGCTCTGCCGCCTCTGCCATTCGCCCATTGTTGATGCCAAGGAGGCGGAATACACAGTTCAACGCCTGCGTGCGATGAAGCGCCGCCATGAGGACCGCGTCGAACGCGTAACCGCCATCGGCCAGGAACGAGGCAGTCACATCCTGCTATACGGGGCCAACGTCGGCGATCACAATCCACAGGTGTCATATCAAGTGGCAGCGCCCGCGTTAATCGCCGACGATCGCTACCCCGCCTCCAGGACGCCGATCGCATTGGGCATGGCGAACAGCAGCTTCCGCGATCGATCGGGCGACTTCTGGACCATTGAATCCCGGCAGCTCGCTGTGATGGTTGACCAACAAGTCAAGCCGCGCCTGCGGCCCGGCGATGTCGAGCACCTGTCGCTGTTTGCCGTGGCTCCGCAGCCGCTGTTGGTCATGCTGGGATATCTGCTCTGCGATATCAATTACAGCGCGCGCGTTTACCAGCTGCACCGTGAGCCCCCGGGTTGGGCTTGGCAGAATCACCCCGACGGCTTCGACTACATCATTGAACGCCCCGAGACGCCCAGCGGTGAACCCGCCTTGGTGCTGGCGCTTAGCGCACCGGTCGCCGACAAGCGCGTCACCGCGAAGCTTGGCGATGCCAGTATCTGGCGTGTCACCATCGCCGAACCCGACAACGACTACCTCAAGTCCGCCCGTCAATTGCAGCAGTTCCGGGAGCTGATCCGCCCGCTGTTCGACGAGATCAAGGGCCACTATCCAACCGGCACCATGCTGAACGTATTCCCGGCCGCGCCGGTGTCAGTCTGCGTGGAACTGGGCCGAGCCATTCAACCCAAGGCCCACATGCCGCTGCGGATTTGGGATCAGAACAAGGACCGGGGCGGATTCATTCACGCCCTTGACATCAACCTGCCGTAAGGAGATCCGCCGTGAGTGAATTCGAAACCCGTAGACAACTGAACCATCTTCTCCGCGATCTTGCCGACACGCTCGATGTGCCTCCGTCCAAGTATGCCGAGGCGAAGGACCACTACAAGGCAGTGGGCGAGTGGCTCAACGCTGAAGGCTCGAAGCTCGCGGCGTTTTCCCCCGAGATCTATGCGCAAGGCTCGTTCGCACTCGGGACCGCCGTACGGCCGCTCGGCGAAGATGAGTATGACGTTGATGCCGTCTGCTTACTCGAATTGACCGACCATCAGGTGAGCCAGCACGAACTGAAGGAGATGATCGGCCGAAGGCTAAAGGACCCGAGTAGCCGTTACAGGGACAAGATCGAACCCGAGGAAGGCGGTCGCCGATGTTGGACGATCCAATACGCGGACAACTCACAATTCCACCTCGACGTTCTTCCTGCCATCCCCGATGTACCCGAATGGCTTCAGGCCATTGGCGTTGACGGTGGTATTGCCAGACACGCGATCCGAATCACGGACAAAACGACTCCCGATTACCTGACGGGTTGGCCCGCGATCGGCGCTGGGATGCATGACCCCACCCGCAGCAATCCCAAGGGCTACGCCACCTGGTTCAAAGACCGTATGCGAGTCAGGCTCGAAGAGGCAAAGGCCGCTCTAGCGCTCGAAAAGCGTGCGTCGGTCGAAGATATCGAAGATTACGAGGTGCGCACACCGCTGCAACGGGTCGTCCAGATTCTGAAACGCCACCGCGACGTGCGTTACAATGGTGATGAAGACCGACCCATCTCTATCATCATCACCACTCTCGCCGCCAAGGCCTATGACAATGAAGCCAACCTGTACGACGCCATCGTCAAGATAGTTCCGGGCATGCGACAGCACGTTGAGGATCGCGGCGGCGTGTACTGGGTGCCGAACCCCGTCAACCCGGCGGAGAATTTCGCGGACAGGTGGGAAGAATCGCCTCGGAAGGCCGATCTCTTTTTCGAGTGGCTCGACGCGGTGGAGGCCGAGTACCTGCACATCGCAACCGACGCGGGCTTCGAAAAGGTGGGCACCTACTTCGCTGAATCCTACGGCCAGCGCGATGCCAAAGTCGCCATGGCCAAGTACGCCAGCCGCCGGGTTGGGCATTCCCCCACCGTGCCGGGGGTTCCTGTCATCCTCGTCCCCAAACGCGGCAGTTCCGGCGAATCCTCCTACGCAAACGTTGAGGTGAAGCAGCCAAGCAAACCCTGGGGTGAATGATGTCAGCCAACGGCGTGGTCCAACTTGTGTTTGACCAAGTGATCGAGGCCCAGGCCGAACAGCCGGACCTGGAGTTGGTGCTGGCGCACACCGGCGAGATGATCGTCCGGGGCAGTGTCCGCTTCAGCATCGATCACGATGGCCGCGTCTACATGGATTCCTACCAGGTCGAAATCGCCGTCCCATCGGATTACCCGGCCTCGATACCGACAGTGAAGGAGACCGCTGAGAGGATTCCCGCTGATTTCCATCGCTTCTCGATGACCGGCAACCTCTGCCTCGCCGCACCCGTTGAGCTGGTTCGCGTCTTCGCCCAGGACCGCACGATCCGCCACTATATCGACCGGCTGCTGGTTCCCTATCTCTTCTCGTACACCTACTTCCGCGAGCACGGCCAGTTGCCGCATGGCGAATTGTCGCACGGCTTGATTGGTTTACTCGAGTATTACATGGAGTTCTTCACCGTTGGGCCTGTCACGACCATGAAATTGTTGAAGCTGCTGGCAGATAGCTTCGCCCCGCCTCTGATGCCATGTCCGTGCAACGACGGCCGCACGCTCCAGAACTGTCACGGCCCGAAGCTGGACGAACTGCGACCATTGCTACCACCTGAGCACTTCGCGCAAGATCTTCGGGAGATGATCGCGGCAGCACAGGTAGCGAAGATCACGTTGCCCGAACACGACGTTATGCCCAAGAGCATGTTGCGAAACCGGGAAAAGCGACGCCGGAAAAAGGCACGGAAACGATGACAAGCAGACTACTCCATCTCGGCGATCTGTTCCGCTCCCGCAGGCAGCGCGGTCGGGCGGGGTTGCCCGTGTTCGCCGTGACGATGGGCTACGGCCTAGTGCATCGAGATACGCTGGAACGCAAGACCAACGGTGCGCTTGCCCCCGAAGGGCACCTCCTCATCCGCAAGGGGGACATCGCGTACAACATGATGCGCATGTGGCAGGGCGCTTCCGGACTCGCCACGACCGATGGTATCGTGAGTCCCGCCTACGTGGTCGTTGCGCCCAAGGACGGCATCGATCCGCTGTTCGCATCCTACTGGTTCAAATCAGCCCGGATGATTTACCTGTTCTGGGCCTACTCCTACGGCATCACTGGCGACCGCTTGCGGCTGTATTACAAGGACTTTTCCAGGATTCCCGTATCCGTTCCCCCCAAGCCTAAACAAAAGCGCATCGGTGAGATTCTCTCTACGACCGATCGGGCGATCGCTGGGCTGGAGCAGTTGGTAGCGGCAAAGCGGACGCTCAAGAAGGGCCTAGCCCATCAACTTCTCACTGGCCAACGCCGCCTGCCGGGGTTCGGTAAACCGTGGCACAAGCGCGAATTCGGCCAGCTTGCGTCCCTGTCGAAGAAGCGATTCGATCCCCAAAATGGTGAGAACCGCCGGTGCATTGAGTTGGAGCATATTTCGCAGGGCGACGGGTGCCTGATTGGAACAATCGACTCGCGTGGCCAACAGAGCATGAAGGCGGTGTTCTCTAAAGGTAACGTTCTGTATGGCAAACTGCGCCCCAATCTCCGTAAGTCATATCTGTGCGACTTCGACGGCGTATGCTCAACGGAGATATGGGTTCTGCAGGCACAGATCGGCGTGTGTTGCAGCGAATATCTCGCCCAGTTGGTGCAAACCGAGCGCTTTGTCGCCGCCGCCTGCATCACCTCAGGCTCCAAGATGCCCCGGGCAGATTGGGGCTACGTATCGGAAATCCCGTTCGACATACCCGACGTGCTGGAACAAGACCGAATCGCCGCCGTGCTGGGCGCGGCGGATCGGGAGATTTTCCTGCTGGAGAAGAAGCTCACCGCTCTGCGTGAACTGAAAAAGGGCCTGATGCAGAGGCTGCTGAGCACCAGGGTTGAAGGGAGGTCATAGGCTATGGATACACCCTCCTTCAAAGAAGACCACATCTCGCAGGTCCCGGCGTTGGAACTGCTCCAGAAGCTGGGTTACGTCTATCTCACCCAGGAGGAGACCTTCCGGGGGCGCGGCGGGCGGCTTGCCGGCGTGTTACTGGAAAACGTGCTGGCCGAGCAATTGCGGAAGATCAACGTCATTCGATTCAAGGGTCGCGAATATCCGTTCAGCGAGGGCAATATTCTTGCAGCGGTGCAGACGCTCAAGGACGTGGCTGACGACGGGCTGGTGCAGACCAACGAGAAGGTCTACGAACTGTTGACCCTGGGCCGGGCAATGCAGCAAGCCATCGATGGCGACACCAAGAGCTTTCAACTGGACTATATTGACTGGAATCACCCGGAGAACAACGTCTATCACGTGGCCGAGGAGTTTACCGTCGAGCGCAGCGGCAGCCACGAGACGCGGCGGCCGGACGTGGTGCTTTTCGTCAATGGCATTCCGCTGGTGGTGATCGAGTGCAAGCGGCCGGACCTGAAAGACCCGATCGGCCAAGCCGTGAGCCAGCAGATCCGCAATCAACAACGAGACCAGATTCCCCGCCTCTTTCACTACGCGCAGCTCGTGCTGGCGGTGTCGAAGAACGAGGCGAAATACGCCACGGTGGGTACGCCCGCCAAATTCTGGGCGGGTTGGAAGGAACAGGTGGACGTCGAGGCCGCCGTGGCCCGTGTAGCCGGGCAACCGTTGGGTGATGAACAGAAGGAGCGGCTGTTTGGCGAGCGGTTCCGGTACGTGCGGGAGTACTTCGAGGCACTGGAGCGCGACGGCCGGGAGGTGACGGAGCAGGATCGGGCGTTGTACGCGCTGTGTCGGCCGGAGCGGCTGCTGGAGTTGACGTACCGGTTCATGCTATTTGATGCCGGGGAGAAGAAGGTTGCCCGGTATCAGCAGTACTTCTGCGTGAACAAGATCATGGACCGGATTCGCCGGACGCAGCAGGACGGCAGCCGCAAGGGGGGCGTGGTGTGGCACACCCAGGGCAGCGGCAAGAGCCTGACGATGGTGATGCTGGCCGAGGCAATCGCGCTGGAAGGCGGGATCGACAACTACAAGATCATCCTGGTAACCGATCGGGTGGACCTCGACGATCAGATTTACAGGACGTTCCACCACTGCGGGACCGTGCCGGTGCAAGCAAAAACCGGCAAGCACCTGGCGGAGCTGCTGCGCGACAACAAGGCGCGGATTATCACGACGGTCATCGACAAGTTCGAGTTGGCGGTGAGTAAAGCGGGCGTCCGGGATGAGAACCCGGATGTCTTCGTGCTCGTCGATGAGGGGCACCGGAGCCAGACGGGCAGGTTTGGGCAGTTCGGCACATTGCACGCCAGCATGCGGAAGGCTCTGACCAACGCGTGCTTCATCGCATTTACGGGCACGCCCCTCGTCAAGGGCGAACGAAGCACCATAGCGACCTTCGGCGGGCTGATTGACACCTACACCATTGAGCAGGCGGTCAAGGACAAGGCCGTGGTGCCGCTGCTGTATGAAGGTCGGCATGTGGACCAGAAGGTGGACACCGAAGCGGTGGATGCATGGTTCGACCGGATCACCGAGAACTTGACGCGGGAGCAGAAGGCGGACCTGAAGAAGAAGTTCACCTCGACGGACCAGCTCAACAAGGCCCAGCAGAAGGTCATGCGGATCGCCTGGGACGTGGGCGAGCACTTCCGCGACAACTGGCAGGGCACGCCCTACAAGGCGCAGCTGGTGGCGCAGGATAAGGCGACGGCGCTGCTCTACAAGAAGTTCCTCGACGATTTCGGGCTGGTCAGCAGCGAGGTGCTCATTTCCGGTCCGGACGAGCGCGAGGGCGAGGATGATGTGCATGAGGAGTCCACGGATGAGGTAAAGGCGTTCTGGAAGAAGATGATGGCCAAGTACGGCAGCGAGAAGGAGTACAACCGCCAAGTCATCAGCGGCTTCAAGAACGCCGACCAGCCGGAGATCATCATCGTGGTGGACAAGCTGCTGACGGGGTTCGATGCGCCACGCAACACGGTGCTTTACCTGACGCGCCGATTAAAGGGCCACACGCTGCTCCAGGCCATCGCGCGAGTGAACCGGCTCTACGATGGCAAGGATTTCGGGTACATCATCGACTATCGCGGCGTGCTCCAGAACCTGGATGAGGCTTTGGATATCTACGGCCAGCTCGCCGAGTTCGACAAAGAGGGTTTGGACGACCTCTGCACCGCGTTGGCGGACGTCGAAACCGAGGTTCAAAAGCTGCCGCAGCGGCATTCAGACGTGTGGGAGGTGTTTAAGGCGATCCGCAACCGGCGGGACGAGGAAGCCTATGAACTGCTGTTGGCGGACGAGGATCTGCGCGAGAAGTTCTACGAGCGACTTAGCGTTTACTCGCGGACGTTGGCGATAGCGCTGTCGTCCTCGGCGTTCCTGGAAGCGACGCCCGAAGCCAAGCTGGAAAAGTACAAGGGTGATTTGCGCTTCTTCATGAAGTTGCGGACCTCGGTGCGTAAACGGTACGCCGAGGTGGTGGATTTCAAGGAATACGAGGCCCGCATCCAGAAGCTGGTCGACCAGCACGTGGGCACCGGCGAGGTGGAGAAAATCACCGACCTGGTGAACATCTTCGACGCCGACGCCTTCGCCAAGGAAGTTGAGAAGCTCGGCAGCGCGGCGTCCAAGGCCGACACTATTGCGTATCGCACCAAACGGACGATCCATGACCGCATGCAGGAGGATCCGGCGTTCTACCGGCGATTTTCGGAAATGCTCGAGGATGCCATCCGTGCATTCCGGGAGCAGCGGCTCTCGGATGCGGAGTACCTGCGCAAAGTCACGGAGATCGCCGAGAAGATCAAGAACCGCACCGGCGACGACATTCCCGAGGCGCTCGTGCATCATGATGTGGCCAAGGCGTTCTTCGGCGTGCTTCAGGACGTTTTCACTGAGTACGCCGTGGACGGGTTCGAGCCGCGCCCGGCCAGCACCACGGCGAGTCTGGCTATCGACGAGATCATTCAGCGGAACCGTATCGTCAACTGGACGAACAACACCGACGTGCAGAACCGCATGATGGGCGCGATCGAGGATTATCTGTTCGACCTAAAGGACCAGCACGGGATTGACCTGACGTTTGAAGACATCGACCGCATCCTTGAGATGGTGCTCGACATTGCCAGGACACGATATGCCTGATTCATCTTCACAGATCGTCCTTGTGGAACACGCCGGCGAGCACATCTCCGTCGCACTTGAGTTCAAGGACCGGGAGCGGCTATCGATTTCGGTTCATCCGGATGGGACGGTGACGGCCCTGGCTCCTTCGAGCCGGACACTGGAGGAAGTGCTGGCTCGCCTGAATCGACGGCGTGGCTGGATCGCAAAGCAACGCCGTCACTTTCAGAAGTATCAGCCGCTGCCGCGTGAAAAGTGGTATGTGTCGGGGGAAACCCATCGGTATCTCGGTCGCCAGTATCGGCTGCGCGTGCATCGGGCAGATGATGTATCAGTACGGCTCGTAGGTAGATTCTTCGAGGTTCAGGTTCCCACGCCAGAACAGCCGCTAGCGGTTGCCGCCGCCTTGGGGCGGTGGTATCAGTCCCATGCCGAGTCGGTTTTTCAGGAACGCGTGCGGCGGTGCATGCAGTCGACGTCGGCGCTGCGACTTGAGACGGAGGTCAAGCTCCGGGTCAGGCCAATGGCGAGGCGCTGGGGCAGTTGCTCCAATGCAGGCATGATCACCCTAAACACGAATCTGGTAAAGACGCCGTTGCACTGCATCGACTACGTCATCATGCACGAGCTCTGTCATTTGCGCGTACATAATCACAGCCCGGCTTTTTTCAGATTGCTCGGGCGATGCATGCCTGATTGGAATCAGAGAAAACGCCGGCTAGATTCACTGGTTCTGCGATAAGCGCACGGATGCCAACCCTTCCCGAATCCCATCTCTGGCACGCAAGAATCGATTTTCCTCGAGTACATGCTTGACAGGCACGTGCCCGAACAGTATCCTAACAACCGATCGGCTGAAGGCGTCAGTCGATGCCAGCCAGAGCGCTTGACGGGAGGCCATGGAATCGCCGCCCAAGGATGGGTGCCGTCGAGAGTCGAGCGGTCGGTCGGGGTGACCCGGCCTGCACCGCGGACGGGGAATAAGCACATCTGACGCGGGGTGGGT
>NPIF01002668.1_pt2 | contig 36176 bp, 22 predicted proteins | sample 8637461 | NCBI WGS metagenome assembly NPIF01 (sample SAMN07420641, study PRJNA396082) | bioreactor metagenome | isolation source: sample BR12 brine-fed electro-methanogenic bioreactor BR | place: Japan: Kochi | collected 2016-12-09
GCCGTCGAGACGATGGGGCTCGGGGCCCTCGGGGGCCTGACGGCGTTCGGCCAGCAGGCCGCGGCCCAGGCCGCTCCGGCCAAGGAGGTGGAGGCGGAGCCCGAAGGGCAGGAGTCGTGAGTTCCCAGGCGATCCCGGCGGATGCGCGGGGGCTCCTCGCCGCGTTCCCCGAGCTCAGCGTCTTCGCTTGCGAGATCGAGGCGGGGCACGCACTCGCGACTCGCTCGAGGGCGGCACTCCTCGGAGAGCTCGCGGAGCGGGCGCCGCTCGGCGGCTGTGCCGGCGGCTTGGTCCTCGCCGCGGACACCGACGCGCTGCACGCGCTCGGGATCGCGGTCGATGGAGACGACTGGCACACTTCCGGCTCCGTGAACTCCGGCCTTGGCGACGACGAGATGGCGTCACTGGGCGAGCTCCTCGGAGAAGAGACACTCGACGGACTGTGGAGCCGCCACGCTTGGTTCCGCGGCCTGGTCAACGCCCCGCTCCTGCGCGCCTTGCTTCGCGCCCATGGGGACGAGCGTGCCCTCTCGGGTCGGCTTTGCCGCTGGCTCGCGTCCTGGCTCGACGACTGCGGGCCTCTCGCGGTGCGGCTCGAGGGGGAGACGGCGTCTTGGCGCCTGGCGACCGAGCCTGTGAACCCGGACGCCCGCGGCGCGGAGTTCATCCTCTCGGCCAGCCGCGCAGGCTTCCGGGATCGGTCGACACTCGCGCTGCTCACCGCGCCTTTCGAGCCCGGACCGGGTTTGGACACTCTCCTCCCGTGGCAACTCTGTCAGGTGTCGCGCGCACGGCTTCATCGCGCGCTCGGGGAGCGTGTCGAGGTCGCCGTGCTCGTCGACACCCGGACCGGGAGCCACCGTCCGGTAGTGCGCTGGCCTCACGCGCCAGCGGCCCGTGAGGAGGCTCGGCTCTCCGAACTCGAGCTCGCCTACGAGAGCGTCCTCGACGCGGCTCCGGGGGAATCGCTGGGCTTCGATGGGGCGTCGGGAGGGGGCCGGCGAAGGGAGTGGCGTGTTGGGACGCCCTGGGGCGAGGAGCGCGTGACGCTCGAGGTCGACGGCGAGGCCATCGTGCTCGCATCCTGCGCCGAAGACGTGCGGCGCCTCCCGCCCGTCGCGGCGGCTCGCCCCGGCGCCCGCGCTGTCGTCAGGCGAGCGTGCGTCGCGGAGCTCGTCGCTCGGATCGCGCCTTCGCACCCGGGGTTGACGCGCCACTGGGCGTTGCTCGACGCGCTGCTCTCCGCGGAGGAAGAGGCACTTTGCCTCGAGCTCGTTCCCGGCTCGAGTCCGTAAAGGAAGAGGGCGGCCCGTGGCCGCCCTCACTCGAGATCTCTCGACGAGCGTCAGGACTTGGCTGCGCTCGCCTGCATCGCCTTCCATTCCTCGAGCAGTGACGCTTCCCGGTCGGCTTTGAGCCCGAATCGGAGCTTCTCTTGCCTCTCCGCGGGCTGATCCCGGAACCACTCGAGCGTTGCGCGGACCGTGTCGTCGAAGGGGCGGAAGGTCATCCCAGCCTTCTCGGCACGCTCCGAGCTCGAGAGGTGAAGGCCTCCCATCTCGCTTTCGCGGGGGACCCACACGGGGAGGTCCGTCCACGGCGCGACCTTCTTCTCCTCGAGGAAGTCGGCGCCGACCCAGGTGAAGGTAGCGTCGCTCTTCGTCGTCTCGTGGATACCTTTGAGCATCGACGCCATGTCGTACATGCGCGGGGGGGTGATCGCGTTGAAGATGCCCATGGTCTCGGTCTCGATGCAGCGCACCATGAAGGCCGCGAGATCGCGCACGTCGATGATCTGAACGGGGTCCTTGCCATCTCCCGGTGCGAGCACTTCGCCGCCACGGTCGATGCGGTCCACCCAGTACGTGAAGCGATCCGACCTGTCCCGCGGGCCGACGATCAGTCCCGGCCGGATGACGGTGACCCGCCCGGGCATGGCCTCCTCGGCCGCCTGCTCGCAAAGCGCCTTCATCGCACCGTAGTGGGCGAGGGACTCACGAATCGTCTTCGTCTTCTCGACGAACTCGTCGGGGCAGGTCGCGACCGGGCTGTCCTCGTTCGCGGCCTCGCCGTGGTTCGAGTAGACGCTGATCGACGAGACGAAGAGGTACTGCTTCGCGAACTCCTTGCCGAGGGCTGCGATGGCGGTGACGTGTCCGGGGACGTATCCGGAGGTGTCGATCGCGACGTCCCAGCGATGCCCCTCGAGAGCGGCGAGCTCGGCCTTGTCGCGGTCGCCGACCAGCTTCGTCAGATTGGGGAAGAGCTCCTTGCCGGACTTGCCGCGGTTGAACAGCGTGACGTTGTGGCCGTGCTCAATCAGGAGCTCGACCGTCGCGGGGCCGAGGAATCCGGTGCCACCGACAAAGAGGATGTTGAGCTTCTTCTTCGCGGTGCACGCTCCGCCAAGGCCTAACGCGAGCGTGGCCAAACCTGCGCTCTGGACGAACTCCCTGCGTGTCACGGTCATCGAATCTCCCTTCCGGTCGGTCTAGCCGGCGCGCTCCCATCGGACGCCGGGCAGTCGGGGCTCCACTCTCTCCGCTCGAACGCCACCAGGCTACGGGGCGTGCCGGGCTCCGTGACCACCGGTTGGCGCGCGCGGTTCAATGGTGGCTTCCGGCGGTGGACGGGGACGCTGCAGGGTGCGGATGGGCGATGCGCGCCTCCATCTCGTGGAAGACGAAGCCCGGCCGGCGATGGCAGGACTTGCAGGTGTTCTCATCGGGAACGATGCCGCCGTGGGCGAGGAAGCTCTCGCGATCGGCCATCACGGCCGGGTCGATGTAGGCGGAGCCGGGACCGTGGCAGCTCTCGCAGCCGACGCCCTCTTCCCGGCGGAACGTGTCCGCGAAGAAAGCCTCCGGATCCTGCGCTCCGCTCACGTGGCACAGGAGGCAGGCTTCGGAATCGAGGGGCGCGTCGATGTGCCGATAGACGGGTCGCCTCTTGGCGAGGAACGCGGCCCAGTCGGTCGCGAGCCGCCAGTAAGCGGCGGCGTGTCGGCTCCGCAGCCAGGCGAGGTAGGGCGCGCCGTGTTCTTGATCCATGTGACATTGCGCACAGACGTGCGAACCCACGTAGAGGCTCTTGGGGGCGTGGCGTGGCCCGCGGACTTGACGCCGTAGGAAGTCGACGACGATGCCGCTGACATCCCCATCGACGCCTCGCTCGAAGCGCACGGTCCAGGGCTCCCTCGCGCATCCGAAGAGATCGGGCCCGTAAGGGACCAGCGTATCGGGAGCGAACTCGCGCATGCGGAGGCGCTCTCCCTCACGCCAGACCTTGAAGCCGAAGCCGTCGCCAAGCGGATAGTCGCCGACGTAGTCGTCGAGGAGCGTGGCCGGCAATGGAATGGCGGTTGGCCGGGTGCGCCTCAACTGCGCGGCGGTCTTGCCTTCAGCGTCTTGGAGCTCGGCTGGCGCGCCCCAGTGGGTCAGTACGGAAGCGATCTCCGGGTGTCCGCTCATCTCCGCGACGTGGAGGGGGCTCCATCCCTCTTTCGTCGTCGCCGCAGGATCGGCGCCGCGCGAGAGGAGGAGCTCGACCACCTCGGCACACCCGCGTCGGGCGGCGACGTGCAGCGGGGTCCGGCCCCAGCGGTTCGCTACGTCGTGGCGCGCGCCGCGATCGAGGAGCAAGCGGACGATGTCGGCGCGATCGTGGTGGCATGCCCAGTGGAGGGGCGTGCCCCCGTCCCCGCCGGCGGCATCGACCGGAGCGCCACCCCGCACGAGGACGCGGACGGCGTCCCAATGTTCGCGGATCGCAGCCCAGTGAAGCGCGGTGAAACCGCGTGCATCGATGGCCCGGACGCTCTCCGGCTGCTCGCGAAGCATGTGGACGACGGCGTGGACGTCTCCATCGCGGGCCGCGTCCACGAGGGGGCTTGCGAGGGCAGTGGGTGCGATGAAGGCGACGACGACCAGAGCGACGGCGCGAAGCGCCTCTCGAGAACTGCGCATCGGGACACTCGTGTGCGGGGGAGCGCACGGCAAGGCGGGGAGTCGAGCATAGGTGCGGCTTGCTCCACCGGGAAGCCGCTGCGCCTCGTGGACGCGCCGCGAAGAGCCGAGTGGCTCGATCGGGGGCATGACTGGTGCCCCCTGCTCGGGGCAGGGCTCGCGAGCGGATGGCCAGTCGCGGGTTCCGGCCCGATCAGGAGCCGCGCGGTGCGAGCTGTCTCTGAATCGTGTCCGCGAGCTCTCGAATCGCGAGTGGCTTGAACACGACGGCGGTCACACCCACCGCGTGGGCTTCTTCGGGACGCGCGGCGTTCTCGTGGCCGGTGCAGAGGATGATCGGCACGTCCGAGCGGATCGAGTGCAGACCTCGTGCGAGCGCGAGGCCGGTCAGGTTCGGCATGACCTGATCCGTGATGATGATGTCGAACGCGGAGGGCTCCTTGCGGAACGCCTCGATCGCATCGCCTCCGTTCGTGAAGGTCGACACCTCGTAGCCGAGCCTCTCGAGTCCGCGTTGAACGACGCGGAGGATGGGCTCCTCGTCGTCGATCAGGAGGACCTTTGCTGCGACGGACTCGGTCGGAGAGGGCTCGTCCATGACTTGCACGCCGCGCGCCGGCGCGAGCTCGGGCTGGAGCGGCAGATGGATCGTGAACGTGGTGCCTTCGCCCGGGTGGCTACTCACCTCGATCGTTCCCCCGTGCGAGGCGACGATGCCCTGCACCGTGGAGAGCCCGAGACCCGTGCCCCGCGGCGCGGGTTTGGTCGAGAAGAACGGCTCGAAGATCTGGGCGAGAGTCTGGCGGTCCATCCCGGCCCCGGTGTCGCTGACGACGAGCTTCGCGTAGCTGCCGGGGAGCAGGTTCGCGAGCGTGCCTTCGGTGGAGTCCTGTTCCAGCGAGACCTCCTCGAGCGCGATGTCGATGACGCCGCGGCCGCTCGGGAGGGCCTGGCGTGCGTTCGCGCAGAGATGAACCAGGACCTGCTCGACCTGGACCGGGTCTGCGAGAGCGGGTGAGATCTGCTGAGGTATCGAGACGCGGAGTTCGACGTTCTCGGGAGTGCGCGAGCGCAGCCGCCCGACGGACTCGTGGACGAGGTCGACGAGAGAGCAGGGGACGCGCCTGCCGTTGTTCCTCCCCGCGAAGGCGAGGAGGTTGCGGACGAGCTCGCTGCCACGGCGTGCGCCCTTGACGATCTGCGATGCGGCGGTCTTCGCGTCTCCGTCGAGTCCGACGTCTTCGTTGAGGTACTCGGCGTGACCGAGGAGGGCCTGGAGGATGTTGTTGAAGTCGTGAGCGACGCCGCCCGCGAGCGTACCGACGGCTTCGAGCTTCTGGCTTCGCCGCTCGTCCTCTTCATTCTCACGTCGCGTGGTCAGGTCGACGAGCGCGACTGCATGTCCCGTCAGCGCACCTGCTTCGTCGGCGAGAGGGGACGCGGCGAGCTCGACCCAACGCTCACCACCGCCGGGTACGAGGAACCGTAGCTCGAGCGCGAAGGCGTGCCCCGCCTTCGCGGCGCGGCGCCACGCGAGGAGGACGCGCTCGACGTCGTCCGGGTGGATGCGGCCTTGCCAGCCGTTGCCGTGAGCCTGGGCGGCGTCACGCCCGAACAGGTCGAGCGCACGCGGGTTCGCCGCGACGCATCGTCCTTCGACATCCGTCTGAAACAACCCGACCGGAGCGTTCCGGTAGAGCTGCGTGACATCGACCTCCCGGCGGCTCTCTCCCAACTCCATCACAACCTCCCCACGAGACCATCGGAACCGCGCGCAGGATACCATGAGGCTCCGCGGGGCAGCCCGGGTCGGTGGGAGTCTTCGATTCCGGAATCGCGGATGGAGAGGTGGCCGGTGCTCGACTCCAAGGCGCTGAGCGAGTTTCTGAAGAGCGTACGAGGGCAGGCGGCGAGCGAGGGAGCGCGCTACGCGCGCGCCGGCCACGTCGACGAGCCGGCAGGGAGCGCCGGGACGGTGACGACCCGGGTTCGGGGGCGGGGGCGGCACTACGACGTCGCGCTCTGGGTCGAGGATGGGGCCCTGGGCCATCGCTGCGAATGCCCCTCGTGGCGGGATCCCTGCAAACACACCGTGGCGGCGGCGCTCGTCCTGGCTAAACGCCTCCGCGAGCTCGGGGAAGAAGGCGTCGCGAGCTCGGGTGAACTCGACGACGCACGCGAGCGCGCGCTCGCCGAACGGCGCGAGGCTGCCAAGGGGGAGAACCTGCGGATCCGCCTGAACGGGACATCCGGATTCGTCGATGTCGAGAGCCCTTCGGGATACCGCTACCGCGTGCAATTGCGCGGCGGGGCCGACGGACCTCACGGATGCAACTGTCCCGATTTCGAGGCAAACCGTCTCCATACCTGCAAACACGTCGAGCGCGTGCGCACCTATCTTCGTTCGCCGCGCACCGAGTTACCGAGAGCAGCCAAGGAGCGTTCGGAGCAGGCGCGGGTCTATCTGCACTTCGGCGAGGTCGTCGAGCCGCGGCTCTTCGGTAGAGCGCGCGGGCGAGGTTCTCGGTCCCTAGCGGAAGCGTTCGGCGCGGACGGGCGGCCACTCGTGGCGCTCCCGAGCGAGGACGAGGCGCTGCTCGGTTGGCTCGATCGTTTCGGCCCCACCGTCGAAGCCGAAGCGCGGCGCTGGCTCGCCGAGCGTGCCGCGCGGCGCCCTAGACTGCCCGCGGCCGGGGAGCTCGGAGCTCTTCTGCCGAAACTCGGGGGAGAGCCCTACGCTTTCCAGAAGCGCGGCATCGAGTTTCTCGCGCGGAGCGGCCGGGCGCTGCTCGCCGACGAGATGGGGCTCGGCAAGACGATCCAGGCGCTCCTCGCTGCCACGATTCTGCGCAAGGCACAGAGGCCCGTGCGCAGCGTCACGATCGTGTGCCCCGCGAGTTTGCGGGGAAGCTGGCGTGACGAGATACGGCGCTGGCTCGGTGAGGACGCGGTCTTGCTCGAAGGCCGCCCCTCGCAGCGGGCCCGTTCGATCAAGGCACGGCCGCGCTGGCTGATCACTCACTACGAACAGGTCCTGCGCGACCAAGCACATCACGTGGAGGCGGAGGCGGAGCTCCTCATCATCGACGAGGCACAGCGTGCGAAGGGGATTTCCTCGAAGACGGCGCGAGCGTTGAAGTCGATCCCGGCGCGCCACGTGTTCGCGCTGACGGGTACGCCGCTCGAGAACCGGCTCGAGGAGGCGTATGCAATCGCGCAGTTGATCGACCAGCGCCTGCTCCCACCGCTCTGGCAGATCGAGCGCGATCACCTCGTGCGCGACGAGCGAGGCAGCCGCGTGATGCTCTATCGGAACCTCAGCGCGCTCCGATCGCGCCTCGCGCCCGCCTTCCTGCGGCGGCGCAAGGAAGACGTCGCGCCGGAGCTTCCTGAGAGGCTGCGCTCGATCTCCTTCCTCCCGTTGCACCCCGCTGTACTCGAGACATACGAAGACGTCATGGCCCATGTCGCGCGCATTGCGAGCGGTGCACGGGCGCTCACACCCGCGGAACTCGATCGCATCCAGCGGCTCTTGGTCATCGCGAGGCGGTGCTGCAACGGGCCTCACATGCTCGGGATGGAAGTCGACGCCGCGCGTATCCCGAAGCTCGCGGAGTTGCGGCATGCCCTCGTGGACCTATGCCTGGGAGAGGGGCGCAAGGTCGTCGTGTTCTCGGAGTGGACGGACATGACCGAGGCGGTCGAGCGCCTCGTCGAGTCGCTCGGGATCCCCGTCGTCCACCTGCGTGGTTCGGTTCCCGTGAAGCAGCGCCCGGCCTTGATCCGTTCGTTCGGTGAAGCCGAAGGCGCTGCAGTCTTCGTCAGCACCGACGCGGGAGGCGTCGGACTGAACCTCCAGGCGGCAGATGTCGTCGTCAATCTCGACCTGCCGTGGAACCCGGCTCGACTCGAGCAGCGGCTCGCACGCGTGCACCGGATCGGAGCCCGGCGCCCGGTCCAGGTGCTCCTCCTCGTCGCGGAGAACAGCATCGAAGAGAGGCTGCTCGGCCTTCACACGGGGAAACGGGATCTGCTCGAGAACGTGTGGTCGAGCGACGGCGAGGACGAGCTCGCTGCGCCGAGCGCGCGCGGAGCCTTCGCGGAGGTAGTGCGCGCGATGGTCGGCGACCCGAAAGAAGGTCCCGGGAGCGAGCCTCTCAGCATCGCTCCCGAGAGGCTTGCCGCGGCGGCGCGGCAACTTGCGGACTCGCTCCCGGATCAGGAGCGGCGTCAGCTCGCGCGGCTGTTCACGGAGCTGGGGAAGGCGTTGGAGTCGAAGTGAGCTCCTTCTCGTCGAGGTGGAGGGTGAAGAACGGCAGAAGATGATCCTCGAGCCGTGCGCGGATCCGATTCGAGTGATCCCCGTCGTGGACCCGAAGCTCGTGCGGGATGCCGGCCTCACAGAGAAGCCTCGAGAGATCTCGGGTGCCATTGAGGATCCAGGGGAAGCCCTCCTTCGCACCGACGTCGAGCGCGAGGCCGCGGAGCCCGGTCAAGGCTTCACCGCGCGCCGCGAGCTTCTCCTCCCAGCCACCGAAACCGCGCTCGAACGCGACGCGGGCTGGGTCCGCGGGGTCCTCTCCGCTTGGATAGGCGATGTAGGGAGCGGGGGCAGCGGGCGCGGGCGCGAACGCCGCTCCGTAGGCGAGCGTGAGGATCTGGTTGAAGACGGGAAGAGAGCGTGCCGCGAAGAGCTCCCGGACCTTGGCGGCGAGCTGCGCGTTGCGCTCCTCCTTCGGGAGCGACGCGAGCGCCTTCGCGGTCGCGCGGAACGCCTCGACGAGCTCGGGGTCGTCGAGGATCCCCATGTCACGCAGTCCATCGCGGTCGAAGAGGCCCGGGCTGAGCGCGTACGCCGCACCGAAGAGCTCGGGGTGATGGAGCACGAGGTTCAAGGCCCCGAACCCGCCCATGGAGTGCCCGGCGATGCCGCGGGCGGTCCTGCGTGCGAGCGTGCGGTAGCGCCCGTCGACGAAACTGACGAGGTCACTCGCGATGAAGTCCCGCCATCGTCCGGTGACCGGTGAGTTGACATAGAAGGAGCCGCCGAGCGCGTTGATGCCGCTCGGCACGACGACGATCATCTTGCCGACGCGCCCCGACTCGATCAGTGCGTCCATGCTCTCCTTCAGCGTGAACCCCTGAAATGCACCGCGGCCATAGGCCTGAGAGGGTGTCGCGAAGCCTGGGAGGAAGATCAGGACCGGGAAGCGAGCCTCGCTCTCGTCGTAGCCCGGGGGCAGGTACACGAGAACGCTTTGCTCGCTTGGGTTCTCGAGGAGTGAACCCGCAAGAGAAGGAGCCGGAACCGAAGCCTGCTCGAGCCGGCTCGGAGCGGCAGCAAGAGCGATGGGCAAGAAGACGACTACGAGGACTAGGGACACAACCAAACGGCGCATCGACAACCTCGATCTGGTGGGGATCGAAGTCTAGATCGAGAGAAGGTGGCAAGAGCCCTGGCAAACGCCCACTCGCAGCGAACGGTAGTGAAGAGAGCTCGAACGCCCGCTCACAAGTGTTCCAAGCCCGAACGAGAGCCGCTCCCTGCGCGCAAGCTGTCACCCCAAGCGGGCAAAGCTGAGTGCCACCGGGGCCCACGGTGGCCGATCCAGCGTCGAGGGACAATCGACTTCTGCCGGGTCCTATGCCAGCACGGCCGCGAGAAGTCGATCGTCCCAGTGGAGCGGACCGTCCCGGGTCGCCCGCGGAGCTTCCTCCTAGTGGGCAACGGTGGCAACGACCTTCCCTCGTGCATGCCCCTTGGCGACGTAGTCGACAGCGTCCGGGATACCCTCGAAGGAGACGGTCCTGTCGATCACGGGTTTCAGCGCGCCCTCGACGACCATCCTGGCGAGCATCTCGAGGTCCCGGGTGTTGGATCTCGCGAGGAACATCTTCCCGACCTGACGGCTGAGCAGCCCGAGAAGAGCGCCCCTGATCACGTAGCTCATCCCACCGTGCCCGCTGTTCGGCGAGATGAACCCCTCGGGTGTCAGCACTCGCCTCATCCTTCCGAAGCTCTGGCTCGCTGCCATGTCGAAGATCAAGTCGTACCTCTCCTCGTCACGGGTGAAGTCGTCCTTCGTGTAGTCGATCACCCGGTCCGCCCCAAGCTCCCTCACCATCTTCGCGTTGCGGCCGCTGCAGACGCCGGTGACCTTCCATCCGAAGGACTTGGCGATCTGAACGGCGAAGTGCCCGACACCTCCCGAGGCGCCGTTGACGAGGATGCTCTGCCCATCCTTGATCGTGCCGTAGTCCCTCAGTCCCTGGAGCGCCGTCAATCCAGCAACGGGGATGGAAGCAGCCTCCACGAACGAGAGCTCCCGAGGTTTCGTGCCGAGACACTCGGCCTTCGTCTTCGCGAATTCGGCAAACGCGCCTTCGCACACCGCGAAGACCTCATCGCCAGGTTCGAAGGAGGTCACGTCTTTGCCAACAGCCTCGACAACGCCGGCGNNCCCGGCGGCGTCCCAGCCCAGTAGGTGGTTCCTAGCTCTGGGGAACCCGACCGCGAACCGGATCATGAACGGCGTTCCCCGCATCGTGAACGTGTCCCCGGAGTTGACGGAAACCGCATGGACGCGGAACAGCACCTCGTCGTCCCCGACGGACGGCTTCTCGACGTCGGACACACTCAGGACTCTCGAATCGCCGTAACCGTTCTGAAGGATTGCTTTCATTCGATTCCCCCAATACGCCAGCCGCCGGGTTCTTGGCAGGAGAACGAGATGCTCGATGATGAGATTACACGGGGGCTGCTCCTGGAATCACCGGCGAGTCCAAGTGGAAGAGAACATCCTCGAATCCGCGAGTCACACGCAGGATCTGGCCCGGGCACGCGTGTTTGTCCGGTCACCGACCCAGGCGTGGTCTCTCGTCCATGGCGTCGCGACGAGCGAAGTCTCCTGGGTCGTCGCGCTGGCCTTCGAGGGATTCGGGGTCTTCGGTGCTGGATCGAGGGTGGGGCTCGAGGCTGGGTGCTCGAGCTTGGCCAGCCACTACTCGTACGGCTTGGGTCTCGCGCGGTGTCGTCCTCGCGCAGCTTCTGCGAAGATGCAGCCTGGGAGCACCCCGCTCGTTCGGAAGGGCCATGAATAGTCCCGAGAAGGACCAGATCACGCATTCACTTCTGAAGCTCGGCGAGGACGCCGCCAGGGGCCGCGACAGCGCCGAGGAACTGCTACCGCTGGTGTACGACGAACTGCGACGGATCGCGGCGCGCTTTCTGGCCGGAGAGCGTCGGGACCATACCCTGCAGCCGACGGCGTTGGTTCACGAGGCGTACCTCAAGCTCGTCGACCAGACGCGGATCGACTGGAAGGGCCGCACGCACTTTCTGGCGATCGGGGCCAGTGCGATGCGGAGGCTGCTCATCGATCATGCCCGGGGACGGGGCCGGATCAAACGCGGGGGGGAGTGGGAGCGGGTCTCGGTCGACGGGGCGCTCGATCTGATCGGGCGAAACGAAGTCGACTTCGAGATCCTGATCGCTCTGGGGGAAGCGCTCGAGCGGCTCGAGACCCTCGACCCGCGCCAGGCACGGGTGGTCGAGCTGCGTTTGTTCGCGGGAATGAAACCGGACGAGGTGGCGGAGCTCGTCGGGGTCTCGCGCCGCAGTGTCGAGAGCGATTGGACCCACGGCCGCGCGTGGCTCAAGGCTGAGCTCACGCGCAAGCCGTAGGCCGCTGGACCCATTGGCTCGGTCTCAGAAGCGGAAGCTGATCGTGAGCTGCGCCACGACGAAGATCTCAGGTATGTCTTCCTCGATCTGCTTCGCCTCGAGTTTCAGGTCCTCTTCGAACTGCGCCACCTCATTCGGGTCGGCTCCGGGCTCGAGCTCGCCGGTGAGGACGACGTCGGGCTCACCCACGTAGCCGAAACCGAGGTCGAAGCCGACGCCCCAGCGGCCGCCGCGGAACTGGTTTCCCCATCCGATGCCAATGTACGGAGCGACGGCGGTGTTCTCGACCTCGCCGGTGATCTCGCGGACGGCCTCGCGGGCGTACTCGCCGCCGCCGATGCGGAGCAGGCTGGGGCCGCTGCCGAGCTCGAGGTCGCTGTTGCCACCGGTGAACATCACGCCGGCAGCGATCCGGAAGCTCCTCTCCCAGGGGTAGTAATCGGCCGTGACGAGGCCGGCGACGTTGCGGGCGTCGATGTCGTAGTCGACGTCGTCGATCGTCACGTCCTCGAGGTCGAACACGCCGGCGCCGACGAGGCCGCGCACCGACCACTTCGGGCTGATGCGGAACGCGACCTCGGCGCCGGCGCCGAGGGTGCCGAACGAGGGGCCGGCCGCCATCTGCGGCTGGTCTTGGGCGAACGCAAACGGGGCGATCCATAGGATCAAGGTGGTGCCAATCGTCTTCAGGGGGGTGTTCATCGGTGTCGCTCCTTAGTCTCGAGGACGCCACCCGGCACCATTGCCATCGGACGGCCTCTACCCCTAAGGCGACGGCCGGGACGATTCCCGCAGAAGTAACAGGACGAAGATCGCGGAAAGCACGAGGACCGTCAGTCCCAGCGCGGTCATCGGCGCGTACCAGCGGCTCGAATCGAGGGTGTAGGGCAGCGCTTCGAGGATCCCGTCGACCATGTTCGCCACGGCCAAAGGCAACAGGCCGTAACGGGTGACGATCAGATAGCCGACCAGCACCTGAGCGAGCGCGAAGACGAGCACCTCCAGCAGCGGGAACTCGGCCGACAGCACGCTCTCGAGGGAGAAGAACGCAATGCCGAGTACGGCCGCGGGTACGGCCCAGCGAACCGCGTAGCGCGCCAAGGCGACGCACAGGACGAGCAGGATCGCGTCGAAGAACCCGCCGAAGAGCTCGCCGAGCATCGTGCCCAGCGTGTAGCTAGCGAAAGGGAGCGTCTCGGGCAGCGCTGACGGCGCGGGCAGGGTCCGTCCGGCGAGCAGCTCGGTGAAGAGATCGCCGAGTGTCCCGAGGCCCGCGAACGCCGCGCCGACGAGCAGGCCGATCAAGAGGTGGGAGAGGACGACTGGATCGCGAAACCGGCCGGCGAGCAAGTGACTCCACGAGACGAGCGAGCGGGGCCAGAAGCGCTGCATCAGTGGCTCGACGCCCATGTAGCAGATCCACGCGCCGAGTCCCGACAGCAGGGCGGTCCCGAGTGCGGCGATCAGTAGGATCGCGGTCCGGGCCGCGTCGTCGATCCAATCCGACTCGAGGACGAAGGCGAGGTAGGTGGCGACGGTCATCACGATGGCGAGCCGGAACGCGCCCCATGGATCGCCCCGTCCCGCGCGGAGGTTTCTCCAGGCAAGCGGCAGCGTCAGTAGAAAGAGCAGCGGCGCCGCCAGATAGAGGAAGAGGAAAGCGGCTTGTTCACGCCTGTACTGCTCGGGGCTGGCGTCTTGCTCGGTAGCGACCTCGAGAGGGCAGAAGAGCACGGGTACGCCGCCTAGATCGCCGGCTTCCACGGTCGTCTCTCGGCCGTCGACTATCGCGAAGAAGGACCAGCGCCGGTCGGCGGCGCTGGGGAGCGGCACATCGCTCGCAGCCCTCTCGAATCGTGCGGGGTCGAGCTCGGCTGCCTCCCAAAGGGCGGCCCAGGGATCCTGTCCGTCATGCCCGGCGATCTTGCGGAGCGGGCTCGGGCCTCGCTGGTAGTAGGCCAGCCGTCCCTGCATGTCGAGGAAGACCGTCGACGAGCCGAAGACGGCGAGTTCGGGCTCGAGTGCTTGGGCCCGCCCGGCTGCCCCGATCATGTTCGTCACGTCCCAGTTCGGGGTCGGGAACTCCCACGTCCGATAGAAGAAGAACGAGTCCTCGCCCTGGCGCGCCAAGCCGCGGGGGTAGGGGATGCCGGGTTTCTTCGCGCCACCGACCCCGGAGTAGCCCCAGCTCGCGTCGTGGTCCGCCGCGGTTGGATCGATGCGCTCGATCACGGCACGCGCCCGCGCGACGAGCTGATCGGGCGGCTCTCCGAAGCCCGCGACCTCGAGCGACGAGACGAACGGCTCCAGCGCAGCGATCGCGAGCATCAGCGCGAGCGCGAGGCCCGCGACGAGCGGCGCCCGGCGACCGCCGAGGTAGCCACGGGCCTTCGAGGCCTGCATTACCCGAGGTGACGGCTTCCTGCCGAGCGCGAGCACGGCTGCCAGCGGGTCGGTCTCGGCCAGAGCTGCGGCCAGCTTCTTCGCCGAGTCCGGCCGGTCCTCGGGGCGTGGCGACAGACACGCCTCGATGATCCGCTCCAGCGCGGGGTCGACGTCGGCTGCCAGGAGATGGGCCGCCGTCGGCGGCTCGCCGCCTGCGAGAGCGCGCTGCATCGACGCGCCAGACGAGAAGGCCCGCCGGCCCGTGATCAACTCGTACAGGAGCAACCCCAGCGAGAAGATGTCGCTCTTCTCCGTCGGCGCGTCCCCGGACAGCAGCTCGGGCGCCATGTAGCCGGGCGTCCCGATCATGTGCTCTCTCTTGGCGCCGGCATCGGTCTGCGTCGCCAGCCCGAAATCCGAGACCCGCGGCCGACCCTCTGCATCCATGAGAACGTTGGCGGGCTTCAGGTCGCGGTGACAGAGTTGCTGCTCGTGGATCGCCGCGAGCGCCTCGGCCAGGGCGAGCGCGATGCGACGAGCCTCGACGCCCCGGATCCGGCCGCTCTGCCGCAGCCGGGTCGCGAGGTCGTCACCCTCGACATACTCCATCGTGATGAATGGCTCTCCATCCGCGGTGCCGGCGTCATGGACCCGGCAGACGTGCGGGTGGATGACCTTCCGAGCCGCTCGCGCCTCCTCGAGCAGCCGCTCCGCCCAGGGCGTCCCGGCCGCGGTCGCGCCGGTCAGACATTTGAGTGCGACCTGCTCGCCGAGCAGCTCGTCGTCGGCCAGATAGACTTCACCCATGCCACCGCGCCCGAGCAGGCGGACGATCGTGTAACGCTCGCCTATCCGCTGGCCGGGCTCGAAGCGCGTCGTCTCGAGCGAGCCGAGCGTGGCCACTGCGCCACCGAGCTGTTCGAGGAGAGTCTCGGGATCGCCAAGGTGCTCGAGCACCCTCCGGACCTCGCTCTCGAGCGCGGCGTCGCCCGCGCAAAGCTCCCGTACCAGCCGATCCCGATCGGCCGCAGGGGCTTCGAGCGCAGCGCTGAAGATCTCCTTCGCCCGACGATGGCGGTCCTGGTCCATCTGACCTCGACTCCGGCAGGAGGCTACCACACGCCCGGTGCGAGGTATCGGGACCTTGTGATGTGCGGGAGGGTGACGGCGCGGCCCTCTTGGCGACTCCAATGGGCGGGCCCCTGGGGCGCATTGTCTTCGAGCGGGCCCTTCGACTCGCGAGGCCGGCCACCTCAGTGCTGGACCTCGACACCTTGGCGGCGCGAGGTCCAGCGAGCTGTGGGCTTGGCAAGGAAGACCGACCGGGCCGCGGCAGGCTTGCAGCGTGGCAGCGCCTTGCGTGAGCTCACCGGGGGGGTGGCATCTCGCCGGGAGAGCGCAGGGAGAGCAGCAGCTCGGGATCGGGCTGACCGTGGCGCCCGACGCGGGCCGGTCGACCGAACCGCTTTCCGACGTACACCCGGTTCCGAATCCACATCCGCGCGGCCGGTCCCTCGGGTCCCTCGATGAAGGTCATCATTTCGAGAAGCGAGGGCATCCCGTCTCCGTCGAGGTCGAACCAGAAGGTGTCGAAGTAGAGCTGCTCGAGGGGGAGGACCTGGAGGCCGAGCTCCGGGTGCATCAGGGTGGCGGTCAGAGCGTCGGCCTCGTGGGCGACGTGAATGAAGAAGGGCGTGCCCTCCTCGTCGCGCAGGCGGTAGGCGCCGGCATAACGCTCCCAGGTGGCGGGGTCGGTGGTCGGGTCCTCCGGGTCCTCGAATCGAAGGCCGAGCACCGACTCGAGCGCGTGGGAGGTGACCGCAGAGGTACCCGCCACGGTGTTGATGACGATGGCGACGGCGAACTTGGCCTCGGGTACCCAGACCATGTTGGAGGCCCAGCCCACGTTGGCACCGGCGTGGTAGTAGACCATCATGCCGTCGATTTCGGTCGCGAAGAGGCCGTAGCCGTACTCCTGGCCCTCGGGCAGGTCGTAAGTCGGCACCCGGTCCCCGAGCATGCGCGCGATCGCGGCCTCGCTGAGCAGCCCTTCACCACCGTTGGTCAGTAGTTGCGCGAAACGCACCAGGTCGCGGGCCGTGGAGAAGGAGTGGCCCGCCGGGGTGGACCAGTAGCAATCGAGGTCGTCCGGCGCGAAGAAAAGCGGCTCACCGGTCTCGAAGTCCAGGTAGTGGCCGTGGGTGTAGTTACCCGAGGCGATGACGTCGGCGGGGTACGGGGTCGTGTCGAGCATGCCGGCGGGATGCCAGAGGTGATCGCGGATGAAGCGGTGGTACCGCACGCCGCTGCTCCGCTCCGCGGCCAACCCGAGCAGGCTGTAGCCCGCGTTGGTGTAGTTGTAGAACAGGCCGGGCGGGTTGTAGAGGTAGACGTCGCCGAGGCTCCCCGCCCACTCCGAGAGGCTGTTCTCGCCACCGGGGCAGGACTCCTCGGACAGGTCCGGCACGCCGGACTCGTGATGGAGCAGATCTCGCAGCGTGATGTCGTCAGCCGAGTAGCGGCCGGCGAACTCCAGCTCGGGAATCAGACGGGTGACGGGTTCGTTCAGGTCGACGCGGCCGGCGTCCCACTCCAGCATCAGCGCGGCGGCGGTCATCATCTTGCCGATCGATCCGAAGCGGAAGCGCGTCTCGTCGTCGACCTCACCGCCTAGCACTGCGTGCTTCACGCCGTATCCCCTGGACAGCAGCAGCTCGCCGTCCACCACCATGGCGATCTGGGCGCCGGGAATGCCCGACGCGGCCATGTGGGCCTCGAGGAAGGCCTCGATCTCGGCGATCACCGTGGGCAACTCGTCATCACCGGCCAAACACAGGGGCAGGGTGAGGCCGGTGAACACAAGGAACAGAAGGGCCAATCGGCCAACGGCGCGCCGGCGGCCGGTCTGTGCGGGTTTCGCTGCATTGTTCATCGTTGTCTCCTTTTGGGAGCGTCTCGCTCCCTCACTACACAAGGCGACAACTCGCGCCGCTTCCGCAGCCTTGTTGCCAAGATCCGTGGCTATACCGTGGGGGCGACGCCTCGAGAGGGCTGTCGTCGATCCCGCCCAGCCCTCGCAGGAGACTGGCGAACGGTCGGAGATGCGCCGCTCGAAGAAGCATGTGGCCGATCTGAAAACAGAGGCGATGATGCCGGCTGGCTCCCAGATTGCCAGAGCTCGCTTCACATCCCAGTCGATGATCCTATGGGTTCTGCCCACAATCGATGCGGGGTATGAGCTGAGGACGCGGGTGTGGTGGGGAATCGTCTTCGGCGAGGAACGGCCGCAACCCGTCACAGGATGGGCAGCGAACCACCACGCGGCTCGAACCAGCTCGCTCCTTCACCCTGCGAGAGAGCCGAGCCGCGCTATTCCCTCGCAGGTTCCACCTCGAAGTACCAGTTCAGCTCGTGAGCCGATCCGTACTCATCGCGTGCCCGGACCTTCACACGGTGAACCCCCGGAGCGAGCGCTCCGGGAAGAGGCAGCCGCCAGAGATGCGTAGAAGGTAGGGGACTCACCCCACGTTTGAAGCTGCTCTTCGAGGTTGAGAAGAGGCCCGCAACATGAGGGTCCACGCCGCGCGCGTGCTGCGCCTCGATGAACCCGCCCCCATCGATCGAAAGCTCAACCCGTGACCGGGGCCCGCCGTCGAAGAGGTTCACAACGAGGTCGGTTCCCGAAAGGTCGCCCGGCTCGAGACGAGCCGCCCCAAGGAGCTCCCTGCACCGTGCGCGACAGGAGCTCTCCGTACGCGCTGCCAAGCAGGCGCGGAGGGGCGGTGCGTTCGGAGCTCCTGCGGCGTGGTAGGTCACACGCGCACGCGTGCCGTCGACATGCAGCATCGACCAGCCGTTCGGCGTGCCGTCCCGTTGCACCGTGTCGGGGATGCCGCGCGTGTCCGTCGGGCCGCTCCACCAGGAGCCGGAGGCCGTCGCGAGCGTGTGCAGGTGGAGCATGCCGTCGCCCCCTCCGCGCTCCACGTAGTGGTGCTCGGCCATGTGGGTGTGTCCGGCGAGGGCGAGCACGTGGGGCCGCCCTTCGAGGAGAGAGACGAGGGCGTCGCGGTCGGCGACTCGAAGTTGGGGCGCGTCGGGGTGGATGTCGCTCTTGAGCGGGATGTGCATCAGGAGTACGACGAGCCGCGCCCGTGGGACCAGCGCGAGATCACCTCTCAGCCACCGTAGCTGCCGCTCCCCGAGCCGCCCCTCGTACTCGCCTTGCGGGCGGCTTTCACGCGCACTCGCGCGTCCTTTGTAGTGGACGGTGTCGAGCACGACGAAGTGCGCGGGGCCGACGTCGAAAGCGTAGTGGCTCGGGCCGAATAGGCTACGGAAAGTCGCGAGCGAGCCCTGGTCATCGGCGCTCTCGAAGTCGAGCTCGTGGTTGCCGGGGACCTGGTACCACGGCATCCCGAGCGCGCCGACGAGGCTCGCGTAGCGGGGGAGGAGATCGAGTCTGTCGAAGACGAGGTCCCCGAGGGTCGCGCCGAAGAGGGCGCGTCCGCGGGGCAGCTCGGCGAGGACGTCCTCCCGGAGGAAGTCGAGCTCCTCCTCCGTGCGTGTCTGCGGGTCGGCGAGGAGGAGCGCGCTGAAGGCGTCGGGTTCGGGGGCCGCCTCGAGAGCAAAGACCAAGGGCGCCGACGCGGCGGAGAGCCGGCTCCGGTCGCGATGGAACGCGCTGCGGCCCATCGCGTCGTACGCGGCGCGGTATCCCCTGGGCTTCACGACGAAGACGATCCCGTCCTCGCCCCACTCGAGCGTGAATCGTCCCGCTTCGTCGGTCTGGGTCGTCTCGCTCCCGTTCGACACGGCGACGCCCGCGAGCGGCGATTCGGCGTGTTGCATCGTGCCGTCACCGTTCTCGTCGACGAAGACGACACCTCGCGCCGTACTCGCCGCGGCGAGTGAGGGCAGGATCAGGGCGAGACACAGAGTGCAGCGTGCGCGCATCGCGGAACTCTCCGAGGCCTCCGCGATGCGGAGGACGCTCCATGGGGGCACCCCCTCCGCGGGAAGGATGCCTTCAACACCCTTGCTTGCGCCAGAGCTCTCTCAACGGTGGACGGACGCCACCTCGACGCGATCGCGTCCGGCTCGCTTCGCCGCGTAGAGAGCGGCGTCGGCCCTCTTGTCGAGCGACTCGCGGGACTCACCGGCGCGGTGCNNGTCACGCGAAAGCTGCCCGTCGGGACGGTGAACTCGAGCGCGGCGACGGCGCGCCGCATGCGCTCGGCCCAGGCGACGGCGTCGATCTCGCCCGCGATCTGCAGGTAGACGAAGATCTCCTCACCCCCATAGCGAACGGGTACGTCGATCGAGCGGCAATGCGAGCGGACGGTCTCTCCGAGCCTGCGGAGGACTTCGTCTCCGACCGGATGGCCATAGCTGTCGTTGACTCGCTTGAAGTGGTCGACGTCGAACGCGACGAGACAGAGCCCGATCTTCGGGTCGCGCTCGCGCTGGCCGATGAGCCGGTCGACCGCGTCGTCGACCACGTGGCGGGTATAGAGGCCGGTCAGTGGGTCGCGCATCGAGCGCTGGTAGAGCTGATCGCGCTCCTTCTGGAGCGAGCGGTGGGCGAGCTCCCGGTCGAGTGCCACGGCGAGGGGCTCCGCGAGACGCGCGAGCGCGTCGTTGAGATCCGTCCCCGGGGCTCGTCGACTCTCGAGGGAGAACAGCGCGTAGCTCCGGCACCGTGGGTCGTCTGCCGCGAGGGCGAGGGCGACCTTCCCGCCGGCGAGAGTGGCGCACTCCCCGCCCTCCGCGAAGGCGCGCTCGAGTTCCTCGAGCGCCTCGCAGGGCTCCCCGTGGAAGCGGTTCTCTGGGGCGAGGCGGAGGGCGTCCCCGTCGGCGTTGGCCACGACGAACTCGAGTGATGCGACCGGTACGACACGCTCGAGGCGCTCGATGAGGCTCCCGACGATCGTCTTCAGCTCGCGTTCACACGCGACGCTGCGCAGGGTGTCGCGGACCAGGCGGCCCAAAACGAGGAGGTGCCTGAGCTCCGAGTTCTCCTCCGCCATGAGAAACAGGCCGCACTCGAGGCGTTTGAGTCGGCCGATCGCCGCTGGGAGGAGCTTCTTGGGGATCACGAGCCCGTGTTGCGGCGCGATACGCTCGAGCGGGAGGGCCTCGAGGCGCGCGAGCCCGTGTTGGAGGATCTCGCGCGAGGGCATGTACAACTCGTGGAAGGTGTCCATTCCCTCGAGCTCGTCCTCGGACTCGGCCCAGAGCTGGCCCGCTTCGCTGAACCCGCCGAAGAGGTCGCTCGAGAAAAGCGTGCCCGTGGCCTTGTCGAAGGTGCAGAAGGCGCCGGGGAAGTGGAGGTAGGGCGTGAAGACGAACTGGAGGACGCGGCCACCGAGGTCGAGGCGCCAGGCGTGGGCGTCGACTTCGAAGGTCGGGACGTCGAGGCCCATGTGCTGCATGAGCAACGCGACCCGCCAATGGGTGACGATGGTCGCGCGATCGCTGAGCGCCGGGTCCGCGAGCAGGAGGGGGAGGGAACTCGTGATGTCGGGATCCTGGTGCTGGCATACGAAGTAGCGCACGTGGCCGAAGGGCACGATCTCCGCGATCTTCCGGCGCGTCTCGGCAGCGCTGCGATGAGGACCCGGGTCGATCAGTACCGAGTTCTCACCGTGCTCGATGAGATAGGCGTGGGCCTGGAAGCGGTCGTCGGGCCTGTGGCAACCGACCCAGTGAATCCGTGGCGCAATCTCGACGGGGCGTGCGAGGTCGCGAATCTGGCTCTCTAGAGGCGCGTCTGGCGACATCGTTCGTCTCGCGCCCTTCCCGGAGTAGACGTTGCTCCCTGCGGGGTACCTGTGCAAGTCGGGACAAAAGGAAGGGAGCTGGCGACCGCGTGGGTCGAGCCAGCTCCCGGAGAGTCCGCGGCCGCGGGCGGGCGGCGCGTGCGGATGGGTTCAGTCGCGGTCGACGGGCCGCGCGTACGCGTAGCGCCTGTACCGCGGGTGATGCTGAGGCACGCTCCGTGCGTAGCGGGCGGCCTGGGCCCGCGCGACCCGGATCTCGACGATCTCCTCGAGATCACGCATCGCCCGTCGGAGCTCCTTGCGCTCGGGGCGGAACCAACCCGCGCGCGGGAGATGTCTCAGCCGGTAGCGAGCGTCCTCGAAGCGGAACTCGAGCGCGGCGAATCGATCCGCAAGCGCGTAGGCCCCGACACGGCGTCGCTGGACGAGGCGTCGCAGATCACGCGCGTCCTGCTCGAGAGTGCGCAGGGCATACAGCGTGTCCTGGTGCCGGTACCGCGCGCGCGGGTGCAGGGCGCGGCGGACCGAGCGTTCGAGGCGCTCGGCCGCGAGCTCGAGGCGAACCGTGGCCCGGTCGAGCTCGAGGGCGGCTCGCCCCTCGTAGGAACCGTGCGGGCGCGCTCCACCGGCGAGCGCGGGGGCGAAGGCGAGGACGGCGGTGGCGAGAGTGAGCAGCCTCTTCATGGTCTTTCCTCCTGTCTGAGAACACCCCCTCCTAAAGCACACTGCATGCCAGCTTCGTAAAACCCGGAACGGCAGAGGTTTACCTCATATCGTGCCGTTTTGGCGCACCGCGGCCGTCCTGACTGGGCGACGGTCCGTGACTCGTCCTGGGGACGGTCTCGCCCCGCGGTGGCCCGCGCCGAGAACCCCGGACGAAGCGCGCCGATGTCACGGCTCAGCGACACCTCGCCGTGCGACGGAGGGGTTTGCGGGACTGTCACTCGATCGAAAGAGCCGGCCGCTACGGTCCAGGTGTTCCACGGAACTCATCGCGCTGCGGTCAACCCGCTCGAGGCGCCGGCGAACGCCGGGCTACACGAGCGGAAGAGGGTGGCCAGCGACGAGACGCGACCCGAGGACCGTTTCACGGGAGCGGCGAGGCGGCAGCGGCCCCGCTGCGAAGGGCAGCCCCGGGGATGGTCGGTGAGGTCAACAGGTGGCTCACGGAGCGGCTCTCCACGAGCCAGAGGGAGACGGGTATGACATCGCTCGCGACAATTCTTCGGGGTGGCATCGTCGCAGCCGGCTTGGTGGCCCTGGGCCTCGGCAGCGCGTTCGCCGCTTCGATTTCGGTGACAAGCAACATCACGGCCAGCGAGACCTGGACCGCGGACAACGAGTACATCCTGACGCAGGTCATCTACGTGACGGACGGCGCCACCCTGACGATCGAGCCGGGCACGGTCATCCGCGGCGAGGGCGAGTCGAGCCCGGGCGCGAACGACCCGGGCACGCTCGTGGTCTCGCGCGGTGCGAAGATCCGCGCACTTGGCACGGAGCAGGACCCGGTGATCTTCACGGACCTGCTCGACGACAACTTCGGCAGCAACACGGGCACCTTCCCGTACGATTCGGTCGAGAACGCGCTCAGCCTCACCGAGCAGTGGGGCGGCGTGATCCTCCTCGGCCGCGGCTACGTCGCGTCCGACACGCTCGCCGGCCCGGACGCCGCACGTGAGGCGCAGATCGAGGGTCTGACCCCGGCGGGCGGTCTCGGCCTCTACGGTGGCGGCGGTGACGACGACGACGACAGCGGCTCCATGCGCTACGTCTCGATTCGTTACGGCGGCTTCAACCTCTCCGCGAACAACGAGATCAACGGACTGACGCTCGGTGCGGTGGGCCGGGCGACCGATCTCGAGTTCATCGAGGTCTACCAGAACAAGGACGACGGCGTCGAGTTCTTCGGCGGCGCGGCCAACATCAAGCACCTGATCATCCTCTCGCCGGGCGACGACGGCGTCGACTACGATCAGGGCTGGCGCGGCAAGATCCAGTTCGTCTTCCAGGTGCAGGGCCTGCCCGGCAGCGACAAGTCGGACAAGGGCGGCGAGCACGACGGCGGCACGAGCCCCGACGGATCCCAGCCCTTCGCGATCCCGACGATCTACAACGCGACCTACATCGGTCACGGCCAGAAGGACTTCGCCTCGAAGGGCAAGGACACCGCGATCAAGTTCCGCGACAACGCCGGCGGCCGCTACTACAACAGCTTCTTCGCGGACTTCGCCGGCGCGACCGCGACGATCGAAGGCCTGCCGGGCTCCGCGAACACCAGCGCCGAGCGCGCCCGCACGGCCTACGCGATCGACAACACCTTCTTCTTCGGTCCCGTCTCGACCTACCAGCTCGAGCTCGAGGACAACGACTGGTGGTGCTTCGGCAGCGGCGGCCGGATCCCCGACGCCGACGCGACCGACTTCGGTGGCGACAGCGGCAAGGACCACTTCGACAACGGCGCGTTCACGGACGCGGCGCTCGACAACACGTACTTCGACTGCCTGGAGACGCTTCCGATCCGCGCCCTGAGCCGCATCGACAGCGGTGACCCGACTTTGCCGGATCCCGCGACGACGGTCGACCCGCTCCCGGCGAATGGCAGCTCGCTCTGGACGACGGACCGCCAGGCTCCGCAGGACGGCTTCTTCGAGGAAGCGGCCTACAAGGGCGCCTTCGGAAAGACGAACTGGGCACGCGGCTGGACGAACATGGACCGCCTCGGCTACTTCCCGCCGAAGCCGCTGATCGACGTCGACGCCGACGTCGATGTCAGCCAGATCTGGACCGCCGACAACGAGTACCTGCTCAAGCAGGTCATCTACGTCAAGGACGGCGCGACCCTGACGATCGAGCCGGGTACCGTCGTGCGCGCCGAGGGTGAGTCGAGCCCCGGGGCCAACGATCCCGGCACGCTCGTCGTCTCCCGCGGCTCGAAGATCAACGCGGTGGGCACCGCGAGCATGCCGATCGTCTTCACCGACCAGGCGGACGACAACGTCGGCGAGTACACGGGCACCTTCCCGTACGACGCCGTCGAGAACGCGCTCAGCCTGACCGAGCAGTGGGGAGGCGTGATCCTCCTCGGCCGCGGCTACGTCGCGTCCGACACGCTCGCCGGCCCGAACGCCGCGCGTGAGGCCCAGATCGAGGGTCTGACCCCGGCGGGCGGCCTCGGCCTCTACGGTGGCGGTGGCAACGACGACGACGACAGCGGCACGATGAAGTTCGTCTCGATTCGCTACGGCGGCTTCAACCTCTCCGCCAACAACGAGATCAACGGGCTGACCCTCGGCGCGGTCGGGCGCGAGACCGAGCTCGACTTCATCGAGGTCTACCAGAACAAGGACGACGGCGTCGAGTTCTTCGGCGGCGCGGCCAACATCAAGCACCTCGTCATCCTCGCTCCGGGCGACGACGGCGTCGACTACGACCAGGGCTGGCGCGGCAAGCTCCAGTACGTTTTCCAGGTGCAGGGCCTGCCCGGCAGCGACAAGTCGGACAAGGGCGGCGAGCACGACGGCGGCACGAGCCCCGACGGATCCCAGCCCTTCGCGATCCCGACGATCTACAACGCGACCTACATCGGACACGGCCAGAAGGACTTCGCCTCGAAGGGCAAGGACACGGCGATCAAGTTCCGCGACAACGCCGGTGGCCGCTACTACAACAGCTTCTTCGCCGATTTCGCGGGCGCGACCGCCACGATCGAGGGCCTGCCGGGCGCCGCGAACACCAGCGCCGAACGTGCGCGTACGGCCTACACGGTTGACGACACCTTCTTCTTCGAGCCCACCTCGACCTACCAGCTCGAGCTCGAGGACAACGACTGGTGGTGCATGGGCAGCGGTGGCCGGATCCCGGATACCGACGCGACCGACTTCGGTGGCGACAGTGGCAAGGACCACTTCGACAACGGCGCATTCACGGACGTCGACCTCGACAACACGTACTTCGACTGCGCCTCGACGCTGCCGATCCGGCTCCTGACCCGCATCGATAGCGGCGACCCGACTCTGCCGAACCCGGCGACGAAGGTCGATCCGCGCCCCGCTGCCGGGAGCACTCTGGCAGTGACGAATCGCGAGACGGCCCGCGACGGTTTCTTCGACCCCGCGGGGTACAAGGGCGCCTTCCGCCCCGGCCAGAACTGGGCCGCGGGTTGGACGAACATGGCGCGCCTTGGCTACTTCCCGACCTGCGCGGAGGACGCAGCCGCCACGCCGAACGAGGCGATGAACCTCGTCTTCGTCAGCAAGGACGACCTGAAGTGGGACGCCCCCTTCGGTGACGACTGGAGTGGCTTCGATCTGCTGCGCTCCGTGTCGGCCTCCGACTTCTCGACGCCGACTTGCATCGAGGAGCAGGACGCGGACACCGCAGCGAACGACTCGGCCGACCCGCCGGCGGGAACGGCTTTCTTCTACCTCGTGAGGCCAAAAAACGCCTGCGGCGACGCCACCCTCGGGCTCGGTGAGAACGCGAGCACGCGCGGCGCAGCCGGAAGCTGCCTCTAAGAGAGCTCGGGCGCTCGCTCCATGAGCGCCCGCGTAGAGCCAACGACTGGGCGGGGGCCTTCGGGCCCCCGCCACAGCCAACAAGGGCTCGTCGACGCCGCAGCGGGTCGGGACCGAGAGGCTCCGTGCCGCAGCGATCGACCGGGAGAACCCCGCTGGGCATCTGGCGGAAGGGCTCCCGGTCGAAGTCGAAAACTCGACGGGTTTGGAGATGAACTCGATGCGGCAACTCACGGCGATCTTCTCGACCCTCGTCCTCCTCGGCGCCGGCTCGGCCTTGGCCGTGCCCGCGAAGACGACGGGAGATGGGGTGACACGTTCGGGCGCGCTGGCCTTCGCGGCTCAGTTCGCGGAGGCCCTCGACGCGGACCCCAAAGACAAGGCGCGCGCCCAGGAAGGTGTCGCTCTCGAGTACGCCAGGCGGGGAGCCTTCGACGCGGCGCTCGAGCAGGCGGGCCGCATCGACGGCTGGCGTCGCGCTGTCGCAACGGCGGACATCGCGAGCCTCGCCGCCGAGCGAGGAGTATCCAAGACGGCGCGCCAGGCCCTCGCCGAGGCACGTCGGTCGGCTCGCGGAGTCGAGGGCTGGCAGGCGCTGCGGGTGCGCGCGCACATCGCGCAGGCCCTGGCTCGCCTTGGCGAGCTCGACGAAGCGGTGAGCATCGCGCGGACCATTGGCGAGCAGGACAGAGAGTACGCCGGGCGCGCGGTCGCCACCGTCGCGCTCGCACACGCGGTCCGCGGAAACGTGGCCGAGGCGCGTGAGCGGCTGCGACGGATCGATGACGAGCCGGACTACGTGATCGCCTGGTGGCGTACTCGGGGCTACGTGGAGCTCGCCAAGCTCGAAACGCTCGAACGGACGGACCGTCGCGAAGCGGCACGCGCCGCGCACACCTCTGCGTCCGGGGTCTACGGTTGGAAGCGCGCCGACTCTCTGATCGATGTCAGCGCCGCGCTGCGCCTCGTCGGGCTCGGACAGGAGGCAGAGCGAGCGATCGGCACGGCGGAGCCCGCGGTTCTCCGCCTCGCGGACACGATGCCCGCGAAGCCCGGGCTTCTCGTGCGACTCGCGCTCGAGCGCGCGGCGATGGGTGAGCCGGAGCGTGCCAAGGAGCTCCTCGAAGCCGCGAAGCAGACTCTCGGCCAGACGCTCAACATCGAGCGCCCCGGAGTGTTGGCGCGCATCGCGTCCGCCCGGCGGACGCTGGGTGACGAGGAGGGCGCGGCGCTCGAGACCGACGAGGCGCTTCGGCTTGCCGAGGGTCTGGTCAACGCACGGCCCCGTGTGCTCGCCGTCGTCGAGATCTGCCGCGCGTTGTCCGCCGCGGATTGGTCGCCGGACGCGGTCACCCGCGCACGGCTCGAGCGCCTCTACGGCGGACTCGGCGCCCCCTGGTAGCGCGGCATTGCCCTCGAATCGGAGAGGACCCCTGACGTGAACAGCAGCCCTCACGGGTGGCGCGGCGAAGCGGCGCAGCCCGCGCGAACGATCCCGGACACGTCCCGGAGTGCGAGGCGCCCAGCGCGCTCGAGCCGATCCTGGCGTGTCCTGCTCGCGAGCCTGCTCTCGATCGCGAGCCTCTTGCTCGTCTCCTCTGCGGCAGCCCAGCAGGCGGACGGTGCCCTGCGCGGCCTGGTCTACGACAAACACTTCGACGCGCCCCTCGTGCGGGTGCGCGTGACCTTGATCGAGGCTGGCCTCGCGACGACCACGACGGAAGACGGGAGCTTCCTCTTCGACCGCGTCCCGCCCGGCCGGTACACGCTGAGCTTCACGAAGTCGGGATACCAGCGACTCGTCCTCACCGAGGTGATCGTGACGAGCGGGCGGCTCGCCGAGGTCGAAGCTCCGCTCGCCCAGGAGATCATCGACCTGCCGGAGCTGATCGTGACGGGGAGCGATCCGCTCGGCGCCAGCGAGGTAGGTCTGCTTCAGCTTCGCGCGCAAGCCCTGGGTGTGCAGGACGCGATCTCGGCCGAACTGATCAAGAAGGCTGGCGCGAGCGACGTGGCCAGCGCGCTCAAGCTCGTTACCGGGACCACGGTCGTCGAGGGCAAGTACGCCACCGTGCGCGGTCTCAGCGATCGCTACACGGGAACGACTCTCAACGGCGTGAGGATTCCGAGCGCGGACCCGAGGCGGCGCGCGGTGCAAGTGGACCTCTTCCCGACGGGGACCGTCGAGAGCGTCACCGTGCGCAAAACCTTCACGCCGGACATGCAAGGAGACTTCACCGGCGGGGGCATCGACATCCGCACGAAGTCGATCCCCGAGGGCCCGACCTACAGCGTCTCCGGCGGCGTCGAGCACGACTCGCTGGCGACGAACAACGAGCGCTTCCTGACCTACGTCGGGGGCGGCGTGAACACCCGCGCCGACGGCTCGGACAGCCGCGTCGCGCCCGCGATCCCAGAGGGCGGCCTTCCTCCCATGCCGCGCGCCTCGTTCCGCCCGACGGAGCAGCAGATGAATGACGCGCGGACTCTGGACGCGTTCGTTCGGGCCTTCGACCCCGTGATGGGAGTCAGCCGCGGCAGCGCCGAGATTAACCGCAGCGTCTCTTTGCTCGGTGGCGACCGCGTCGAGCTCGGGCGCTTTGGCGTGCTCGGTCTCCTCGGCGCGCTGACGCACTCGCGCAAGGCGAACTTCTACGAGGAGGGAGTCAACAACAAGGGCGTTCGATCGGACCCGAGCGCTCCGATCACGATCGAGAAGAACAGGACCGACAGCCGCGGCACCGAAGAGGTGCTGATGGGTCTGCTCGGCACGGTGGTCTGGCAGCCGAGCGAGAAGAACGAGTTCGCGTTCCGGGCGATCTACAACCGTAGCGCCGAGGACGAGGCGCGCTTCCAGTGGCAACCCGAAGACCCCGGGACCATCGAGCGCAATCAGACGCTGAACTACACGGAGAGAGTCGTCAGCTCGCTCCAGCTCCACGGAGAGCACGAGTTCGAGCGTTTCCTCGGCTTCACGGGAGGTGAGGAGCGGCCGCGGATCGACTGGCTGATCGCAGACAACAAGACGGTGCAGGACCAACCCGACGTGCGCTTCTTCCGCAACCTCTTCAGCATCGAGAACTTCGCGGGCGAGGTGCCGGACAACAGCACCGCCCCGCAGAACACGCGCCGGACGTGGCGGCGGATCGACGAGGTTGACAATCAGTTCCAGGCGGACCTGACCTTGCCCTTCGTGGTCGGCGGTGCGCGCGACGCCACTCTCGAGCTCGGCGTGTACAAGCAAGAGTCGGACCGCGTCTACGACGAGCAGGCGTTCTACTACCAGTTCACCTCGTTCCAGCTCGGGTCCTTCCTCGACCCGACCGTGCGCTTCAACCGCTCCCTCGGCCGCTTCCAGGGTGAGAGCATCGACGATCTCTGGACGGACGTGTTCCTCGAGGATCATCGGATCGGTCTGGCCTCGAACGATCCTCCCGCACCGAACCAGATGCTCTGGGTGATTCGCCCGCTCGACAATCAGATCGACTACACGGCGGCCCAGGAGATCGATGCGTTCTACGCGATGCTCGAGTACCCCCTGACCGAGCGCCTGACCCTCGTCGGTGGAGCGCGGCGAGAGACGACCGATCTCGGCATCGTCCCGACGAACGCAGCCTTCGGAACGGTGCAGGTGATCGAGCAGCTCTCTGGCGGCGACCGTGTCGTCTCGACGGTACCGGAAGAGGAGGGACGCGCATCGATCGACGAGTCGTCCACTCTCCCGGCGCTCGGCGCGAGTTACGCGTGGAGCGGGAACTCCAAGCTACGCGTTTCGTGGAGCGAGACGATCGCGCGCCCGACCTTCCGTGAGCTCGCGCCGATCGCGACCTCCGAGTTCCTGGACGGCGACGAGTTCCTCGGCAACCCATCCCTCGTGTTCTCGTCGATCGCGAACTACGACGTCCGGTGGGAGTGGTTCCCGCGGCCGGGTGAAGTGATCGCGGCCGGCGTGTTCTACAAGTCTCTCGACGACCCCATCGAGCTGATCAGCTTCTCGGCCAGCAATCGCGACTTCATCCAGCCTGTCAACTACGAGAAGGGTGAGGTCTTCGGGTTCGAGGTCGAGGGCCGGAGCGCACTCGACGTCGTGTGGAAACGGCTTGCGAACTTCTCGGTCGGGGTGAACTTCGCGTACATCGACTCCGAGGTGGACGTCCCCCTTGCGGAGCAGCGATCGCTCAGGAGCTTCGCGCTCGACGAGCCGACGCGCCGGCTGCAGGCACAGCCTGACTGGGTACTGAACGTCAACCTCACCTACGACAACAAGGATCGAGGTACGAGCGCGGGGCTCTTCTTCAACATGCTCGGGGAGACTCTTGTCACGGGTGCGGCCAAGGGCACCGACGACGGAACTCCCAACGTCTTCGAGAAGGGCTACGCCAGCCTCAACTTCAGCATGAACCAGAAGTTCGGCGAACACGTCTCCGTGTCTTTCAAAGTGAAGAACCTGCTCACCTCCGAGCGAGAGCGGGTCTACCGCACGCCGGACGGGTACGAGGCGGTGAAGTCGAAGCGAGAGTCCCCGCTCAAGGTGAGCGGCTCGGTGTCTTACAAGTGGTAAGTCGAGATCGGCAATCGTTGCGTGGTGTTGAGGCCGTTGTCACGTGAGTGAAAGCGCCCCGTGACCAGAATCGGCGCGAGATGAGGGCTATGAACAAGACGATCCTGATTGTGCTGCTGCTGGCTGCGCTCGCCCCTGGGGTGAACCCGGCGCGCGCGGCTGACGACGAGAAGAAGGTCCTGGAGTCCGCGCGCTCCACGGTGGCTCGCTGGGTGGAGACCCAGGAGATCATCTCGAAGGAGAAGCGTGACTGGCAGGCGGGCAGGGACGTGCTCGAGCAAAGGATCTCCCTGATCGAGGGCGAGATCGGCGAGCTGCGTGAGCGCATCGCGGAGATCCGCTCCGGTCTCGGCGATACCGGGAGCAAGAAACGCGACCTCGGCGACGAGAATCGTGCGCTCAAGGAGGCCGGCCAGTCCATCGAAGCGATGGTCCCCCAGCTCGAGGAGAAGACCCGCCGATTGCTCGGCCGTCTTCCCGAACCGCTCCGGACGCGGATCCAGCCTCTCGCGGATCGCATCCCCGGCGCAGGCTCCGAGTCGGAGCTGTCGCTCGGCCAGCGGTACCAGAACGTGATCGGGCTACTCAACGAATTCAACAAGTTCAACCGTGACCTCACGATCTCGAGTGAGCTCCGCGAGCTCCCCGGCGGCCGTATGGCCGAGGTCCGGGCGCTATACCTCGGTCTCGGACAGGCCTACTACGTCACCTCGGACGGCAAGGCCGCTGGGGTCGGACGGTCGGGTCCCGACGGTTGGGTCTGGGAGCCCGCGGACGAGATGGCCGATCGCGTTCGTCGCGGGATCGCGATTCTAGAGAACGAAGAGGTTCCGGCCTACGTGCCGCTCCCGGTGATCATCCGATGAAGACGATGAAGAAGTCATGGATCTCACGACCCTTCGCGGGTCTCGCGCTTCTCGCTTGCCTGGTCCTTCCGCAGGGCGTCGCAGCGGACGGAGAGGTAGAGCAGAGCTTCGATCAAACCGCTAGCAGCGTCGAAGGCGACCTCGCCGCAGCGCTCGCCGAACTCTCCGCGCTGCGCGAGCGGATCGCGCGCGAGAAGCTCCCGCTGAGCAAGCAGCTCTCACGTCTCGAGAGCGAGCTCGTCTCGGTTCGCAGGGAGTACGAGCAGCTCGGGCGCCAGCTCGACACGCAGAATCTGGATCTCGGAAACCTCCGAAGCGAGATCGAGGGGCGCAAGGGCGAGCAGTCGTACCTCGCGAACCTCCTCGACGAGTACATCCGCAACCTCGAGACGCGGCTGCACATCACCGAGCTTCAGCGCTACCGCCAGACGATCGACGAGGCGCGGCGTGCCCCACAGAACCCATTGCTCGACAAGAGCGATGTCTTCGAGGTCCAGGTTGGCATGGTGGACACGTCGCTCGAGCGCCTCGAGGAGCTGCTCGGCGGGACGAGCTTCGCCGGCCAGGCGGTCGGGGAAGGGGGACTCGTCGAGGACGTCGAGTTCGTCCTGGTCGGGCCCTCGGCCTTCTTCTCCGCGAAGAGCAGTGACCGCGCCGGATTGGCGGAGCAGCGCCTCGGCTCGCTCGAGCCGAACATGATCGCCCTCGACAACCCGTCGGACGGTGAGTCCATCCGAACGCTCGCCGCGTCCGGCTCCGGAGTCCTGCCCTTCGATCCGACACTGGGTAACGCGCAGAAGATCGAAGAGACGAACGACACCGTGTTCGAGCACATCTCGAAGGGCGGCCCCGTCATGGTGCCGATTCTCGCAATGGCGCTCGCATCGCTGCTCGTCGCCCTGTGGAAGTGGGTGCAGCTCGCTCGGATTCGCGTCCCGAGCCAGCGGCGGGTGCGCTCGTTGCTCGAAGCGTTGCTCTCGCGTGACATGAAGGCTGCAGCGGAAAAAGTAGAGAAGCTCCCGGGTCCGACGGGAGAGATGCTCAAGGCTGGCGTCGAGCACGCCCACGAACCGAAGGACCTCGTCGAAGAGGTGATGTTCGAGTCGATGCTCGAGACCAAGCTCAAGTTGAACTCGCTCCTTCCATTCGTCGCGATCTGCGCCGCCGCCGCGCCCCTGATGGGTCTGCTCGGGACGGTGACCGGCATCATCAACACCTTCAAGTTGATCACGGTGTTCGGTACCGGGGACCCGAAGACTCTGTCTTCTGGAATCTCCGAGGCCCTGATCACGACCGAGTTCGGCCTCATCGTCGCGATCCCCTCGTTGCTGCTACACGCGTACCTGTCACGGCGTGCGCGGCGCCTTGTCGACGGCATGGAGAAGACGGCGATCTCGTTCGTCAACCGCCTCGCCGTCGGTGCGGCCAAGCCCGAGGCGGCCGAGGCCTCGTGATGGACGTGTTCGTCGAGGCGCTCTCGATCTGGCGCAGTGGCGGATGGGCGATGATCGCGCTCGCGGTCAATGCGCTGATCCTCTTCGCGATCGGTGCGAACCTCTGGCTCGACCTTCGGATCCGCGGGATGCGAAAGATCCCGGAGACGAAGTGGCGTCGCTGGATCGTCGAGCCGGGCGAGCGCCGCGGGCGGTTGGGCGAGCTTCTCGAGTTCGTGATGAACGCCGAGAGCCTCAAGGATCTCGGTGTGCGCTTCGGAGAGCTGCGCGCCACGGAGATCGCGCCGATGGCGCGGGATCTTCGCTTCATGAAGCGCTGCGTCGGAACGGCGCCTCTGCTCGGATTGCTCGGGACTGTCACGGGGATGCTCGCGACCTTCCAGGCCCTGGCGACGGGCTCGGGCGGTGACAAGACGATGGATCTCGTCGCGGGGGGAATCTCCGAGGCGTTGATCACGACCGAGACCGGGCTGCTCATCGCGCTGCCAGGGTTGCTCTTCCAGTACCACCTGAGCCGGGAGCGCGACCACCACGAGGCGTTCCTGGCGCACCTCGAGACGGCGTGCGCTCAGGTCTACTTCAAGCTGACACGCGGCGAACGCGCCACGGCGCCGAACGCGTGAGGACACACCGATGAGCCGATTCCGGGCCAAGGGTGGCGAGGACGAGAGCGGCGGGATCGACATCTCGCCGCTGATCGACTGCGTCTTCATCCTGCTGATCTTCTTCATCGTGACGACGACCTTCGTCGAGGAGACGGGCGTCGAGGTCGACAAACCTCAAGCGGCCTCGTCGATCAGCCTCGAGAAGAACAGCATCCTGATCGCGGTCACCGCGAAGGGCGAGATCGTCTACGGCGGCCGCGAGATCGGGATCGCCGGCGTGCAGCCGCTCGTCAAGCGCATGATCCAGCAGGAAGAAGTTCCGGTCATCGTTCAGACCGATCAGAACACGCAGGCGGGGCTCCTCGTCCGCGTCATCGACGAAGCCAAACTTGCGGGTGCGCCGAAGGTGAGCATCGCGACCCGGCGGCAGAGCTCCTGAAGGAGAGCCGAGATGACACAGAAGAAGAGGAACCCCATCGTTCTGGTGTTGCAGAAGGCGACCTCCATCGTCGCCGCCGTCGTCAGCACGATCGCGATCTTCCTCGTACTGCCGATGATGCAGACGATCTCGAGCCCTCCCGGCGCAGACACCTTGATCCGCGACATCGCGATCGTCGAGCCGCCGCCTCCGGAGCAGCCGGAGATCGAGGAGGAGCCGGAGCAGGAGGAGCCGCCCGAGCCGCCGCCGCCGACGCTGAACGAGGCGCCGCCGCTCGACTTGTCCCAGCTCGAGCTCGCCTTGAGCGACACCGTCGGGGACAACTCGTTCGGAGGCTTCGCGCCGGGTCTCGCGGAACAGCTCGGTGGCCAGCAGGCGGGCGAGGATCTCGACAAGATCTTCTCGCTCGCCGACCTCGACCAGCGCCCGCGCGTGATCTTCCAGCGCCTCCCGCAGTATCCGGCAGAGCTGCGCAAGGCCGGGCGTCAGGGCACGGTTTACGTCGTGTTCAGCGTCGATACGAAGGGACGGGTCAGCGACCCGAAGGTGCAGCGCTCCACCGATCCGGCGTTCGAGCGCCCCGCGCTCGACGCGGTGAGGCAGTGGCGCTTCGAGCCGGGAACCCGCAACGGCGAGAAGGTCTCGTTCCGGATGCGGATCCCGATTTCGTTCAACGCCGGTTAGTCCGGTCGCACACGGTGTGCATAGAGGACGCCTTACCATGAAGACGACGATGTGGACGCGCGGGGCTGCACTGCTGCTTCTCGCCGTGGCCCTCCCCGTGTTCGCCGAAGAGCGGACGGACGGCGACGCGCTGGCGCTTTGGGAGGACCCGGATTTCAAGAAGAGCTTCCTCGGGAGTTACGGATTCGAGGCCGAGGTCGAGCCCAAGGTGTCCGAGCCCGAGCGCGAGGTTCTGCAGAAGATCCTGCCTCTGATGGCGGGCAACCCCGAGGTCGCCGAGACCACGCTCGAGGAGTCGATGAACGAGGACTCGAGCGCGCTCTTCGACTTCATGCTCGGGAACCTCGACTTCCAGGCCGAGCGCCTCGATCAGGCGCGTGATCACTTCTCGATCGCCGTGCAGAAGTTCCCGAGTTTCCGCCGCGCCTACAAGAACCTCGGGCTCGTGCTCGTCCGGCAGTCGAAGTTCGAGGGGGCGGTGGGTGCTCTCTCCAAAGTGGTCGAGCTCGGGGGGGCGGATGGCACGGTGTACGGATTGCTCGGTTACGCGTACAGCGCGCTCGGCGAGTCGGTGCCTGCGGAGTCCGCGTATCGGAGCGCGATGCTGCTCGAGCCCAAGGTTCCGGACTGGAAGCTCGGACTGACGCAGAGCGTGCTGAGGCAGCGCAAGTACGGTGAGGCAGCCACGCTGTGCGAGGAGCTGATCGCGAAGAGCCCGGAGCGCGCGGACTACTGGCTGCTCCAGGCCAACGCCTACATCGGGCTCGGCGAGCCCCTGAAGGCGGCCGAGAACTTCGAGCTCGTCTGGAGGATGGGCAAGGCGAACGAATTCGCGCTGAAGACGCTTGGGGACATCTACGTGAACCGCGAGCTCTGGGACATGGCGACCCGCGCGTACTCGGGCGCGGTGGCCATCGCGGGGGCTTCGGGGATCGAGCGCTCGATCTCGTGGGTGGAGGTCCTTGCTCAGCGCGGCGCGACGGAGCAGGCAGAGCGTCTCCTCGCCTCGGTCAAGGAGGTCGGCGAAGGCGTGCTCGCGGCCACGGAGAAGAAGCGGCTGCTCAAGCTCGAGGCGCGCCTGGCGATGGCGAGCGGGGAAGGATCGGCTTCGGGTGGGGTGCTCGAGGAGATCGTGGCGCTCGACCCGCTCGACGGCGAGGCGCTGATGCTCCTCGGCGAGCACTACAACCGGGAAGGCGAGCGAGAGCGCGCGATCTTCTTCTACGAGCGCGCCGCGAGCCTCGACGACTTCGAAGCGGATGCGAGCGTGAGGCACGCCCAGGTGCTCGTGTCGGACTCGCGCTTCAAGGACGCGGTGCCCCTGCTCAAGCGCGCGCAGGAGATCAACCCTCGCGACGACGTCGCCCGCTACCTCGAGCAGGTCGAGAGGATCGCCCGCTCCTCGCGTTGACGGGTGTGAATCACCCTTCGCACCGTGCCCGCCGAGAGCGCAGGTGAGTGCGCGCTGGCGGACGTTGCGCCGCGTGGTGCGGGCTTTCACCCTTGGCCCACATCTTGCTTTACCCTCCTCGGCGGGCTCGTGGCCCGCAGAGGAGGTCAGATGCTGGGACATGTTCGTTGGCTGCTCGGACAACTCCCCGAGCTCGTCGAGGAAGGGATCCTCGACGACACCACGGCGGAACGTCTTGGAGCGCACTATCGCGCCCGTCAGGGACGGGGCGCACGCGAGCGCGCACGGCTCGTCGTCACCTGGGTCGGCGCGCTCCTCTGCGGTCTCGGGGTTGCGCTGATCCTCGCGCACAATTGGAGCGAACTCGCGCGAGAGATCCGGGCCGGTCTCGCGTTCCTCTTGATCCTGAGTTCGCAGGCGATGGTCTTCGTCCATTGGTGGCGCGGCAAGAAGCGCGCGCTCATCGGGGAGAGCGTCGCGATCTTCGCCGTCGCTGCTCTGGGTGCCGGAGTCGCGCTGATCAGCCAGGCCTACCACGTGCGCACCGACGTGCCCGGCTTCCTGCTGGTGTGGACGATCGCGAGCCTGCCAGTCAGCCTGATCACGCGCGCTCGCTCGGCCGCCGCGGGCTCTTTCGTGCTCGCCACGGTGTGGTTCCTCTCGACACCGGGCGACCCGTTCGATCACTTCCGTTTCCCGATCTACCTCGTGCTCCTCGCGGCCCACGCGCCGTTCTTGCTGCTCGCGCGCAGCGAAGGACAGGAGGGGTGGCGTGATCATCTCCTCGCGTTCATCGCGTGCGGAGCGTGGATGCTCGCCATGGTCC
>NPIF01000017.1_pt1 | contig 36134 bp, 31 predicted proteins | sample 8637461 | NCBI WGS metagenome assembly NPIF01 (sample SAMN07420641, study PRJNA396082) | bioreactor metagenome | isolation source: sample BR12 brine-fed electro-methanogenic bioreactor BR | place: Japan: Kochi | collected 2016-12-09
AGGGTCTCAAAGTTGCTGAAGCCACCGGTCAGGCCCGTAACCGTGCCTGTGGTGCTACCTGTGATTTGCCAGTTATTGGCCCGGTTACCGCCGATCAGTTCATTATTTCCGCCGCTCCCTCCATTGATCAAACCGGCGAAATCCAACGTGTCGTGCAAGATAAAGGTATCAGTATTGGTGCCCCCCTCAAGCGCGTTAAAGTTGGTGAACACCATCCCGTTCAGCGTGCCACTATTGGCCCCGATAATACTCCAGCTATTCGATAGTGAGCTATCACTGCCCAGAATCGTTATGCCGTTACCGTTAATCTCGCTTAAACCCGTGACATTCAGATTGGACAATGTACCGGCTACGCCGACCTCCACACGGCTTATGCTCGTGTTCTGGATGTTCAATATGTTATCTGTGCCACCACCGCCGCTAAGCAAGCCTGTCAAGTCTCCGGATGCCTGTATGGTGAAGGTGTCGCTCTGATCCCCGCCAGTCAGGTTGGCAAAATCTATAAAGGTCAGCGTGCCGTTGGCGTTCGTGAAGGTACCATCGTTAATACCGTCCGTATCCGCATTGACGCCAGAAACAATTTGGACACTCCAAAAGTTATCCGTGCCATTCTGACCAACCAATGTGTTGGTCCCATTGCCGATAATGCCGGTAAAGCCGAAATAGTTATTAACATTAACGGACGCGATGGACGACAGGTCCGCCCATTCACCGCCGACACCGCCTCCTACAAAGCTCTGTATGTTAGTAAACGTATCAACATAGGTCGTGCCACCTTCAGCCAGAGATCCAGACTCAGCGTCCGAAAAAGTCCAGGTATTCGTAACATCCTGCCGCGCTACGAGTGTATTGCCACCGCCTGCACCGCCATCTATCGAAAAAATGGCGCCAGAAGATCCCATTTCGAATCTGTCCTGACCGCCACCACCAAGCAGATAAGAAAAGTTCTCGAATGTTATAGTCCCATTGAGTTCGCCGCTGTTGGCCCCGTCGACAACCCAGGTATTGTCACCATCGTCACCGTGCAGGGTATTCTGATGTAAAGCGTCGCCAGTCAGCTTCTCGACATTCACGACTTTGTAATCCGAGCCGGAATCGATATCGCCCAGTTGGACGGTCTTGTTTTCAATTGAGGTAATTGTCAGGGTATCGCCGCTAGTGGTGCCGTCGGTACCGCCGTCGATTAGACCTGATACCGCACCGGAAATACCTATGGTGTCATCCCCCGCACCTGCGACCACTGACCCGACAGCGCCGTTAACGGTGAACACATCATCTCCACCCTGGCCGTCCAACGTACCCATGCTGGCGCCGGCATCAACAATAAAGGTATCCACGCCGGTGCCAACACCGCCAGTCAGCGTTTCCATTTCGGAGAATACAATCGATGAATTCAATGTGCCGCCACCGGCGGAATTAACGCCCCACTCATTGGTATTATCGCGGCCGCGCAAGGTGTCCGTATTCAAACCACCCACGATCATTATTGCAATAGGGTCTGTGGTGTTGATATTGAAGGTGTCATTACCAGCATCACCATTCAGATTACCGGTGTTTGACGAGGTAATATTAAACACATCGTCATTGTCGCCACCGTTGATCGTGCCGTTGAAATCTGCATTGATATCGAACGTGTCTACAGCACCGCCACCCGTTACTGTTTGTATTTCGTTGAAACTTGAAATGTATTCCGTGGCCCCGGATTGAGAAACACTGCCAGAATTTGCACCGTCCAAGGTCCAGGTAGAAGATATGTCGCTTCGCCCGGTAACCGAGTTGCCCCCGTTTGTTCCACCGTCAATCGAACCAATCGATGTATTATCCGACATCACGAACGCGTCGGCGTTGGTGCCACCATTAACAGCCTGTATGTTGCTAAAGCTGGTGACATAGGCAACTGGACTACCGGGCACTGTGCTGTCGGCGATGCTGCCTTCGTTCTCCGCAGTAATCACCCAGAGATTGGGCACATCGCTGCGCCCCGTTAACGTATTCGTTCCTGTACCGCCATTAATGGACGCAACCGACGCGCCATCACTTACCACGAAATTGTCAGTACCAGAATTACCTTGAAGGTTATCAATATTTTCAAAAGTAAAGTTACCGTTGAGCACACCATCGTTGATCCCGTCCGAACCTACGCCGTTATCGCGTATAGTCCAGTCGTTAGTTCGAATCGCTGCGCTGAGCGTATTATCCGCGTCCGCACTGCCTGTCAACGAAACAGAAGACGTAAAGTTACTGGTGTAATTGATGGTCACCGCACCAGTCGAGTTGCTGGTTAGGTAAATTCCCGCTGTTTGAGAAGTACCGTCAGAATAACCACTACCACCAGCAGCGCCGCCCGTAGCATTGATGTCGCCGTTCAGGGTGACTGATGGTTCGGTTGCGGTGCCGCTGCCTTCATTTGCGTTAATCTGGATAGTGCCCGCCGCGCCCCCGCTGGCGTTTAATCCGTCCCCACCTGAGGTATCTACTGCACCGATGGCGATGGCGCGCCCTGTGATGCTTACAGCGCCGCCCGCATTGCTGCCATCGCTTGACCTGGTGCCCGCGCTGGTGTCAATACCACCAACCGACACGATGTTTTCAGCACCTGCAATATCGGCCGTAATCGTGACCTGGCCGCCATCCTGATCGGCACCATCGCTGCTTGCTGTATTGATCGATCCTGAACTGAATCCGGCTGAATGGTCGACAATCACGGACGCTGCGCTGATGTTATTTGTTCCGGCATCTACAACACCAGTGGAATCGATATTCAGGTTGCCCAGCCTGTTGGTTCCACCCAAGGCACCGCTGAACACGACATCATTCGCCGTCAAGGTCAAGTTGGCCGCGCTCGTACCATCCCCATCGAGGGTGGAGGTCGTCGTCGGGTTTGTGCACGCGTCAGCGAAACAGATTTTTCCTCGCGTGCTACCTGATGTATCAATGGCAATATTGTCAGCCACCAGAACAACGGGGCCATCAAGGGTAACCGTGCCGCCATGTCCCTGTACGACGATTGTCGGACTCGTTATCTCCGGCTTTCCACCGACAACGTTCAAGTCACTATTCAGTTGTATGGAATTACCAGTAATTGTGATATTTCCCGCATCACCACCGGTAGGAGCGGAATCACCTGACGCATACGTTTGTGCGCCAATACCTGTTCCACCGTTTGCTGTGATAGCACCCACGCCTACGGTTCCATTCACAGCACTGATAATGACACGCCCTGCGGCTCCACCGTTTGCAGGATCGGCTCTTACCGTGCCATTGCTCATGCCGGTATCATTATCGCCACTGCCATTTCCACCTGAAGTGACAATAGAGCCAGTTAAAGATATGTTGCCAGAACTAGACGTCAATCTAACATCACCGCCGGCACCGCCTTCTTGACCACCAGGATTGTCGTTGTTGTCATAGTTTCCATTACCACCTCGCGCCGACATCGTACCGCTGCCTGAAATTAGGCCGTCCGCATATACAGTAATATCTCCGGCATCCTGCCCTGGATTACCTGATGTACTCGGCGTTACACCGTCGGTGTTGATGGCTCCACTATTGGTAAAGCTGGCGACACGACTACTTGTTGTACCGACGTTAAAGTTGCCACCTCGCGTAGTAATAAGCGAGAACTCTTCGATCGTCACTGAACCTACGGCGAAAAGAGTTAGATTGAATGTGTCGGCTGTCGACGTATTTCCGTCGTAAATACTGCTCCCTGCCTGAAAAGTGATATCACCGGCGGCATCCAACGTTAGGGTACGCCCCCCCATGCCGTCATAATTCAGATCACCGCTCGAATTAAACGTTATATCGCCATCACCACCCGAACCAGTTCCAACCGTTCTGATGGTCACATCACCGGATGAAAGTGCGGTTCTAATAGTTGCAACATTCAGTGTTGAGCCCGCAGCAGTCGGAGTAAAGACGCCGCTGGATTCAATAACGTTATTCGTGCTGTTTGTAATCAAAATATCGTAAGGATCTATTAGCCACAAACCACCATTGCCTACGCTCGTAGACACATCCGGAATACTTTGTATATCAAAACCACGCAACCCCGAGGTCTCGATAAATCCGCCATCGCCCCCTTGACTGCCACCGCGCGCGAACAAGCCGCCGTTAATTCTCGCTGTATCTACCGCGAACGCAATGACCTTGCCACCGTTGCCGTTATCAGTGGCATCCGCAAAAACCTGGCTTTGCTCGGAGAGATAAATAAAGTTCGCATTGCGGATGGACGGGTTGTTTCCTTCCTGATCGCCGCCGATCAGTACCTGTCCGCCACCATTGGCACCGGAGGCATCGACCATCGCGGCATCGAACAGCCCCACTTTGTCACCCAGAACCTTGACCTTGCCGCCCGTGCCATCGCTTCCGGAGCGTGCGGAGGTGATACTGTCTTGCGTGAGCAACGTGGTGTCTTGTGCGTGTACCTCGATATCACCTGCGTTACCGCTGGCTGCATCGGCGCGTAGTTCACCGCTGCTGGTGACGTTCTCGCCGAGCAGGACGATTCGGCCCACATTTTGATCGCTTGAGGCGGCAGAAGTATCGATTGTTCCGCTATTGACAACGTCCGCGCCACCGCCCAGGGTAAAGCTGCCGTCTGCATTCACGACGACACTGGTGGCCTGATCCAGGCCCGCGGTATTGACCGCTTGGGAAAACACGTCCTGGCTGGTACTGGCGGTCAGAAGCACCCGCCCGCCCTCGGCGTGGATCTCGCCGCCGTTCATCACCGCCGGATCGACGCCCAGTTCGTCCTGCAGGATCTCCTTGCTGACTCGCACACCCAGCAGGCCTCCATTGTCGAACGTGAGCACGGCCTGCTTGCCCGCGGCAAGCGACACCGTCCCCAGGTTTGCGACGATCAAGCCGTTGTTCTCCACCTGCTTGCCGATGAGGGCTACGTTGCCACCGAGCGACGCATTGATGGTACCGCTGTTAATGACCTTGCCTTCTGTGCCCAGTGCTTCATTGAAGATGTAATTGCCGTTCATGAAATCGGACGGGGCGATGTCCAGGCCGGAGGCGATGATGCCGCCGACATTGACCACGGAAGTGGGGGTGAAGAAGACGCCGTTGGGATTGACCAAAATGACCTGGCCGTTGGCATCGATGCGCCCGGCGATGATCGAGCCGTTATTACTCAGGATGCGGTTGAGGGAGATGGAGGTGCTGTTCGGCTGGATGTATTGCACACGCTCATCGACATTGACGTTATAGCTCTGCCAATTAATGGCCATGTTCTGGGTGGACTGATTGATGGTGGTATTCTGGCCGGACTGGCTGATGCTCCCCGAGCCACCAACGACTTGCCCACCTTCAGGACTGGCGACGGCATTACTAGCCGCCATTACGAGCAAAGCGTTGCGCACTGCCTGCGCACAACGACGCAACATGAAGTTCGTGCGTACCTGTTCCACGCCCATACTCTTCTCCAAACTACTCATCATGTGCAGTCAACAAGTTAGAGCAATTCAAATTCAGTATTTAAACTGTAGCTGCCGTTGGAAATTGAAAATATCATGCGATTATTCAGATTGACTTCGCTGCGCGTCGCGGCCAGCCCGGTGTAATCGGTACCGTTGATATTTGTGTCGATGCAATGCGTCACCGTTACGCTGATCGTATATACATTTGCGCCATCCACGGGAACAAAGTCGCCGCTCATATAACAACCATTGAAAGTAGCGACCGGCCCCCCCGCGGTGCCTACCGAAAGCCCGCCCGTGTTCAATACCCCGTAGATGTGGCTATCAATCGAGCCATTAGCTCCATACCAGAAGTTTACCGTCCCCTCCGTCGCAATCCGCGCTATTGTCGCCGGATCGTTGTTGCTCAGTGCATAAATGACAGTGAATGTGCCGTTGCCCGCGCCGGCTCCTGTCAAAGTTCCGGTAATCGACGAGCCTTGAGTGATGGTACCGGTGGCGGTTGCCGAAATCGGATTCTGGCCGCTGCTGTATATCGTGAAGGTCGCGGTATAACTGCTTTGATTGATGCTGGTAATCGTGCCGTCATAGACCAAGTTATTCGCGGCGCTCATCATGATGATGCGGTTGCCGCTGACCATGGCCTGCAGATCGGTAATGCTCAGGTCGGTGGTGTCATCGGTCTGCTTTACCAAGGCCGTGCCGTTGTTGCTGTAATACCCGGTCGGATTGGCATTCGCAGGCGTGGAGCTGCTACCCCCGCAACCGTACAGGGCAACGCTGGCCAACAGGGCCAGCAGCGTGCTACGGATAAACCAGTGTGATTTGAATACGTGTTTCATTACGTGAATCCTTTCCTTGGCGGAATATCTCAGGGTCAATGGGATGCTGTCGCGCGCGGTTGCGCGACAAAGGTGAATGAGCTATCAGGCTGGTGTAGGGGCGCCGTCTGGGGAGCAAGGGCTATTTCGGAGTTCGGCGACCAACGACGTATGGACGTCCCGTAGCCTTGCCTGCCGGGGGAGAGTGAACGGCGCAGCAGCCAGCAGTGGTGCCGGTTGGAACGCGACAAGTCGGGAGAAGCTGGCGCGTGGCGCCGCTGAGCTGTGTTGGCAGTAGTCAAGATAACCATCCGTGTCAGCCCCAATCCAGTAGGGTTGTCCTGGCCACGCAGTCATACCTATGACTGGTGACAATTAGCTGCGCTCTCGTAAACCGGGCGTCCGAGGGGACGGCCTGTGGCTTTGCATGCGGGGATTGTAGAGGGATTGACTAGGGAATCCCGCCCCACGCGCCTTGGTCAGAGCACCGCGTCAGCGGGGCCCATTGTCGAATATTTGCCGGCGTTTTTCCAATGGAATTCGCTTCATTCCAAAGAATTTTAGTCGGACTCTCCTTTAAAAAATATTTTGATTTTCTTTATGAGAAAAAAATAAACAGTGACCACCGAAACAATATATACGCAGAGTGTGGCGACAATGGCCACTTGGTTATCGATGCGGCCTACGATAAGAAAAATGCCGTAGATCGCAAGAGCCCAGTACGCAAAACCCAGAACCTCATCGAGTAACGTGAACCTCGAGATAGAGTAGGCCCACGTTTTTGTCTTCATAAGGGGCAACCAGAACTATTTTTTAACAAGCTTCCCGTTCCGCCAAAAGTACACATTATTCTGATAGGTCGCAGCGTCATCCTTTACTGTATTGCTCAATGACTTGTCGGACGGGTGCAAAGCAAACCTGACATAATTTCCGACTCTTGAGAATTGGTCCTTCTCTTTATCGAAAACCCAATAGTCCATGTATTGGTTGGCCAGTCCGAATGATGTACTGATGGCGACGTCAGAAATGCCATCGAAATTGATATCATCAAACAGGACAATGCCTTTGTCACCATCAAGCATACTGGTATCCGGGGACACCTCCAGCAGCTGTTGCTTGCCGCGATAGCTTACGAGCATGGACTTTAGCTGGATCTCATCAACGGCAAGCCTGCTGCTTTGTATGGCCACCTCATAGTCATCACACGAACAGGACGACAGATTGCCGTAGTCAAATTCGCATTCCGTTGCACTTCCGGCCGAACTAGCCATTTCAGAGCATCCCAGCAGCGCGACTGTAGCCAATATATAGAGTGCTTTCATAGTTAAATTCACGAAATGAGGAAAAATTTGGCGCGTTCCAGATAATCTTTCCGATCATCCAGACCGTTGTAGCCGCCGTTTACTCGACGGGTAAGTGCTCTCAAATCATCACTGTCAGCGTGATTATTAAGTTTTCTCACGTCCCAAAACCAGAGGGCCACATCCAACGCATATTTCGGCATGTTGGCAATCAACTCTTCATTACCTTTTTTTAGCAGGTCAAGTTTCGCATAAGTGCCATATTTCGAGTAGTTATCACGCCCGGTAATCTGAATAAGCCCACGCCCCTTGAACCTTACCCCATCGCCCTTCTGAGTATTACCTAGATCTTTACGACCTTCATATGCAGCCCCACTGGCCAGTTCACGGGTATACCTGAAGGAGAGACTCTCATGACCAACCTGCGCCAGAAAATGTGCCACGCGCAAAGGAGTGTTTATCTGGTATGTTGGGAGTGCCGTTTTCAACAGAGCCAAATAGGCTTTGATAGTACTGAGTTCGCCCTTCGCCATTATCGCAATCAACGCATCTTCCGACATGCCTTTGGACAATTGCTTTTTGAGGGCAGCGAAAGTCTTACCACCCACATCAACTCTGCCGTCAGGGGATGCCGAACCGACAACATTTTTCTGGAAGTTTTCTATGGCGACAATGGTCTTGCCACCACACTTTCCATCAACCACCAATTTCTGATCAAGTTCAAACTTGTCAGTTTTGGATAAATTTAGTGCTGCTTGAATTACCTTTACATCAATGGATTCATTCTTCCCTTTTGTACCCACGCTGTTCTTTATAGCCATACGTCATCTTCCCTGTATAGTGGACTTTAGAACTTGTTGATAATCTTGATTTGATTCTACTTTCTACCGTCTATGAGCTGGTGCCGCGTTTGCGTCAAGAAAAGATGTCCTGACTGATGCTGGCACCCGCCCACTGCCACCACAGGCTGTCAACACGGCGCCGAGGACCAACACACCCAGCCAGTGCAGCGAATGAGTACAGACATAGTCCCTTGGTTTTTCATGTCCCTACCTTCTCAATGAAACGAATTGAAATGAATAGCACAGCGCCCAGAGAGGCACTGGTTCGAATGCGATAACACGAGGGAGGTCGGCGCGTGGCGCCACGAAAATGCGTTGGCAGTAAGCAAGATAACCATCCGTGTCAGCCCCAATCCAGTAGGGTTGTCCTGGCCACGCAGTCATACTTTAACTGGTGACAATTAGCTGCGCTCTCGTAAACCGGGCGTCCAGATGGACGGCCAGTGGCTTTGCATGCGGGGATTGTAGAGGGATTGACTAGGGAATCCCGCCCCACGCACCTTGGTCAGAGCACCGCGTCAGCGGGGCCCATTGTCGAATATTTGCCGCAGTAATTTCAATGCAATTGTTATGTCCAACTATTGTCGTGCGGAATTGTGTGGCCGGCAGCTAAATAGCTGTTCCGAAATATTGACCACGAGTTACGTGCACGGAAAGCGTGGGGCGGGCTTCAGCCCGAGGCACTTGGGGTGGGTTAGGCGCCGATGTCGGGCTGAAGCCCGACCCACAGAAAACTGGTCAGCAATTCGGAACAGTTATTTAGAGGCATCTCAAAAACACTCCCTCCCCGCTTCGTGGGGACGACTACATGGATGTAGTCGGTTGGCCACGCGGGGAGCATGTGGCCCAGGGTTGGGGAGGGGATTGGCGGCTCTTCCGGCGTTTTCTCCCCCTCCCGACCTCCCCCGCTCGCGGGGGAGGAGATAAGAAGCGGTTCTATTTTTCGCGCAGTTCGCGCAGCTTGCGGTACAGCGTCCGTTCAGAGAGGCCGAGCTGATCGGCGAGGGCGCGCTTGTCGCCCTGGAAACGGGCGAGTGCCCAGAGCAGGTAGCGCTGTTCCACGTCTTCCAGCGGGATCACTTCGCCGAACAATGCACCGCGCAGGGGACGGGCTTCGCCGTCGAGACAGCATTCGTCGGGCAGGTGTTCGGGCAGGATGACCTTGCCGTCACAAAGCAGGGCGGCGCGTTCGAGGATGTTGCGCAGTTCACGGATGTTGCCGGGGAAGGAATAGGAACGCAGGCAGGCCAGGGCCGCATCGCTCAGGCGCAGGCGGCGCTCGCCGGAGACACGTTGCAGCATGCTTTCGGCGAGGAGCGGCAGGTCTTCGCTGCGTTCGCGCAGTGCGGGCAGCATTACGGGGAAGGCGTTGATGCGGTAATAGAGGTCACGGCGGAAGGTGCCTGCGTCGACCATGGCCTTGAGGTCGCGGTGGGTGGCGCAGACCAGGCGGAAGTCGGCCTTCTGCGGCTCGATGCCGCCGACGCGGCGGAAGGTGGCGCTCTCCAGCAGGCGCAGCAGCTTGACCTGCTGTGCCAACGGGATCTCGCCGATCTCGTCGAGGAACAGGGTGCCGCCGCGCGCGGCTTCCACCAGGCCGAACTTGCGCGTCTGCGCGCCGGTGAAGGCGCCTTTTTCATGGCCGAACAGTTCGCTCTCGAACAGGGTTTCGGTGAGGCCGGTGCAGTCCACCGGCACGAAGGGGCCGTTGCGGCGCATGCTGGCCTCGTGCACGGCCTGGGCGATCAGCTCCTTGCCGGTGCCGGACTCGCCCAGCAACAGTACCGTGCTTTCGCTGCCCGCCACGCGCTGCACCAGTTCCAGCACCTTGTTGAAGGCGGGCGAGCGCCCCACCAGTCCGCCGGCCTTGGGAATGGGGCTGGCCAACCGGCTGACCCGCATGCGCTCCAGCAGGAAGCGGATGTTGCCGGCGGCATCGTGGATGGGGGTCATTTCCACGTCCACATGCTCCTCGCCGTTGGGGGTGTGGTGCAGGTGCAGCACGCGCTGCGGCGCGTTGCTTTCCAGGGCGTTGCGGAGCGGGCAGTTCTCGCCGGCCTGGTCGCAGGGTATGGTGTAGTGATGCGAGACCTCGTAGCAGAAGCGGGTCTTGAGAGAGTGGCCGTCGCCGTAGGTGCGGCGGTAGGCGTGATTGGTGGCGAGGATGCGGTAGTCGGCACCGAGCAGGGAGGCAGGCTCGGTGAATACGTCGATGAGCGACAGCAATTCCACCGGGATCTCGGGCAGGGCAGTATTGGGCATGGGAATCTCCGCCAGTTACGTCAATAGGCCTGCTTAATATGCCATATGCGACAGTTTCCCCCATTGATATAGCGCAATCAAAGGCAATTAATTCACATATTGTCAGTGCTGTTATTTGAGTTATATCAATGAAAATCCGGGCTATTCCTGCCTGGGTCGTCAACTTCCCTTTGCACTGGCATGGCCGTTGCTCTGCTCCAGTTCGGTAATGTGACACGAACCGGGGAATGCCACGCCATGTTTTCCAATCCGCTGGTACGCGAGATCGCCGTGGTTCTGGCGATCAAGCTGGTGTTCATCTACGCGCTGTGGTTTGCCTTCTTCCGTGCGGGAGAGACGCATGCTCCGGCGGTGGATGAGCCCGGTTCCGCATTGCTGTTTTCCGGCGCGCCGGAACCGATGAGGCCTCAACCCTGAAAGGAGATACGGCATGATTGCTGACAGTGTCGTCGACCTGTCGCGGCTGCAATTCGCCGCCACCGCGATGTACCACTTTTTGTTCGTCCCGCTGACGCTGGGCTTGTCTTTCCTGTTGGTGATCATGGAGTCGGTCTATGTAATGACCGGCAAGCCGATCTACAGGGACATGACCAAGTTCTGGGGCAAGTTGTTCGGCATCAACTTCGCCCTCGGCGTCACCACCGGCATTACAATGGAGTTTCAGTTCGGCACCAACTGGGCCTACTACTCCCACTATGTCGGCGACATCTTCGGCGCACCGCTGGCCATCGAAGGCCTGATGGCCTTCTTCCTCGAGTCCACCTTCATCGGCCTGTTCTTCTTCGGTTGGGAGCGTCTCAGCAAGCGCCAGCATCTGCTGGTCACCTTCCTCACCGCATTCGGTTCCAACATGTCGGCCCTGTGGATCCTGGTGGCCAACGGCTGGATGCAGAATCCGGTGGGCGCCGACTTCAGCTTCGAGACCATGCGCATGGAGATGACCTCCTTCGCGGATCTGCTGTTGAATCCGGTGGCGCAGGTGAAATTCGTGCATACGGTGTCCGCCGGCTACGTCACCGGCGCCATATTCGTGCTGGCCATCTCCGCCTGGTACATGCTCAAGGGGCGCGACCTGGAATTCGCCCGCCGCTCCTTTGCCATCGCCGCCGCCTTCGGTCTCGCCTCGGCGTTGTCGGTGGTGATCCTCGGCGACGAGTCCGGCTACGAGCTGGGCGACGTGCAGAAAACCAAGCTCGCGGCCATCGAGGCGGAATGGGAAACGCAACCGGCGCCCGCCGATTTCACCCTGTTCGGCCTGCCCGATCAGGACAGCGAAACCACCCGCGCCGCCATCAAGATCCCCTACGCCCTCGGCCTGATCGCCACCCGCTCCACCGACGAGGAAGTAAAAGGGATCAAGGAGCTGAAGGTGGAGCATGAGCAGCGCATCCGCAACGGCATGGTGGCCTACGACCTGCTCACCAAACTGCGCGCCGGCCAGACCGACGATGCCACCAAGGCGGCCTTCGAGGAGGTGAAAAAGGATCTGGGCTACGGCCTGCTGCTGAAGAAGTACACGGCGGCCGTGGTGGACGCCAGCGAGGAACAGATCGCGGCGGCCGTCAACGACACCATACCGCGCGTGGCGCCGCTGTTCTGGAGCTTCCGCCTGATGGTGCTGCTGGGCTTCTGGTTCATCGTGCTGTTCGGCCTCGCCTTCTGGTATTGCGCCCACCGCACAGCGGGGCAGAAAACATGGCTGCTCAAGGCGGCGCTGTGGTCGCTGCCGCTGCCGTGGCTGAGCTCGGAGCTGGGCTGGTTCGTGGCCGAGTACGGCCGCCAGCCCTGGTCCATCGGTGAGGTACTGCCTACGCACCTGTCCACGTCGACCCTGGGCGCCGGCGACCTGTACTTCTCCCTGGCCGGCTTCATCGGCTTCTACACCCTGCTGCTGGTGGTGGAGATGTTCCTGATGTTCAAGTACGCGCGCCTCGGCCCGTCGAGTCTCGGGACCGGCCGCTATCACCATGAGAACGCACAGCCGCAACAGGCCTAAGACATGAACCACGGGGGGCACGGGGAACACGGGGATTTGGCTGCGTGTTCGTCGTGCCCGCCGCGGGCGACATAGACATTGGAACCGGATGACACACACCTTTCTTCCCCGTGTCCCCCGTGTTCCCCATGGTTAAAAGGGGTTAACAAATGATCCTCGATTACGAAACATTGAAACTGGTCTGGTGGCTGCTGGTGGGCGTGCTGCTCATCGGCTTCGCCGTCACCGACGGCTTCGACATGGGTGTGGGTGCGTTGCTGCCCTTCCTCGGCAAGACCGACGAAGAACGGCGCGTGATCATCAACACCGTCGGACCGCACTGGGACGGCAACCAGGTGTGGTTCATCACCGCCGGCGGTGCCATCTTTGCCGCCTGGCCGGCGGTGTATGCGGCGGCCTTCTCCGGCTTCTACATCGCCATGCTGCTGGTATTGTTCGCGCTGTTCTTCCGCCCGGTGGGCTTCGACTACCGCAGCAAGGTGGCCGACCCGCGCTGGCGCAACACCTGGGACTGGGGCCTGTTCGTCGGCGGCGCGGTGCCGGCGCTGCTGTTCGGCGTCGCCTTCGGCAACGTGATCCTCGGCGTGCCGTTCCAGCTCGACGAGTTCCTGCGCCCGAGCTATACCGGCAATTTCTTCGGCCTGCTGCGTCCCTTCGCCCTGCTGGCCGGCGTGGTGTCGCTGTCGATGCTGGTGATGCACGGCGCGGTGTGGTTGCAGATGCGCACCGCCGATCCCGTCGAGTCCCGCGCCCGCCGTGCGGCGCAACTCGCCGGTGTCGTGATGATCGCCGCCTTCGCCGGTGCCGGCCTGTGGCTGGCCGCCGGTGTGGACGGCTTCCGCATCGTCACCATGCCGGCCACCGACGCGCTGCCCAACCCGCTGGCCAAGACGGTGGAAATCGCATCCGGTGCCTGGCTGGAGAACTACGGCAGGTATCCCTGGATGATGGCCGCACCGGCCCTCGGCCTGGGCGCTGCCCTGCTCACGGTCCTGCTGGCCACGGTGCGGCGTCCCGGCCTGGCCTTCGTCACCAGTTCCCTGGCCATGGCCGGCGTGATCCTCACCGCGGGATTTTCCATGTTCCCGTTCGTGATGCCGTCCAACACCGTGCCCAACGCCTCGCTCACCGTGTGGGACGCGCCGTCCAGTCACCTGACGCTGACGGTGATGTTCTGGGCCGCGGTGATCTTCGTGCCCATCATTCTTGCCTACACCACATGGACCTATAAGGCCATGTGGGGCAAGTTGACCGTGGAGTATGTGCGCGCGCACGACCACGAGGCTTATTGAGTCCGCCCCTTTAAACGCAAAGACGCAAAGGTTGCCCTTGCTTTGCACTGCAGACGTTTGTGGCGTGACCGCATGCTCTCGCGCGCATGGTCGACGTCAGTATACGAACAAGAATCTCTGCGCTCTTTGCGTCCTTTGCGTCTTTGCGTTGAACGGCTTTTAAAACAGGAGATATGACGATGTGGTATTTCACCTGGATATTGGGCGTATTGCTGGCGTGTTCCTTCGGCGTCATCAACGTGATGTGGCTGGAGGCCGAGGCCGGCGCAGGACGCGACGATACACCGCACTCCTAGGCCCGGCACAGCGTGCACATTCCCTACCCTCATCCGTTGCCGGCACGCCTGCTGTCGCTGGCGCTGGCGTTGCTCCTGGCGGCGCTGATCCTCATCTATCCCCGGGCGATCGCTGCATCCATGGGCGAGGTGCGCCACGGGCTGCTGACCCTGCTGATGTGGGGTATGGCGGCGGGATTCGTGCACGGCGTCGGCTTCGTGCCGCGATTGTGGCCATGGCGGCTGCTGTTCCACCCGTTGCTGGGCTGGCTGCTGATGGGCTACGGCACGTGGTGGGTAGTGATTGCCGGTTGACGGCCGTTGGTGACAGGTTCGGCGTTGGGTAGGGTGCGCACTGCGCACCATGTTGTGTAACTGGCGATTCGGTGCGCAGTGCGCACCCTACATTGAAAATGGTTCTCTCCCCTGGTGGGTCTACCACCAACCTCTTGGTCCAGGGACGGACCCTTTTTACGGGAGAGCGCAAGAGCAGCGAATACCGGTCAGCTGGCTGCCGTAACACATTCGACTGTTTGCAAATTTGGTTGGTAGGCCCGATATAGCGTAGCGGTATCGGGCAACGCTGCCGGACACCGCTGCGCTATGTCCGGCCTACTGGAATTAAGTGGCACGTCCCTGTGCCCGATCCCCTCCCTGATCAATCCAGCTTGATACTGGCCTTTACCCAGTAGTTGCGCCCGGGTTCGTTGATGCGGGTGGTCTGCTCGTAACCGGACACCATGGCGCCGGCACGGCTGATGTGTTCGGCGTAGGTTTCGTCGAGCAGATTGTCGACGCCGGCGGCAAGCACAACCCCCTTCTTCGGCTTCCAGGAACCGTTGATGGAGAACACGGTGAAGCCGTCGGTTTCACCGATATCCTGGCCGACGATGTTGCCGGCGCCGATGTCGACGCGATCCTGCTTGGCCACCGAGCGCACCAGGCCGCCGACGGACCACACGCCGGTGGCGTACTCGGCGCCCAGGCGCAGTTCCATGGGCGGCAACTGTGCCAGGGGCATGCCGTCCGTAGTGTTGTCGCCTTTCACATAGGCCAGGGTGCCGTCGATCTTCCAGCCGCTCGCGGTCCAGCCCAGGCCGGCCTCGGTGCCCCAGGTTTCTGCGTCGACGTTGCGGACGACGGTGGTGCCCACCTTGCCGGGGAACTGCGTGTCGACCAGGATAAAGTCGTCGATGCGGTTGACGAAGCCGGCGACGGACAGGTGCCACGGGCCGCTGTTGCGGATCACGCCGACATCGAGCTGGGTGGTGTTTTCCGGCTTGGTGAGGAAGGCGCTGTCGGTGGTCTCACTCTGCTTGCTGGCCGAGATCAGCTCCCAGTAGTCGGGAAAGCGCTGGCTGTGGCCGAAGCCGGTATAGAAGGTGGTCGCTTCGCTGAAGTCGTGCTCATGGCGTAGAAAACCGCTGGAGAGCGTCTTCTCGCGCGTCTGGCCCGCAGTGACGGTGGTGGTGCGGCTGTCCTTGGCTTCCCACTTGTCCACGCGCAAACCGGTAACGATGCGATCCCTGTCGCCCATCAGGTGATCCAGCTCACCGAACACGCCGTAATTGCTGAAACTTGCGTCCTCCACCCGCGCCTTGGACTCGTAGTCGGGTACGGTCATCATGCTGCTGGCGGTACGCAGCGCGTGGATGTTGCGCTGCTGATCGACACCGACGGTGGCACGGGTATCGTCCGAGGTACGCAGCACAGTGGCCAGGCGCAGGCCGGTGGTTTCACGATCCGGGTTGCTGATCATGTACATGGGCGCGGTCCTGGTGCGCAGGGTGAAGTTGTCCATTACGTGATCGACGTAGTTGTAGTAGGCGTGTGCCTCCACCTTCTCCACCAGATCGGAAATGTTGCGTCGCTCGAACTTCACGCCCCAGTTGGAACGATCGAATTTGACGCCGTCCATGGAGCGGTCGGCATAGGCGGCTTCGCCGTCGCTGCGCACGGCGGACAGTTCCAGCGTGGTGTTGGCGTCCGGCGTCCAGCCCACGGCCAGGTCGGTGCTCCAGCGCGTGTACTTGGAGTGCACGTCCTTGCCGTCGCCGTCCTGGTAGTCGTCCATGTCGGAGCGCGTCGCACCGCCGCGCACGTAAAACGATTCGCTGCCGCCGCTGGCGCCGAGCACCTGGTCGTTGCGGCCGAAGCTGCCGAACAGCGCACTGCCGTAGGCATTCCAGCCGGGCTCCGCGAAACGCACGGGGTCGCGCTCGAACAACACGGTGCCGGCGGAACCGACCGGGCCGTACAGCACGGTCTGCGGCCCCTTGATGACCGTCACCTTGTCGAAGGATTCGGGATAGATGTAGGCGGTGGGCGGGTCCATGCGGTTGCCGCAGCCGCCGAGGATCAGCTCGCCGTCCTGCAGAATGGCGATGCGCGAGGCGGCCATGCCGCGCAGTACCGGATCACCGTCGGTACCGCCTTTGCGGATGACGCTGAAGCCGGGGATAGCCTTCAGGTAGTCCGCACCGTCATGGGCCGGCAGGGGCTGGCGCGGCGCTTTGGGATCGGTGACGACGGTGAGCGGCTCTTCCATGGCCGGTGCCGTGACGACCATGCTGCCGAGGTTGGCGGTATCGGCCTCATCCTGGGCCAGGGCATTCTGGTGGATGGCGCAAAGTATCGCCACAGTGAGCAAGCGACGCTGCATGTTTTCCCCTTTTCGTTGGTTATGGATATTGACGAAAAGGGGGCAAGAACAGTGCCAGATGGCAAGCCGTTGTATTACAGGAGATTCGGCAATTTCAACCGATGCGCAGGCGCGTCATGTGCCGCAGTCATAGGGCATATGACGCGCCTGCTGCGGGACAGGATTGTATCGCCCACAGGCAATACAACCTTGATTAGTGAGTGAATTCAAAGCGATGTGCGCACCGCATCAAAAGGAATTGCCGCGCGTTTACCTGTCAGTGCAAATCGCGCGCCGTATGCCCGCCTTCAATGGTGATGATGGTGGTCGTGGCCCGCCATGCGTTCCGGATCGACCGGCGCCAGATGGCCCTCGGCATATGCCTGTACCGCGGCCAGCGGGTCTTCCACCTGGGTTACCGCCACGCGAATGCCGCGACCGGCGAGGCGGCGGGCAAAGCCGGCGCCGCAGCTGCCGGTGATGATGGCCTCCACACCGTCCACCGGGTGGGCGCCATCGCCGTGAAACTCATGGAACGACATTTCCTTGGGCAGGTCGATGCGCTCCACCTCTGCCGGCACCGCGCCGGCGGCAGCTTCGAATACCAGGAAACGGCGCGACTTGCCGGCATGGCCGGTGACAGTACGGAAGTTCTGGCTGGTTACTGCAATGCGCATTTCGTTTACCTCACTTGTTCTTGAGGGCCTTGGCCCAGCTCTCCATGGCGTTGTTGGCGCGCGGCATCGGCGCCTCCATGAAGGTGATGATGAATTTGTCCGCCAGTTCGACCACGCCGATGGAGCGCGGCCGCACGGCCAGCACGCCGGGCGTGGGGATCTTGACGCCGAAGCAGAAGATCAGATTCTTGGCATCGAGGATCTCCGGCGCAATCTCGCCCTCGGGCAGCGACTTGGTGTGCGCATAGTGATCAAACACGGCAATGAATTTCGCATCGTGGTTTTCGTCGATGCGTGCCTTGAAGTACTCGATGATGGCGTCTACCGAGGTACCGGAGGTTTCGTCCTTGTTCAGCTCCAGGGTGAACACGGGATACTTTTCCTGAAAGAGCGACTGTTTCATCGTTACCTGCCTGTCATTGAATTGAACTTCGCCCGCCGCGGCGGACGCCTACTCTTCTTCCACGCAAATCTCGCGCCGGGCCACAGCCATCGTCGTGCGCACCAGCAGCATGCCGATGACCAGGGTCAGCACCGTCAACAGAGCGATGCCCAGGACGCGGAAGAATCCGTTCCCCAGCTGCTGGTACATCACCAGCGTGGCGATGGTAATGGCCGCCAGCGGAAAGGAATAGGCCCACCACGAGAGAAAGAACTTCAGGCGGGCAAAACGATGCAGCTGGGTGAACAGCAGCAGCGTCACGAACAATCCAGAGTAATACAGCAGGCGCGCGAACACATCGATGCCGCCCGTCAGCTTCACATAGGCGATGAAACCTACCGCCGGGGGAGCGATGAGGATGAACAGCGTCGGCACCAGCTTGCCCGGCAGCGGCGCGTGAAAGATGATGCGGTAGAACACGATGGTGAGCAGCACCAGCCAGAACAGCAGGCCGATGCTGAAGAAGAACCAGGATACTTCCACATAGCCGTGGGCCACGCCGGCGATGGGCACCAGGATATTGCCCACCACGGGGATGAACCACGCCGGGTTCATGTGCTGGATCTGGAAGTGCTCATGATTGATCCAGGCGCCGAGCACGTACAGCGTGAACAAAAGATGCAACGCGCTGCCACCCATCCACAATGCCGCCGACAGCTCATGATTCAGCTCCAGCGTGGCGATGGACAACAACACCAGGCTGATGGAAACCGTGGGAAAGAAACTGAGCCGTACCGGATGGTGCAGTTCCTTCAGAACCTCCGGCCGATACACCGTCAGCTTGCTGCCGTAGGCCAGCAGCAGCACCGCAAACAGCAGGGCAGTGATGGTGAGTGCCGCGGCGGCGACACCGGAGAGACCGGTCAATGACTGCGCCTTTTCCCAAGCGATGGTGAACCCGGACAATCCCATCACCGTGGCGAAAGCCGAGATGGGCAAAAATTTTATGCGCGATTCCTGGCTCATGCAGTTCCTCCGCGGGACAGGGCCAATACTTGAGTTGGATGGTAAAGCTCCAAGATGGGGCTTGCATTGATATATCGCAATACAGGGGATGCGAATGGGTTAAACGCGAAGACGCAAAGGGCTTGCATCCAATTGGCCTGGCGGCGCCGATGATTCTGAATTCGGGGGATGAATCGAATTTTGCGGCAGGTCACGGCTGCGCAAAAAATTTTGCGGTCTCGGCGGCATCTCGGCGTGGAAGGCTTCTGCCTTGCAGCGGTCACTCCGCGGCGATGCGCTCCAGCGCAGCGCGATCGCATTGGAAGCTGCCGGCACGTTCGCTCAACGTGCCGGCGCGTTTGAGTTCGGCCACCACGCGACTGGCGGACTCGGTGGTGATGCCCAGCATGGCGCCCATGTCCTTGCGGCTGAACATGCTGCACAGGCCGTTGCCCGCCTCGTCGGCGAGACGCAACAGCAGACGCGCCACACGCTGCCGCGCGCTGCCGGTGCCCAGTTCGGTGAGCCAGGCGTCGGCCTCGGACAGCGCCTGCTGCCAGCGCCGCATCAGTTCGCGGTACAGCTGCGGGCTCTCCAACTCCAGGCGCCGCACCACGTCGACCGGGATGCGACAGATCACGCTGTCCTGCTCCACCAGTGCGTCGTGCTGATAGGACTGGCCCAGCAGCGCCTCCAGGCCGGTGACGTCGGTGGCGCGCACCAGGCGCACGATACGCTCGCTGCCGTCGGGCAGGTACTGCACCAGTTTCACCAATCCTTCGCGCACGGTGAATATGGCGCGGCCTGCATCGCCCATGTGATACAGCGTGTCGCCGCGCACCAGCTTCTGCTCGTCGATGGAATGCTGGATGCGGCCCAGCAGCGCCGGGTCGATACCGGCAAACAGGACCGAGGCACGCATGGTGCAAAGGCTGCAGTCCGCTGTCTCGCACCAGGTAGTCATCACAGGTTGTTGTTTCATGGTGTACCGCGTTTCATGGCAGGGTTAGCGCACTACCCTGACCGCTGTTCCGACTATCCTGCCGCTGCGCGAGGCGCTGGTCCAGCTCCGTCAGGCGCTGCGGCGTACCGACGTCGACCCACTCGCCCCGGTAGTGCTCCCCGGTCACCAGGCCCCGCGCCATGGCAGCGCGCAGCAAGGGTGCGAGGGGAAAGCGGCCGGGCCGGCAGCCCTCGAACAGTTCCGGGCGATATACCCCGATGCCGCTGAAGGTCAGGCGCGGTGTCCCGGTATCGCTCACCCGCCCGTCCTCCTGCAACACAAAGTCCCCCTCCGGATGATGGGGTGGATTGTCCACCAGCACCAGATGGGCCAAGCCCGACGGCGCCGCCGGCAGGCATCCGTAGGGAAAATCAGTCCAGATGTCGCCGTTGACCACCACGAACGGCGCCGGTCCCAGCAGCGGCAGGGCCCGGAATATGCCGCCGCCGGTCTCCAGTGCCTCACCCTCGGCGGAGTAGCGGATGCATGCGCCCAGTCGCGCGCCGTCGCCCAGAGCCTGCTCTATCTGCGCCCCCAGGTGGGCGTGATTGATAACCAGCTCACACAATCCGGCCTGTACCAGTCCCAGAATGTGATAGTCGATGAGCGCACGTCCCGCCGCCCGCAACAGGGGTTTCGGCGTGTGGTCGGTAAGTGGGCGCATACGTTCGCCGCGCCCCGCGGCAAGGATCATCGCTTTCATCGGAACGGAGGCACCGTTGGTCGGTACGGCGGCCTCGCAGTGTAGCAGGAATGCCGCAAATGCGAGTCCTTAGTCTATCTTTATAGTAAGGATTTTCAGGAGACGAGCATCATGGAACCGAGCCGCCATATTGAAGCCTACCTGAACGCGCAGGGCACGCCGTTCCGCGTCATTCCGCACACGCCCACCCGTACCCTGATCGAGGCCGCCCGGGCGGCGAAGATCGACTATCGCCGCGTGGTGCGTGCCATCATGTTGGAAGACGGACAGGGCATGGTGATGGCCATCCTGCCCGCCAGCCACATGCTCGACTTCGAAAGCCTGTGCCGGCAGCTGGGCCGTACCCTGCAGCCCGTGCCGCAGGAACGGTTGAAAGGCACCTTCCCTGACTGCGAGCCTGGCTCCATCCCGCCCCTGGCCCAGCCCTACGGGCTGCCGGCCATCATCGACGAGCAGGTCATGGTGATGCCGCAGGTGTGTTTCGAGGCGGGCACCCACAACGCCCTGCTGGCCATGGCCGGTCCGGAATTCCAGAAGCTGCACGCCCTGTCGCGTCGCCTTGCCTTCTCCCGCCCCGCCGCCACCCTGGCGGGGAAGGATGAATTCGAATTTGTTTCCGCCGAGCAACCCTCGACCATCAAGGGCCTGCACCCCATGGCAGATCTGCAGAAGCGTATCCAGAACCTGTCCTCGCTGCCGCCGCTGCCCGACTCGACCCGGCGCCTGCTGTTGCTGCGCAACAATTCCAAGGCCACCATCGCCGACCTGGCGGCCATCGTCTCGACCGATCCGATCCTCGCGGCCCAGGTCATCCGCTACGCCCGCTCCGCCTATTACGGCTACCGCGGCCGGGTGGAGTCCCTGCAGGACGCCATCACCCAGGTACTGGGCTTCGACATGGTGCTGCACATGGCCCTGGGCCTGAGCGCCTCACGCGCCCTGCGTATGCCGGCGGACGGTCCGCTGGGCATGCGCGCCTTCTGGCGCCACTCGGTCTATACCGCCGGCCTGGCCCAGGCCCTCAATACCCTGCTGCCGCCCGCCACCCGCGGCAAACCCGGCCTGGTCTATCTCGCCGGCCTGCTGCACGACATCGGCTTTGCCGTGCTCGGCCACCTGTTCCAGGCCGAGTTCTACCTGCTCAACAAGGCCGTGGCCACCAATCCGCGCGTCCCGGTCAGCCTGATCGAGAAGCGCGTGCTCGGCGTCGAGCACACCCAGATCGGCAGCTTGGCTGATGGGGGGCTGGGACATGCCCGCCGAGGTCGTCACCTCCGCCCTGGAACACCACAACGAGTACTACAGCGGCGAGCACGCCGCCTACGCCAACCTGGTGCTGCTGGCCGATCACCTGCTCAAGGGGCACCAGCCCAGTGATGCCGCCGGCGACGAACCGCCGCCGGTCATCCTCACCGCCCTCGGCCTGGACCTCGACCGGGTCATGGAAGTCACCAACAAGGTGCTGGAGGAGTCCCGCCCGGGACTGGACGAAATGGCCGGCATCATGGCGGCCTGAGCGCCGCCCCGGCAGGTTTAGGGAAAAGCGCCGTACCGGGTTACCCTAAGGCCCGGACGGCGGTCACCCGGACACGAATTGTTGACAGCAACAGTCAACATTTGTAGGGTAGCGCCACATCCCAGCCCTATCACGGAGTTCCCCCGATGAATGCACTGAACAACGCCGACATGGAGCTCGGCAGCGGTATCGCCGCCTTTGAAGGCAAGCACTTCGCCACCGCCATGCAGCTGCTGTCGCCGCTGGCCGCCGAGGGCAATGCCGAGGCGCAGTACCGCGTCGCCATCATGCTGCAGAACGGCCTGATCGGCAGTCCCAACCTGACAGATGCCGCGCGCTGGATGATGGCGGCCGCCAACCAGGGCCATGCCATGGCCCAGCACGGCGTCGGCTTCATGCTGCTGGAAGGCGAAGGCATGGATAAAAACCCGGCCGAGGCAGCCGTCTGGTTCCGCAAGGCCGCCGACCACGGTCTCGCCGGCTCCCTCACCACCCTGGCCATGATGTACGAACAGGGCCTCGGCGTGCCGCAGGATGCCGAAAAGGCCAAGGAGCTCTACCGTCAGGCCGGCTTCGAGATGTAAAAGAAAGCTTAACCACGGGGAACACGGGGCTAGAACGGCCGGGCTCCTTGATACCCCCAGTGTCCCCCGTGTTCCCCGTGGTTAATTCTTAAGTCTTGCCTTCTAAATCCCCTGCCTCCGCCACCGCGTCCAGCAGCCCCGCCAGTCCTTCCAGTTCCCGGTAACGCCCCGCCACCTCGCGCACATAGCCCAGGGTGCGCGGGATGTCCTTGAGGTAGCCGGGCTTGCCGTCACGGTGGTTGAGGCGGGCGAAGATGCCGCTGGCCTTGAGGTGGCGCTGCACGCCCATCCAGTCGAACCAGCGCAGGAAACGCTCCTCGTCGCGCAGGCGCAGGATGCCGCAGTCGATGGCCAGCTCCTGGAAACCCAGCGCCCAGGCCTCCACCTGTTCGCGCGGCCAGGCGATGTAGCAGTCGCGCAGCAGCGACACCAGGTCGTAGGTCACCGGGCCGAACACGGCGTCCTGAAAGTCCAGTATGCCGGGGTTGTGCGGCGCCACCATCAGGTTGCGCGAGTGGTAGTCGCGGTGCACGGCCACCTGCGTCTGTTCCAGCGCCGACTGCGCCAGGCGGCGGAAGGTTTCGTCCAGCATCCGCTGTTCAGCGGCGCTCAGCGACAATCCCAGGTGGCGCCCCAGGTACCATTCGCGGAACAGCTCCATCTCGCGCAGCAGCAGCGCCTCGTCATAGGGAGGCAGTTCGTCCCGCTGCGGGCCGCAGGCCTGCAGGGTGAGCAGCGCACCCATGGCGTCGCCGTAGAGACGGCCGACGCTGTCCGCGTTGAGTGCGGAAAGGTACTGCTCGCTGCCCAGATCCGTGAGCAGCAGAAAGCCCTGCGCCAGATCCTCGGCCAGGATCTGCGGCACGTTGAGGCCGATGCCGTGCAGCGCCCGTGCGATGCGCACGAAGGGCCGGCTGTCCTCCTTGTCCGGCGGCGCATCCATCACGATGCGGCTCTCGCCGTCGAAGCGGATGCGGAAATAGCGCCGGAAGCTGGCATCGGACGAGGCCGGGGCGATGTCGTAGCGCGGCAGGCCGAGGTCGCGGCCCAGCCAGTGATTCAGTTGTTCCAGACGTTGCGGCACAGCGATGCTCTCTTGGGAAAAGTGCGCCATTATAGCGACTTCGCAATTGAAGCCCGCCACGTTCTGTGCCAACTTAGCGGCCTTTCCCGAAGCCCGACACCGAGACGTGAGACCCCGCCGCCCATCATTGCCGCTGCCGCACCTGGCGTTGCTGCTCACCCTGCTGCCCGGACTCGCGCAGGCTGCGGACGGCGAGGGCCGCTGGGCGCTGTGCCGCCCGTCCAGCGAGGTGATCCCGCTGCCGGAACTGGGACCCGCGGACGAGCCGGCCCTGCGCGTCTCCGCCGACAGGGTCGAGGCGGAAGGCGAAGGCCTGAGCCGCTTCAGCGGCGATGTGGTGCTGCTGCGCGGCGGCCAACGCATCGAGGCAGGGCAGGCGCTGTACGACCAGCGCAGCGACACCCTCACCCTCGACGGCGCGGTCAAGCTCTACACCGCCGACATGGCCATGAGCGGCGAGCATGCCCGGCTCGAGCTCGGTGCCGAGGCCGGTGAGCTGCACGAAGCGCGTTACCACTTCCGCAGCGCCCACGCCTTCGGCGACGCCGACAGCATCGTCATCCGCGACGCCCACCATACCGAACTGTCCGGCGCCACCTACACCACCTGCGATCCGGAAAAAGTGGACTGGCAGCTCAAGGCGCGGCGCATCGATCTGGACGAGGCCAGCAACACCGGCGAGGCGCGCAACGTCACCGTGGAGTTCAAGGGCGTGCCCTTTCTCTACCTGCCCTACATCAACTTTCCCCTGCACGGCCGCAAGAGCGGCCTGCTGCCGCCCACCGGCGGCACTTCGGACAAGACCGGCACCGACGTCAGCCTGCCCTGGTACTGGAACATCGCCCCCAATTACGACGCCACCATCACGCCGCGCCAGATGACCGCGCGCGGCACCCAGTTGCAGGGCGAGTTCCGCTACCTCCATCCGAACGACCGCGGCCAGCTCAACCTGGAAGCCCTGCCCGGCGACAAACGCTACGACGATCAGGACCGCCTGCGCGCGGCCTACCAGCACAGCGGCCGCTTCGGCGACGGCTGGAGCAACAGCATCGTCTACCACGGTGTTTCCGACGTGGATTACTTCAACGACCTGGGCAACACCCAGGCCAGCGCCAGCACCACCCATCTGGAGCGTCGCGCCGACCTCGCCTACCGCGGCGAAGGCTGGGATTTCCTCGGCCGGGTGCAGGGCTACCAGGCCCTGAGCGGCAGCGAGCCCTACCAGCGCCTGCCCCAGCTGCGCCTGGACGCCGCCACCCCGCGCCGGCGCAACACGCTGCAATACACCCTGGCCAGCGAACTGGTGCACTTCGCCCATGCCGATCGCATCCCCACCGGCAGCCGCGTCGACCTGACCCCCGGCGTCAGCCTGCCCCTGGAAGGCGCCGCCTGGTTCCTCACCCCGCGCTTCGCCCTGCGCCACACCCAGTACCAGTTGCAGGATCACGCGCCGGGCGAGACGCCGAGCCGCACCACGCCCATCGTCAGCCTGGACAGCGGCCTGTTCTTCGAGCGCGACACGTCCATCGGCGAACGCTCATTGCTGCACACCTTGGAGCCGCGCCTCTATTACCTGTACGTGCCCTACCGGGATCAGAGCGACCTGCCGCGCTTCGACAGCGCCGCCTACGACTTCAGCTATGCCCAGCTGTTCCGCGACAACCGCTTCAGCGGCGCCGACCGCCAGGGCGACGCCAACCAGGTCACCGTGGCCCTCACCAGCCGCCTGCTGGACAGTGCCACCGGCAGCGAACTGGTACGCGGCAGCATCGGCCAGATCCACTACTTCGAGGACCGCCGCGTCACCCTGTCCGGCAGCGCGGTGGAGGAGCGGCAGAGTTCCGACGTGGTGGCCGAACTGGCGGCGCGGCCCCTGCATGGCCTGGAACTGGCCGCCGCCACGCGCTGGAATCCGCACGACGAACAGGGCGAACTGCTTACCGGCCGCGCCCGCTACCGCCCCGACCAGGACCGTCTGCTCAGCCTCGACTACCGCTACCGCCGCGACCAGAGCCTGCGCCAGACCGATCTGGTGGCCTACTGGCCGCTGTACCGCCGCTGGCGCGTCCTCGCCCGCTGGAACTACGACCTCGAACTGGAACGCACCCTGGAGGCCGTCGGCGGCCTGGCCTGGGAGGACTGCTGCTGGGGACTGCACCTCACCGTGCGCCGGCGCCTCGATACCGTCACCTTCGACACCAGCCACAGCTTCATGCTCACCCTGGAGCTGAAGGGACTGTCCAGTTTCGGCCGCCGCCTGGAGGACGAGCTGGCGGCCTTCCAGACACGCCAATAAATTCAGGTAAACAGTTGAGTCCGCCAATGAACGCGAATGGACGCAAATCAGGCAGAAGGAAGCACCGCTACAGCAGCACTCCCGGCCTCCAGGTGAGTGGTCCCTTCTTCTGTTAACACCATGAACTATTCGCGTCTATTTGCGTTCATTTGCGGACTGATTGAGACTTCTGGAGTAACCACCGCGATCCCCGGGCTTCAGCCCGACCTGCACTGAGCATGGTATCCTTGGCCCCCTGTGATTTCCGGAATCCCCCAATGAAACGTATCCCTGCCCTCGCCGCCCTGCTGGCCGGCCTGTTGTTGTCGTTCCCGCCGCTGCACGCCGCCCCCAGGGTGGAGGAGCTGAACCGCATCGTCGCGGTGGTGGACGAGGAGGCCATCACCAGCCTGGAACTGGAAAAGCGCATGCGGGCGATCCTCGCCCAGTTGCGCCAGAACGGCACACCGGCCCCGCCGCGGGAGATCCTGCAACGCCAGGTGCTGGAGCGTCTGATCATCGAACGCCTCCAGCTCACCCTCGCCGCCAACCGCGGCGTGCGCGTCGACGACGAAACACTGAACCAGGTAATCACCCGTTTCGCCGCCCAGAACAAGCTGACACTGCCGCAGTTCCGCGAGGCGCTGGAGCGTGACGGCATAGCCTTCGCAGACTTCCGTGAGGAAATACGCGGCGAAATCATCATGAACAACCTGCGCGCCCGCGAGGTGGAAAGCCGCGTCGAGGTGACCCCGCAGGAGGTCGACGAATTGCTCGCCCGCCAGGCCGGCAACAGCGATCTGGACACCGAATACCATCTCGGCCACATCCTCATCGCCGTCCCCGAGGGCGCCGGGCCGGAACAGGTGCAGGTGGCACGCGTCCGCACCCAGCAGGTGCTGGACGAGTTGCGCGGCGGCGCCGACTTCCGCCAGATGGCCATCTCCCACTCCAGCGGCCAGCAGGCGCTGCAAGGCGGCGACCTGGGCTGGCGCAAGGGCGGCCAGCTGCCCACCCTGTTCGCCGACAGCGTGCTGCGGCTGGCGCCGGGCGAGGTAAGCGAGCCGCTGCGCAGTTCCAGCGGCTTCCACATCATCAAGCTGTTGGACAAGCGCGGCGAGCAGCGCCAGTTCGTCACCCAGACCCACGCCCGCCACATCCTGGTGCGCAGCAACGAGCTGGTGTCGGACTTCGACGCGCGCAACAAACTGTCGCGCCTGCGCGAGCGCATCCTGCAGGGCGAAGACTTCGCCGCACTGGCCCGCGCCAACTCCGAGGATCCCGGTTCCGGCACCAAGGGCGGCGACCTGGGCTGGGCCAATCCCGGCACCTTCGTCGGCCCGTTCGAACAGGCCATGAACGATCTCAAGGCGGGCGAGATCAGCGAGCCCTTCCGCAGCCAGTTCGGCTGGCACATCGTGCAGGTAATCGAACGACGCCAGCACGACAGCACCGAAGAGCTCAAGCGCAGCCGCGCCTTTGAAACCATCCGCCAGCGCAAAATCGAGGAAGACACCCAGGACTGGCTGCGCCGCCTGCGCGACGAGGCCTACGTCGAATACAAGGATTGAGGAAGTCGGAAAACAGCCACCAGGATGGACAGGAGAAAACAAGATGTACACGATAATTCATCCTGTTAATCCTGTTTTATCCTGTCCATCTTGTCCGTGTTTTCTCAATTGACGGCAGATCCTGTAGCCATGCCCTCTGAACACCCGCCACGCATTGCATTGACGCCCGGCGAACCGGCGGGGATCGGTCCCGATCTCGCCGTGCTGCTGGCGCAGCAACCGCAGGCGGCGGAGATCGTCGCCGTGGCCGATCCCGACCTGCTGCTGCAACGGGCAAGGCTGCGCGGCGTGCCGCTGCAACTGCGCGAAGTCGATCTCTCCGCCGCAACGCAAACGAACGCGCCGGGCACGCTCAGCGTGCTGCCGGTGCCGCTGACCGCGCCCGCCGTGCCCGGCACGCTGAACAGGGACAACGCCTCCTACGTGCTGGAAACCCTGCGCCGCGCCACCGCACTGTGCCAGCAGGGGCACTGCGCCGCCCTGGTCACCGGCCCGGTACACAAGGGCATCATCAACGACGCCGGCATTCCCTTCACCGGCCACACCGAATTCCTCGCCGAGCTGACCCGCACGCCGCAGGTGGTGATGATGCTGGCGACGCCGGGCCTGCGCGTGGCCCTGGCCACCACCCATCTGCCGCTGCGCGCGGTGGCCGATGCCATTACACAACCGCTGTTGCGCGAGGTGCTCGGCATCCTGCACCACGACCTGCGCACAAGGTTCGGCATCGCCAGGCCGTGCATCCTGGTGTGCGGCCTCAATCCCCACGCCGGCGAAGGCGGCCATCTGGGCCGCGAGGAGATCGAGGTGATCGAGCCGGTGCTGGCCTCCCTGCGCGGCGCGGGCATGCACCTCGTCGGCCCGCTGCCCGCCGACACCCTGTTCACTCCGCGCCAGCTGGAACACGCCGACGCGGTGCTTGCCATGTACCACGATCAGGGCCTGCCGGTGCTCAAGCACAAGGGCTTCGGCCGTGCCGTCAACGTCACCCTCGGCCTGCCCATCGTGCGCACCTCCGTCGACCACGGCACGGCGCTGGAACTGGCCGGTGGCGGCGCCGTCGATTTGGGCAGCCTGGAATACGCGATTGCGGTGGCATTGCAACAAGTCGCAAGTGACAAGTGACAAGTTGCAAGCGGGTTTGAACGCGCTACGCGCGACTGTTTTTGTTTTTACTTGAAACTTGGAACTTGAGACTTCGATGGAACATCGCGCCCGCAAACGCTTCGGCCAGAATTTTCTGCATGATCGCCATGTGATCGATCGCATCGTGCGCGCCATTCATCCCAAGGCAGGCGAGCGGCTGGTGGAGATCGGTCCCGGTCTCGGCGCGCTGACGCTGCCGCTGTTGCAGGCGGCCGGGCGGCTGGAGGTGGTGGAGCTGGACCGCGACCTGATCCCCAAGCTGGCGGAACTGTGCGCCGGGAAGGGCGAACTGGTGATCCACAGTGCCGACGCCCTCAAGTTCGATTTCTGCTCACTGGCGGCGGAAGGCAAATTGCGTCTCGCCGGCAACCTGCCCTACAACATTTCCACTCCGCTGATCTTCCACCTGCTGGAGCAGGCGCGCTGCATCGACGACATGCACTTCATGTTGCAGAAGGAAGTGGTGGAACGGCTGGCGGCAAAGCCCGACACCAGCGACTACGGCCGTCTCAGCGTGATGGTGCAGTTCCGCTGCAAGGTGGAACAGCTGTTCACCGTGCCGCCCGGTGCCTTCACTCCCGCGCCCAAGGTGGAATCGGCCATCGTGCGGCTGGAGCCTTACGCCGAACCGCCGGTGGCGGTGGATGCCGCGGTGTTGGAAAAGGTGGTCGCCCAGGCCTTCGGCCAGCGCCGCAAGACCCTGCGCAATACCCTCAAGGGCCTGCTCGACGCGGCCGCCATCGAGGCCGCCGGCATCGATCCGCAGCGCCGCGCCGAAACCCTCAGCCTGGAAGAGTTCGCCGCCCTGGCCAACCGCGTCGCTTGAAGCGGCGATAACGCGCCAGTACGCCCCATCGTGCAGCGCAACCCGGAGACCGTTGGCGGGCACGGCACCATCCTTCAGGTGACAAGGCCTGCTTTCTGCGCTTAGCTCAATAGACCAACCGGGACACCGCGCCATGGAACTCGATCGCTGGATCATGCAAAACGAGGTACCACTCCGCCTCGGCTTTTTCTTCGCCGTGCTGGGGCTGATGGCACTGTGGGAAGTCCTGGCACCGCGCCGCGTGCTCACCGTGTCCAAGGCCTTGCGCTGGGTCAACAATCTGGGGCTGGTATTCCTCAACAGCGTGCTGCTGCGTCTGCTGTTTCCCGCCGCCGCCGTCGGCATGGCCGCCTTCGCCGCGGAACACGGCTGGGGACTGTTCAACCATTTTGCCGTTCCCTACGCGGCGGCGGTGGTGCTGTCGACGGTGGCCCTGGACTTCGTCATCTATCTGCAGCACGTCATGGTGCATGCGATACCCGCCCTGTGGCGCCTGCACCGCATGCATCACGCCGATCCCGACTTCGACGTCACCACCGGTGCCCGTTTTCACCCGCTGGAGATCATCCTCTCCATGCTGATCAAGTTCGCCGCCATCGTCGTGCTCGGTGCACCGGTGGTGGCGGTGGTGATCTTCGAGGTGCTCCTCAATGCCACCTCCATGTTCAATCATGGCAATGTGCGCCTGCCCGCCGCGTTCGACCGCCCGCTGCGCTGGCTGGTGGTGACGCCGGAGATGCACCGCGTACACCACTCGGTGGAGGACGACGAGGCCAACAGCAACTTCGGCTTCAACCTGCCCTGGTGGGATCGCCTGTTCGGCACCTACCGCGACCAGCCGCGCGCCGGACACGAGGCCATGACCATCGGCATCCATCGCTACCGCACGCCGCGCGAGGTGAGCTGGCTGTCCGGCATGCTGCTGCTGCCTTTCCGGGGCAAGGTGAGCGATTACGCCATCAACCGCCGGCAGTGGAACAACCCGGGGCACGGGGACTGACATGAAAAAGATACTGCTTCGCCTCGCGCTGCTGGCGGTACTCGCCGCCGGCATCGGCCTGGTGGTCGTGAACCGTGAGCACCTCAACGCCGCCGCACTGGAGCAGTGGGTGGGCGGCTTCGGCGCCGCCGGCCCGCTGGTTTTCATGGCGGTCTATGCCCTCGGCACCGTGCTGTTCCTGCCCGGTTCGGTGCTGACCCTCACCGGCGGCGCGCTGTTCGGCCCGGTGTGGGGCACGCTGTACAACCTCACCGGCGCCACCGCCGGTGCCACCGTGGCCTTTCTCGTCGCCCGCTACCTGGCGGCGGACTGGGCCGCGCGCCACAGCGGCGGCCGCCTCGGCCAGCTGAAGCAGGGCGTGGAAGAGGAAGGCTGGCGCTTCGTCGCCTTCGTGCGCCTGGTGCCGCTGTTTCCCTTCAACGCCCTGAACTATGCCCTGGGCCTGACGCGCATCCGCCTGTGGCATTACGTCCTCACCAGTTACATCTGCATGCTGCCCGGCGCCCTCGCCTACACCTACCTGGGCTACGCCGGCCGCGAGGCGGTGGGCGGCGGCGAGGGACTGATCCAGAAGGGCCTGCTGGCCCTGGCGCTGCTCGCCGCGGCGATGTTTCTGCCGCGCCTCATCAAGCGTCTGCGTGCCGCCCGGCGCTGATGCCCGCGCCGTGCATTAACTGCGGCGCGGTTCAAGATCGCGGACCTCCAGCCGTTATACTCTTGGCTCATCGGGCCACAGAATGACAGCAACCACTCACTCATCCACCTGGCTGATCTTCCGCATCGGCCGCGTCGCCTGTGCCGTGCCGGCACTGGCGGTGGACAGCATTCTGCCCTTGCCGGAGCACATTACGGCCGTGCCCGGCGCCGACGCCGGCAGCCCCGGACTGTTCCACCACAGCAGCGGCACCGTGGCCGTCATCGACCTGCGCCACCGTTTCGGCTGCGAGGCTCCCGATCTGAAGCGGGGCCGGCTGCTGCTGGGGCATGTCGGCAGCCGCGGCTACGGCTTCTGGGTGGACGGCGTGGTGGGCCTGGCCGATGCCGATCAGGTGAAACCGGCGCCGCTGCCGCCGGAACTGCCCCACAACGTGTTCACCGCCGCCCTGCGCTATCACGACGAAATCGTGCTGTGCAGCGACCTGGCGCGGCTGCTGGCCATGCGTGATGCCGGCGGCCTGCGCCACCTGGTCTGTGCCGCGCCGCAGGAGGCCATGGCGCCCGAAGCGGCGGCATCACCTCCGCCGACGCCACCCCGGCCGGCCGTGCCTTCCATGCCCCCCGAGACGGCAACGGCGCCGCCGCCGGTGGCCCCGACGGGCAAGCGGGCGCCCAGTGCCGACAAACCGCCAGCACCGGAAAGTCCGCCTCCGCCCGGACCCGCCGCACCAACGCCACCCCGTCCGGCCGCGCCACCGGTACCGCCCGCTCCGGCACACCCCCTGCCACCGCCTGCGCCGCCGCGCCGGTCTGTCCCGGTACGCCCGGTCGTCGCGACACCGGCAAGTCCCCCGCACCGCCCGCCCATCCGCACTGCAGCCGCAGCTCCGGAGGCGCCGCCGCCCGCCTCGTCCCGCCAGGCTCCGGTCGCCTCCCCTGTCCCAACCGGGGCCCCCCCTGCGCCATGGACGCCGTCGCCTCTCCCGGCGGAACCGGCCGGGCCTTCCGCGCCGACAGACTCGTCGTCCGGCATCTGGCTGGCGGTGCTGCTGCTGGCAGGGCTGGCCGGCGGCGGGTTCTGGCTGTGGCCGGAGCAACAGACGGCGGTACAGGTCAAATCACTGCCGGCGCCATACACGGCACCGATGCCGGCCCCTGTGGAAGCACCGCCGCCCGCACCGCCGACACCAATGACCCAGGCAACCACAACCCCGGCCGCCACACAGCTGTTCCAGGGTGAGGGCATCCAGGTGGAACAGAACGGCGCCGACATCACCATCATCATCGACCGCGCCAGGCCGGAATCCGAGACGCCGCCTGCCGCAGCCGAGGCGCCACCGGCCGCCGTGACAGACGCCGGCGCGGTAACCGCGCCGGCAGCGGAAACCAAACCGGAGGCAGAGCCGCCGCCGTCCGTCCCGGAGCCTGCCCCGCCGGCACCGGCTGCGCCGCAGCAGATGTATGTCCACACCGTCGTCAGGGGCGATACGCTGTGGGATATCGCCGAGCGCTATCTGGACGATCCCTGGCGTTACAAGGAGCTGGCGCAGCTGAGCCGGATCCGCAATCCGGACCTGATCTATCCGGGCAACAAGGTGCGCATCATCATCCGTTGAGCGCGCCATGCATGGGGAATGCGGGGCACCGTGAACGGCCTCCGACAGTGCTAAACTCCAACCACCCCCCAACGGTCAGGGAAGCGTGCGATGAACTTCGAGAACATACACAACTACTATGAAAAGCTGGTGGTCGAGCGCCTGCAGGAAGAATTGGTGGAGAAGCAGGGCATCAGCGACGCGGATATGCTCGAAGACGTCGCCTGCGTCGCCCTCAACCGCCTGCCGACACGCTACGTGCGCTACGACGTGGACACCGCCTTCTTCATGAGCGACGAGGAGCGGCACCACATGGAAATCCAGGTGGCGGCTGCCGTGGACGCCGCGCTCGAATACGTGCGGCAGAACGGCCTGCTCCACGAGGCCGGCTGAGGCAGCCCGACCGTGGCCCGCACCGCGCCGCCGCTGCACATCCTGCCGGACCAGCCCGCGCTGTTCCGCGCCGCAGCGGAACGGCTGCTGGAGATCGCCGCGCAGGCCATCGCGGAGCGCGGCGCCTTTCATCTCGCCCTGGCCGGCGGCGCCACGCCGCAAGGGCTGTACGCCCTGCTCGCCTCGCCGGAGCTGGCCGGCCGCCTTGACTGGCCCCGGGTGCAGCTGTACTTCGGCGATGAACGCGGCGTGTCGCCCGAACACCCGGACAGCAACTACCGCATGGTGCGGGAAAACCTGCTCGATCCCCTGCCCGCCGCGCCGCAGGTACACCGCATCAACGGTGAGCAGCCGCCGGAACAGGCAGCCGCCGACTATGCCGCACTGCTGCGCAAACAGCTGCCGGCGGAAGGATTCGATCTGGTGCTGCTCGGTCTCGGTCCCGACGGCCACGTCGCCTCCCTGTTCCCCGGCAGCGACGCCCTCAACCAGCGCAAGCAGCAGGTCATCGCCGACTACGTGCCCAAACTGGACAGCTGGCGCATTACCCTCACCCTGCCCGCGCTGAACAAGGCGCGCCACGTGATTCTGCTGGTGAGCGGCGCACACAAGGCCGACGTGCTGCGTCACGTGCTGCGCAATATCGGCCACGCCAGTCCGCTGCCGGTGGAAATGCTGCGTCCGGCCGGTGAGCTGGAATGGTTCGTCGATGCCGACGCGGCACGCCATATCGATCGCAAGGACTGAGATTTCATGACGGCCATCCGTGTCCTCGCCGGCGACATCGGCGGCACCAAAACCCTCCTGCAACTGGCCGAATTCGAAGCGGGCGCCGTGCGCCCGGCGCGGGTGCTGCGCCAGGCGCGCTACGACAGCGCGGCCTATGCCGGCCTCACCTCGCTGCTGGATGACTTCCTGCGCGACCACAACACCCCGCTGCACGGCGCCTGCTTCGCCGTCGCCGGGCCGGTGCAGGATGACGGCGCCCAGCAGTACGCCCATCTCACCAACCTGCCCTGGCAGCTGGATTCGCTGCATCTCGGTGCCGACCTCGGCCTGCCTGCGGTGCGCCTCATCAACGACTTCCAGGCAGTGGGGTACGGCATCGAGGCGCTTACCCCGGAGGAAACCGTGGTCCTGCACGACCGTCCGGCACGGGCGCAGGCGCCGCGCGTGGTGCTCGGTGCCGGCACCGGCCTCGGCGTCGCCCTGCTCATGCCCTGCGGCCCGCACTATGAGGTGTTTCCCACCGAGGCCGGCCACGTCGATTTCGCCCCCGGCGACGCCGTACAGGACGGACTGCTCGCCTTTCTGCGCGCCGAACTGGGTCACGTCTCATGGGAACGCATCGTGTCCGGGCCGGGGCTGGTCAACATCTACCGCTACCTGCTTGCGCGCGACAGCGCCCCGGCCGACAACGCGCTGTTGCAGGCCGCCGATCCGGCCGCGGCAATCGCCGCAGCGGCGGCGACGGACGACCGTGCCGCTGCCGCACTCGACCTGTTCGTACGCCTTTATGGTGCCTGCGCCGGCAACCTGGCGCTCACCACACTGGCCCGCGGCGGGGTTTATCTCGCCGGCGGCATCGCCGCCAAGATCCTGCCGCACTTGCAACAACGCGGCTTCGCCCTCAGTTACTGTGACAAGGGCCGCATGCGCGGCGTGGTGGATGCCATCCCCGTGCACGTGGTCACCAACCCGGAAGTAGGCCTGCTCGGCGCCCTGCTCAGCGCAACGCGCACCGGGGCCTGAACCCCGTATCGATAATCGGAAAGAGATGAACGACAAATACCGTATCGCCGTCGATGTGGAAACCCAGTTCCTGGACGACCAGTCGCTGCCGGAAGAAAGCCGCTACGTGTTTTCCTACACCATCACCATCCGCAACACCGGCAGCGTGCCGGCCAAGCTGCTGTCGCGCCACTGGATCATCACCGACGGCAACGGCGCGGTGCAGGAGGTGCAGGGCGCCGGCGTAGTGGGCGAACAACCGCACCTGCAACCGGGCAAGCAGTTCCGCTACACCAGCGGCACCGTGCTCGACACGCCGGTGGGGTCGATGCAGGGCAGCTACCAGATGCGCGCCGACGACGGCCACGAATTCGACGCCGATATCCCGGTGTTCAGCCTGTCGATGCCCAGAACCCTGCACTGAAGATTCAAGATTCAAGAAGAATATGACTGGTTTTATGGTGCTCCAATTTTGAATCTTGAATTTTGAATAGGGGACCTTCCATGTCCTTGCGTTTGTCCTACACCCTGTTCGCCCCCATCTACGATCTGGCCATCGGCCGGGCCAGCGAGCAGCTGCGGCGCGACAACCTGCAACGGCTCACATTGAGCGAGGGCGACGTGCTCCTCGCCGGCATCGGCACCGGCCTCGATATTCCGCACCTGCCTCCTGGTCCCTGTTACATCGGCCTCGATCTCACGCCGGCGATGCTGCACCGGGCGCGGCGGCGCAGCGGCGGGCGCGACGACATCCGCCTGCACCTGGGCGACGCGATGCAATTACCCTATCGCGATGCCAGTTTCGATGCGGTGGTGCTGCACCTGATCCTGGCCGTGGTGCCGCATCCGGAGCGCCTGCTGGCGGAAGCGGAGCGCGTGCTCAAACCCGGCGGCCGCATCCTCATCGTCGACAAGTTCCTGCGCCCGGGCCAGCGCGCGCCACTGCGCCGCCTGCTCAACCTGCTCACCCGCCACATCGCCACCCGCACCGACGTGGTACTGGAAGAGGTGCTCGCCTGCTGCACGCAGCTGCACCTCAAACTGGACGAGCCCATATTGGCGCGGGGATGGTTCAGACGGATCGAGCTGGTTAAAGCCTAATTCAAAATTCAAGATTCAAGATTCAA
>NPIF01000917.1_pt1 | contig 35852 bp, 35 predicted proteins | sample 8637461 | NCBI WGS metagenome assembly NPIF01 (sample SAMN07420641, study PRJNA396082) | bioreactor metagenome | isolation source: sample BR12 brine-fed electro-methanogenic bioreactor BR | place: Japan: Kochi | collected 2016-12-09
TTGCCGGCGCCGTGCATTTTGGCAAATTTCATAACAGGAGCTATCCTTTCCGAAAAACGGGTTAGGGAGGTTGTGTAAATGGCCATTATATCGGATTTGACCCCGTCGCGACAAGGGGCAATGCCATTCATCCCAATCTCCGGCAATTGACCCTTGGCCTGCGCTGACGTATCATGCGCAGAGCAAGCCGGGCAGTATCGACATCCAGGTGCTGTTCCACGGCTCGGGCAGGAATCGACCTATCGGGACAAAAAAAGGAGCGATGCTGTTGGCCTTTCATCTGAAGACCAAAATCTGGCAGACCGGAGCCCTCGATTGGTGGGGGCTGATCGATAATCAGGAGGTTTTTCTGGGGCGGCGGGAATTCCCTTTGCCTCCCGAGGACGGGGACCAATGGCAGGTGCGGGAGACGGGTGTTATGTTTCGCATCGTCGATGGTGAAATTCAGCGTATCGGCCAGGGGCCCGTCGAGGAGAGTTTATGGTAAAAGAAAACGGTTTGGAAGTGGTGCAGATTCCGGCGGGGAAGATGAAAAACTTCGCTTATCTGATTTGCTGCCCGGGGAGTGGCGAGGCGCTGGCCGTCGATCCCTCCTTTGGTGCCGAAGCTTTATTGGCTGAAATTGAGAAACGCGGGGTCACCCTCACCTGGCTGGTCAATACCCACGGCCATAACGATCACCTGGTGGGAAATCAGCAGGTCCTGGCGGCTACCGGCGCCCGTCTGGCCGCTCATCCCCTGGCGGTGGCCGACGCGGACCTGCCCCTTGAAGAGGGCACGACCCTTTCCCTGGGTACGACCGCCATCGAAGTTCTCTATACCCCCGGACATCACCCCGGGCACATCTGCCTGCATCTCCCCGGCGCCTTGATTACCGGCGACACCCTGTTTGTCACCCGGGTCGGTCGCGCCGATCTGGCGGGCAGCGATCCCGCGGCCCTTTACCAGAGTCTGCAGCGATTGGCCGCTTTCCCCGGCGAAACCCTGGTCTATCCCGGGCATGATTACGGTCCGCAAGCCGTTTCGACCATCGCCTACGAGCGCCGCCACAATCCGTTTTTACAATGCAAGGATCTGGAATCGTTTCTTCGCTTGCGCATGGGCTGATCGCCCGCTTCAGAGACTGACAGAAAAAGGGGAGCAGAATGGGGACGAGCCTGCTGGATTTGCTGGTAGCGGCCGGTCTGATCAATGCGGAGCAGTTTGAAGAGGCGCTGCGCAACTGTATGTTGTCCGGCGGCCGGATCAGTACCAGCCTGCTGGAGATCGGCCTGTTGCAGGAAGACCAGTTGGCTCGGTTTCTCAGTCGACGTCTGACCATCCCTTTTTTCGACCCGCTGCCGCTGACCTCCATCCCCCCGGAAGTGCTGACTCTTGTCTCCCCAGCCCAAGCTGTGGCGTATCGTGTGCTGCCTTTAAGCCGTGATCGTCAGGGATTGTCCCTGGCCATGGCCGACCCTTCTGATGACGAAGCTGTGGAACAGCTTGCCGAGCTGACGGGCTGCACCATTAAACCGCTGGCCGCCCCCGAAGCGCGCCTTCTTCTCGCTCTGCAGGAGTACTACCGGTTTACCCTTGAACCCCGTGACCAGCGCCTTATCGACCAGTGCCAGGTTACGGCAACACCTTCCTTGACTCTGCCCTTTGATGTGGAAGTGGAGACGGATCTGGAAGAAGCTGAAATCATTGAAGACGATGATTTCAATGACCAGCCGGAGCTGGGTCTAAGAGAACTGGCCCAGGCCTTAAGCGAGGTTCGCGATCAGCAGCAGGTACTGCAGATTCTGCTTGGGCATATGGGCCAGGTTTTTGAAAGGGCGGCCATTTTTCTGGTGCGCGAGAACGAGGTCAGCGGTTGGAAAGCGGTCTGTCGGCAGCAGGAAATAACCAGCTTCGAGGAGCTGAATCTGCCCCTCGAAGCCCCTTCGGTGGTGAAGACGGTGGTAGAGGGTAAGAGTTTTTATCTCGGTCCTATTTCTGTGAATGGGCTTAACCAGGACCTGCTGAACGCTTTGGGAGGCGATACACCGGAAGCGGTGCTGCTGATGCCCCTGGTCCTTGACGGACGAGTGGTGAATCTTTTCTACGGGGACGGCGGCCCAGGGCAGTTGGTTGCCCAGGTCGAGGCCCTGCAGCGACTGCAGGAGATGGCCGGCCTGGCACTTCGAATCCTGATACTGAAGAACAGGCTCCTGGCGAGCGGTTGAGACCTGTCAGTCCTCTTGCGGCTCTTCCAGCAGGACCACCCGGGATCCGGCCAGGCGGTCATTCCAGCCCCTCTGGTCCGCATTCAGCGGAATCGATAGAAGGCCGAGTCCAAAAGGCAGCAGGGTCATCAGGCCGCCGACGCAGCGCAAAAATGCCTGGCTTAAGGTAAGTTCGGAATGATCGTTGCCTTCAACCTGCAGGTTGAACAGCATTTTGCCCGGTGTTTGCCCGCGCAGATAATGAAAAAGAGTAAAATAACCGAAGCAGAGGGCAAAAAAGACCAGAAAATAAGGGGCTGCGAGATTCAGTAACACATCGCCGGTAAACCGGAACCTGTCCTCGGCTACAGGAACTCGGGCGACTTCGCCGGCAGCGAGAAACAGCAGAAAGAGTGTCGCCAGCAGCCCTAGATCGAGCAGGCAGGCCTGAACCCGACGAACCAGCAGCTGGGGCAGAGCGTCAGGGGCGGCCGCATCGGCAGCGGAGGATAAAACCGGCTCGGTGTTGAACCAGCCAGTGGGGATGCCGTCTGCTGTTGAGGGGCTCACCGGGTCTGCCTGGATCTCACAGGGTTCCTGCCGAGGGGCCTCAGCCTGATGAGCGGCCGCCGCTCCGGCAGGTTCAGGTACGGTAGGCGGATCGTCGGAAGTCGTCTTCGCTTTCGGGTTGGGGAGAGCCTCTTCGTTGAGGGGCAGCTGCCAGTCAATATCGAAGGAATCCACGTCATCAAAAGGCGTTTCCCCCTCCGCGGCAAGGGGCTCTTCGGTTGCCAGGTGCAAAGCTTTCAGGTCGGTGTTGATCTCATCGAAGGGAAAATCGCCCTCGGGAGCATCTTGACTCCATTGGGAAAAATCCAGTGGAGCCTTGGCCCGGTCCCCTGTCTCTTGTCCGGTCTTGGAGTCTTCCTGCTTTCCCGGGGGATCGACCGAAGGTATGTGGTCGTAGTCCAGGTCGTCGATGGACAGGAAATAGTCTTCCAGAGCGGTTTCATCGGTCTGCTCGGTCGGTTCCTGGAGGACCTTTTCCGCGGTTGGCGACGCGGGCGGGGCTGGGGGGAGGTCCCTGGCTGTGGAGGAGGGCAGGGGCGAGTGGACCGGGGGTGGAATCACAATCGGGTGGCCGAGATTGAATTTTGCCTGTTCCCGGGTCAGGTCACGACCGCACTTTTTGCAGGCCGTCAGGTTGTTGAAGCTTTGGTAGCCACACTTGGGACATTTCATCGCTTATCTCCCGGCGCGAATGCTTTTGGCGCGGTGTTGCAAAAATCCTTGACAGGCATTGGGCAGGTTTCTGATTCAGGAATCTGTGGGACCATTCGGGGCAACCCGTAGTGGCTGTGTAGTGCCAAGATCTCCATAACAGTATTGCAAAATAGCGGTTACTGCAAAACCGGCGGTTTCACTGCGCATGATTCGGGGACCAAGGTGCACCGGCAAAAACCCGGCCTGTTCGGCGCAATGAGCCTCCTTCGCGGTAAAACCGCCTTCCGGACCCACCAGCAGCGCCAGGGAAGCGGGAGCTGCTGTCGGCAGGGCCTCCGCCAACGGTCGGCTTCCCTCCTCCCAGAGCATCAGTCGCAGCTCCTCATGGCAATCGGCCAGGGCCTCGGTCAGTGGTCGGGGGGCGGCAACCTGCGGAAGCAGGGGCCGTCCACTCTGGCGTGCGGCCTCGGCGACGATCCGCTGCCAGCGTTGGCCGCGTTGCTCGGCCCGATCCGGGGTCAGTTTGGGAACGCTGCGTTGGCTGAGCAGGGGCGAAAAACGACCGATGCCAAGTTCGGTGCCCTTCTGCAGCACCAGGTCCATCTTGTCGCCCTTGGGCAACGCTTGTAACAGGTGAATCGGAACTGCCGTGTCCGGCTCTCGCCAGCGTTCCAATATCGTCGCCAGCCCACTCTTTTTCTGTAACTCGCTAATCCGGCACCGACAGAGGACGCCGAAGCCGTCCAGGAGCAGGATTTCGGTGCCGACGGAAAGTCTCAGCACCACGGCCAGGTGATGGTGGACCTCTCCGCTGAGAGGAACTTCGGACCCGGTCAGGGTTTCTGCGGGAACAAAGAAGCGGTACATTCAGCTCGCTTTTCGATAGATCAGACAGGACCATTCTGCGGTTCGGAAAATCTTTGGCCCAGTCAAGGCAAAAGTCTCGAAAGCGTCCATAACCATCTGTTCTTTTTCCAGCAGAATGCCGGACAGGACAAGACTGCCTCCCGCCGCCAGGCGATGGACCAGGTGCGGGGCCAGGCGGATATTCTCTTCGGCGAGAATGTTGGCCAATACCAGCTGAAAATTGTCTTCCAGATCTTCCAGGGGACGGCCGGTGACCTGCATCACAAGATCCACCCCGTTCAAACGGGCGTTTTCGGCTGCAATCAGGCAGGATTGGGGTTCGATGTCGCAGGCCACTACCTGCTCGGCTCCAAGGGCGGCGGCGGCGATGGCCAGAATCCCCGATCCGGTGCCGACATCAAGCACCCTGTTGGGGGCGCGTATCTCGAAAAGTTGCGCCAGGGCTTCGAGGCAAAGACGGGTGGTGTCGTGGGTCCCGGTGCCGAAGGCCATGCCGGGGTCGAGGGTCACGACCGCGTCCCCAGGCCCGGCAGCAAAGCTCTCCCAGGTCGGTTTAATCACCAGGCGGCGACCGATGCGGGTTGTTACGAAATGCTGTTTCCAGTCTTCTGCCCAGTCCTGTTGGCGGATGGGGTGGGCTTCGATCTCGATGGGGGGCAACTCCGGCAACATCTCGCGCACCGCCTGCAGTCTCTGTCGCACCTGCCGGCACACCTCCTCAGCGGCATCACCGTCACTGAAGTAGGCCTTCAGTCGGAAATGTTCCGGCGAGTCCAGATCAACATCGGGCATCACAAAGGTGTCGAGCTGTCGCTCCTCAATAGTAACCCCTTGAGAGCCAAGTTCGACCATCTCGTGGCAGATAAGATCCACCGCAAAGGCGGGGGTCGGAATAATGATTTCGAGCCAAGTTCTATTCATCTGCTCTGTTTAGCAGAGGTCGTCCGGCAAAAGCAACATTAAATAGCGGAGAAAATACTTGACAGGGCTGCTAGGAATCGAGTGTAATCCCCTGCATGACTTCTAATGAAGAGCGCTGTTTTATTAACATATGACGCTATGCCAAAGCTCCCCTGTTTCGAAGCAGGCCTGTTGCAGAAATGTTAAGGCCCGTAGCTTGCTTCTTAAACGAGCTCTGTTAATATCTTATCATCATTTTCATGAGGATAGACCATGGATGAACCGCAACTGATTTGTCTTCTGTCCGATGCCACCGGGGAGACGGCAGAGAAGATTGTCAATGCTGCTCTGATCCAGTTTCGGGATAAGGCCGTCAAGGTCAAAAGAGTGAGTCATGTGCGGGATAAGAACAGTATTTTCAAGCATCTGGACGAGGCCCTCAGGACCCGGGCTCTGGTGGTTTATACCATGGTGAATCGGGAGCTGGCGCAACTGGTGCATGATGAATGCGAGGCTCTGGGGATTCCCCATCTTGACTTGATCACTCCTCTTTTGTCTAAAGTCTCCGAGTTTTTTGGTCGTTCTCCCAAGCAGACTCCGGGGCTGTTGCATGACATGGATGAAGAATATTTTCGACGTATCGAGGCGGTCGAGTTTACGGTCAAGCACGACGATGGTCAGGAACTGCGCCATCTACCCCACGCCGACATCGTGTTGGCGGGGGTGTCGCGAACCAGCAAAACCCCCCTCTCGACCTATCTGGCCCACCGGGGCTGGAAGGTAGCTAATGTGCCGCTGGTTAAAGGGATCGATCCTCCCGCTGAATTGTTGCAGGTCGATCCCCGGCGCGTAGCCGGGCTCTACATCGATCCGCAGCGGCTGGTAGAGCTGAGGGCGACCCGGTTGCGGCATCTGGGACAGGATGCCCGGAGCGCCTACGCCGATCTGGAAGAAATTGAGGAAGAGATCCGTTCTGCCAAGAATTTTTTCCTTCGCAACGGTTGGATTATGGTCGATGTCTCCGGCAAGGCCCTTGAGGAAACAGCCAATGAAGTATTGGTCAAACTTAAATTAAAATAGCCGCGAACTGTGTACGGGCTGCGTATCTGGTCAGCAGGGCGGGCGCATCGCAAACCAAAAGGAGAATATTATGCGTGTATTAGTCGTCGAAGACGAAAAAAAGGTGGCCAGCTTTATTAAGCGTGGCCTGGAAGAGGAGAGTTATTCCGTCGATGTCGCCTACGATGGAGAAGAGGGGCTGGAAATGGCCTCCAGCAATCCCTACGATGTGATTCATATTGACCTAAAAAAAAAGAAAAAAGATGGTCTTTCGGTGATTCGGGAACTGCGGGAAAAGGATATCGTCACCCCGGTTCTGTGCCTTACCGCCAAGGACGCCGTCGAGGATATTGTCGAAGGCCTGGATACGGGCAGCGACGATTATTTAACCAAACCCTTTGCCTTCGGTGAATTGCTGGCACGGGTCAGGGCTCTGCTGCGGCGCACCAGCAAAGACCGCGGGGCCGAGATTTATTTTGCCGACCTGCGTCTCGATCCCGTGTCCCACAAGGTCTGGAGATCCGACAAGGAAATCGATCTGACGGCCAAGGAATATGGCCTTCTTGAATATTTCATGCGGAATCCCAACGAAGTTCTGACCCGCGCCATGATTGCCGAACATGTCTGGGATTATACCTTCGACTCCTTTACCAATATTATCGATGTGTATGTCAATTACCTGCGCAAAAAAGTGGATCGCGATTTTGAGACCAAATTGATCCATACCGTTCGCGGAGTAGGCTACGTGCTCAAGGAGGGCTGATTGTTTCCGGCCTCCATCCGCTTTAAACTCAGCCTCTGGAATGCCTTGATTCTGCTGCTGGTGCTTTGCATCAGCGGTGGAATCTTGCATGCCTATCTGGCCCATAATTTGTTGCGGCAAATCGACCAGCAACTCCTGGAGCTGATTGCAGAACGGGGTGTTTTGCGGAGCCGTATCCAATCGGACGGGAAGGTTGATTGCGCCGTGGTCGGTGACATGGCCCGTCGCCTGAGGCTGGGTGAGTTTTATCGGGTGGTGGACGAAAAGGGTCGCCAGCTCTGTGAAATCGACGCAACCAGGGCGGCATTGCCTCCCCTGCAGCCCTGGATGCTGGAGGCAGTGCGCAGTGAGGGGCCATTGCTGGCTACGGTGAAGCTGACCTCCGGTCGCGCTTTGCGGCAACTGGTCCTGCCGCTGGGGACATACGACGGTCAGCGCTTGTTCTTCCAGGCGGCAATCGATCTGGAACGGGTCGACGGACCGTTGCGGGAGCTGCGATCCCTGTTGCTTCTGTACAGCCCCGCAACCCTGGTATTTGTCGCTGTCTGCGGCTGGTTTCTGGCCGGCCGGGCCCTGGCGCCGGTGAACAATATCACCCGTGCCATGCGCAAGGTTAACGCAGAAAATCTCAATCGGCGCCTGCCTGTCGGTAAATCACGGGACGAAATATCCCGTCTTGCCGAAACCTTCAATGCCATGCTGGCCAATCTCGAAGAGTCCTTTCGTAAAATCCGCCAATTCTCCGGCGATGCTTCCCATGAACTCCGCACCCCGCTGACTATTCTCAAAGGCGAGACGGAGGTGGCTCTGCGGTGGGCCAAACATCCTGATGAATTTCGAAAAATGCTTGAATCGAGTATGGAAGAAATCGATCGAATGGGGCGGATCATCGAGGATCTGCTGACCCTGGCCAAAAGCGAAGCGGGGGCCCGCTCGCTGGTGATCAGGCCCTTCAGCCTGAGCGACCTGCTGCAGGGAATTTACCTGCAGGCCAACACCCTTGGCGAAGCAAAAAAAATCAAAGCTTTTCTACATCTTGACGTGACCGAAGAAATTCGCCTGATGGGCGATGAGCTGCGACTGCGTCAGCTGTTTCTCAATCTGGTCGCCAATGCCGTCAACTATACCCCGGAAGGAGGGGCGATTGAAATTTCCCTGGCCATGGTCGATGGCGAAGCCAGGGTGACGGTCAGTGATACCGGCATCGGTATCTCCGCCGAACATTTGCCACATATTTTTGACCGGTTCTATCGCGTCGACAAGGCCCGCAATCGGGAAGATGGCGGCACCGGCCTTGGCCTGGCTATCGTCAAATCCCTGGCTGAAGCCCATGGCGGCCGGGTCGAGGTCTCCTCCGTTCCTGATGAAGGGACGACGTTCACGGTTTTTTTGCCGGCCCGAGGCCCGGAAGAGTAACGTTTATTTACCGCTGTTTTCCCGCCTTCCACATTCCCCGTTCTTTTTCTGCTCTGTCCCCGGTTCTATTGACATACCGCCCCTGAGTGATTAAATAGTGTCCATCCGGAAGCACTGGCTGGACCCAGTCTTGTTTTATACCGGAAAGATCGTTTTCCGATGAAAACGAAATACCTCGGGTCAGGGGATGGCGCGCGGAACAAATTCACGGATCGTGCGTCAACGGCCCTCAGAGCCCGTTCCAAAAGATTTTTGCGGGAGGAAGCATGAAACGTTTAAAGGCTATTTATGGCGTGCTGGCACTATTAATCCTGCTGGGGGTGAATCTAACGCTGACTCCGGCCTTATCCAGGGCGGCGGTTACGCCTGATTTTGTGACCCTGGCCGAACAGCTTAAACCGGCGGTGGTCAACATCGATACGACAAAAACGGTGCAATCCCGGCGACCGACCCTGCCCGGACTGCGCGGTCCTCAAAACGATCTATTCGATGATTTTTTCGAGCATTTTTTTCAGGGACAGCCCAATCGGCCCAGCCAGCGGCGCTCTTTGGGATCCGGATTCATTATTTCTGCCGACGGTTATATTCTCACCAACGATCATGTGGTTCGGGGAGCGGATGAAGTCAAGGTCAAGCTTGCGGATGGCCGCGCTTTTACCGCGGTATTGCAGGGAGGCGACGCCAAACTCGACCTGGCGTTGTTGAAAATCGATACCGCCGGCGAAAAACTGCCCGTCGCCCGGCTCGGTAACAGCGAATCCCTCAAGGTCGGTGAATGGGTGATGGCCATTGGCAATCCCTTTGGCCTGGCACAGACCGTTACCGTCGGTATCGTTTCGGCCAAGGGACGCGTGATCGGGGCCGGACCCTACGACGATTTTATCCAGACCGATGCTTCGATCAATCCCGGTAACTCCGGTGGCCCTTTGTTCAATGCTCAGGGGCAAGTTGTCGGCATCAATACGGCTATCGTCTCCGGCGGTCAAGGCATTGGTTTTGCCATTCCTGTCGATATCGCCCGGGACGTCATCGACCAGTTGCGGGAAACCGGGCAGGTGGTGAGGGGCTGGCTGGGCGTTTCGGTGCAAGCCCTGAGCAAAGAATTGGCCGGTTCCTTCGGTTTATCGCAAGCCAAAGGGGCTTTGGTCACCGAAATCCTCCCCGGCTCTCCGGCCGAAAAGGCCGGTCTCCGGCGGGGCGATGTGATCCTGTCCGTCAATGGCCGGGAGGTGGACGAAATGAACGATCTTCCCAAACTGGTCGCAGCGCTGCCGATAGACGAACCTGCTCAGATTTCGCTGTTTCGGGACAATAAAAAACTCCAGATCGAGGTTGTTATTGCTCGCCAGGGTGACGAAGAGCCCGGCTCTGCGGCAGAGGATCTGCTGGAAAAGCAGCTGGGACTGGTTCTTATTGACCCCCAACAGGAAGTGTTGCGTCGTTATGGGCTGGAAAGCAGTCGGGGGGCGCTGGTAACCTCCGTAGCTCCAGAGAGCCCGGCGGCGGTAGCGGGGCTGCGGTCTGGCGACCTGATCGTCGAAGCCAATGGCCTCGACGTCGACAATGTGGCCGCTCTTAGCCGTGTGGTTGGCGAATTGTCCTCCGGAAAAGCTTTGCGTTTGCTGTTGCAGCGGGGTAATCGACTCCTGTACACGGTTGTCAGGATGCCTTAACTTGAAATGAGGAGTTCTTCTGTAGCAGGCTTTCTGCCCGGCGGCGTCCTGCACAATTGGCTGCCTCAAGGGACAAGGGGAACCGCTAATCTTTGCTTCTGCAGGGGTGCTCTGTGCTAAAGCACAGTGCACCCTTTTAACTTCTGTGGTACCGTCCGGTTTATGCGCATAGCTCTCAAACACCAGATCTTGATGGCTCCGGCGGCGGTCTTGCTGCTGATGACCCTGTTGCTTGGCTTTCTGCAATATACCTATTGGGATCTTTCCCAAAAAAGGGAGCAATTGCAGAAGATAGGCACTATTATCATTTCCCTGACCCAGGCCAACATGGCGGCACAGCGTATGTTTGACCTGGCTCGCCAGCATGAATTGCGAATCAGTGAATTTCTGATAAAGGACGCCGAGGTCCAGGATCTGTTGGACCGTCTGGAGGAGATGCATGTTCATCTGTCCACGGCCGTGCAGCGTATCCTGCCGCTCATGAACCTCGATCCGGACAAGGCCGAGACCCTGCAGGAAACCGTTGACCAGCTCAATCCCCGTCGCGGGCTTGACCTGCCTGAGTTTCTGGCCAATATGGCCCAGTTGCAACCGCAACTGGCCGATCTGTCCACCAAGACCCAACAGCTGCGCGAAGCCTCCCCGTCCGTCAAGAGCAACGATCTTGACAGCCTTATGGACCGGGCGGCCCTGGTTTCGGTTATTGTGCTCGGTGTGGCCATTCCTATCGGCATCCTGTTGTCCCTGTATTTTTCCCGGCGAATTCTGCGCCGAGTGCAAAGGCTTTCCGATACGGCCGGCAACATCGTCCGGGGCGACCTGACACCACCGGTGGCGCCGGAAGTTGTGCGGGACGAACTGGATGACCTGACCCTGTCCATTTACCGCATGACCGAACAGCTGATCCGGGTCGTCGGTACCGAAAAGCTGCTGGAGGGGGCCGAGGAGGAGCGTCGGCGCATCGCCATGGATATTCACGATCAGACTCTGTCCGATCTGTCGTCCGTTCTGCGCGGTTTACAGGTGTTGCAGCAACAGCAGGCATGCCGGGACCAGGCCGAAGCTCTGGAGGCAGAACTGAAAGGGGCTATTGCGGATCTTCGCCAGCTGATGGATAATCTGCATCCACAGACTCTGGATATTCTCGGTCTCGGCGCGGCCCTGCAGTCTCATCTTGAGCGTTACACCGGTAAGGGAGAGGTCCCGGAATATCACCTCTATAGTTCGCCGGATGTCGATAGCGTGGGCCTGCCGCGGCTGACCAAGTTGACGCTTTACCGGATCGCCGTGGAGGCGATTCACAATGTCATCAAGCACGCTCGCGCCAGTCGCTATGAGGTGAATCTCGATCTTCGCGGCGACCTGCTGGTACTGTCGGTGGAAGATAATGGCGTCGGTTTCGATAGCCGCCAGGTGGCCCTGGGGGGCGGCCGGGGGCTCAACAATATCCGGGAACGGTCACGGACCATCGGTGCCCAGGTGGCCTGGAGCGCCTCGCGTTTTTCCACCGGTACCCGGTTTGAGTTGACCCTGGCCTTGCCGTCTGCCGGAGGGGGAGGATTATGAGCGATCCGGTACACATCCTGATAGTGGAAGACAATCCGCGGGATGCGGAATTCCTCGAACAGCTGGTGAAGTCCTGGGATGTGCCCTGTCAGATCGATCGGGCTCATAACGGCCTGGTGGCGCTGAAGATGGCTCTGGAACAGGAGCAGCCTCTGATTATCAGCGATATTCAGATGCCGGAAATGAACGGCATCGAGTTTGCCCGGAATCTCTGGCAGCGAAGACCTCGGGCGCGCATCGTATTCTGGAGTCAGTTCAAGGACGAAATGTACGTGCGAACCCTGTCGCGCATTGTGCCGCCGGAGACGGTCTACGGTTACCTGCTCAAGTCGAATACCCAGGAACGCATCGCCTCGGCCATCCGTACCGTTCTCCTCGAGGAGCAATGCTGGATCGATCCCGAGGTGCGCAAGGTACAGGGGCGGGCCGGACACAGTCAGACGGCTCTGTCCGATATCGAATTCGAGGCCCTGCTCGATATTTCCCTCGGTCTGACCGACAATCTCATCGCCCAGCGACGCTATCTGTCGCGGCGGGGGGTGCAAAGTCGGCTGAATTCTCTCTACAGCAAGCTGGGTATTGACCAGGAACAATTTCATAGCGACAAGTTTGGCGACGCTTTCAACCTCCGTAACCGGGCGGTGGCTCTGGCTCTGCGCCGGGGATTGATTAATGCCTTCGAGCTGGAAAATGAAGAGGGTGAATTTCAGGCCTGGTTAAAGCGCTTCAAGGCCGGACAGGGGTTGTAACACCCGCAGTGTTCTGATCAGGTCCCAAAAACGCCGCCTTGTGCCCATTGAGTGTGCCGAGGCGGTTTTTTCTGTCAGGTGTTTAACCAAGGATCACCATGGAATTGCTGGAAAAGTTTATTACCGCTGCCGGTCGGGCCGGGGCACGGGTGGTACGTTGTCTCGACCAAACCGCCCTGGTCGACTATATTTTTCGTCATTCCGAAGGGGCCGTGCTGCTGCCGGAGTTTGCCGTCGGTCGTCGGTTGCAATTGGCTGAAGCCTTGCGAAAACGGGGGTGTGAGGTGGTGACCGAGGACTTTCGCGCCGCTGCGGCCCAGGCTGACGCCGGGATCACCGGGGCTAATTTTGCTCTGGCCGATACCGGCACGGTGGTACTGGACAGTACCGATGAAGCGCTGCGCCTGGCCAGCACCTTGCCCCGCTGTCATTTTGTGCTGCTTGATCCGGGAAAAATTCTGGCCGATGGTTTAGCCGCCGTCGCCCCCCTGCGGGTGTTTCACCGCCGCCAGAGTCCGGATTTTATCGCTTTCATTACCGGTCCGAGCCGCACCGCAGATATTGAACGCGTACTGACCATCGGGGTGCATGGTCCCGTCGAGTTGCATATTTTACTGTTGGAGGGGATCTCCGCCGATCTCTTGGAAAGCTGATGAGGTTATCTCTATGAGCCGTCAACCGGGCCAGGATTACCAGGCTCGTATCGCCGTCGCCTTGGGCGCTACCCGCCAGCAGGACGCTCTGCAGCGTTTTGGCGATGCTTATCTCGAGGCCCGTCAACAGATTCTGTCCGAGCTCGATTTCGAACAATTGCGGGACGACATCGCCCAACTCAAGAATGAGGTGGGCAACCATCGGCAGCGCTATCTGGGGCAATTCGTCCGCCAGGCCGAAGGGGCCGGTGCCCAAGTGTATTGTGCCGCTGATGCCGCCGCTGCCAACGATTATATTATGGCTCTGGCCCGCCGCCGAGGGGTTCGGCTGGCGGTTAAGAGCAAGAGCATGGCCAGCGAGGAGGTCGGGCTCAATCGAGCCCTGCATTCCGCCGGGGTCGAGACCCTTGAAACCGACCTCGGGGAGTGGATTCTGCAGTTGGCCGGCCAGCGGCCGAGCCACATGGTCATGCCCGCTATTCATATGTTTCGCGACGAGGTGGCGGCCCTCTTCGGCCAGGTCACCGGGCAAGCCGAACCGGCTGAAATCGACCATCTGGTGAGCGTAGCTCGCAGGCAGTTGCGGGATAAATTTATCCAGGCCGAGATGGGGATCAGCGGTGCCAATCTGGCGGTTGCCGAAACCGGCGCCCTGGCGCTGGTAACCAACGAAGGCAATGCCCGCCTGGTAGCCACCTTGCCCCCGGTGCATGTCATTCTGCTCGGCATCGACAAGCTGGTACCGACTTTGGAGGATGCCGCCCGCGTGTTGCAGCTGCTGCCCCGCAGTGCCACCGCGCAGGCTATGACCTCCTACGTCAGCTGGATTCGCGGTCCGGTCCCCCGGGAGGGGGAGGCCAAAGAACTGCACATCGTGTTGCTCGATAACGGTCGCAGCACCCTGGCCGCCGATCCCGAGTGCAAGGACGCCCTTCGCTGTCTCAAGTGCGGCGCCTGTGCCAATGTCTGCCCGGTGTATCAAACCATTGGCGGCCACGTGTTCGGGCACACCTACGTCGGTGCCATCGGCCTGGTGCTGACCGCTTTTTTCAACGATCTGCAAGCGGCAGCCCCGCTGATCAAGGCTTGTATCGGTTGTCGAGCCTGTGCCGCAGTCTGTCCGGCCCAAATCGATCTGGAAGAGATCATCCTGAAATTGCGCCGTCGCATCGGCGACCAGCAGGGTCTCGGAATAGCCAAATCCCTGGTTTTTCGCCGGGTGTTGCGCAACCGGCGCCTGTTCCATGCCTTGTTGCGCAGCGCCTTTTTATTGCAGAAACCCGTTGCCGGCGGCCGGGACAGCATCCGCCATCTGCCTCTGCATTTTTCTGCCCTGACCGAGTGGCGAACCTTGCCACTCATCGCCGCCAAGCCCTTGCGAGATCTGTTGCCTGCCATGGAAGGGCAGCCCGCCGCGCCCCGCTTGCGGGTCACCCTGTTTGCCGGATGCGCCACCGATTTTGTGCATCCGCAGATCGGTCTGTCCCTGGTGACCCTTCTAAACCGCTCTCATATTGCCGTGGATTTCCCTCAGGATCAGACCTGTTGTGGTATCCCGGCCCTCTACAGCGGCGACCGGCAGACCGCCGTTGAGCTGGCCCGTCAGAATGTGCGGGCCTTAATGGCAGATGCCCCCGCAGCTGTTGTCACTACCTGTCCGACCTGTAGTGCCGCCTTGCGCCAGCACTTTGTCGAGCTGTTGCAAGATGATGCAGAGTATGCCGAGGCCGCTCGGCGGCTTGCCGCCATAACCCAGGATGCCGCAGTCTTTATGGCCGCGCAGGGCCCTGAGCTGCCGTCGCATAGTCAACGAGGGACGCTGACCTATCACGACTCCTGTCACCTCAAGCGGGGCTGTGGTGTCTGGCAGGAACCCCGGCAGTTGTTGAGCGGAGCCGGCTGGCAGGTGCAGGAGATGGAGCGTTCAGACCGCTGCTGCGGTTTCGGCGGCTCCTATTCCTTCGCCAGCCACCCCGAGATCAGCCGCGAAATCACCAAGGACAAGGTCAATGCCATTCTGCGCAGCGGTGCCGAGGTGGTGGCGGTGGACTGCCCCGGCTGTCTGATCATGTTGCGTGGCGCCCTTGAAAAACGCGGATTGTCCCACCGGGTTGTCCACACCATGGAACTGCTTGGTAACGCCCTGGAGGCGCTGGATAAGGCCCCTGAATAAGGCCTTTATGGCCCGAATCCGGACCCTTATCCACAGGGATGCCGGTGTCTTCCAAGGCGGTCGAGAGTTTTAAATACTGACCTGAATCCAGGCACCTAGGGACCGTTTAGCGGCGTATAACCACACCCTTTAAAGACTTATCAAGGATTTCCACAGGTTCATCCACAAGTGAACCTGTTTCGTGCCCGGGAGGGAGGACGAGACCAGCTGCGAGTGTTTTCACTGGCGGGGCAGATGTCCCTCGACAGGGAAGCGGCCAGCCGGGAACCGGGTACTTTATACCAGGGTTTGCGATTTATCCATCGAATTTTGTAAAAAGCCCGGCAATAACACGCTGATTAAGTGTGTTATTGCCGGGCTTTTTTGCGTCTAAAAAGTTACCGTTTTATTTTTGATAAACAAAAAAAACGAATAAAAACAAAGTTTTGTGTCGACAAAGAAAATTTTACAGTTATGCGCGTGGAAATTAACGACAGAAATTGTCGAATTATTCTTGACAGGCTGAGTGGTTTAAAATAGGATTCCAGAAAGTTAAACAAGTAAAACACTGTGGTTTGGCGGAGGGAAAGAATGGAGACAACACGACGCAGTATTTTCAAGACGCTGTCCTGGAGGATTCTGGCGACGGCTATCACTTCGGCTTTAGTTTATGCGATTACCGGTCAGGGAGAATTTGCCGCCGGCATCGGCCTGGCAGATACCCTGGTCAAGTTGCTGATCTATTTCGGCCATGAACGGTTGTGGAATCGTATTCCCCTCGGACGTCCCGAGACAAAACCCCATTCTTTTATCTGAAAAAACGGAGGAACGAATGTGTCAATTCCACCCTGATTCTCTTGCCCTTCCGGCTCTGGCAGCGGATGCCGGTGCCGAACAGATTCTGACTCTGGGAATCTCCGCTGTCGCAGGTCCCGTGACCCTGGCCTGTTCCTTCAGCGTCGAGGATGTGGTGCTTGTCGATCTATTGCAGAAGCAGGCTCCTCAGGTGACGGTTTTTGCCCTGGATACCGGTCGCCTCAACGAAGAGACTTATGAAGTCGCCGACGCACTCCGGGATCGCTATGGACTTATGATCGACTGGTATCTGCCCGAGAGCAGAGCGGTGGAGCGTCTGGAGCGGGAAAAAGGCCTGTTTTCATTTCGGGACAGTCTCGAGAATCGTCAGGAATGTTGCCGAATTCGCAAGCTCGAGCCCTTGCGTCGGGCCTTGCTCGGCAAGGCGGCCTGGATCACCGGTTTACGCCGGGTCCAGAGCGTGACCCGAGCCGAGCTGACGGCCATCGAAATCGACCGCGCCAATGGTGGCCTGCTCAAGATCAACCCTCTGTTGAACTGGAGCGACGACCAGGTCTGGGACTATGCCAAGCTGCACCGCCTGCCGGTCAATCGTCTGCACCGGCAAGGGTACCCGTCCATTGGTTGCGCTCCCTGCACCCGTCCGGTCCGCGAGGGAGAACACCCGCGGGCGGGGCGCTGGTGGTGGGAAAATCCGGAACATAAAGAATGCGGGCTGCACAGGCAGTGAAATAGACCTAACCCCTTATTTCTCTCGCCCAGCCAACCAGCCCGTCCGTTAACAGAAGAGGGAGCCATGAGTAAGAAATTGACCCATTTGCAGCAACTGGAAGCCGAAAGCGTCCACATTATTCGCGAGGTCGCTGCTGAATTTGATAATCCGGTGATGCTCTATTCGATTGGTAAAGATTCGGCGGTCATGCTGCATCTGGCACGGAAGGCATTTTATCCGGCCCGCTTGCCCTTTCCCCTGCTGCACGTGGATACCACCTGGAAGTTTCGGGAAATGATTGAGTTCCGGGATCGCATGGCGGCGGACTGCGGTTTTGATCTGCTGGTACATGTAAACCAGGAAGGGGTGCGTCAGGGGATCAACCCTTTTGTCCATGGTTCGGCGGTGCACACGGATGTAATGAAAACCGAAGGCCTCAGGCAGGCCCTGGATAAGTACAGATTCGATGCGGCTTTTGGCGGCGCCCGACGGGACGAGGAAAAATCCCGGGCCAAAGAACGGATTTTTTCTTTCCGTACCGCCAATCATCGCTGGGACCCGAAAAGCCAGCGCCCCGAGTTGTGGGACCTCTATAACGCCCGAGTGAAGAAGGGCGAGAGCATCCGGGTTTTCCCCCTCTCCAATTGGACGGAACTGGATATCTGGCAATACATCCATCTGGAAAATATACCCATCGTGCCCCTCTACTTCGCCAAGGTACGGCCGGTGGTGGAGCGGGACGGTATGCTGATCCTGGTGGACGATGCGCGGCTGCAGCTGCTCCCCGGAGAACAGATTCAGCACAAATCGGTGCGGTTTCGTACCCTGGGCTGTTATCCCCTGACCGGGGCGGTGGAATCAAAAGCGACGACTCTGCCGGAGATTATTCAGGAAATGCTCCTGACCCGCACCTCGGAGCGCCAGGGCCGGACCATCGATCATGACCAGAGCGGCTCCATGGAGAAAAAGAAACAGGAGGGATATTTCTAATGGCTCATCAATCCGAACTCATCGCCGAAGATATTCACGCTTACCTGAAACATCAGGAGCAAAAAGGGCTGTTGCGGTTTATTACCTGCGGCAGTGTCGATGACGGCAAAAGCACCCTGATCGGGCGCTTACTGCGGGACTCGAAAATGGTTTTTGAGGATCAACTGGCGACCCTGGCCGCCGACAGCAAGCGAATCGGCACCCAGGGGGACAAGATCGATTATGCCCTGCTGCTTGACGGCTTGCAGGCCGAGCGGGAACAAGGCATTACCATCGATGTGGCTTACCGTTATTTTTCCACGGATAAGCGAAAATTCATCGTTGCCGATACGCCCGGTCACGAGCAGTACACCCGTAACATGGTGACCGGCGCCTCTACCGCCCAGGTCGCGGTGATCCTGATCGATGCCCGTAAAGGGATTTTGACTCAGACTCGCCGTCACAGTTATCTGGTCTCCCTGGTCGGCATTCGCCGGGTGGTGCTGGCGGTGAACAAGATGGATCTGGTGAACTATAGCGCCGAGCTGTTCGAGACGATTGATCGCGAATACCGGCAGTTTGCTTCCGGTCTCGGTTTTGAAGAGATTACCGCCATTCCTTTATCCGCCCTGGAAGGAGACAATGTGTTGCAGGGCAGCGAGAAGACCCCCTGGTACGATGGACCGTCTTTGTTGCACCATCTGGAAACGGTGCCCGTCGAGGACGCCTCGGCGAAAGGTCCCTTCCGCTTGCCCGTGCAATGGGTCAACCGCCCGGATCTCGATTTTAGAGGCTACTGCGGAACCATCGTCTCGGGCCGGATCCGTCCGGGAGATCCGGTGGTGGTGAACGCCTCGGGCCACACCAGCCGGGTGGCGCGGATTGTCAGCATGACGGGAGATCTGTCCGAGGCCGTTGCCGGTCAGGCTGTGACCCTGACCCTTAAAGACGAGATCGATATCAGTCGCGGAGACCTGCTGGCATCTCCCGGGGAAAATCCTCCAGTGAGCGATCACTTCGAAGCGCATCTGGTCTGGTTGCATGAGCAGCCCCTGCAGCCGGGCCGCAGCTATCTTCTCAAAACGGGGGCCGGCAGCGCACCGGCCCGGATAAGTGAGCTGAAACACAAGGTCGATGTTAATACCCTGCAACAGCAGCCGGCCGAGCTTCTGGCTCTGAACGAGGTGGGGGTGTGCCGGATCGCGGTCAGCAAGAGCATGGCCTTTGAAGCCTATCGGGACAAAGGGGCAACGGGCCGTTTTATTCTCATCGACCGGCTGAGTCATGCCACCGTTGCCGCCGGCATGATCGATCGGGTCTTGGGCGCCCGGCCGATGGCGGAGCCTGGAAGTCACCTGTGCCTGGATAAATTGGCTCGGGCGGCTCTCAAGGAACAACAACCCAAGGTGATCTGGTTCAATGATCCCCTGGCGGTTTCTGCGACCGATCTGCCCAGGCAACTGGAAGCCAGATTGCACAGCCTTGGCCGCCATACCTGCCTGCTCGATGGCGAAACCTTGCGCGGCGCTCTGGGGGGGGAGGAAAGTGAAGTCACTCACCTGCGACGGGTGGTGGAAGTCGCCCGTCTTATGACCGAGGCCGGTCTGATCGTGCTGGTAGCCGCTGCAGCTCCCGCCGGGTTGGTTGAAAAGATAGCGGCCGGACGATATGCTGACGGCGAGTTGCTCACGGTCCGCTGCGGGGCCCTGTTCCGGGCGGACGGCCCGACCCTGATCCTGGACGATCAGAAATCGTCCGTTGCTGAACAGGTCGAATGGTTGATACAGGCGCTGCCGGTTTAGTCTCCCCCGGCTGCCCGCCGGGTCGGGAGATAGAGCCTTAGGTTTGACAATCATTTTTCTCAATTAAGGAGACGCGGCCATGAAGCATGCCGTCGATTATCGAGCGCTGAAGCTCGATGGAATCTATCAACAGAATGCTGCGGCGGATCTGATGCTGCGGATCAAATTACCGGCCGGGATCCTTTCGGCCGAACAGGCCGGCGGGATTGCCGATCTTGCCGAGCAGGTGGCCGGCGGGATGTTGCATCTGACCTGTCGCGGCAATCTGGAACTGCACGGTCTTCGCGGAGAGCGTCTGGCACAGGTTTTCAAGCGTCTTCAGGCCCTGGGACTCACCAGCCGCGGTGCCTGCGGCGGCGCCGTGCGGGCCGTGTCCTGCCGTGTCGGCGGCGAGAACTTTAGCCGCATCCGATTGCTGGCGGAGGGGCTGCAGCGCTATTTTACCGGCAATCCCCATTTTGAGGGATTGCCGAAAAAATTCAAATTATCCGTGGAAAACGGTTACCGGGGAGCGGAGCATCTGTGCCAGGATCTGGCTCTGGTTTATCTCGGCCGGGAGGGCGAGCGGGAGCTGTGCGATCTGTGGGTAGCCGGCGGGCTCGGTCGTCAGCCGCAGGAAGCCTTTCTGCTCGCCAATCGGGTCCCTGCGGAGCGATGGCTGCCGTTGGTGGAAGGGGTGATCCGGGTCTATCAAAAGCACACGCCGTCCGGCAAACGGCTCAAACATCTGCTGGCCGACATCGGTGAAACGGAATTTCGGACGCTGCTCGCCAAGGAGACGCAAAACGCCGAGTCCCTGCCATTGAGCAGCCCTGTCGCCGATCTTTTTGGTGCCGATTTCGGGCCCGGGAACCACGGCTGGCTCGAGCTGCCGATCCCCGCCGGCCAGGTGGAGGCCGCCGATTTGCGCCGGGCGGCTCGTTTCGCGGCCGAGGAGGGCGACGGGTTTCTGGCCGTCAGCCGGGAACAGAATCTGCTACTGTCCCTTACCGCCGAAGGGTTTACCCAGGCCTCCCTGCAGCAGGCCGGTCTGCTTCCCGACGCATCTTCCCTGCGCTGTCGGGTGTGTCCCGGTAGCCACGAATGCAGTAAGGGCCTGGTGGCGACTCGGGATCTTCTGCGGGAAATCGAACCGCATCTGGGCAAGAAAGGCCGGGCCTTGCAATGGGCCATCGCCGGCTGTGGCAACGGTTGCTCCCGGCCGCAGTTGGCCGACTATGGGATCGTGGGTGTCAAAAAAGCGACAGACCCTCAGGAACAGCGGTTCGATCTGTGGCAGAGATCGGGCGAGGGGTTCGGCCAGGTGCTGGGANNCTGCTGGCCGCCGTGGCGGAACTGGGCTGAGTCCGCTGCAGAAGCCTGCGGGGACTCAAATCGGCCGGCGCCGTCGATGGTTCCAGAGCACCTTGCCGAGAGTGGTTAACAGATAAACCAAACCGGTGATCAGCACGGTGACGGCACCGGAGGGTAAATCATATTGATAGGAGAGTGCCAGCCCGCTGCTGGTGAAGAGCACCCCGAGGGCCATGGCGATGAGCATCATCTTGCCCAGGGCGGTGACAAAATGTCCGGCAATCGCCGCCGGCAGGGCCAGCAGGGCAATGACCATGATCAGGCCGACCACTTGGATCAGAATGACCACCGTCAGGGCCACCAGACATAACAGTAACAGAGAAAAGAGCTTGACCGGCACCTGTCGCAGTTCGGCGAACTCTTCGTCGAAGGAGACGGCGAGCAGCTGCTTGTAGAACATGAGTACAAACAGGACGATGCCGAGATCGAGCCAGAAAATCAGATACAGACTCTGTCGGGGAATCATCAGGATATTGCCGAACAGATAGCTCATCAGGTCGACGTTATAGCCGGGAGTGGCGCTGATCAACAGCACTCCGGAAGCCATGCCCACCGCCCACAGGGCGCTGATGGCGGTGTCTTCCTGTTTGCGCCAGTAGATGCCGACCCAGCCGATGATCAGGGCGGCCAGCAGGGCGGTGACGATCGCTCCGGCCAGGGGACTGCGGCCGAGAAAGTACGCCAGACCCATGCCGCCAAGGACCGCATGTGCGATGCCGCCGGCCATGTACCCGATGCGTTTGACCACCACGTAGGAGCCGGCGATGCCGCAGGCCACGCTGGCCAGCAATCCGCCGATCAGGGCGTGCTGCATGAAGCTCTGGGTCACAAGGGCGTTGAAGAGGTCTGGCATGGCCGGTATCCTGTCGGGAAAAAGGTCCAAGAAAATCTGCGCTTGCACGGGAAACTAATCATGACCGTGAATGAGGGTGTCGTGCTGCACCACTTTGAGGGGCCCGCCGTACAACTCTTCGATCATCCTGCCGGTCAGCGCCGCTGTCGGGTGGCAGACCAGCCGCCGATTAAGACAGGCCACGCGGGTAATGTAGCGGGTGATGAAGCCGACGTCGTGGGACACCACGATCACCGTCAGGCGCTGGTTAAGGCGCTTGAGCAGTTCGAAGACCCCCTCTTCGACCTTGGGATCGATGTGCGCGGTCGGCTCGTCCAAAATCAGCACTTCGGGATTGCAGGCCAGGGCCCGGGCGATAAGCACCCGCTGCAACTGGCCGCCGGACAAGTCGGTCAGGGGGCGTTGTTGCAGCTCGAGGATTTCCACCTCGGCCAGGGCTTGGCGGGCCAGCTCCCGATCCTCACGGCGGTAGCCGAACAACAGGCGGGTCTTGCCGAGTCTCCCCTGCAGCACCGTGTTCAGGACGGTGATCGGAAAATTGCGGTCAAAGGCAGCGAATTGGGGGACGTAGCCGATCTTCAGACGCGATTCGGCGGGGTTGCCGCCAAACACCTCGATACGCCCCTTTTGGGGCGTCAACAGCCCGAGAATCAGTTTGAGCAAGGTGCTTTTGCCGCTGCCATTGGGGCCGACGATGCCGAGAAAATCCTTGTCGCGGATGGTCAGGCAGATATCCTCCAGCACCGAAAATTCGTTGTAGCGAAAGCTCACGCCATCCAGAACAATAACCGGATTTTTCATGGAGTCGCGTCCAGAGTCCGGGCGAAAACCTCTGCGGCCCGTTGCATGTTAGCCAGATAATCTTCCGCCAGAGGGTCGATAGCCACCACCTCGCCGGCGATGGCTTTGGCGATGGTGGAAGCGGTCGTGCGACTGAATTGGGGTTGGACAAAGATTACCGAAATTCCATCGCTTTTTGCCTTGTTAATCAAGCGGGTCAGGCCTCGCGGTCCCGGTTCCTTGCCGGAGCTCTCGATGGCGATCTGCTCCAGGTTGTAAGCGGCAGCAAAATAGCCCCAGGCGGGGTGGAAAACCAGAAACCGCCGGGCTGTCACCGGTGCCAGCATCTGGCGGATGCGACGGTCCAGGTCCTCAAGTTCTTGGGCGAAGGTCACGAAATTGCTCTGGTAAAACTCGGCACCGGCGGGATCGACGGTGCTCAGGGTGTATCGGATGCGCTCCGCCATTGNNATCGGTCCATACGTGGGGATCCAGTTCTTCCCCTGGTTCCTCAACAGGATGATGATCATGGTGCTGTTCATCGTGATCATGGTGATGGTCCGCCAGGGGGCGCAATTCCAGACCTTCTCGCAGATCGACGATCCGCATGGCCGGATTAAGGGAGGCAATTCGGTCCATCCACACCGTTTCGAAAGGGACCCCGACCCGATAGTAAAGCCGACTCCGGGAGAGGTCGGCCATCTGTTTCGGGGTAGGTTCGTAGGTGGCAGGGCTGCGTCCGGGGCCGACCATCACCTGGGCCTGAATCCGCTCGCCGCCGATCCGTTCGAGGAAATATTTCAGCGGCAGCACACTCACAAACGCCTTAACCGGCGCGGTGGTTTGAGCCGCTGCACCGGCGCAGGGGATGCCCAGCAGCGCAAGACAAAACAGCGCGACGATCGGTAACCGTTTCATGGAGAAGGCTCCTTGTTGGAAGTAAACAGGCCAAAGCGGAATTACGGGTCGCCCGGTTGTCTTTAAGGGTACCGGATCCCGAGGGAGTATACCACAATGGGACCCCATATAAACAACAGGGATCCTCGATTTGTGAAGATAAACTATGGAAAAAACACAGGGTATCCGAAAATTCAGGAGGGCCCGAGTCGGCGATGCCGCGGCTGGAGAGCAGGACGTCGCGCCGTCGAACGGGCAGGCCAAGAGAAAAATTGCTGAAATTTTGATCAGACCAGGAAGCGATTCAATTTAGAGCCTTTATTCAGGTGGGCAATTGAGGTAGAATCCCCGAACTGTGGAGGGAAGGAGATCCCCGGGTTTGGCGCCTGAGGAATTTCACCCGACAAGCCCTACAGCCCACGCCGAGGACACGACCATGCCCAGACGAGAAGACATCCGTAAAATCCTGATCATCGGCTCAGGGCCGATCATTATCGGTCAAGCCTGTGAGTTTGATTATTCCGGCACTCAGGCCTGCAAGGCTCTCAAGGGACTGGGGTATGAGATTGTGCTGGTCAACTCGAATCCGGCCACCATCATGACCGACCCGGTGATGGCCGACGTTACCTATATCGAACCCCTCAATATACCGACTCTCACCGCCATAATCGACAAAGAGCGACCGGACGCCCTGCTGCCCAACCTGGGCGGCCAATCGGGACTCANNCCCAACCTGGGCGGTCAGTCGGCTCTCAACCTGTCGCTGGAACTTTCCCGGCAGGGAGTCCTGGAGCGTTACGGGGTGCAAGTGATCGGTGTCAATATCGCGGCCATCGAACGAGGCGAAGATCGCCAGGCCTTCAAGGATACCATGGCCCAGCTCGGCATTGAGGTGGCTCGCAGCGAGATCGCCACCAGTATCCCGCAGGCCGAAGAAATTGCTGAAAGGATGGGCTTACCTGTTGTGCTGCGTCCGGCCTACACCATGGGCGGCACCGGCGGCGGCATTGTCTATAATCTGGAAGAACTGCGCACCGTCATGGCCCGGGGTCTGGCCGCCAGTATCGTCGGTCAGGTGCTGGTCGAGGAATCGGTCCTCGGCTGGGAAGAGCTGGAAGTCGAGGTGGTGCGGGATGCCAAAAACCAGAAGGTGACCGTTTGCTTCATCGAAAACGTCGACGCCATGGGGGTGCATACCGGCGATTCTTTCTGCACGGCACCGATGCTGACCATCTCTGCGGATCTACAGCAACGACTGCAGCGCCATGCCTACGCCATCGTCGAAGCCATCGAGGTGATCGGCGGAACCAATGTTCAATTTGCCCATGATCCCGACACCGGCCGGGTCGTGGTGATCGAGATCAACCCCCGCACCTCCCGTTCCTCGGCCCTGGCCTCCAAAGCGACCGGGTTTCCCATCGCCCTGATTTCGGCTCTGCTGGCGGCCGGTCTGACTCTGGACGAAATCCCCTACTGGCGGGATGGAACCCTCGATAAGTATACCCCGAGCGGCGACTATGTGGTGGTCAAGTTCGCCCGCTGGGCTGTGGAAAAATTCAAGGGGGTCGAAGACAAGCTCGGCACCCAGATGCGGGCTGTCGGCGAGGTGATGAGCATCGGTAAGAACTACAAAGAAGCTTTCCTCAAGGCGATTCGCTCCCTGGAAAATGGCCGTTACGGGCTCGGTTTCGCCAAGGATTTCAACCGCCGCAGTCTGCCGCAGCTGCTTGAGCTGCTTGCCGAACCTTCCAGCGAGAGGCAATTTATCCTCTACGAGGCGCTGCGCAAAGGGGCCGATATCGACCGGCTGCACCAGCTGACCGACATCAAACCCTGGTTTCTCCAGCAGATGCAGGAATTGGTAGCCCTGGAGGAGAAGCTGCTGGCGTCAAAGGGCGGTATGCCCGCGGACGCCGATCTGATCGCGGCCAAAAAGGACGGCTTCGCCGACCGTTATCTGGCTCAGATTCTGGCCATCCCAGAGGCGGATATCCGCCGTCGGCGCTGCGAGTTGGGGGTGGTCGAAGCCTGGGAGCCGGTTCCGGTCAGCGGGGTTGAGGACGCGGCCTATTACTTTTCGACCTATAACGCCCCCGATCAGGTCGGGGTCACCGACCAACGCAAGGTCATGGTCCTGGGCGGCGGCCCCAACCGCATCGGCCAGGGGATTGAGTTCGACTATTGCTGCGTTCATGCCGCCTTCGCGTTGCGGGACGAGGGGGTCGAATCGATCATGGTCAACTGCAACCCGGAAACCGTTTCCACCGACTACGACACCTCCAACAAACTCTATTTCGAGCCTTTGACCGTCGAGGATGTGCTGGCTATCTACCAGAAGGAGAAACCCGAAGGGGTGATTGTCCAATTTGGCGGCCAGACTCCCCTCAATATAGCGGCGGAGCTGCAGGCCGCCGGGGTCAGGATTATCGGGACCTCTCCGGAAACCATCGACCAGGCCGAGGATCGGGACCAGTTCAACCAGGTCATGACCAAGCTCGGCATCCCGCAGCCCGAATCGGGGATGGCCAGCACCGCCGAAGAAGCCCTGGCGATCGCTGCCCGTATCGGTTATCCCCTGATCGTGCGACCCTCCTATGTGCTTGGCGGCCGGGCCATGGAAATTGTCCACGACGAGGCCATGTTGCGGGAATATGTGGACAAGGCGGTGGATGTCAGCCCCGAACGACCTATTCTCATCGATCAGTTTCTGGACAATGCCATTGAAGCCGAAGCCGATGCCATTGCCGATGGCACGGACGCCTTCGTGCCCGCCGTCATGGAGCATATCGAACTGGCCGGCGTTCATTCCGGCGATTCGGCCTGCGTCATTCCACCGGTCAGCATCTCCCGCCAGCACATCGACACCATTGAGGAATACACCCGCAAGATTGCGGTAGAAATGCAGGTGGTCGGGCTGATGAACATTCAGTATGCGATCCATGACGACCGGGTCTATATTCTCGAAGCCAACCCCCGGGCCAGCCGCACCGTGCCTCTGGTCAGTAAAGTCTGCAACATCTCCATGGCGCGCCTGGCCACCCAGGTCATGCTGGGCCACAAGTTGGCCGAACTCGGCCTGCAACATCGGCCGGTGCCCCATTTCGGGGTCAAGGAGGCGGTTTTCCCCTTCAATATGTTCCCCGAAGTCGACCCTGTCCTTGGCCCGGAGATGCGCTCCACCGGAGAAGTACTCGGTCTGGCCGAAAACTACGGCCTGGCTTTTTTCAAAGCGCAGGACGCGGCCTCGGCCCGCTTGCCCCTGGACGGTACGGTGCTGATCACCGTAGCCGAACGGGATCGCTCGGGAGGCCTGGAAGCGGCCCGGCGTTTTGCCGAACTCGGCTTCAGCCTCCGCGCTACCCAGGGGACCTGCACCTATTTGCAGACCCACGGCGTGGCCGCAGAACCGATTCTAAAAGAACACGAGGGCCGTCCCAACATCACCGATGCCATCAAAAACGGCGAAATTCAGCTGGTGGTGAACACGCCGAGCGGCAAGCTCAGTGCCCATGACGATTCCTACATCCGCAAAACGGCGATTCGCTACAAGGTGCCGTACATCACGACCACCGCTGCCGCCATCGCCGCAGCCAAGGGGATTGCTGCCAAAGGCCAAGGCGCTGTTGAGGTGCGCAGTCTGCAAAGCTACCACGCCGATATCCGCTGATTTGCCGACGTTTGACGGGGCAGGGACCAATTTTCGCGGCTTGAAAACCAATTGGGGGCGGCCTTCAGCCGCCCTTTTTTCTCGTAAGCATCCGACGCAAGGGGAGCCTATGTTGTGCCCAGCAGCCCAGCGCCTGAACCAACGGGTTGGCGAGCTGATTCCCATGGCCAGCCAGATGGGGCTGACGATCACCGCCTATGATGGGCGTCGCCTGAGCATGGACGCGCCATTGGTCCCCAATCGCAACGACAAGGGCACCGCCTTTGCCGGCAGCATCGCCAGTTTGGCCACCTTCGCCGGCTGGGCGCTGATCACCCTCAAGGTAGAAGAGCGGCAGGGGGCGGCTTCGGTGGCGGTCTATCGCAGCGAGATCTCGTATTGCCTCCCCATCGACGGCGACTTCCAGGCCTTTTGCGAACTCCCGGACGAGGATCGGCTGGCCGACTTTTGGTATGCTTTGCAAAGCACCGGCCGGGGCCGGTTGGAGCTGGCCGTAAGCGTGGTGCAGGGGGGGGAGGAGCGGGTTCGTTTCCAGGGGGCCTATGCGGTGCGCCTGACTCAGTCTGTGCCGGAGCAGAAAATTTCGGGGGATCTCTCCCAATAATGTTTAACCCCTATCCAAGGAACCTAGCATATGCGATTGAAAGCAGAACGGCAAGCCATCGTCAACTTCGGTCGCAAGATGCTCAGCGCCCAGCTGACCACCGGTGCCGGGGGTAACCTGAGTCTCTGCGACCGGCAGCAGGGTTTGGTGGCCATTACCCCGAGCGGCATCGAGTATGACGATCTGCAGGCCGACGATGTGGTGGTAGTCGATTTGCGGGGACGTCGGGTGGAGGGGGAGTGCACGCCGTCGAGCGAACTCGGTTTTCATCTGGCCCTCTATCGGCAGCGCGCCGACATCACGGCGGTGGTCCATACCCACTCGGTGTACGCCACCACCATCGCCTGCCTGAACTGGGAGCTGCCTGCGGTTCACTATCTGATCGGGTTTTCCGGCCATAAGGTACCCCTGGCCCCCTACGCCACCTTTGGCAGCGAGCAACTGGCCGCCAATATCAGCGCCGCTATCGGCGACTATAACGCGGTGCTGCTGGCCAATCACGGTCTGGTCACCGTCGGCACGACCCTGGGTCGGGCCTTTGCCGCCGCTGAAGAGATCGAGCTGGTGGCCCGCATCTACTATCAGGCCCGTTCCATCGGCGAACCGGTGATTCTCGATCCGGATGAAATGAGCCGGGTGATCAACAAATTCGCCAACTACGGCCAGAGCTGAGCTGACCATGTCTTACGATTTTGATACCCTGATTCCCCGGGACCACAGCCAGTCTCTCAAATGGGATAAATACGCCGGCCGCGACATTCTGCCCCTGTGGGTGGCGGATATGGATTTCGCCGCCCCGCCGGCGGTGCTCGACGCCCTGCGGCAACGAGTGGAGCATGGCATCTTCGGTTACACTCATGCCCCGGCCGAGCTGGTCGCGGTGATCCTCGAGCGGCTGCAATGCCAGTACCGCTGGCGCGTCGAAGCGGACTGGCTGGTCTGGCTGCCGGGGCTGGTTACCGGCCTCAACGTCGCCTGCCGGGCGGTGGGGGAAGAGGGCTCGGCGGTGCTCACCCAGACCCCCATCTATCCGCCCTTTCTCAGTGCTCCCAAGCTCTCCGGGCGGCGGCTGATCGAAGTGCCTCTGGTCCTCCGTAACCGGCGCTGGCACATCGACTTTGCCGCACTGGAGACGGCGGTCACCGCCGACAGCCGTCTGTTCCTGCTCTGCAACCCCCATAATCCCACCGGTCGGGTGTTTAACCCAGAGGAGCTGAGTCAGCTGGCCGCCTTCTGCAAGCGCCACGATCTGATCCTCTGTTCCGACGAAATTCACTGCGAGCTGATCCTCGATCCCGCCTGTAATCACCAACCTTTGGCGGCTTTCGATGAGGAGTTGGCGGCCCGCACCATCACCCTGATGGCGCCAAGCAAGACCTTCAACCTGCCCGGACTCGGCTGTTCCTTCGCGATCATCAGCGATGCGTCCCTGCGCCGGCGATTCCAGCAGGTCATGGCCGGAATCGTCCCCTATGTCAACCTGTTCGGCTACACGGCGGCCCTGGCCGCTTATCGGGATAGCGACAGCTGGCATGCCGCTCTGCTCGATTATCTGCGGGGCAACCAGCAGCAGGTGCAGGACGCGCTGGCGGCGATGCCCGGCCTGGCCACGACCCCTGTGGAGGCCACTTATCTGACTTGGATCGATGCCCGCCAGTTGCCGGTAGCGAACCCCGCAGCCTTTTTCGAGGAGGCCGGAGTCGGTCTGTCCGATGGTGCCGAATTTGGAGCCCCCGGCTTCGTGCGTCTCAATTTCGCCTGCCCCCGCTCCCGGCTGACGGAAGCATTGCAGCGCATGGCCCGCGCCGTGGCCACCTTGACATAGCACTCCAAGGAACCCGATGAATCCTTACGAACAGGTCATAAGCCCGACCATCGTCGAGTTGCCCCGTCCGGCCCTGCGCGAGATGCTGCGTTTGATGCGCGCCCTCTACGGCCTCAGCCGCCTGCCCGCCTATCGGGACCTGGTGCTTCCGAAGCTGCCGACGACGGCCCGTTTCGATCCCGGCCACGACGGGGTAATGATGGGCTACGATTTTCATCTCGGCCCGGCGGGACCCCGGCTCATTGAAGTCAACACCAACGCCGGCGGCGGGCTGATTGCCTATCTGGCTCAGGGGGGAGCGGCGGCCGTCGGCTCAGCCGGTCGGGATCGCTTTCAGGCAGGTTTTCTCAGCTCCTTCCACCAGGAGTGGCGTCGTCAGGGGGGCTCGGAGACTCTGCGCCGAATCGCCATTATCGACGAAGCCCCCCAGGACCAGTTTCTGTATCCGGAGATGCTTCGCTATGCCGAGCTGCTCCAGCAGCAGGGCATCGACACCCGGGTGGTTGACCCCGCCGGTCTGCAGGCCGATGCCGACGGCGTGAGCCTGCAGGGGCAGCCCGTGGATCTGGTTTATAATAGGCACTGTGATTTTTACCTCGACAGCGAGGCCATGGCCGGTCTGCGCGCCGCTTATCTGGCCGGCAGCGTCTGCCTGACCCCCAACCCTTTCGTCTACGGACTGCTGGGGGATAAGCGGCGCATGATCCTCTGGTCCGACGCCGAGGCGCTGACCGGGCTGGGGCTTTCGGCCCGGGTCGTCGAGCTGTTGCTGCGTACTGTGCCGTACAGCCGCCTGCTGGCTGAGATCGCGCCCGAGGAGGTCTGGCAGCAGCGCAAGACGCTGGCCTTCAAACCGGTGACCCGCTTCGGCAGCCAGGGGGTTCTCCTTGGTCGCAAGATTTCCCGTAAACGTTTCGCCGAACTGCCTCCGGAAGAAACCCTGGTTCAGCAGTTGGTGCCTCCTTCCGAGGTGCTTCCCCGTGGCGGTGGCGATCCGATGAAAGTCGATTTCCGGCTGTTCATTTACCGCAATCGCTTGCTCGGCGTGGCTGCTCGTCTGTATCAGGGGCAGGTCACCAATATGCGCACCCCCGGCGGCGGCTATGCGGCGGTACGGATCGTTTAACGGGCCTTGGTGTCAGGCAAGTTCGATGTGGGAGGGTGTGTCATTCAGTCAGGGTCGGGGGAACCATTGGAAAAGGAAAAAGCCAGGCAGCGGGTCGAACAACTGCTTGCCTTTCGCGAGGGCTTTAAGGAATTTGAGCAGGAAGGGTTGTTTGATCGAGACCAGCCCAACCGGGATCGACTGGACTCCTATCATCGGAAACTGCTTGAGGAGTTGGCCCGACTCAACGNNCTGCGGCTGGTCGTGTTGTTGGCGGTCTTATCGACCGTCGCGATATTCAGTTGGTTCGTCAGCTTCGGGGATCGGTCCACCCGGTCAGTAGAGGCTGACGGTCCTTATCTGAAAACAGAATCTTTCTTAATTTGATCGATGCGGATATCGTATTCAGATTTTGTGATTTTACCGTCCTTATAATCCTGCTCTACCTTGTCTTCCTGGCGTTTTAAATGATACTCGTAGCCACCGGCGCCGGCTGCGGCCCCGCCTAAGGCTCCCAAGCCCGCACTACCGCCCCTGCTGCTGCAGCCGACCAGGGTACAAAGCGCCATCAGTACCATCAGTGTTCTCGCTGTTTTCACGGCATATCTCCTGTGTTTCGGGTTTGGGATTTCCGGACAATCCCCTGCACCCGGCTGCCCTGTTCGGCTGCGAAGCCGAACCGGGTCGGCCGGTTATTCTGCAAGACGCGCTTTATAATAGTATGTCACTGTGGTGAAATATCAAGGCCGAAGCACAACACAAAGAGGACTCTGTTGCAGGCAGCTTCAGAAACCTCGCTTGCCGATTAACGGATAAAATGCGTAAAACGTTTCTTTTCCAGCTCGGGAGGGACAATTTCGCCATTCCCGTGAGCCACCAGTTTTATCAGCCACGCCATGTTTTTTCCCAGTACCCGCATAATCTGAACGCCTTCTTCGTCCTGAGTCGCTTCGCCGGGAGCGGTGCCATGAATCACGTTCCAGTAGTTTGAAGTCGGTATCAACATCTCGGAATAGCACAAATAATTATTCAACTGCTCAAAGGCCGGAAGCCCTCCGGAACGCCGTACCGCCACAACCGAAGCACCGACCTTGTGACGGAACAGGCTTTTATTGAACCCGGCCACATAAAAGGCCCGATCCAGAAACGATTTCATCGTTCCCGCGATGGCAGAGTAGTGAACGGGCGAGCCGAGGATAATACCATCGGCTTGCTTCATCTTCTGGATCCACTCGTTGACGTCATCACCGGGGATCACACATTGCTCGTTTCTATTTTTTATACACTGGCCGCAAGCGATGCAACCGCTCAGGGTTTTGTGGCCCACCTGAACGATCTCTGTTTCTATCCCTTGTGCTTCGAGTTCTGCGGTAACCATTTTTATGGCGTGGTAGGTATTGCCTTCTTTATTGGGGCTGCCGTTGAATGCCAGAACCTTCATAAATTATTTCTCCTTTTTTTAGGGAACCTTCCGGGGAAATTAGCACGTTGACAATTTATCTCAGCACGATGACCTGGTCAATGACCTGGTCCAAGAAGGAGTTCATAACCTCCCGATGGTCATCTGGACGTGCCAGTGTCACTGCCCAATGCTTTGCAAACGGCATTAACGGCAAACGGGGTTGATATATATCAACCCCGTTTGCTGCCAGGAATGTACCCCGCCGGCAGGATTCTACAGTGCCGTTGTTCTATCAAAACTCTTCACGTTTGCTTAACAGCGTGACTTTATTGGGTGCGGCCAGGGATAGTCCCTGTTTCATCGGAAATGATAATTTCGACCCTGCGGTTCAGCTGCCGTCCGGCGGCGGTAGCGTTGGTGGCTACCGGATACTCCAGCCCATAGCCTTTGATGTCGATCCGGGAGCCGTTGATCCCACGTTCGATAAGCGCCTGACGCACGGCAAGAGCGCGTCTTTCGGAAAGCGCCCGGTTGTACTCGGCACTTCCGGTGCTGTCGGTGAAACCTTCGATCATAATCCGTCGATCGGGATATTCATTAAGAAAATCAGCCAGTTTGCCAACGGTATGGATAGCACCCTGTTTCAGATCTGCCTTGTTTACATCAAACAACACATCGCCCAGCGTCATGACAAGACCACGGTCCGCCTTGACCGCTTGCAGCTCAGCGATTTCCTGTTGAAGTTTTTCGGCTTTTTCACGGGCGGCAGCGGTTTGCTCCCGCGCGGTAGCGGTTTCGGCCTGGGCTTTAAGGGCAGCCTCCCTCTCCAGGCGTGCTTCGGCCGAACGGGCTTCCAGTAGGACCTTGTTGCGTTCATCGCTGGCTTGGGCTATCGCCATCTCGGCAATCTTCTGGTTGCCGATTTCCGTGGCAAGATCGACATGCCGCTTGGCCAGATAAGCCTGGTGTTCGATCGCTGCCAGCTCGCCCTGCTCTTTCATCAATTGCTCTGCCTTGTTCAGGGCCATCTCAGCTTTCCTGAGTTCCAAGGGGGCATGGCGAACGACATTGGGATTGGCCTCAGCCGACTGAAAAGCCGTCCTCGCTTCTTCCAGGGCCACATTGCTGGTCATTTTTTTCGCGCAGCCGGCCACTGTCATCAGCAACAGAGTAACCAGTAAAAGAAACAGGCTGTTCTTCAGGGTATGTAATTTCATGGACATTATCTCCTTCTGAATAATTATTTGTGTTGGTTAGTCCGCTACTTTTCGCTGAATTTCTTCTCGCAGCATGTCGATGCTTTTTTGCAGCTCATCGACCGCTTTCTGGGATTTTGCTGTCTTGGATTTGGCCTCTGCGAGTCGGGCATCGATTTCGGCCTGCTCCAGCAGGCGTTCAGCGGCCACATATTTCTCGTCTTGTACCGCCTCACTGGCCTGAGAGATTTTATCTCGTGACAATTTTAATTCCACGGGGGCATATTCGTAAGCGCCAGCGGCCGTGGCGTTTTCCACTGCCGCCTGGGATAGAGCCATCTGGCTTGAAGGAGGTTGTTTGGTCGGAGCGCAGGCTGCTACAGAGAGCAAAACCAGGCTGACTACGATAGTTTTTTTGGTGATTCCAGTCTTCATTTATAGCCTCCATGTCCATGCAACTTGGGGTTTGCGGGCGTCTTTTCTCCATCCTTCAAACGCCCTGAATTCAGTGAAAATTTCCTCTCTACTCGTGCCTCCTATCTGGCTTGAAGGAAAGCCGTATTAACTTGAATCCCTAGCCCTTTCAACTATACTGGAGAAACCGAAACATTCAACAATGAGTCATAACAGGCGAGGTCGGAATATGGGATGCTGTTTGAAGGGTAAATCCGAATCGAACCCCCAGGTTGGTGCGTTTAAATGTGAGAAGTGCGGGGCCGTGAGCGAAAAAAAGAAACATATCTGCAAGCCTGACAAACTGAAAAAGAAAGATCTCAACAAGGGAAAAAAGAAATAAAACGCCAGGAGCCCGCCGAGGCCATAACACCTATTACGGGGCCGGCATGTTTGAATCCGCTGAGCTGGGACATCAGATCGACAAGACAACCTTTAAGAAGCAGGTCCCCGGGCTGCGGGAAGCCTTGCTCGCGGTACAATTCGAGCTGGAAAAAACCAGGGCTTTTCCTGTAATCATCGTCCTGGCCGGGTTCGATGGCGCGGGCAAGGGCGAGACCGTCAATCTGCTCAACACCTGGATGGATCCGCGCCACATCGATACCTTTGGCTTAGGCCGAGCCGAGGCCGGGGCGCTGGAACGCCCCGCCATGTGGCGTTTCTGGCAGGATCTGCCGCCCAAAGGGAAAACCGGGATTTTTATCGATGCCTGGTATATGCCGACTATTCTGGATCGCGCCTATGGCCGGATCAGCAATTCGGAGCTCGATCAGTTCATGGATCGGATTTGTCGCTTTGAAAAAATGTTGACCGATGAAGGGGCGTTGATTATTAAGTTCTGGTTGCATCTATCCCGGGACAGGCAGCGCAAACGCTTCAAGAAGCTGGAAGCAAACAAGGACACCCGGTGGCGGGTTACTGAAACCGATTGGGATCATTACGAGCACTATCGAAAAATTCGCCGGGCAGCCGAACACGCCCTGCGCCAGTCCAGCACGCCCGCAGCCCCCTGGATCGTCGTTGAAGGGGGCGACCCGGCTTATCGTTCCCTGACCGTCGGCCAGATCCTGCTGCAGAGTCTGCAACGCCGTCTTCAGGCCGAGCCGCCCTGCCCGTCGGCGGTGGTTCTGCCTCCCTCCCTGCCCGCTATCGATCAACGGCACATTTTAAAATCCCTGGATCTGTCCCGGTCTTTGAGCAAATCCGTCTATGGGAAACAACTGGAACAGTACCAGAGGCAGCTCAATCTTCTGTCCCGGCATCCGAAATTTCAGAAGCGGTCCGCTGTGGTGGTTTTTGAAGGCAATGATGCCGCCGGGAAGGGGGGCAACATTCGCCGCATCACCGGCGCCCTGGATGCGCGTCAGTATCGGGTCCATCAGATAGGAGCCCCTACTGAAGAGGATTCGGCCCAGCCTTACTTGTGGCGGTTTTGGCGACAATTGCCCCGCAATGGGTATTTTGCCATTTTCGACCGGTCGTGGTATGGCCGGGTCCTGGTGGAACGGGTCGAGGGGTTCTGTACCGAAGCGGACTGGATGCGGGCGTACTCTGAAATCAACGATTTTGAAGAGCAGCTGGCCCGACACGGGACGCTGGTGATCAAATTCTGGCTCGCCATCAGCAAAGAAGAACAGTTGTCCCGATTTGAGAAACGGCAGGAGGTGGATTTTAAGCGTTTTAAAATCACCGACGATGACTGGCGCAATCGAGACAAGTGGGAGCTTTACGAACGGGCTACCTGCGATATGATCGACCGGACCAGTTCTGAGACGGCGCCCTGGGCCCTGGTCGAGGCCAACGATAAACGTTTTGCCCGAGTCAAAGTTCTGCAGACGCTCTGTACCCGTTTGGAAAAGGGTCTGGGTCTTTCGTGATCAGGATTTCTCCAAAAAAAGTCCCTGGATGGTTTTTAGTGATGCTTTTCTGCAGAAATCCGGGAATGTCGCAATCCAGAGGCGGGGCCATTTCGGCCCCGCTTCTGGATTTCAGGTTGGCGCATAGTGAAGGTCCGGACCGATCAGGTCCCGGCGAGCTCTTTAAGGCCAGGCGTTTTCCGACCCTCAGTGGTCGCAGACATTCACTCCGGATTGAAGAGTGCCCGCCAGAAATCCTTTCACCAGCGTCTCGGGGCTGTCTGCCTGGGCTCCCACCACCACCTGAATTCCCTTTTCGCTGAACATACCCTGGGCGCGCTGTCCCATGCCGCC
>NPIF01000760.1_pt1 | contig 35552 bp, 38 predicted proteins | sample 8637461 | NCBI WGS metagenome assembly NPIF01 (sample SAMN07420641, study PRJNA396082) | bioreactor metagenome | isolation source: sample BR12 brine-fed electro-methanogenic bioreactor BR | place: Japan: Kochi | collected 2016-12-09
ATCATTGTCGACGAATCAGAACCTGATGCAATTTTTGGTAATCTGAAAGAAGATCGCACTGGGATCAATCGTCGTTCAGCTGTTATCGAAAGTGATGGATATCACGAGATCCTTATTCGTGCATTTGATGAAGCAGGAAATAAACGGGAAGAGCATATTTCGCTGAAGGTTGATACGACTCCACCTTCTCTTTTGATCCATTCTCCGATGCTTACCTCAGGACTGATCACAATCGAAGGTACTGTTAATGATGATCTATCCGGACTTAGTCATATTTATGCCGATAGAGGGCGAGGTTGGGAGTTCCTAAATCCTGATGATGGTAAATGGAACCTGGAAATTGATACACTGGTAGAAAATATTCCTGATGGATACCTCAACCTTGCGGTCAAAGCCTATGATAGGGCTGGAAATATGGTTGAAGTGACTCGAAAAGTGCTGGTATTCAATACCACATGGCCTTTTTACACCCTTGTATTCATCGTCATTGCAATTGGAATGGTCACACTTTTTGACCCCCGTCCTCGCGAGTGGCAAAAATTGGCACTTCAATTGGAGAGGATACGGTATGAGTTTTTGAAGACTTCAAAGGAGAATATGGAATGATCGATTTTTTCGCCAGTATAACGGTTGCATCCATCGCAGTAATGACCATAGTTATTCTGATCTCGAATTATCGTCAGGCTCAGATCCTAGGGCAGGTGCGCGAAGTGCTGGAAGAATGGTATCAATCACATATGCGGGATCGTCTTGAAAAACATGAGAATGAGATCGTGATCGAAGAACCATTGGATTGGTTTGGGCATCAGGTGGGGCTGAAATTACTCCAGTTGAACCAGGTGCTGACCGAACCAAAAGCTTTGGAGTTTCTTACTGCTCAGGGTTCACGCCTCGTTGTGAGCAATGTGAAGCCAGCAGTATTTAAAAGAAAGTTAAGATCCAAAAGAGTGGTACGAGGGAAGGCATCTCGTTTGATGGAGCCGCTATTGGGCAGGCGTCCCAGGAAAGTGAGGATCATTCACAAATCCCCAGAAAACTCTGGAGAATGGTTTAATATTAAAGGAGAAGCTGCATTAAGGGCATTGAATCTTGATTGGGGAGATATATGGGAACTATGGTTCTATATAGTTCCTGTTGAAACAAAACAGGCAGCAAAGAAATTTTCAATTGATCTTAGTAGAGTGAGGTTGTGGTTCATCTTGAAAAAAGAAGCGATAGGAAAATGGTTCAAACGATTTACTTCCAAATCCTCATCTTGATCTGGTTAGCAATTTGTGCCTGGTCAGATTTGAAATCAGGTGAGGTATCGAATTGGTTGACAATTCCCCCCCTAGTGGGCGCGGCAATATATGCCCTGGTAGAAGGGCAGACTACAATGATCCTTTTTATAAGCGCTTTGGGAGGGTTGACGCTCTTGTTTTTCTTGAATGCCATGGGAGGGGCGGATGTCAAGATCCTTTCAACATTGGCAGGCATCTGGCCAGTGGCATTCTGGGGAGCGCTGCTCGCTCAGGGGGTGTGGGGGGTGGTTGTGTTACTGCGAAAAGGTCGGCGTGCGACCTTTCGGGCTGTGCCCGCCATATCGATTGGCGCAGTAATGAGTTTTTTGTGGCTCTTTATTTGAAAGGAGAGGAAAATGAAGGCACTGTATAAGTTCTACTTGATGTGGAAAGATAGCAAAGGCGCAACCATGGCAGAATATGCTGTTATCGCAGCTGTATTGATCCTGATCGCCATCCTGGCTTTCTCAGGACTTGGTGACACCATCGTCGACAAAATCGGTGAATTGGTCGGCGGAATGAACGGGAGCTAGTTGTCCTTGCGGAAATTATCTTCCCATAGAAAAGGTACCTCTATGGCGGAAGCTGCCATCACCCTGCCGGTGGTAGTCTTCCTCACCTTTGCCATGGTCAATCTTGCGATGGCTGGTTATGCATCAGTTGCGGCTGGAAATGCAGCCAATTATGGTGCGCGCATCGGCTCCGTTGCACAAAGCAATCAGATCAATCATGCTATTGCAGCCGCACAGACGAAGATCAATCAGACGGGTATCGGCGATTATTTAATTTACGCAACCGGTGGCGGTTCTCGCGGCTCACAGATCGCGGTTGTTGTGGAATGGACAGTACCGAACTACATCGGTGGGCTGATGTCCTTATTTGGCGGAAGTGTGACCACCATCAACGGTTCAGCACAGGCAACTTTCCGACAAGAGGGTTGGTAGGATGCGGGTCTTTACGGATAAGAAGGGCTATGCGATGGCTTATACAGCCATCCTGCTCTCATTTGTGTTGTTGCCGCTGTTGATTCTTTCTATCGAACTGACACGTGTGATGTATGTGGATGCACACTTGCAAGCTGCAACAGATGCGGCCTGCAGCGCCGCATCACAAGCTTCCAATGTGCCGCATTTTATCCTTACTGGAGAGTTGATGATCGACATCAGCGCCGGTAGGACATATGCTTATCGAGAATTTGACAGCACGGTTAGCGATCACAATATCAGAAAATATACCCCTGTATTAACTTCGGTGAACTTGCTGAGCAACACAATGGTTGCTTGCCAAGCAACCGCGCAGATGCAATGGGTCTTCCCTGGTGTTGCTCCTGTGACATTGACCGCTAGTGCGATTTCTGAGACGCAAGCCAGACGGTAGCAGACCGAACTGATTATTTAGAAGGAAACAAAAAAGACACAATCCGTTTCTTTTTGATATTGGGATTGTGTCTTTCTGTAATTATTGAAATGATCTTCTAGTTTTTCTCGTAGGGGATACCATCGGCAGCGGGGGCACGTGATCTTCCGATGAATCCAGAGAGAACGATCATGGTCGCAATATAGGGTGCCATGCCCAACAGATCGATCGGAATTCCGATCTGAAGGATTGCCATTTTTTCCTGCCATGAATCGAAGAAGCCAAAGACGATCGATCCGAGGAATGCACCACCTGGATTCCAGTTACCGAAGATCATAGCAGCCATACCCAGGTATCCTTTACCTGCGGATATTCCTTCATTAAATCTTCCTGCAGAGCCGATCGTGATATATGCTCCGGCCAAGCCAGCGATTAAACCACTGACAATAACGCTGATGTAGCGAAGTTTGAATACTTTTACGCCCAGCGTATCAGCGGCTTTGGGATGTTCACCAACCGATCGTATCCGCAATCCCCACTTTGTGTAATTGAATAAGATGTGTGTAAAAATGATCAGGAAGAACATGAAATATATCACAGGACTTTGGCTGAAGAGTATGGGCCCAAAGAAGGGGATCTTCCATAAACCCGGCACTTGTACGGCGGGGATAACCAGACCGGGACTATTCAGTTGCGGGAACTCATTCAAGATTGCTCTTTGCAGATAGCTGGTCAATCCCAGTGCAAAAATGACGATCGCAGTACCGCTAATGATCTGATTTACCTTGTAGCGAATGGATAGAACAGCATGCAGTAGTGCGATCAATCCCCCACCCAGCATACCGGCAATGATCCCTAGAAAAGAACTTTTTGTAACACTGGTTACAACAACAGCAACAAAAGCTCCGATCAACATCATTCCTTCGATCCCGATATTGGTTACGCCTGAACGTTCACTATAGATCCCGGCAAGCGCTGCCAGACAGATGGGGGTTGAGCGAACAAGACTACTGACAAACATACCGGTTAGATTCAATGATTTATCTTTCGTTGCCCAGATCAAGAAAGAGAAGATCATCAGGCTGATGGAAAGGATCAGAAAAGTGTCACCCTTTTTATCTATCACGTTGAATAAATTTAAAGTTGCGATTAAAGCAATGGCGACGGCAAGTATGATCAAAGTTGTGTGAGTGTTCATTGTGATCTCTGGACCTGCGATCACAATGCCAGCACGTTGACTTGTAGTTACAAAAGTAGAATATAGACCATTTGTATTGAGGGAAAGGAGGAAAGCACCTAGTCCCAAGGTGAACATGATCAGTGATTGGGTTAACATGCGTTTGAAAGAGCGTTCCTTCTGGTATTGTTTGTTATTTACCTGCATTTGACTCTCCTTTTTCTGCTGCCGGCTCAGAAACAGGTTTTTTCTTTCTCATTCCATATAATGATTGTATGATTTCAGGCGCAGCAACGAAAATGATCACTACACCCTGAATGATGCGAACCAACTCAACGGGTGTTCCTGCAACTGATTGCATCCTGGCTGCACCACCTCGCAGGAACCCAAAGAGTAACGAGGATAGCAGTACGCCGAATGGATTATTGTTGCCCAATAGAGCGAGTGCAATTGCATCAAAACCATACCCTGATGAGAAAGCCCTCACCATGCGGTGGTCAACACCAAGAACCTGGTTGGCACCTGCCAAACCTGCAATGCCACCACTCAGAGCCATCGCAAGGGTTGTGATGAGAGTTGTGGATATTCCAGCATATTTGGATGCCCTGGGATTCTTCCCCACCATTCTGATCTCTAAACCGAAGGTGGTCTTGAAGAGCAAGTTGTGGATCAGCCACACAAAAACCAGAGCTACGATGAAGCCCCAGTGCAAACGAACAGGAGATGGAAGGAATGTTGGAAACTGTGCACTTGCGGGAACATCTGGTGAAATTGGAAGACTGGGGGATTTCGCCATCGGGCCTGAGAGCAAGTAATCGGTCAGGCGGAAAGCGATGTAATTCATCATGATGGTGTTGATAACTTCATGTGCCCCCGTTTTTGCTTTTAATAATCCGGGGATGAAGCCCCAGATTGCACCTGCCACGAAACCAGCAATAAATGCCAGGGGGAGGTGGATGAAGGCTGGAATGTTCTTGAGCGAGTATGCCACAAAGACAGAAAATAGACCAGCGACGAATAATTGTCCTTCTGCACCAATATTCACCAGACCTGCCTGAAAACTGATCGCAACGCCAAGTCCTGCAAAAATGTATGGGGTGGCGATTACCAAACTTTCACTGATCGGGCGCAGGGCACTCAGAAGGTCCTTGGCGTCTCCAGTAGATCGCCAAACAGAAAAAGCCTGGATTATTTTCGAGGGATTCCCAAATGCCCCTTCGAGCATGGCTTTATATGCTTCATAGATCGCATCAAAAGCAAATCGAAAGAATCTTCCTGGTGCTACGAATAGGCTTCGCGCGGCATTTATTGTATCAGGATCAGACGCAGCAATAATGATCGCTCCAATTATAAGGGCGGTAAACACAGAGAGAACAGGGAGCAAGACGGCCATACGTCGCTCTTTTTTGGCAATCATTCTCTGCATCATATTCCCTTCTTTATCTTTAGTATTTACAGTCTTGTTAGTCAAGCTTACCTCCAAACAATTAAATAGAATTGTTTTGAATACCAGCCATTAGCAACCCCAATTTTTCTCGAGATGCGTCCTTTGCGTCTAAAATGTCGATCAATTGACCTCGATACATGACTCCAATACGGTCTGAAAGGTTCATTATTTCGTCGAGTTCGGTAGAGAACAACAAAATAGCACACCCTTGTGCGCGTTTTTCTAATAATTGAGCGTGGATATATTCAATCGATCCTACATCTAGACCGCGCGTGGGCTGCGAAGCGATTAGCAGATCGATATCTCGCGAAAGTTCTCGCGCGATAATAACTTTCTGCTGATTACCGCCCGAGAGATTGCCTGTAGTTAGTTCAATATTTTGGGGGCGAATATCAAATTCTACTGTTCTTTCATTCGCATATGTTTCGATCTTCTCTTCTTGCAAGATCATGCCTTTAGAAAATGGCTCTCGATGATAAGAATTCAATACAATATTGTTATAGACTGGTAGATCAAGGATCAAACCATCCTGCTGCCGGTCTTCGGGCACATAACCAATTCCCAGATCATGAATATAACGCGGAGTTGCATTGGTGATGTCCTCACCTTCATAGAGGACGGAACCACGTTCTTTCTGTCGTAACCCATATAGGGCTTCCACAAGTTCGTTCTGTCCATTCCCCTGGACTCCTGCCAGACCAAAGATCTCTCCACTGCTTATTGAAAAACTAATGTCCTTTACTGTAAGATAGTTTCTTTCATCAGCAACAGAAAGGTTCTTTACTTCCAGTGATGTTTTTCCAGGTTCTTTGGCTTGTTTCTTAGCATCAAGAAATACTTCACGACCCACCATCATGCTGGCAAGTTCTGCTTCTGTGCTTTTCTTGGGGTCAGCAGAACCAACCAATTTCCCATTTCGTAATACATTCACACGATCCGCTATTGCCAGGACTTCTTTTAATTTGTGTGTAATGAATATGATGGATTTACCTTGATTGATCAATTCGCGAATAACAACGAAGAAATCATCAACTTCTTGAGGTGTTAGAACCGCTGTTGGTTCATCGAAGATGAGTATTTCTGCTTTTCGGTATAGGATCTTGATGATCTCCACGCGTTGTTGTACACCGACGGATAGATCTTCAATAATTGCATCAGGATCAACTGCTAGACCATAGGATTTTGATATTTCCTCAACTTCCTTTTTTACCTGATTGCGTTTAAGGAAAGTTCCATATTCGGTTGTTTCATTACCCAACATGACGTTCTCAGTCACGGTAAATACCGGAACCAACATAAAATGTTGGTGTACCATTCCGATACCGTGGTTGATCGCGTCTCGAGGACCATCGATCTGTATTTTCTCTCCGTTTATGAAAATCTCACCCTCATCTGGTGTATAGAGTCCATAAAGGATGTTCATAAGAGTGGATTTTCCAGCTCCATTTTCACCAAGTAAGGCTAAAACTTCACCTTTATTGAGGGAAAGATCAATGTGGTCGTTGGCGACCACTTCACCAAATCTTTTTGTTATTCCTTTTAGCTCAAGGAGTGGATTCATAAAAGACCTCGTTACAATATTAAAAAAGGTGCTGTTTTCCCCCAAAAACAGCACCAGTTTGTTTTACATAAAGCTATCTTGTTTCCTGCTTACTCGTACAGACCAACAGGGCAGTAAGCGGGGTATGAGATACATCCGGTATCGGCAATTTCACCGGAGATGATCTTGGCTTTCAGTTCTTCGATCTCCGCTTTCAGTTCTGCGGGAACCATGTCATCCAGATCGTGGTAAGGGGCTAGTCCAACGCCACCATTTTCCAATGATCCAACGTAGACACCGCAGCCGTTGAAGTTACCTTCTTTTGCGTCTTTGATAACGTCGAAGCATGAGGTATCCATGTTCTTGACGATGGATGTCAGGATAACATCTTGTACGCCAGTGAGGGATACATAGCCATCAGTGTCGACCCAGATACCGTAACCACCGCGTTCGCGAGCAACATCGAAACCAGGTGAGCCGATCAAGCCACCGACGCCTGCGAAGATGTCCACACCCTCGTCAAACAGGGATTCGGTGCTTTGCTTGCCTTTATCAAGGTCAGAGAAGTCACCAGTGAACAAACCTTCACCGGTCTCGTTGTCCCAACCGATCAATACAACATCGGTGCCATGGACCTCATTGTAGTATTCAATCCCAGCTTGCATACCAACACCAAAGATAGTTACTGTTGGGATCTTGGCGCCACCGAAGTAGCCGATCTTACCAGTCTTGGTCATTCCAGCTGCAAGGTAGCCAGCGAGGAAAGCTGCCTGGTCTGTCTTGAAGACCTGTCCCTGAACATTGGGAATGCACTCAGCGTGTCCAACAACACCTTCGGGAACGTCAAAAGCATTTGGATAAGAGTAGTCAACAATGCTGAATTTGGTGTCGGGATATTCGGCAGAAACTTGAGCGAGGTCTGCAGCAAGGAAGAAACCCGAGGCAATAACAAGGTCATAACCCTGGCTTGCAAATTCAGTCAGGTTAGGAGTATATTGGCTTGCTTCGTCGGATTGGATGAATTGTGCTTCTACACCCAATTCTTCCTGTGCTTTTTCGATACCCTTCCACTGGGTAGTGTTGAAGCTCTGGTCATCAATACCGCCGGTATCAGTAACGAAACCAACGCGGAAAGCGGGTTCCACTTCTTCCGCTTCTTCTACTTCTTCCGCTACTTCTTCTGCTGGTGCTTCTTCAACGGGGGCTGCTTCTTCAACAGGTTCCTCTACTGGTGCGCAGCTTACCAACAAAGCTGAAACGATAAGCAGTAAAGATAAAACGATTGTGAGTTTCTTACTCATGGTCTCTCCTCCTAGAGTTTATTTAATTTGAGAAATGTCCGACATCTCTCGTGGGTTTTAAAGTATAGCCTTTTTAAAAATCAAAATCAAGATATTTGATATGCCTTTTGTCACCTCCTTATCTGTTTTATTATTGTATCTCATTCTTGAATTTCTCCGCGTTTTACTCCAAAAATACTGATCAACGCACCCAGTAAGAAGAGAGGGCTGATGAGCATAAGCAGAGAATATTGTCCATCACTGAATTGAATGATGAAGCCGTACAGGATCGGTCCCAGGATGGCGGCCATGGTCGAGAATAGGTAATACAAGCCTGTGAAAGTGCCGATTCGGCTTGCCTCGGTCATATCGACTACCATTGGCAGTGAATTGATATTGATCAATGACCAGGCGATACCAGTTATCATCAAGATGACGCCAATGACTGGTACATTACCCAAGACAGGCAGGGTTGTGAGTGAAGTTGTTAGCAACCCGGTGGGGAGGAAGAACAAAGATGCGATGCAGGCACCCATGATGAGTATTCCGGTCATGATGGTCTTGCGTCTGCCGATGGCAGCCCCAATATAACCTGCCGGCAGTGAGAAAAGCACGAAGAAGACAGAAAGCTGTCCCAAAAGACGGGCGGCATCTGCTTCGCTGATCCCCAGGTAATTCTTTCCATAGAGTGTGAAGAATGCCTCAATGCCGTTATATGCAATGAACCAGAAGAAGATGGCAAACAGGATGCGCAGTGTATTGTGATCCTTTTCCTTTAAGATCATTTTTACAGATTGGAAAAGGTTTGGGGTTTCTTCTGGTGTATGATCAAATTCTTTTGGTTCTCTGATAAAAACGAAAACCAGGATCGCCGCCACCAGTACAAGCACAGCCCCCAACCAGAAGGGATATTCAGGCCTCATCTCATATAGGGTTGCTCCATACAAGAAGGCGATAATGGCTCCCACGCCACCCATGAAATTGATGATCCCATTGGCTTGCGAACGATATTTTGAGGGGGTGATATCTGGCATGAGCGCGACTACTGGAGTACGCCAAATGGCCATCGCCAACAATAGCAGGGTCGCGGCGATGAAGAAGACGGGCAGGGATAGGGATTTGGGAAGCAGGAAGAACGCAATCGCAGCGATTGGAGCACCTATCAGGATAAAGGGCATTCGTCTACCGATCGGTGTTCGCAACCGGTCTGACCATGCACCGATGGGGGGTTGGATCAGCAGGGCCGCGATGTTATCAAGGGTCATGAATATTCCGATAAACCCTGCGGATAGGGCGAAGCGGGAATCCAGGAAGATGGGCACATAGGCGTTGTAAACACTCCATATAACGCTCACTCCGAAGAATCCGAAGCCTAATAAAAACGTCTTTCCGATCTTATATTTCATTTCACTCCTCTTTCTTATTGATGAATTCAATTATGGGGTCAGGAATATGAAAATCTGCCCCCTTGACGACTTTTTTAAGGAAAGAAAGGTCTGCTTGAGAGAGTTTTGCGGTTAGCAATAATTCTGGGCGTTTCCTCAAGGTGCGTTCCAGTGAGCGATCTCTTCTCCAACGAGAGATAGCACCATGATCGCCTGATTGCAGTATGGGTGGAACTTCCCATCCCTGAAATTCAGGAGGTCGTGTAAATTGTGGGTATTCCAGCAATCCCGTCCCAAAGGAATCTTCATAGGCGCCGTTTGGTGCTCCCAGAGCTCCAGGGATGAGCCGTGTAACAGCTTCTATCAGTACCAGGGCTGGTAGTTCTCCCCCGCTGAGAACATAATCTCCTATGGAAATCTCCTCTGTGATGATGTGTTCACGGATGCGCTCATCGAATCCCTCATAACGCCCACAAAGCAAACCCAGGCGTGGAAGTTGGCTGAGCTGAATAGCTTTCTCCTGATCAAAGGGTCTACCCTGGGGTGTTAGCAAAATCAAAGGGCAGACGGGAGGTATATCAAGGATCTCTTTGACAGCATGGTAGATAGGTTCTGGTTTCATCACCATACCACCCCCGCCGCCGTAAGGGGTATCGTCAGTGGTGTGGTGTTTGTCAGTGGTCCAATCACGGATATTATGAAGGTTGACATCAAGGATGTCATTCTCCATGGCACGTTTTAATATGCTGGTTTCGAGATAGGGCGAGAACACTTCCGGAAAGAGTGTAAAGACCTCAAATTGCATGAGGTAATTCTAGCTTTAAGTAAAGTGAAATGCAAGAAAGCTTTCAATATGGTAGAAATTGACATTTTTCTACGCTTGACTCTTTTTTTCGCTTGATGATAAGATAGCCCCATGTACATTAAAGGAAGAAACTGGAATATGCGGCGAAGGAATCGCCGTTCGAACCCATTGCGTATCGTAATCCTCTTGATCGTGATCGGGTTATTGATCTATATTGACCAGAAAGTTGAGCCCTTCTCACCCTACACTTTTCTGCCATCGCCAACTCCCACAATATCTCCTGAAAGGTTCATCACTGAAGCGCAGGAATTTGCAGTAGAAGGTCGCTACACTCAGGCATTGCAATCGTATGACAAGGCGATTGCTTCAGACCCGCAGAATCCGCAAAACTATATTGCTTCTGCCATGATCAATGTATATCGTGGTGACTATGAATCTGCACAAGATGATGCCAGCAATGCTTTGCTTCTGAATCCTGAAAATAGTCAAGCGTATGCTTTGAAGGGGCTGTCACACGGATTCATGGGAGATTATCTGGAATCGGAAAGCAATTTGCAGCAAGCGATCGAATACGATCCTAGCAATTACTTTGCATATGCTTACGATGCCATTGTGAAGTCACAAAAGGTCTTATTGGGCTCAGTCACACAGGGCGAATTGGATGCCGCTATTGAGGCTTCGCGCAAGGCAGAAGCTATTGCACCCCGCGCGTTAGAAACACACTGGGCACGTGGAATGGTGCTGGAGATCACTGCTAACTACGAAGATGCTATCGATGAATATGATGCAGCTATTGCCGTAAATCCGAATGTGGCGGCTATTCATATTTCCCTCGGTCGTACCTATGCCGGTCTACTCGAATATAACAAGGCTGTAGAAGAATACACACGTGCCAATGCTTTGAACCCCTCCGATGCGACACCGGATGCTTTGATCGGGCGTACCTATTACCGCATCGGTGAATATGCTAAATCCATCCAGTTCTATCAGCAAGCAATAGGAGATGATCCGCAAAACGCATATTACTGGGGTTATCTGGGACAGGCATATTACAAGAATTTTCAATTCGGGGATGCCATTCTTGCTCTTCAATATGCCATCAAGGGCGGTATGACCTCTGATAACGTTGTTGTGGAAGGAATTCCGCTATCCTATGAAGTTGTGGATTTCTACTATTTCTATGGCCTTGGGTTGATGGAATTGGGTTATTGCAGTGAAGCAGTGGATATTGCCCAGGCGATCATTCAGAGCATGCAGGATGATGCGACCGCCGTATATAATGCGGAATATACACTCGAGCGCTGTTACGAGAAGTTGAATGACCAGCAATTGCTTAAGCTGCCCACAGCGACCATGATCCCAACCTGGACACCACAACCAACCCTCACACCCACACCACTCCCTTATCAGCAACCCACCAGCACTGGAGAGTGAGATGTATCTACCACAAAAGGATTCGCTGTTTCAGAAAAAGAAACATCGTTCGAGTCCATATCTCATTGCGTTTTTGATCGCGCTGATCATATTCATGTTGATCATACTGCGCGACCAGGACAAGGGGAGTATCACGCCGCTGCTTATGGCAACTCCCACTGCCACTCGAACTGTTGATTCTTATGTGCAAGAAGCCGAGGTGCATTTCGTTGCGGGAGACCTGACCAAGACATTGGAGGCTTTCCAGAGGGCTGCTGAAGTGGACCCGAGCAATGTTGACTTGTGGGTCGAGTTGGCACGCGTTCAGGTCTATTCCTCTGCTACCCTAGTGACCGCTGAAGATACTGCTGCCCGTCTCTATGAGGCTTTGGATTCCGTTAACCGCGCGCTCGAATTGGAGCCGGAGAACAGCACTGCTCATGCTGTCAAGGCGTTTGTTCTGGATTGGCTAGCTAATCCGCTTTATGTAGGCGATCAGTGGGTGCAGACCCTGACCCAGGCAGAGCAGAGCGCGGTTGCGGCGCTGCAGCTGGACAGCAATAACACCCTGGCGTTGGCATATTATGCAGAGATTCTGGTGGACCAGTTGAAATGGACCCAGGCGGAACAGAACATTGATGAAGCGCTGCTGCGGGATGATTCTTTGATGGACGTCTATCGTATCAATGGCTATCTGCAGGAATCGCTTGGGAACTACAGTGCGGCAATCACCAACTATAAGAAAGCTGCTGAGATCAATCCCAGCCTGACGTTCTTGTATCTTTCGATCGGTGTGAATTATCGTCAGCTCAAACAATACGATTACGCGCTGGAATATTTTGCGAAAGCGGCGGAGATCAACGAACAATTGGGAATCATCGACCCTATGCCTTATCGCTCCATTGCTCGGACGTATGTGCAGCAGGGGTATTTCCTGTCCGCCAGTTTGAACGCACGCAAGGCGGTGCAGCTCAAACCGGATGATGCTTTCTATTATGCTTTCCTGGGAGATATCTATCATAAGTCGCGCAACTACGAGAGTGAGATCCTGGCTTTCAAATGTGGTTTGGAGGGCTGTACCGCTGAAGAGAGTTGTGAGGTGCGTCAGTGTGACCCGGATGTGGACCCGATGATCGCAATTGAGGGTTTGCCCCTCAGCAATGACACGAAGGATTTCTATGCGGAATATGGAGCTGTGATGGCTGCACTGCATCGCAATACGAATGGTTATTGCGAGAAAGCGATGGAGATATTGGCGTTGGTACGCGGTGCTTTCTCGGATGATGCCATCATCATGGGGGTAGTCGAGGAATCTGAATCGATATGCCGCTCCTACGGTTATTGATTTATTAAAAAAATATTAGATTTTGTATAAAAACTTGACTTGGAAAGCAAAGCTGGTTAAGATTTATTTTAGCACTCTATATAAAAGAGTGCTAAAATGATGACTCAAAAAAAATTGGAGGATTTTGTATGGCACTCAATATTAAACCTTTAGGTAGCCGCTTGGTTGTTGAACCCATCGAGCGCGAAGACGTGACGGCATCAGGGATTGTTCTGCCTGAGACCGCAAAAGAAAAACCACAGAAGGGGAAAGTTCTATCGATCGGTCCTGGTGATCGCAATGAAAAAGGCGACCGCATCGAAATGGATGTAAAAGAAGGCGATACTGTTTTATTCGCCAAATATTCCGGCACTGAGATCAAAATTGACGATAAGAAGTACTTGATCCTCAAAGAGAGTGATGTATTGGCGATCGTCACCGATTAATTAGAAAAATTTACCTTATACGAAGGAGTAACTTATGGCAGCAAAACAATTAGTTTTTGGTGAAGAAGCACGAAAGAAATTACGTGACGGCATCGATATGGTTGCCGAAGCTGTTGCAACCACACTTGGTCCCAAGGGACGCAATGTAGCATTGGATCGCAAGTTTGGATCACCCACCATCACCCATGATGGTGTTACTGTAGCAAAAGAGATCGAACTGGAAGACCCATTTGAAAATATGGGTGCTCAACTGCTCAAAGAAGCAGCCACAAAGACCAACGACATCGCTGGTGACGGCACCACAACTTCCACCGTACTGGCACACGCCATGGTAACCGAAGGTTTGAAGACCCTGGCCGCTGGCGCCAACCCCATGCTCTTGAAGCGCGGTATTGAAGCAGCGTCCAAGAATGTTGCCGATGCGATCAAGGAACAGGCTATTGATATTTCCACCAAGGATGAGATCGCTAACGTTGCCACCATTTCAGCCCAGGACCGCCAGATCGGTGATCTGATCGCTGAAGTTATGGACAAGGTTGGTAAAGACGGTGTTATCACTGTCGAAGAATCCAAAGGTTTGGAATTTGAACAGGAATATGTTGAAGGTATGCAGTTCGACCGTGGTTATATCTCACCATATTTCGTTACCGATTCAGAACACATGGAATCTGTGATCGAGAATCCCTATATCCTCATTCATGACAAAAAGATCTCCGCTGCACAGGACATGCTCCCATTGCTCGAGAAACTGGTGCAGGTTGGCAAGCGTGAATTAGTCATCATCGCTGAAGATATCGACGGTGAAGCTCTGGCAACATTGGTACTCAACAAACTGCGCGGTACACTGAACGTGCTCGCCATCAAAGCCCCTGGCTTTGGCGATCGCCGTAAAGCAATGCTGCAGGATATCGCTATCCTGACCGGCGCCACCGTGATCTCTGAAGAGACCGGTCGCAAACTCGACACCACCACTGTCCAGGATCTGGGTACAGCTGAAAAAGTTGAATCGGACAAGGACAACACCACCATCATTGGTGGCAAAGGTGATGCCGATGCCATCAAGGGTCGTGTGGATCAGATCCGTGTCGAGATCGAGAAGACAACCAGCGACTATGATCGCGAAAAACTGCAAGAACGTCTCGCCAAGCTCTCTGGTGGTGTTGCCATCATCCGTGTTGGTGCAGCTACCGAGACCGAACTCAAAGAAAAGAAACATCGTGTGGAAGATGCACTCTCAGCCACTCGCGCAGCGGTTGAAGAAGGTATCGTCCCTGGTGGCGGTGTTGCTCTGGTGAATGCGATCAGCTCACTCGACGGTTTGAAGATGAACAATGATGACGAACAGACTGGTGTGAACATCGTTCGCAAGGCGTTGGTCGTTCCTATGAAGCGCATCTCTGAGAACGCAGGTTTTGATGGTTCTGTGGTCGTCGAGAACGTCCGCCAGGAACAGGAAAAGACCAAGAGCACCAAGGTTGGCTTCAACATTCTCTCAGAAGAATATGTGGACATGGTCAAAGCCGGCGTTATCGATCCTGCCAAGGTGACCCGCGGCGCATTGGAGAACGCAACCTCCATCGCAGCCATGATCCTCACCACTGAGGCACTCATCACCGATCTGCCCGAGGAGAATCCTCCTGCGGCACCCCCAATGCCCCAGTACTAGAAAACAAGAAGCCGTAGGGTAACACCTACGGCTTTTTCATTTGTTGTAGATTATAATCATCCCATTGTGAAAAACATTAAGAACATCATACTCATCGTTTGTATAGCGCTGTTCATTAGCGCATGTGGCAGAACAACTGCAGAACAGGACCAACCGGCTGTAGCAGAAAGTACTGTGACCCCCACCAGCGAACCAATGGCAGTGCGGGTGAACGGCAGCGGCATCAGCGTTGAGGAATTCAACAACGAAATACTGCGATTGCAGGATGCACAGACTGCCCAGGGTGTTGAGCGCAGCGAGCAGGAAAAAATCGATCTGATCCTATCAGAACTGGTGGGGCAGGTGCTCCTTTCGGAAGCAGCGCGTGATGCGGGCTTCCAGGTGGATGATGCCACGCTGCAAACACATATTGATGCATTGATCGAGGAATTGGGCGGTTCTGAATCTTTCATGACCTGGCTGCAGACCAACCATTACTCAGAAGAAAATTTCCGTAATGTCCTGCGGCGGCAGCTGCAAGCAGCATGGATGCGCGACAAGCTGGTCAGCGAGGTGCCCACGACAGCGCCCCAGGTGCACGCCCGCCAGATCTTGGTAAGCGCCCGGACGACGGCTGATATGCTCATCCGCCAGCTGCAGGCGGGGTCGGATTTCGAGACATTGGCTTTCCAATATGATTCTCTGACGGGGGGTGACCTGGGCTGGTTCCCACGCGGTTATCTCTATCAGAGCGCGGTGGAAGAAGCTGCCTTTGCGTTGAGTGCCGGGCAATACAGCGAGGTCATCGAGACCTCCTATGGTTTTCACATCATTCTGGTGATCGAGCGCAGTGACGCGCAGCCGCTGACAGCAGAAGCACTGGCGGTGGTGCAAGAACAGGCTGTGCAAGCCTGGTTGGATGCCCAATGGGTTGCTTCCACGATCGAGGTGCTGATCTAGCGCGGCGTTCGTGACTTTATTTGAATGATCTGATCATTACCCAACGGTGCTCGCATCCCACTGAACGGGAAGTCGAGCACTTTTCCTTTTGCGAAGAAAGAAAAATCAAAATCGACATCTTCACCTGCGCTCTTGCCAGGGATGGGCATAAGGCGTGCGGTGAGGGGTTTATTGAGCCGCAGGGATAAAGCGGCGATATCCAGCAGCAGAGCGCTGATCTGTTCTGGGGTGATGTCTCCGGGGAGGGGAACGGTGTCCAGACCGGTGCCGCACACGCTGGAGTACTGCAGGACGTCATAAACACTCAATACACCCGCGGCGGAACGGGCTGCCAGCACATTGTCTTCCAGGATGGGCATCATCAAGCCGTTGAAACCGGCTTTGCGCCATTTACCTTCATCTAAAGCGGCAGCCAGGATGGCGGCAGCTGCAACGCTTCCAGCGGAGCCGATGGTGGGGACGCCGATGCTCTCCAGGGCTTTACCGAAAGAGCACCAATCTTCGGGGTAAGGCGCCAGTGAGAAATCGAAACCTTTGAAAGAGAAGGGGGTGCTGGAAGGCGTGGAAGCAATGATGGTCTCGATGCTCATCGCGATTCCTTCAAACTCGCTTTGCAGTTGCGTGCAGCCTGCCTGAATGGTCTCTGCTTTTGTGAATGCGGTCAGGGCGCTGTCGGCACACTCCATCGCCAACGCAAAGGCGGATGCGCCCGGTTCGCCATAGGCGGTGGGGAAAAAGGGTGTGAAGGGTTGGCAGTTGGCAAGAGCGGCAAAACGCAGATTTCCAAAACCGTTGTTTTCCACATCTGCGACGCGTTTGATGACCTCTGCACAGGTGCGCAGATGATTTGTATTGATCCCTCCCTTTTTATCCGCAATCGACATGGTAAGGAAAAGGACAGGAGAAAGGGCAAGGATGGCGGGGATGAGATCCGGTGCTTGCTGCGTGCATTCACAGGGTCCCAGAGAGATGTAATCGAAATGGAAATCCTGGCAGCGGGCAGCTAGTTCCTGGATCTGTTTATGGGAAGGATCTTGCTGAGGGTTGAACCATTGCAGAAGCGGTGCGGTGGCTAACCGGGTGCTCTGTACTTCGATCTCGAGCGCTTCCAGTTTCTTGCGAAGCGCTTGTTGATGATGGTATGCATTTTCTATCTCGTGAGTATAATCGGGTTTCTGTGGATCGATAAAGTAGGTGATGGATCGAATTTTCATGCTGTCCTTTGTCTATTGACTTCATATAAAAAGATATTGGCTGACATGGCGGCGTTCAGACTCTCCATGCTGCCGGGCATGGGGATGAGCAGGTTGTGGTGGGCGGATCTGCGTACTTCCTGGCTGGCGCCATGGGCTTCGCTGCCGATGATGATGGTGGCGGGTTGGGTGAGGTCAGCTTGCCAGCAGGGGATACCCTCATTCACCTCCGCCAGGTAGCGCGTTGTGCCCTTGGTGACGTTGGGAATATCTTCCACATCCACCTGCATAAGCGGAAGGCGGAAATGCGCGCCCATCGCAGAGCGCACTACCTTGGGTGAGTAGGGATCGACCGTGCCGGGAGTGTAGAGCAGTGCCTGCAGGTTGAAAGCAACTGCGGCACGCATGATGGTGCCCATGTTGCCGGGGTCGCGCAGCTCGTCCAGCAGCAGCAAGAAATCGGGCTGCTGGGGCAGTGGCAGGCTAATAAAGGGTGAAACAAGCAGGATGCCCTGAGAGACCTCGGTTGCGGAGATGCGGTCGAGCAGGTCGGGAGCTACCTCGTATATTTCTGCGTTTGTGCGTCCTAACAGCGCTCTGCCGCGTTCTGAGATGGAAGAACTGAAGAGTACCAGGGGAATATCCGGCTGCACGGCGAGCGCCTCCTCCGCCAGGCGGACACCCTCACAAACGAAAACCTTTTCCTGGTGACGGGCAGACTTCTTTGAGAGCAGGGTGCGCACCCATTTGAGTTTGGGATTCTGTATGGAAGTTATCATGCTGGTTGATCCTGAATTGTGAAGATTTGTTTGAAGGTCTGAAAATCGCAATCAGCGAAGAGCACCATTCGCACCAACTGCAGCGGTGTGGCGGGGTTCTTCTCGAGATAGCGGAAGATCTCATCTTTGAAGATATAGGCTGCCCTCTGGCAGGGGAAGCCAAAGATGCCGGTGGAGATGGCGGGAAAAGCGAGCGAGGAGATCTGCAGTTCCTCTGCGAGCAGGAAACAGCCGCGGATAGCTTGCTGCAGTTTGATGTCCTCATCCCCTTCGCCCCAGACTGGACCCACCGCATGGATGACATAACGGCAGGGGAGCCTGCCGGCGGAAGTGTAGGCGGGGCGCGTGTGGCTGATGGGTCCGTGTTGGTCTAGCCAGGCATCACTCTCAGCCTGGATGACGCTGCCGCCAGCCAGTGAAATGGCGCCAGCAACCCCACCGCCATGCTGCAGGAATTTGTTGGCGGCGTTTACGATGGCATCCACATGCTGGCGGGTGAGATCACCCTGGCGCACTTGCAGATGACGCGAACCATAAAAAGTGAAGTTCGGAAAGCGTTCTTGCGACATGCTTATATTCTACTGGATTTGGAGGTCTGGGAAACAAAAACGGGATGGTAACCCATCCCGTATTGTTTCTTATTTAAAGGAGAGAATTCTGTTAGATCGCTGACTTGGCTTTTTCCACAACCGCCTTGAAGGCTTGTGGATCGCGGACAGCCAGATCGGCCAACATCTTACGATTGAGGTTGATGTTCGCTTTTCTCATGCCATACACGAACCGGCTGTAGGTCATGCCGTTCAAGCGAGCAGCCGCATTAATGCGAGTGATCCATAGTTTACGCAGATCGCGCTTACGCACACGGCGATCGCGAAATGAGTACCATAGACTTTTTAGCATGGCTTCGTTCGCACGTCGGAATAACTTTGAACGGGTGCCAAACTGACCCTTGGTTAGATTGAGGACTTTTTTATGTCGCCGATAGCGATTTGGTCCACCTTTTACTCGAGCCATTTCATCTCCTTTGCACACCTGAGGGCGTCGGTTATGTCAACCAGTTGTGAACACCCATCGGAAGCAAACATTTTGAATTATTTATTCTTGTCCATATAGGGCGCAAGTTTCTTCACGCGCTTCTCAATACCTTTGCCTTCCACTGGGATCATCTCAGTGAATTGGGCTTTGGTTCTTTTTGAAGTATTGCGGCGAAGATGTCCTTTTCCGCCTTTTGTGCGCAAAAGCTTCCCCGATCCGGTTGTGCGGAATCGTTTTGAGGTCGCTTTATGCGTCTTAAGTTTGTACTTTGATTTCTTAGCTTTTCGCGGCACAGCGTTTCTCCTTAAAAGTTAATAGAAAATCCCTTTAAATAAGGCAAGCGGAAATTATACTGGAAAAAACCGGTTTTGCCAATAATAAATGAAGAAGCAGGTTGGTATGAGGCGACTTGCTTACTTGACTGGCTTTTTGGGGGCCAGCAGCATATTCATGGAGCGGCCTTCCATAGAAGGTGCTTTTTCGATGACAGCAACATCCTGCAGATCTTTGGCGATCTCCTTCAGGTCTTCCAGTGCGATCTCAGGATAGGTGATCTCTCTACCGCGGAAGCGGATGGTGACCAGTACCTTCATGCCGTGTTCCAGCCAGCCACGGGCGTCTTTCACCTTGAAACCACGATGATGCTCGTTGGTCTTTGGGCGCAGGCGGATCTCTTTGATCTCGATCTTGGTCTGCGACTTACGGGCGAGACGTTCTTTCTTGTTCTGTTCATAGAGATACTTCCCCATGTCCAGTACCTTGCAGACAGGCGGATCTGCATTGGGGGCGATCTCTACCAGGTCCAGTTCGGCTTCTCGGGCGATTTGCAGCGCCTTCTCCCTCGGTACGACTCCTATGTTTTCCCCGTTTTGATCGATCAGACGGACTTTTGCTGATCTAATTTGTTCATTTGCTCTTACTTTTGAAGTAGCGATATGCTTGACTCCTTTCCTATGTTCAGTGTTTTGATATTACCATAAATCGAAAATACAAGTCAATACGATAAGCCGCGGATTGTCCTTCTTTTTGCTAAAAGGTTTGTATATAAAGGAAAAAGATGAAAGCAGAGGGAATAATTCCTCTGCTTTCTGTTATTTTGCCTATTCCAACTAGATCTTGTCCGCGATATCCTGCTTGGCACGGGCGATGAAATCGGCCACGTTCTGGGAGCCGGGGTTGTCACCACTGCGCAGACGTAGAGAGACTTGTCCGCTTTCCATTTCCCTGTCGCCCACGATGAGCATGTAGGGGATCTTCTGGTTCTGGGCGTCGCGGATCTTGGCGTTCATGCGGTCGCCGCGGTCGTCCAGCTTGACGCGCAATCCAGCTTCGCGCAGCTGCTGGTAGACTTCTTTAGCGAAGGGCACATGTCGGTCGGCGATGGGGATGACCACTGCCTGGGTGGGCATGAGCCAAACCGGGAAGGCCCCGGCGTAATGTTCGATGAGCACGCCGAAGAAACGCTCCAGGCTGCCCAGCAGGGCGCGGTGCACCATATAGGGGCGGTGTGCCTCGCCGTCCTCACCGATGAAGGTCAGGTCGAACTTATCGGGCAGGTTGAAGTCGAACTGGATGGTGGAGAGCTGCCATTCGCGCTGTAGGGCATCCTTGATCTTGAGGTCGATCTTGGGACCATAGAATGCACCGCCGCCTTCGTCGACATCGTAATCGATGCCGGCGCGCTGCAGCGAGGCTTCCAGGGCTGCCTCGGCGTCCTTCCAGCGGGCGGGATCGCCGACCGCTTTCTCGGGCATGGTGCTCAGGTAGGCGGTGAAATCCTCGAAGCCGAAGGCGCGCAGGATGTTGAGGCAGAAATTGAGCACGAAGTCGATCTCATCCGGCATCTGCTCAGGCGAGCAGAAATGGTGGGCGTCGTCCTGCGTGAAGCCGCGCACGCGCAGCAGACCGTGCAGCACCCCGCTGCGTTCGTAGCGGTAGACCGTGCCCAGCTCTGCGAAGCGCAGGGGCAGTTCGCGGTAGGAGCGGATCTTGCTGTTGTAGATGTGCACATGGAAGGGGCAGTTCATGGGTTTCATGTAGTACTGCTGTCCTTCGATGTCGATGGGGGAGTACATATTCTCCTGGTAGAACCCGAGGTGCCCGGAGGTCTCCCACAGGTTGGCTTTACCGATATGAGGTGTGTAGACAAACTCGTAATCCGACTTGTCATGCTCGTCGCGCCAGTAATCTTCGATGAGCTTGCGGATCTTGGCGCCTTTGGGGTGCCACAGAATGAGCCCAGGACCGACTTCTTCAACTGAGGAAAAGAGCTCGAGTTCTTTGCCCAGTTTGCGATGGTCGCGCTTCTTGGCTTCTTCGAGCATTTCCAGATAGGCATTCAGGTCTTCGGGAGATTCCCAAGCGGTGCCGTAGATGCGCTGCAGCATGGGGCGTTTCTCGTCCCCGCGCCAGTATGCACCGGCGACATTGAGCAGCTTGACGGCTTTTGGGTTGATCTCGGTGGTGTTTACCACGTGCGGACCGCGACACAGGTCAGTGAAATTGCCGCTGGTGTAGATGGACAGTTCAGGCTTCTCCTCGACCGGGTTGCCGTGTTCGTCGAAGTCACCCTGCTCGAGGTCGTGGATGAGCTCGAGCTTATAGGGTTGGTCGGCGAAGATCTGCTTGCCTTCTTCGGCGTCGATGACCTTTTTCTCAAACTTAACGTGCTCTTTGATGAGCTTGCGCATGCGTGCTTCGATCTCTTTGAGATCATTGGGCGTTAGCGGGCGCGGCAGGTCGAAGTCGTAGTAAAAGCCGGTGTCGATGGCTGGTCCGATGGCGATCTTGGCGTTCGGGAAGCGTTCCAAAACGGCGGATGCCATGATGTGAGCGGTTGAGTGGCGCACCTTGAAGAGATGGCTATCTTCATAGTGCTCTTTTGATTTGTTTCCCATGTTTACCTCCGTAAATTGTATTTAAAGAAAAAACCCGGCCCAGTTCTGGGGCGGGTTTTTTCACACGCGGTTCCACCCAGTTTGATCGCAGGAGGCGATCATCTCTGGTGGCGGATAACGGTGCCTGCCGTTCGCCTTACTGGGCTGGTGTGCTTTTCAGGTTCAAGCTCGCAGGTGGTTTTGGCTGGCTTCCATCCGGAAGGACTCTCAGTCGGTGGTCCTTCTTCCCTGTGGTTTTCCGGCGCAGTTACTCGTCCTGGTCACAGCTTTTGATGGGAATACTATACCTTTTTTTGTTGTTTTACGCAAGGGAGGGGGTGGGAATGTGTCATGCTGAGCGCAGCGAAGCATCTGATAGGGGTGGGCGGTGTAGGGGTGATTAATAAAAGGATGCGGGTTGGTGGTGAGGGGTTTGTAAGGTGACGTCTTTTACAATGTGCGGGGTGGTGACTCCGACTCCGTAACAGATCCTTCGCAGGCTCAGGATGACAGGGTGGGGGGTGTGTATGGGCGCGTCCTTCATAATGTGCGGGGTGGTGACTCCGACTCCGTAACAGATCCTTCGCAGGCTCAGGATGACAGGGTGGGTGGTATGTATGGGGGCGTCCTTTACAATGTGCGGGGTGGTATGTATGGTCTATGACAGATTCTTCGGTCGCGATGCTCCCTCAGAATGACAATTTAAACAGACGTTGTTCTTCTGTCATGCTGAGCGTAGCTAAGCATCTGATGAGGGGTTGGCGGGATAGGGGTGATTTATATAAGGAGGGTGGTTGGTGGTTAGGGGTCTGTATGGATGCGTCTTTTACAATGTGCTGGGTGGCATGTATGGTTTGTGACAGATTCTTCGGTCGCTATGCTCCCTCAGAATGACAGAATAGGTGGTAACTCCTGCGTAGAGAAAGATCCTTCGCAGGCTCATGAGGTAAGTTTATCCGCTAGAATGATGGTAGAGATCAGGTTATAGGAGGAAGACGTATGGGTGCTCTACAACGTTCGATGCAAGTGTATAAGCAGCAGTTGGCGCAAGGGGATCTACAGAATGCTTACCGGGGATTGATGGCGTTCATGCGCGAGCTGCGCGGGCATTTCCAGAAGGAGTACGCACGCTTTACGATTAGCAGCTTGTATTACGGGTTCATGGATATGACCTACTTCGCGCTTGCGACGAAAGAGCTTGCGCCTCGCAAGTTGAAGGTGGCGGTCGTGTTTGTGCATGAGGAGTTCCGCTTCGAGGTGTGGCTGTCGGGGGCGAACAGAGATGTGCAGGCGCGGTTGTGGCGCGCGCTGCGAGATGAGGGCTGGCAGGGGTACAGGCTGGCACAGGATCCGCGCCGGGAGGATTTTGTGGTGGCGCGCGTGCTGGTGGCGGAGCCGGACTTTGATGACCTGGATGCGTTGCGTGCGGGTTTGGTGAAGGGTGTGCTGTTGTTTTGTGAGGAAGCGGAGGAGAGGTTGGTTGGGTTGGAGGGGTGAGAGGGAGTATGTTTGGGTGCGTCTTTTACTATGTATAGGGTAATGTGTACGGTCTGTGACAGAATCTTCGGTCGCGATGCTCCCTCAGAATGACAAACAAGATAAATTTTCACTCTTTTGTCATGCTGAGCGCAGCGAAGCATCTGATTATGGGTGGGCGGGATAGGGGTGATTAACAAAAGGAGGGAGTTCAAAAATTCATCCAAGTGTACTCAAAGGGATCTCCAATCCACCTAAAGATTGAGAGTGATGATAGTTACCTTGAGTTGTTTAATCAAAAAATTGAATTTGGGCCAATGGTTCAAATACTTAATGGTACTTTAGGGATACCATTTTCTGAGATTACAGACTGGTTACAAGGTGCAGAAGACGATGATAATTTTGAAATCCTTTTAGTTGGTGTTGAGGTTCATGAAGAATTTGTGGATCGGCCGAAAAAAAAGGAGAAAGGCGATAATTAAAAAAAGAGTTTTATGGTTTCTCTCGATTCCAAAATACTTTAAAATAATAATGAAAGCAGCGTTTACTGAAAATTCATAGCAACCACTTCCCGATGATGTTCAAAAGCGCAGTTAAGTTTTAGTGGAAGGATATGATTTTTCCGAATAGACTTTTAGGGTTAGATTTTACTCAAAGAATAATATATGTCCTTAATAAGCGGACTTTATATTATTCATCTAAACTATGGGAATGGGGAATTAGCAGTTCTACTTAGTCAATATTGATTAATCACAAATAAAAGTTTATGAGCGAGGTTAGAGGTATATAATCATAATAATCGCAAAGTACATTAATTCATAGGATTTGGAGGGAAAAATGCCTATTGAGACCACGTTATGGAATGTCACAAATGGATTTGTTCCGATAACCTATACTGCACCAGAAACTGAAATGGATCTGGAGAATATTCTTTTTGATCATATTGATATCTTGGATCCCAATTTTCTTGTTATCGGGCATCAGATCACGACAGATTACGGTGGACGCATTGATATTCTAGCGATGGATGTTGAAGGGAACCTGGTTGTTATTGAATTGAAGCGCGATCGTACACCTCGTGATGTGGTTTCTCAGATTCTAGATTATGCCTCTTGGATACAAGATTTGGCTATTGATGATGTCAGGGATGTCTTTCGACAATATAATCCCAATATTGAACTCGAGCAAAAATATTCCGAAGAGTTTGAAACAGAATTCCCAGAAGCGTTAAACGAAAACCATAGATTAATTATTGTGGCTAGCGAATTAGACAACAGCACAGAACGGATATTGCGTTATCTTTCCGAAAATTATGGTGTGCCGATCAATGTTGTATTTTTCCGATATTTTAAACAGGAAGAGAATCGTTTCCTCAGTAGAACCTGGATGGTGGATCCTGAAGTAGTAGAACGGCAAGTAGGTCAATCTCGAACTCGTGAGCAATGGAATCAAAAAGATTTCTACGTTTCTTTTGGCGCAGATGATCATAGAGACTGGGAAGATGCTCAGAAGTTTGGTTTTGTGTCTGCAGGGCATGGGGAATGGTATACCCGTACTCTCAAACAATTGTTTGCTGGGGCAAGAGTTTTTGCTTATATACCACAAGAGGGTTATGTGGGAGTAGGTACGGTAGTTGATACAGTTAAGCCGATCAACGAATTCATTGTTGAGCGTGATGGTGTAAGGAAACCTTTGCTTGAATGGGATCTAAGAAATCCAAATATAGGCGACGAGGCCGATGATCCAGAACGATCGGAGCAGTTGGTGAAAATTGATTGGATCAAAACAGTACCGCAAGAAGATGCTTTCCGAGAACCTGGGCTTTTTGCTAATCAGAATACTGTTTGCAAACTAAAGAATAAATTCACACTCGAAAAATTGTACAAATTTTTTAATTTGGATGATTAATTTTTGGGGCTCAATTGGATATTCCTAGTGTGGGAGTAAATAACTGCTATTTTGTGTAAAGGGGAAATCTTGATGTATAGTGAAAAACTGTTAAGAAATGTATTGACCTATGGAACAGAGTACTTGTTTGAGATAAAACCAGATTCTGTGGATCTTGATCGTTATCTATTTCCAAGAAAATCATGGGAATCGATGAAAGACCTTGCCGAAATACTTTTCCTTTCCATTACGCAAAGAAATATGATGCCAGGTGTCATTCAATTTTCAGAACGATTAGAAGAGATGAAACGAATATTGTTTTATTTTGATCATCTTCAAATTCTACATAATTTTACTGCTGAGACCTTGTATGGTGAGTTCCAAGGGCATTTCCCAATAAATAATAAGAATAGTGCAAATAACTTGTGGTGGCAATTTTCAAAAAGTGTAATATCTGCTTGCGAGTTTTTGCGTAATTTTGAGACCACAAAAGAATTTGACGATTTTGTGTGTACATTTACGAAGAACAAGCTCACGAGGTCTGCTCTTCCCCTGTTGCTTGCCCAAGAGATCAGTGGAATGGGATTTGCTATTGGATGTGAGTTCCTAAAAGAGGCGGGGTATTCCGAATACCCGAAGCCGGATAAACATCTGATGGATGTATTTAGTAAATTGAATTTATGCGAGAGAGATCAATACACAGTATATAAAACTGCTATCTTTATGGCAGAAGTTAGTGGAGTTACACCAAATTATGTTGACAAAACATTTTGGTTAATTTGCTCGGGGAAATACTATCTTGACGGTATTGAGATCAAAGGTCGAAAAAAGGATTTCATATCTTCTTGTAAAAGAAAATTTATTGAAATTACCCCTTAAGATTCAGACAGGTTTATAGTTATATTGTGAGATTTGTATATGGGGATAATATTGATTTTCATTTTTATTAATTGAAACGGATAAATATTGGTGTGGGGAATGAGTAAATTCTATCCCTCTGATTTAACGAGCGCGGATAAGGGGATGCATGGAAATCGAGTTCAATCGGAAGGAGTGAAGATGGCACACGGGGATAATGTTGCGACCGGTAGAGGGTTCGAGCTGATGGTGAAGCACTATTTTGAGGCGCAGAAGGTGATGCTGGAGAGACCTTTTGTGTATCCGATCGGTGTGAATCAGTATCGCAAGGAGTATCATTTTGACTTGGGTTCGGAGGAGCGGAAGATGGTGGTGGAGTGCAAGGCGCACACCTGGACGCGGAATGGGAATGCGCCGAGTGCGAAGCTGTCGGCGTGGAATGAGGCGATGTATTATTTTTCGCTGGTTTCGAAGGAGTATGTGTGTAAGCTGTTCGTGCTGCGCAGTATGCTGGCGGGGAGGTCTTTGGCGGAGTATTATGTGGCGCGGTTCTTCCATTTGATCCCGGCGGGGGTGGAGATCTGGGAATATGATGGGGAGGGGGCTCGTTTTGCACGGGTGGAGGTGCTGCCGATGTGAGGGGGTTGGTTGGAGGTTTGTATGGTGATGTCTTTTCAATGTGTTGGGTGGATAATCTTACTTAGGGATAGATCCTTCGCGGGCTCAGGATAACAGGGTGGATGGTATGTAAAGGGGCGTTGTCTTCAATTTGCGGGGTGGTTACTCCTGCTCCGTGAAAGATTCTTCGGTCGCAGTGCTCCCTCAGAATGACAAACAAAATAAATTCTCACTTTTTTGTCATGCTGAGTGCAGCGAAGCATCTGATAGTGGGTAGGCGGGTTAGGGGTGATTAATAAAAGGATGAGGGTTGGTGGTTAGGGTTAGGGGTGTGTATGGTAACGTCCTTTACAAGGTGCCGGGTGGTATGTACGGTCTTTGACAGATTCTTCGGTCGCTGCGCTCTCTCAGAATGACAGAAAACGAGTTTACTCCTACATAGTGACAGATCCTTCGCGGGCTCAGGATGACAGGGTGGGTGGTATGTAAAGGGGCGTTGTCTTCAATTTGCGGGGTGGTTACTCCTGCTCCGTGAAAGATTCTTCGGTCGCAGTGCTCCCTCAGAATGACAAACAAAATAAATTCTCACTTTTTTGTCATGCTGAGCGGAGCGAAGCATCTGATAGGGGTGGACTGGATACGGGCGATTAATAAAAGGATGCGGATTGGTGGTTAGGGGGATGTAAGGGTATGTTGTTTTCAAGGTGCTGGTTGGTAGGTAAGGTCTGTGACAGATTCTTCACGTGCTTTGCACGTTCAGAATGACAAGATGTAAAGGGTTTGTATGAGTGCGTCTTTTACAAGGTGCTGGGTGGTATGTGAGGTCTGTGACAGATTCTTCGGTCGCTGCGCTCTCTCAGAATGACAGAAGAAGTAGGGGCAGATCCTTCGTAGGCTCAGGATGACAAAGAAAGTGGTGTCTCCTATTCCGCAACAGGGTGACAATGCGGAATAGGAGATTGACCCCTATTGTTTTTTTGTGGATTCGCGGATGACCAGTTGGGTAGGTAGGATGGCGTGTTCGAAATCGGTATCACCACTGATGCGGCGTGAGAGGAGATCAGCCGAGAGACGCCCTTTTTTCCGGATCGGCTGGTTGACCGTCGTCAAGGGTGGATTAATGAGCTTTGCTAGTGGTATATCGTCAAACCCAACGATGGAGATATCTTCCGGAATATTGACATCTTCCTGGTGTGCGGCTTCAACGATGCCGATTGCAATGATATCGCTCATGGCAATAATGGCAGTAGGTCGTGGGTTCGTGGAAAGGATGCGTCGAAAAACCCGTTTGGCATTTTTCAGCGTGTTATCGCTCTCATATAGATTGATGGATCCATCTTCGATGCTCATCCCTTTTTTCTTCAACGCTTGCTGGTAACCATCAATTCTTTTGCGCATGGTCCCAATGTATTCTTGATAGCGTTCATTCTTCCCGGAACGCATACCAACTATTGCGATGTTGGTGTGTCCATAGTCGAGTAAATGCCGCATAGCCTGCTCAGCGCCAACTCGATCATCCACATTCACGGAGGATACCTCGCTAACCGAATCACTGTCCACCACAACAAAAGGTACTTTCCGCTGTTTGAGGAATAGCATCACTGATTTTTCTTCCTCGATGCCCAGAGTCATAAAACCATCAACGGCTGCGAATTCTATGGCTCTCTTTATACTCCCCTCTAGGGGTGGGATCAGCATCAACGAGTATCCATCCCTGGTGCATATTTCTCCAACCCCTTCGAGGAATTCCATAATAAATGGGTTCTTGAATATTTCTGGGAGGGGCTGAGGGAGCAAGACGCCAATGGTTCCTGTGCGCCCAGAGGTCATACTGCGAGCGATGGGATTGGGGATATAGCCCAATTGGTCCGCCACTTCCAGGATCTTCTGAACGGTTTCTGCGCTCAATCGATCGGGGTTGTTGAATGCAAATGATACGGATGTGGTTGAAACTCCTGCATGTTTTGCGATATCTCGAATTGTAACTTTGGTCATCAGGCATTCCCCCTTTTCTCTGGAAATAACAATAAGGCGGATTGTGCGGGCAGGGTTTCTATTGGGATGCTTGTCCCTTCTTGAATAAATTCTTGGGATGAGAATACATCTCTCCACAGCATGGTTGACGTTGATCCATCTCCTGTTGGGATATTAAGATCGCGCTGCGCGTCACGCGGATTTAGAATTATGATGGCAGTTTGGTTTGCTAGGGATCGTTTGTAGGCATAAACTCCATTGAAAGTAAAGAGGGGTTCGAAATCTCCATACACAAACATCGGATACTGCGATCTGACTTTGATCATTTGTTTGTATCTTTTCAATATCTGCTGATTCCATTCATCTTCATTCCAGCACATGGGCTTACGGCAATCAGGATCGTTCTCACCCACCATTCCGATCTCATCGCCATAGTAGATCATGGGGATACCAATAAACGTAAAGAGAAAAGTGATGGCAAGGAGGTATCGGTTCACATTGTTCTTGCAGAGCGTGAGGAAGCGGGGTGTGTCGTGACTGCCAAGCAAATTGAGCTGTAGTGAGGCTGCATCTCCATATATATTTAATAATCTTTTTAGTTCAAAGTCAAAATCCTCAGCGTCTATATGATCGAAGGCGAAATAGTCCAAGATCGCATTTCGCAGGGGATAATTCATGATGCCATCACATTTTTCTGCAGAGGTCCACTGCTCAGGCCCTCTCCAGACTTCCCCGGTGATGTAGGCATCGGGTTTGCTTTCTTTCACCGTTCTATAAAATTCTTTCCAAAACTGAAAGGATGTCTTCCAGGGTACATCTAATCGCCAACCATCGATTTTGAACTCTTCTATCCAATAACGTGACACATGCAATAAGTGCTCTTTGACGTCAGCATTGTCCGTGTTGAGTTTGGGGAGATACCAGGTTCCACCGCAGGTCTGGTAGTTGACCGGATCCATTTGGATGGGGAGGCTCTGCGGGAAAAACCAATCCTTATATGGTGAGTCAGCTCCATTCTTGACAAGATCTTGAAAAGCCCAAAAGCCAGCACCACAATGATTGAATACAGCATCCAATAATATGCGAATATCCACTTGATGCGCTTTGGAGACGAGTTCGGTAAAGGTTTCTTGTGTGCCAAAAGCAGGATCTATCTTTTTGTAATCTATTGTGTCGTACTTGTGATTTGTATCCGCTAAAAAAATGGGGTTCAAATATAAGGCGCTGATCCCTAATTCTTTCAAGTAGGGCAGTTTATTGATGATCCCCTGAAGGTCTCCGCCAAAGAAATTTTCTCGGGTAGGTGATGAGTTCCATGACACTGTATGGTGCGGGTCATTAGATTTATCCCCATTGAAAAACCTTTCTGGAAATATCTGATAGAAAATGGATTCTTTTGCCCATTGGAGAGTATTGTTCTTAATCATAAAAATTATCCTTTTAAACCGGATCGGGAAAGACCGGAGATGAATTGTTTTTGTGCTATGAAATAGACCAGAATAGGGATGATCACGGCTGTTACCGTGCCTGCCATCATATAAGACCATTCTGTAAGATATTGTCCGGAGAAAGATTGCAAACCAACCTGGATCGTCCTCAGCTTCTGGTCATTTGCGACCAGTAGGGGCCATAGGAAATCATTCCATATGAATAAGAATGAGAATAATGCCATAGCGGAGAGGGTAGAACGGCTCATGGGAATGATGATCCTCCAGAGCAATCTCCAATTGCTGCAGCCGTCAAGCCGGGCAGCTTCAATATAATCCTTTGGAATGGTGATGAAGACCTGTCTCAATAGAAAGATCGAGAACGCATCCACCATTCGCGGGACGATCATAGCCTGGTAGGTGTTCAACCAATTGAATTTGGATATGATCAGGAATGAAGGGATCAAAGTGGCATGCGTGGGGATCATCATCGTCCCAAGAAAAGCGAGAAAGATGAGATCTCTACCCTTGAATTTTAGAATTGAGCAGGCGAAGGCAGCCATTGATGAGAAAATGATCCTGGAGATGACCACACAAATCGCGACAAATGTAGTGTTGGCATAATATCGCAGGAAAGGTGCCGCCTGCCATGCGATCTTGTAATTTTCAAATTGGAAATGTGTTGGAAATAGATACGGTGGTTCACCAACAAAACCGCGGGGTTTCAGCGAGGCTGTCAACATCCATAAGAAGGGGATGACTACCAATAGAGCAATGGGGATGAGGAAAGTCCAGCTGGTGATGTTTACGCGTATTCTTCGCAGCGAAAATCTTTTCATACCATCATTCTCCTTCTGGTGAACTGAACCCGACGAAACGCCACTGAATGATGGTCAGGATTGCTATGATGATGAAGATCACAACAGAAATAGCTGAACCATACCCCATCTTGAGGAACGTAAAAGCATTATTGTACATGTACCATCCGATTACCTCGGTTGCGTTCAGTGGTCCCCCTCTCGTAAGCACCATGATCTGATCAAATATGAGAAATGAATCAATGATCCCTAAGATCACGAGCATTATGGTGGTGGGTTTCAGCAATGGGAGCGTTATGTGTATGTGTTTTTTGAGCGTGCTGGCACCATCGACCTCAGCATTTTCATAATAGACCTTGGGGATGGATTGCAGAGAGGCAAGGTAGATCACCAGATTGAAGCCAAACCTCTTCCATATGCCCAGCATCATTATGGTTGGTAGAGCCCAGGTTGAATCAGCCAGCCAATTTGGACCGGAAATTCCAAATATGTCCAATATCTTATTGGCATAACCGATGCTGGGATTGAATAACAGAATCCAAACCATCGCGGCGGCGATCGTGGGTGTAATTGAAGGTAAAAAGAAAATGCTGCGCCAGAATGACATGCCTTTTATAAAACGATTGTTAAGAACAATTGCCAAAAACAGACCAAAAAGAATGCTTAATCCAGTCACTACAATTGTGTATTGCGCTGTTACCTGAAGAGAATTCCAGAAACGGTCATTGGTGAATAGATCAAAATAATTCTTTAGCCCTATGAATTCTCGATCCGGTGAAAAATTTTCCCATTTATACAGACTGAGGTTCAATACAGAAGTGAGGGGATAATAATAAAAAAGCAGCAACAATGCCAAAGCTGGGAATAAAAAGAAGAAACCTTGTACTGAATCACTTTGCAATTTTTTTTTGATCGAATTGGTAATCATTCTTATACTGCTCATTTTCTTTTCTCCCACCAAACAAACTGGGGTAAACTTATCATTGCCCTGGCAGAGAGAGCTTCAAGCTCTCTCTGCCGGCGTGTTTTTTGCGTGTTTCTTCTAATCTGCCAAAATCTCATTTACCGCATTCTCTGCATTGGTCAGTGCTTCGGCTGGTGATAGTTCACCTAGTAAAGCTTGCTGAATTTCTCGAGAGAAAGCTTCGGAAACCTCGTTGTATTTTGGTGTTGCTGGACGGGTGTGTGCAAAGGGCATACCTTCCACAAAAGGAAGCATGCGCGGTTCTGTTTCGTTCACCCAGTCCAGATAGGTTGAACTGGCTGCGACTGAATCGCGAACGGGGAGGAAGCCGGTTTTCATATCCCATTTGATCTGGACATCTGTGCTGGTCATGTATTTCACAAATTCCCAGGCTGCTTCCTGATTTGGGCTATCTTGGAAGATGAACATGTGTTCGCCACCGACATTACTGGCGGTTGTACCGCCTGCAGGTGCAGGTACTGCGGCAATGCCCCAATCGAAGGGTGCGCCGCTGCGGTATCCAAATAACCAGGAGCCATCAAGCTGCATACATGCTTTTTGTTCGCCAAACAATCCCCATGGTCCAGGGATAGAACCATTACCTGCCAACATATCTGAAACGTATGTCAATGCTTCCAGACCCTCAGGTGTATTGAAAGCAGCTGCAGTATTATCAGCGTTCAGGAATTCTCCACCTGCAGCCCAGAGCCATACCTGGAACTGCCATGTAATACCTTCGCCGATTGGCTGGGTATAGAATTCGAAACCAACAACTCCATTATCAGGGTCCTGGCATTGAACTGCCATTGACTGCATTTCTTCCCATGTGGTTGGGGGTGTGTTTGGGTCGAGGCCAGCGGCGGTGAACAGATCTTTATTCCAGATCAGCTGCATATTGTTGGTGCTCATTGGGAGAGCATAACGATTTCCATCAATGATGTCATAGGACGCAAGCAGTGGGTAAAAATCATCCACATCAAGAGCGTCATCTGCGATGAAATCGTCAAGAGGAAGTACTCCCTGTGATTCCACTAATTGTGGCAAGAAGATGAGATCGACTGCTGCGATATCCGGAGTATTTCCGCTGGCAATTCCAGCTTGGAGAAGTGTCATCATTTCGCCATAGGGTTGAAATACGCTTTCTACCTGGATATTGGGGTGTTCTGCATTGAAATCATCCACTAATTCGTTGATAACTTCCATGTTTACATTATCCCAGTTGTTCCAGAAGGTTAAAGTTACTGGTTCCTCTGAGGGTGCTTCTGCAGCTTCCTGGGGTTCCTCATTACTTACGTCGACAGCTTGTTCGGGTTGTTCAGGAGAGCATGCTGTGAAGATCAGTAGTACACATAGCAGTAATCCGAACATTGAGTAATATTTTTTACGCATTTTTTCCTCCTTAAAAGGTTATTGTTTCATTACACGAAAAGATAATTTGTCCAATTCACCTCCTTACTATTGATTTGAACCCTCCTTAAGTAAACCGTTTTAGTAAACCGCTTTAGTATTATATAGATTTTTATAATGAAAGTCAATCATCAAGGGAAAAATTGAGTGGTATTTGAAGGATTTATCGGTTGGGATATCTTTTTGTGGTGCAGCAGGTGGGTGGTGTGTATGGGGCGTTTATTACAATGTGCAGGGTGGGTACTTCTAGTTTGTGACAGATTCTACACGTGCTGCGCATGTTTAGAATGACAAGAGGTAATGGGCATGTATGGGTACGTCCTTTACAATTTACGGGGTGGTTACTCTTTCTCTGTGACAGATTCTTCGGTCGCGTTGCTCCCTCAGAATGACAAACAAAATAAATTCTCACTTTTTTGTCATGCTGAGCGGAGCGAAGCATTTGATAGGGGTGGGCGGGTTAGGGGTGATTAATAAAAGGAGGATGGTTAGTGGTTAGGGTTAGGGGTTTGTATGGTGACGTCCTTTACAATTTGCTGGTTGGCGACTTTTGCATGGTGACAGATCCTTCGCGGGCTCAGGATGACAAGATGGCTGGTTTGTATGGGTGCGTCTTTTACAAGGTGCTGGGTGGTGACTCTTTCTCCGTGACAGATCCTTCGCGGGCTCAGGATGACAGGGTGGGTGGTGTGTATGGGCGCGTTGGTTACAATGTGCTGATTTGTGACCCATACATAGTGACAGATTCTTCGGTCACGGTGCTCCCTCAGGATGACAGAATAAGTGGTGACTCTTGCCCAGTGACAGATTTTTTATAATATTAGGATAACAGTGTGCGGAAAGGGGAGAAATGAAGCGGTATTTTGTGTATTTGATGAGTAGTCAGTCGAGGATTCTGTATGTGGGGGTGACGAGTGACCTGGAGCGCAGGGTGTTTGAGCATAAGTGTGGGGTGCATGAGGGGTTCACAAAGCGCTACAAGGTGACGAGGTTGGTGTATTTTGAGGAGTATGAGGATGTTGCGGTGGCGATTCGGCGGGAGAAGCAGATCAAGGGGTGGGTGCGGGCGAGGAAGGTGCGGTTGATTGAGGGGAAGAATCCGTCTTGGGTGGATCTGGCGAAGGGGTGGTTTAAGGGTTAATGGGGTTTGGGGTGTGTACAGGTGCGTCTTTTACAATGTGCGGGTGGTGACTTTTGCTTTGTGACAGATTCTTCACGTGCTGCGCACGTTCAGAATGACAAGAGGTAATGGGTATGTAGGGGTACGTCTTTTACAATTTGCTGGGTGGTTACTCTTTCTCTGTGACAGATTCTTCGGTCGCGTTGCTCCCTCAGAATGACAAACAAAAAAAATCCCACTATTTTGTCATGCTGAGCGAAGCGAAGCATCTGATAAGGGGTAGGCGGGATAGGGGTGATTAATAAACGGACGTGGGTTGATGGATAGGGGTTTGTACGAGTGCGTCCTTTACAAGGTGCGGGGTGGTGACTCCGGCTCTGTGACAGATTCTTCACGTGCTATGCACGTTCAGAATGACAAGAGGGATTGGGGATGTATGGGTGCGTCTTTTACAATGTGCGGGGTGGTATGTACGGTCTATGACAGATTCTTCGGTCGCTATGCTCCCTCAGAATGACAAGAAGGAAAGGGTGTGTATGGTGATGTTGTTTACAATGTGCGGGTGGTGACTTTTGCTTGTGACAGATTCTTCGGTCGCTGCGCTCTCTCAGAATGACAAGAGGTAATGGGTATGTATGGGTGCGTCTTTTACAATGTGCGGGGTGGTGATTCTTACTTCGTGACAGATCCTTCGCAGGCTCAGGATGACAGGGTGGGAGGTGTGTATGGGGGCGTTGTTTACAATGTGCTGGTGGGCGACTCCTACATAGTGACAGATTCTTTGGTCGCTATGCGCCCTCAGAATGACAAGAAGGAATGGGTGTGTATGGGTGCGTTGTTTTCAAGGTGCGGGGTGGTGACTCCGGCTCCGTAACAGATCCTTCGCAGGCTCAGGATGACAGGGTGGGTGGTTTGTATGGGTACGTCCTTTGCAATTTGCATGGTGGCTACTCTTTCTCTGTGACAGATTCTTCGGTCGCTGTGCTCTCTCAGAATGACACAATAGAGGGGAAAGAAAAAACCCCTGCGGGGAGGGGTTATGGTGGGCGGTATAGGACTCGA